>Ga0302325_10009499_pt1 | contig 21200 bp, 13 predicted proteins | sample Palsa_T0_2_FD_201948 | JGI IMG/M metagenome (GOLD analysis project Ga0302325, IMG submission 201948) | Peat permafrost microbial communities from Stordalen Mire near Abisko, Sweden - Palsa_T0_2 | ecosystem: Environmental > Terrestrial > Soil > Palsa > Peat permafrost | place: Sweden: Abisko...
CCTCGGGCTCGATCAGCACGTAGCGGTCGGGCGTGAGCTCATAGCCCTTGACGATGTCCTCGAACGCCACCTCGTCACCGGTCGACCCGTCCACGCGCTTCTGCTTGATCCGGCTGCCGGTCTTGGATGACAGCTGGTGGAATCGCACCGTCTTGGGTGACGTGGCGGAGTACATCTTGACGGGCACGTTGACCAAGCCGAAGCTGATCGCGCCGCTCCAGATCGCACGTGGCATGTGAGGCTTTGTATAGCGGACGAGCGCTTTGGGCAAGACCTGACCGCCGTCTTGCTTGCCCTCCGAGGTGGACGGTGGGAGACTCTCGCCGCGGCCGAGGTCACCACACGAACCGAGGGGATCACATGCAACGCAGGGCAACGATGACGGCAGTCGGCGCGGCGATGGCGCTCGCGGCGACCGCGGTGGTGGCAGTCAGTGGCGCGACGGCCGCCGCGCCAAAACCGGCCAAGACGGTGACCGGAAGCCTGATCACGCCCACGCTGCACACGCTGAAACCGGGCACCAAGGTGTCCCCGGCCAAGTTCGGCGCGCGCGTGTTCGTCAACGGCTCAGATGGCTGGGCGTTCGCGATCGGCGATCAGGCGCAGTACGCGGCGACAACGACCGACGGCGGCACGACCTGGACGATCGCCAGTCCGGCGCTGCACGTCAACGCCGCGCAGGCGCCGCTGGTGGTGACGCAGCTGGGCGCGTTGAGCGCCAAGGTCGCCTACGCCTTCGGCGACTCCCAGGTCGCGGACGTCACCACAGACGGCGGCAAGCACTGGTACCGGGCGCTGTGGCAGGGCACCGTGACCGCGGTCGTTCCCGGCTTCGGCAGCCATCAGCTGCTGGCGTACGTCGACGGCGGCGCGTCGGCGTCAGGTCCAACGGCACCGACGTGGCAGTACAGCTCGACCAATGGCGGCAAGACCTGGACGCTGACGCCCGGCAGCTGAGTCAGCGCCCGACGTTCGACATGTCGGGGTAGCGATCCCCGGAGGCGGCGCCGCGCGGCGCCGCCTCGTCGATCGCGGCGAGCTCCGAGTCCGACAGCGAGATCTCGGTCGCCTCGACGTTCTGCTCCAGGTAGCTGCGGCGCTTGGTGCCGGGGATCGGAACGATGTCGTCGCCCTGCGCCATCACCCACGCCAGCGCCAGCTGGCCGGGCGTGCAGTCCTTGTCGGCCGCGATCTCCCTGACCCGGTCGACGAGCTCCAGGTTGCGCGCGAAGTTCTCGCCCTGAAAGCGCGGGTTGTGGCGGCGGAAGTCGTCGGGCTCGAAGTCCTCGGGCGAGCTGATCTGACCGGTCAAGAAACCGCGGCCGAGGGGGCTGTAGGCCACGAACCCGATCCCGAGCTCACGCACCGTGGCGAGGATCTCGTCCTCGGGATCGCGCGACCACAACGAGTACTCGCTCTGCAGCGCGGTGATCGGATGGACCGCGTGGGCGCGGCGGATCGTCTCCGGCGCCGCCTCGGAGAGCCCGAGGAAGCGGACCTTGCCGGCGTCCACCAGTTCGGCCATCGCGCCGACGGTCTCCTCGATCGGCACGTCGGGGTCGACCCGGTGCTGGTAGTACAGATCGATGTGCTCGACGCCGAGGCGTCGCAGCGAGGCGTCGCAGCAGGCGTGCACGTACTCGGGCCGTCCGTTGATCCCCCGCGCCCGCGGGTTCTCCGGATCGCGCACGATCCCGAACTTGGTCGCGAGCACCACCTCGTCGCGCCGGTCGGCGATCGCCTCGCCGACGAGCCACTCGTTCGTTTGCGGCCCGTAGATGTCGGCCGTGTCCAGCAGGTCGACGCCGAGCTCCAGCGCGTGCTGGATCGTCGCGGTCGCCTCGGCTTGGTCGCTTGATCCATAGAACTCCGACATCCCCATACAGCCCAGCCCCTCGGCCGACACGACCAACCCCTGTGTTCCCAGCGCGCGCTTGTCCATGGCTCGAAGCCTAGGACGCGCAGTCCGGGGTCCGCGTCTGCTCCTTCTCACGCCCGTCCGGCCCGCGGCGGCCACGAGAACTCATCGGCGCGGCCTCCAGCCTGCGCATGCGGCGGCTCAGGCGGCGGCGAAGTGCCGCTGCAGCTCGTTGGCGTAGCGGCGGCCGACGTCGTCGGCGTGCGCCGACAGCCACTCGCTGAACGCGATCTCACCGCGCGGCGGCTCGTGGGAGACCAGCAGGCCGGCCGTCAGCCCGCTGATCTCGTCACGCGTGAGCACGACGTCGGACACGAGCCTGCCGAGCCCCCGGGCCGCCAGCGCCATCAGCTGCGCGGGCACGGGCACGATCGGCGCAAACGCGCCGACCGCGCGGCGCACGAGCAAGACCACGCGAGCGAAGCTCATCTGCTCGGGACCGGCGGCATCGATCACGGTGTCCTCGTCGTCGCCGGCCGCCTGCACGCAGAGCCGCGCGAGGTCGTCGACGTGGACGGGGGCGACTCGGTAGCGGCCGTTGCCGGGCACCGGGAACACCGGCATCCGCCGCAGGATCCACGCGATGTTGTTGACCAGGACGTCTCGCTCGCCGCCGAACAGCCACGTCGGCCGGACGATCGAGTAGGGCGAGCCGGACTGCGAGAGCCCGGACTCGACCAGCGCCTTGCCGCGGAAGTAGGGCAGCGGCGAGGAGAGCGTCGGGTTCGTGATGCTGAGATGGACGATCCGGCGCACGCCGGCCCGGCGGGCGGCGGCGAACAGCATCCGTGAGCTCTCGATCGCGTTGGCGTACGTGCTGGCGCCGTGGTCGAAGCGGATCCAGTAGGTGTTGTACAGCGTGGTCACGCCCGCCAGGCTCCGCGCCAGCTCGGCCGGGTCGTCGAACCGGTAGCGCCGGATGTCCACCTCGCCGCGCAGCGGATGCGAGCGGTCGGGGTGGTGGGTGAGCGTTCGCACCTGATGGCCGGCGTCGAGCAGGCGGCGGGCGATGTGCTCGCCCGAGTAGCTGAACGCCCCGGTGACGAGATCGAGTTGGGTCATCGGTTCCCTCCGGCGGACGCTGGAAGCAATGGATCGGCCAGATCGGCCAATCGCGCGGTCAGGTCGAGCAGCGACTCCGGGCGCGACAGGTCACGCTGCAGCTGCCCGAGCATGTCGATCCCGAAGTAGGCGGCGACGATCCCGAACGCGACGTCGTCGGCAGGCAGCAACTCGAGCAGCGCCGAGCCGTCGAGCAACCGCTCGAGCTTGCCGCGCAGGAGCCCGATCCACGGCTCGATCCGCGCGGCGACCGCCGAGCCGAGCACCGGATCGGCGACGCCGCCGGCGACCATCTCGCCGAGCGCCGTGACGTAGCCACGCTCCAGATCATCGTCGTAGATCCGCCGGGCGAGCGCGGCCAGCTCACGGGCGGACCCCGCGGCCGCGAGCCGCGGGCCGTACTCCTGCATCCGCCGGTCTGAGATCAGGTCGAACGCCGCCAGCAGCAGGTTCTGGACGCTGCCGAAGTGGTAGAAGATCAGCGCCTGGTTAAAGCCGCCGAGCTGCGCGATCGTGCGTGCGCTCGACCCGGCGAACCCTGCCGTCTTGAGGCTCTGCAGCGCCGCCTCGGCGAGCCTCAGCTTGGTTCCGGTTGGTTGCTCGGCGGACGCCTCGTTCAGCATGCGGTTGCATTTTAGCGATCGCTCAAAGCGATCGCTCAAACGGGTCTCGAGCCGCAACGCGTCACCATCACGAGCGCACCGTCTGAACCTCGACTCCAAGGAGCCACCGATGCAGATCACCCGTAACCGTCCCGACTCCAACGCCGGCCCGGCGGACTGGTTCACCGGCTCGGTGTTCATCGACCCGATCTCGGCGCCGCCGGCGCCGTCGCGGGTCCGGTTCAACAGCGTGCATTTCACCCCGGGGGCACGCACGCACTGGCATACCCATCCGCTGGGTCAGACGATCCACGTGATCGAAGGGGTCGGGCGCGCGCAGCGTGTGGGCGGGCCGGTCGAGACGATCTCGGCGGGCACGACGGTGTACTTCGAGCCCGGCGAGAACCACTGGCACGGCGCGGCGCCCGGGACGTTCATGACCCATCTGGTCGTGCAGGAGACCGACGAGTCCGGGACCGACGTGGTCTGGGGCGAGCCGGTGACCGACGCGCAATACGGCGCCTGACGCGCTGAGTCCCGGCGCCATCTCACGTTTGCGCGACCTGGCGCGTTTGATCCGCAGTGGCCCTTCCCCCCTTCCAGACGCTGCTCGACGGCCACGGTCGTGACGTCCACCGGTTCCTGATCGCCAACGTCGGGCCGGTCGACGCCGACGACTGCTGGCAGGAGACGTGGCTGTCGGCGCTGCGCGCGTACCCGTCGCTGAAGGACGCGTCGAACCTGCGCGCGTGGGTGTTCACGATCGCGCATCGCAAGGCGATCGATCATCTGCGGGCGCGCGGGCGCCGCGCGATCCCGGTCGCCGAGGCGGCCGAGCTCGCGGGCGCTGCGCCGGAGAGCGTGCTCGCCGACGAGCAGCTGTGGTCGTCGGTTGGGCAGCTGCCGGACAAGCAGCGGACCGCGGTGACATTGCGGTTCCTGGTCGACAGCTCATACGCGGAGATCGCCGACGTGATGGGGAGCTCCGAGGAAGCGGCCCGACGCAACGTCCACGAGGCGCTGAAGCGACTGCGAAAGGAACTGAATCGATGAACGAGAACGATGACCTGGAGCGCCTGCTCCTAGGCGCCGGCGCACGGCTGAACCTGGAGCCGCCCGACCTGCCGGCCGCCGCGGCGGCGGCCGGGATGCTCGACGTCGCCTACGCGACGACCGACTCGCCGCTCGGCCCGCTGCTGCTGGCGAGCACCGACCAGGGGCTGGTGCGCGTCGCCTACCTCGACTTCGCCGACCGCGATGAGGTTCTGCAGTCGCTCGCCGACCGCGTGTCGCCGCGGATGCTCGAGGCGCCGGGCCGGCTCGATGAGCCGCGCCGTGAGCTCGACGACTACTTCGACGGGCGCCGCCAGGAGTTCGACCTGCCGCTGGACCGCCGGCTGATGAGCGACTTCACGCAGCGCGTGCTGTCGGCGACGGCGACGATCCCGTACGGATCGGTGTCGACGTACGGCGCCGTCGCGCGGGAGGCGGGAAGCCCGCGCGGGTCCCGCGCCGCCGGCAACGCACTCGGATCCAATCCGATGCCGATCGTGATCCCCTGCCACCGCGTGCTGCACGCCGATGGTGGGATCGGCGGCTACACCGGGGGTCTGGAACGCAAGCGCACGCTGCTGGAGCTCGAGTCCAGACAGCCGCGGCTGCCCGGCTGAGATCAGGGCTGTGTGCGCGATCGCACAGCCGCCGGCAGCGCGCTCCGGTCACGCTGTGCAGCAGGGATGAGAACGACCCGCCTGCAACAGCTGCCACCGGGACCGCGGGTCCCGCGATTGATGCAGTTGGCCGGAACCTGGACACGGCCGACGGCGACGCTCGAGGGGCTGCGGCGGTACGGCAAGCGCTGCACGGTGCGGCTGCCGTTCCAGCCGCCGTTCATCATGCTCTCAGACCCTGCCGACATCAAGGAGCTGTTCACCGCGCCCGCCGACGTCCTGCACCCCGGCGAGGGCGCTCGTGTGCTGGAGCCGATCGTCGGGCGCAACTCGGTGATCCTGCTCGACGAATCCGACCACCTTGAGCAGCGGCGGCTGCTGCTGCCCGCGTTCCACGGCGAGCGGATGCAACGGATGGCGGGCGTGATGTCGCAGCTGACCGACGCCGAGCTCGCCGGCTGGCCCGTCGGCGAGCCCGTAACGCTTCACCCGCGCCTCCAGCGTCTGACGCTCGAGATCATCCTGCGCGCCGTGTTCGGCCTCGCCGCCGGCCCGCGGCTCGACCGCCTGCGGGCGCTGCTCAGCGAGGTGCTGTCGTTCTCCGAGAGCCCGCTGTCGGTCGTCCCGGCGCTCCAGCGAGCGCTGCGCTGGACGCCGACCCAGCGGCGGTTCCAGGCCGCGCACCGGCGCGTCGACGAGGAGCTGTTCAAGCTGATCGGCGAGCGTCGCGCCGAGGCCGACCACGACGCCGACGACGTGCTGGCGATGCTGCTGCAGGCACGCCACGAGGATGACTCGCCGATGTCGGACGGTGAACTGCGCGACGAGCTCATGACCGCGCTCGTCGCCGGGCACGAGACGACCGCGTCGCAGCTGGCGTGGGCGCTCGAGCGACTTGCCCGTGAGCCCGGGGTGGTCGCCCGCCTCGTCGCCGAGCTCGACGAGGGCGCGGGCGACGCCTACATGTCGGCGACGATCACCGAGATCCTGCGGCTGCGGCCGGTGCTGCCCAACGCGGAGCCGCGGCTGACGATGCGAGAGGTCACGATCGGCGGCTTCACGTACCCGCCCGGAGTGGTGTTGCTGGCCAACGCGTACCTGGTCCATCACGACCCCGAGATCTACGAGGACCCGTATGCGATGCGGCCCGAGCGGTTCCTCGACGCGCCGCCCGGCACCTATACCTGGATTGCGTTCGGCGGCGGCCGCCGCCGCTGCCTGGGCGCCTCGTTCGCGATCCAGGAGATGAAGATCGTGCTCGCGGCCGCGCTGCGGCGCTTCGAGCTGCGGCCCGCCGGCGCGCCCGAGACGACGCGGCGGCGGAGCATCACGTTCAGCCCCTCGCACGGCGCGACCGTGCTGCTGCAGGCTCGCGCCGACGTGGCCGTCGAGGGTGAGCCCGTCGCCGTCGGTGCGTGACGGACATCTGACCGGTCTGACCGGAAAAAGGTTGTGTAAGTCTCACGATCGCGGGTAGGTTGCCGACGATGTCAGCCGAGACCGCGCCCGCGCCCGCGACCAAGTCGCGCTCTCCGCAGGAGCGGTTCGATGCATTCCAGCAGCGTCGTCGATGGCTGTCCTTCCCGCTCGCGGTGGTCAAGAAGAGCAGTGACGACGGCGGCGGCAACCTCGCGGCGCTGATGGCCTACTACGGGTTCTTCTCGCTGTTCCCGCTGCTGCTCGTGTTCGCGACGATTCTCGGTTACGTCCTGCACGGAGACCCAGGCAAGCAGCAATCGGTCGAGAACTCGGTGATCAAGAACTTCCCGTCGCTCGGCACCCTGATCCATTTCAACGCGATCTCCGGTTCGCTGGTCGCGCTGATCATCGGTGTCCTGACTGCGCTGTACGCCGGGCTTTCGATCACGAACGCCGCCCAGAACGCGATGAACACCGTCTGGGCAGTGCCGCGCAAGGATCGCGCGAGCTGGATCCAGTCCAGACTGCGCGGCGTGATCCTGCTGGTCGCGCTCGGCCTGCTGTTCGTCGTGTCCAGCTTCGCCTCAGGCGCGGTCAGCTCGGGCTTCGGCGGCGCCGGTACGAAGATCGCCGGCTACGTCGTCTCGATCATCGTCAACTTCGGCCTGTTCTTCATCTCGTTCCGGCTGATGACCGATTCGGAGACGCCGAGCTCCGCGCAGTGGACGGGCGCCCTGTTCGGGGCGGTCGTGTGGACCATCCTGCAATCGGTCGGCGGCTACTACCTCAAGCACATCTCAAGCGGCAAGAGCAGCACCTACGGGGTCTTCGCGGTCGTGATCGGCTTGATCGTGTGGCTGCATCTCGGCGCGCAGGTGTTCCTGTACTCGGCCGAGATCAACGTCGTCCGTGCGCGCAAGCTGTGGCCACGGAGCTTCTTCGGCCCGCCGCAGACCGACGCCGACCAGGACACGCTGCGCGGCCTGGCGCAGATCGAACAGCGCCACGAGGAGCAGCAGGTCGACGTCGGCTTTGACGCGTCACCGAAGTCCGGCGACGGCTGACCACGGTCCTGGAACAGCGCGCCGCGCTCCGACGACGGCCGACGTCCGCGTCCTAAAAGAGCGTGTCGGCAGCCAGGCGGCGGGTCATCGACAGCGGCCAGGAGCAGAGGCCGCCCTCGGCCGGGCAGCCGGCGCAGAGCGCGCGGTGCGGCTCCGGGGAGACCTCGAACCGGCCGGCGACGACGCCCGCCGCAAGCGACTGAAGCGACGCCTCGAGCTCTGGTAGCTGGTCGGCGCCGAAGCTGACGATCACGGGCGCCTCGGGGACCTCCAGGAAGCAGTGCGCGATCTCGACCTCGTCGGCACCGGAGCGCAGCGCCGCGATCGCGTAGATCAGGCGCTGGATCTCGTAGCCGCGCCCGGCCGTCTGCGGGTCGGTGGCCTCCAGCCGGTCCGTTTTGTAGTCGACCACGAGGGCAAGGCCGCCGGGCTCACGAGCGAGCACGTCGAGCGCGCCCGTGACGATCGTCTGATCCGCGAGCGCGAACGAGAACCGCTGCTCACGACGGGCGCTCGTGGCGCGTCCGAGCCGCGCGCACAGCTCCGACTCGGCGAACCGCCGCACGAGCGCGATCAGCTCGTCCGACTCGCCCGGCCCGGGCGCCGGCTCGATCCCCGACCGCGCCGCCGCCGCGGCCACCGAAGCGGTGCTCGGCGCCAGGGGCCGGCGGAAGTGCAGCCGTTCGAGCAGCGCGTGGACGAGCACACCTCGGTCCGCGGCGCTGCGACCGCCGGGTCGGGCGACCGCGTCGGCGCCGCCGCGCTGTGCGCCGCCGGCCTGTGCGCCGCCGGGCTGAGCGCCGCCGGCCTCGGCGCCGCCGGCCTCGGCGCCGCCGGCCTCGGCGCCGCGGCCCCAGGTCAGCTGGTGCGACGGCGGCAGCCCCAGCACCCGCTCGGCATAGAACCGGTAGCCGCAGCGGCGGTACTCCTGCAGTGACGAGTAGCTCAGAGCGGCGGCCGCGGGCGCCCTCGGGCCCACCATCTGCTCAGGATTGGCGATTTGACCCCGGATACGTGGGTCAGATCGCCACCCTTCACTCAGCGGCCCCGGACGCTCCGGATCCGTGGGCGTCGCGGCGACCCCGGGCGGCGGTTGCCCCGCGCCCGCACCCGCGGCCGCCGGGTTCCGCGCTGCCGCCCCCGCCGGGGCCGGCGCGGCACTCCCCGGCGCCAGCGCGGCACTCCCCGGCGCCAGCGCGGTACTCCCCGGCGCCGGCGCGGCACTCCCCGGCGCCGGCTCTGCGTCGGCCCAGTGCTCCGGCTGGCCGATCCGCACCGCCAGGCGCGCCGCGCCGGCGGCGACGTCCGCTCCCCGATCGGCGACGACCCCTGCCAGATCGCCGACGAACGCCGGCGCGATCCACGCGATCGGCCCGCCCCCGACCTTGCCCGAGCCATCCAGCCAGCCCGACAGCTTCGCCGCGCCCGACAGGACGAGGCGCTCCTGCGCGCGGGTCATCGCGACGTAGAACAGCCGCCGCTCCTCGCGGTCCGCGGCGGCGGTCGCCTCGTGGCCGAGCGGCGTGTACTCAAGCGCCGACTCGCGCCCTGAGACGCCGGCGCGGCTCAGCCGCAGCCCGAGCCGCCGGCCGTCGCCGGAGACGCGCACGATCTCCGGCCGCGGTCGCACCGAGCGGCCCAGGTCGGCGACCACGACCGTGTGGAACTCCAGCCCCTTCGCTCGGTGGATCGTCATCAGCCGGATCGCGTCAAGTCCCTCGCCCTCGACCGGGGCCTCGCCTTCGCGGGCGCCCTGTCCACCCGCCGCTCGCTGCGACAGCGACATCACGAACCCGTGCAGGCCCGGGCCGTTCGCGTTCTCGTGCTCACGCGCGAGGCGCATCAGCTTGCGCGCGTTGGCCAGGCGCCTGACGCCGCCGGGCATCGCCAGCATCGTCAGGTCGTATCGGGAGACGGTCAGCGCCGAGTCGATCAGCTCGTCGATTGCGAGGCGGGCGACCCGTCCGCGCTCGGCCGCGAACCAGCCGACGAACGTCTGCAGGCGCTCCCGATCGGCGGCGCCGAGCGCGTCGAGCGACCCATCGGCGGCGCGCAGCACCGACCACGGGTCACGCCCGGTGTCGCGGACGGCGGCCGAGATCAGCACGAGCGCGTCGAGCGAGGCGCCCACCAGCGGCGAGGCGATCACGCCGTACAGCGCCTCCTCGTCGAGCGGGTTATCCAGCGCCCGCAGGTAGCAGACGAGGTCGACGATCTGGGGATGATCCCAATAGCCGCGGCCGCCGATCACGTAGGTCGGCAGGCCGTGCTGCTCGAGCGCGCGCTCGTACGCGCGGACGTCGGTCATCGCGCGCAGCAGCACGACGACCTCCCCGGCGGCCGTGCCGCCCTCGACGAGCTCGCCGACGCGCCGCGCGAGCGCCCGCGCCTCGGCCAGCCGCCACGGCGACGCTATCCCCTCCAGCTCCCAGTCGGCGCCCTTGTCGACGAGCAGCAGCTCGGTCAGCGCCTCGGGGGCGTGCGCCTCGGACTCCCGGCCCGCGCGCAACACGATGAACTCGTCGCCGAGCACGTCGCGGAAGCCGTGGTTGATGACCTCAAGGATCTCCGGGCGCGACCGGAAGTTGGTCGCGAGCGTCAGCCGCGCGCCGGCCTGCGCCAGCCGCCGCCCGCGCGCGTTGAACAGCTCCACGTCCGCGTGCCGGAAGCCGTAGATCGACTGCTGCGCATCGCCGACCGTGAACAGGTTGTCACGTGCGATCGACTCGACCAGCGACAGCTGGACAGCGTTGGTGTCCTGCAGCTCGTCGACCATGATCGCGGCGAACCGCTCGGCGTAGCGCTCGCGCAGCGCGTCGTCGGATGCCAAGAGCTCACGCGCACCCAGCTCGAGATCCTCGAAGTCAAGTCCCGATACCTCCCGCTTGGCGCGGGCGTACTCGGCCGCGTAGGCCGACAGCAGCCGGTCGAGGACGTCACGGACGCCGACCGCGGCGATCGCGCCCGCGGCCGCGCGGAACGCAGCCAGCGCCTCACGATATTCCGCGCAGGCGTCGGTCGACAGCGCCGCCGCGCCGTTGCCCAGCGCCAGCCGCCACAGCGACCCCGGCCAGACGCCGGCCGCGCCCAGCTGCGCCTCCTCGAGCGCGCGGGCCGCGCGGTCGATCCCGTCCAGCACGCGCGTGCCGGGGTCCGCGATCGCCGACAGCTCGGCCACGACCGCGGCCGCGGCGGCGCTCAGACGGGCCGATCCGTCATCGGCGGGCACCACCACCTTTGGCAGCCGCGGCGACGTGATTCCGGCCGAGCGCAGCTGCTCGTAGACGCCGGCGGTCGCGGCCCGCAATGGACCGGGGCCGTAGGCGGCGAGCTGGTCCACGAGCCGCCGGTCACGCGCCGCCGCCGACGTCAGCGCGCGCTCGAACGCGACCGCCTCCAGGCGGCCGGAGCGCAGCTCGTCGAGCACCTCGAACGCCGGGTCCAGCCCCGCCGCCAACGCCCCCGCCCGCAGCACGCGCGCGCAGAAGCCGTGGATCGTCGAGATGAACGCGCCCTCGGTGGCGCGGGCCGCGTCCAGCGCCCCGAGCTCGCGCAGCCGCGCCCGGATCCGGTCACGCAGCTCGGCCGCCGCCTTCTCGGTGAACGTGATCACGAGGATCGCCGAGACGTCGATGCCGTCCTCGATCACCGAGCGGGCGAACCGCTCGACCAGCACCGAGGTCTTGCCGCTGCCGGCGCCGGCGTCGAGCAGCAGGTCGCCGCGGCGGCGCTCGATCGCCGCCAGCTGCTCGCCGGTCCAGCGCCGGCCAGTGGCCCCGCCGGGAGCGCCGGCCGGCGCCGGATGCACGATCTCAGCGGTCATTGGCTGCGGCAGATCGCCGGATACGCGCAGCCGTCACGTGAGCACGTCGACGGGCACGGCTCGACGTCCCCGGCACGGAGGCGTGCTGCGAGCGCCACCGCGCGGGCGCCGGCGTCGGCGAGCTCCGCGTCGAGCTCCTCACGCGAGCGCATGTCGCTGGCGTGAAAGCCGGCGGCGCCGTCGACCTCATCGGTGAACACGCCCCGCGCCCGCAGATCGTCGCCGCGCAACGGCTGGTAGACCCCTGCGATCACGTCGAGCTGCTCGAGTTCGCGCGCGACGAGCATGTACAACGCCACCTGCACCCGACGGTCAGGCTTCCAGCGCGCCGCCGGCCAATCAGCGCGTGGCGCGCCGCTCTTGTAGTCACGCACCAGCGCGCGGCCCGCGCGGTCGACGTCGATCCGGTCGATCGCGCCACGGACGAGCACCGGTTCCGGGCCGTCCCCGAGCGCCAGCGGCGGCAGCGACCCCTCCTCCTCGTCGAACCCGAACCGGCGTTCGAGCGCGACCGGCGTCCACCCCTCCGACGTCGCCGCCTCGTGCTCCAGATAGCGGCGCAGCGCGGCCTCGATCTCGCGCAGCGCCCCCGCCCGGACGACTGGCGGCGCGCCGGCGCCGAGTGCCCGCGCGCGCCCGCCGAGCCCGCCCAGCAGCCGCTTGAGGATCTCGAACGCATCCGGCAGCGAAGCCTCGGTGACCGCCCCGCCGAGCTCGGTCAGCAGCCGCTCCAGCAGCTCGTGGATCAACGAGCCGCGCACCACCGGCTCATCGTCCGGTGCCAACCGGCGCGGCGACAGCTGGGATTCGACGAGCCAGCGGACGGGGCAGTCGACGTAGCGCTCGAGCGCCCCCGCCGAGACGACCCGCGTGTGACGCACCCGCGCAAGCGCGCCGGGGCCGAGCGTCCTGGCGGGGCCGGGCGGCTCGCCGGTGCGCGGCGCCAGCGCCGCGGCGATCCCGCGCTCACGTTCGAGCTCGGTGGGTGCCTCGTCGGGCCCCCAGACGACGTCGGACAGCAGCCGGCGCCGCCCGCGCCGTGACCAGTCGGGCCACAGCAGCTCGGCGACGTCGGCGATGAACGGCGACGGCAGCGCCAGGTTGCCCTCCTCGTCGGAGCTGCGGTAGGCGAGATAGACGCGCTCGGTCGCACGTGAGACGGCCGAGTAGAACAGGTAGCGCTCGGCCGCCAGCGCGTCCTCCCGCGCCCGCAGCACCAGCCCCGAGGCTTGCGCCAGCTCGCGGCGGCGCTCGTCGGACAGAAACGGCTCGACCCTGCCCGCGCGCGGGAACTCGCCCTCCTGCAGCCCGCAGACGAACACGACCCGGAAGCGCCGCGCCCGGACCGAGATCGGGTCCGACAGCAGCACCGCTCCGGGCTCGTCGGCCTCGGCCGGGCCATTGCCCGACGCGACCGGGAGCTCGGGCAGCAACTCGAGCAGCTCCGCCGCGGTCGGCTCCGGTGTGAGCGCCGACAGCTCGGCGACCGCTGCGACCAGCGACGCCAGCGCGGACGCGTCGACCGCCTCGTCGCCCCGGAGCTCGGGGGCGCGACCACGGTGTGGCGCCGCCAGCAGCTCCCGCGCCAGCGCGCACAACCCGGCCCCGGCCCCGTCCGATGCGCCGGCCCCGTCCGGTGCGCCGGCACCGCTCGGCGCGGTCGCACGGCCCGGCGCGCGCGCCGCGGCCGCCGCGGCCGCACCAGCCGGCGCGCCCGCCGCGGCCAGCGCGGCCGCACCAGCCGGCGCGCGCGCCGCGGCCAGCGCGTCCAGCCGGACCAGCGCGGCGGTCAGGTCGAGCGCGAGCGGCTCCGGCTCATCATCGGTACCCGACGCGGCTTCTCGGAGCGCGGCCGCGCTCGTCAGCGCCCGACGGCGCGCGAGCGCGTCGAGCCGGTCTGCGGTCTCGGGACCGTCCAACAGGCCCGGCGCGCGCAGGTAGGCAACAAGGTCGTCAGGGCCCGCCTGGTCAGGCAGCCAGGCGCAGCGGGCGGCCGCAAGCAACGCCCGGCCGAGCGTCGTCTGCGCCAGCGCCACATCGCGGCTGCCGGCGACGCGAACGCCGTACTGCGAGAGCACGCGCGCCACCAGCCCGACCGCGGCCGGCGAGCGATACAGGACCGCGATCTCCTCGCCGGGCACCCCCCCGCGCGTCAGCGCCAGGATCTCGGACGCGACCAGCTCCGCCTCGGCCCGCTCGCCGCCGGCCTCCAGCAGCGTCACTGCCCGGAGCGCGCCCCCGTCGATCGGCTCGGGCAGCGCCAGCCGCGGCGCCGCGGCCGTGAACAGGTGACGCTCGAGGTGGTGCAGCACCGCGCGTGAACCGTCCGCGTAGTGGCCGTCCTGGGGCCCCAGCGTCTCGACCGTCGCCGCGACCGGCCGCAGCGCCTCGACGGTCTCGGCGCGCGCCGCCAGCGCGTCGCGGCCCGCCTCGTAGGTGAGCGACACGGTCACCGTCACACCGGCGGGCCCTGCGAGCGTCTGCACCACGTCACGCTGGACGCCGGTGAGGTCGTCGAAGCCGTAGAACAGCACGGGATCGGAGCCCCACGCGGTCGGCGCGGCGCGCAGCGCGTCGACCGCTCGCCAGGCGTAGAGCTCGGAGTCGACGCGATCCAACCGTTCCAGCTCGGCCGCGTAGTCGGCGTAGATGCGGCCCAGGTCACGGCCGTATGCAGCACGGCGGACGTCCTGCGCCGCCCAGGCGCGTAGCGACGCCCGGAACCGTGCGACCCCGACCAGCTCCCGCTCGAGCTCGGCGATCATCGCCCCGGCGGCCGCACGGAACCCCGGCGCCGCGGCCGAGTCGCGCAGCGACGGCAACTCGGCGCGGGCGAGCACGCGGGCCAGCACCCGCTCACGCTGGCGCTCGGTCAGCCGCCGGCCACCGTAGTCGGCGCGGCGCGCGATCTCCGACGCCAGCCCGCCGAACGTGACCACGGCGCCGAGCACGACGCCGTCATCGATCAGCTCGCGGCCGTAGTGACGGGCGTCGGCCGCGGTCGGCACGACCAGCAGCGCGCCGCGCGGCGCCTGGTCGGCATAGGCGCCGAGCACCCGCCCCGCCTTAGCGGAGTTGGCCGGTCCGAGCACGAGCGTGAGCGCCATCCGACCATGGTGGCGCGACCCCAGGACGAACCTTGGCAGATCACTGCGGGGGGCACGCAGCAACTTGCCATGGTTCGGACGGAACGCTCGGTCAGGCGGCCGGCGCGGCGGCGACGGCCGACGCGGCCAAGACGGCCCGCGCGGCGGCGACGGCCGACGCGGCCAAGACGGCCCGCGCGGCGGCGACGGCCGACGCGGCCAAGACGGCCCGCGCGGCGGCGGCAGCCGACGCGGCCAAGACGGCCCGCGCGGCGGCGGCAGCCGACGCTCGGGTCAGGCGGCCTGCGCGGCGGCGGCAGCCGACGCTCGGTCAGGCGGCCTGCGCGGCCGAGGCGGCGGCCGCGTCGCCGTCGGCGGGCACGGCAGTGGCCTCCTCGGCCTCGGGCGGCTTGGCGCCGTCACGCGCCCATGGCTCGTCGAACTCCGTGCGCCACTTGCCGTCCTCGGTCTGCATCAGCGCCAGCCGGGCGCGGAAGCTCTTGCCGGCACGGCTCTTGAACCCGGTCACCGGCTTCGCGGTCCGGCTGGTCTTGATCAGTTCACGCGCGATCGCCACGGGCAGCTGCTTGCCGGCTTTGCCCTTCCAGATCACGAAGCCGCAGCCCGGATCGTCGCGGCCCCAGCACGAGTACCCCTTGCGGTTCTCGTTGATCTCTCGCCCGCAGATCGGGCACGGGCCGAGCTTGGCGCGCGGGATGCGGACGTCCTTCAATTTCGCATCGAGCTCACCGACGGTCGACTCGGCGAACTTGACGATGTCGCCCATGAACGCTTTGCGTGAATCGGCGCCGGCCTCGATCTTGGCCAGCCGGTTCTCCCAGTCGCCGGTCAGCTCGGGGCTGGTCAGCGGATGGCCGGCGAGCAGGCGGATCACGTTCAGGCCCTTCTCGGTGACGACCAGCGCGCGGCCGTCGCGCTCGATGTAGCCGACCTGCAGCAGCCTCTCGATGATCGCCGCGCGCGTCGCCGGCGTGCCGATCCCGGACTCGTGCATCGCCTCGCGCAGCTCCTCGTCGTCGACGAGCTTGCCGGCGGTCTCCATCGTTATCAGCAGCGATCCGTCGCTATAGCGCTGCGGCGGCTTGGTCTCCTTGCGCTCGAACTTGACCTCGCGGACCGAGGCCGCCTCGCCCTGCTCGAGCTTGGGCAGCCGCTGATCGCGGCCTTCGTCGTCATCGGCCGCGGCGGCGTCCTCGAGATCGGCGGTCTCGCCGTAGGCGGCGCGCCAGCCCGGCACCAGCAGCAGCCGGCCGCGGGTGCGGAACACGTGGCCGGCGACGGTCGTCTCGACGCGCGTGTTCTCGAACACCGCCTCGGGGTGGAACGCGGCCAAAAAGCGCCGCACGACCAGGTCGTAGATGCGGCGCTCGTCATCGTCGAACTTGTCGACCGGGTGGCGCTCGGCCTTGGTCGGGATGATCGCGTGGTGGTCGGTCACCTTGGCGTCGTTGACGACCCGCCCGAGCGGCAGCAGATCGAGGCCGCGCACGTACTCGGCGGCGGCCTTGTACTCCGGCCGCTGACCCACGATCGCCGCGGTCGGCTTGATCTCCGCGACCATGTCGCCGGTGATGTAGCGGGAGTTGGTGCGCGGGTAGGTCAGCGCCTTGTGCTCCTCGTAGAGCCGTTGGGCGGCCGCCAGGGTCCGCTGCGCGCGGAACCCGAAGCGGCTCGAGGCGTCCGCCTGCAGCGACGTCAGGTGATACAGCAGCGGCGGCTTCTGGCGCTGCTCTGATTTCGCCAACTTCGTGATCTCGCCCGTCTGCCCCTCGCACGCGGCGACGATCGCGGCCGCTTCCTCGGCCTTGGCGATGCGCGGCTTTGCGCCCGCGTGGAAGCGACCGTCGTAGCGGCGGCCCGACGGTGACGGGACCGCCTCGAAGGCGGCGTCGACGACCCAGTAGGGCTCGGGCACGAACGCCCGGATCTCCTCCTCGCGACGGGCGAGGATCGCGAGCGTCGGGGTCTGCACGCGGCCCAGCGACACGGCCCCGTCGAACGACGAGCGCAGGCGGATCGTCGCCGCACGGGTCGCGTTCATCCCGACGATCCAGTCGGCCTCCGAGCGTGAGCGCGCGGCGTCCTCCAGCGACGCCAGCTCCGCTCGGGGGCGCAGCGCGGCGAACGCGGAGCGGATCGCGGCGTCGGTCATCGAGCTCAACCACAGCCGCTGGACAGGCTTCTTGGAGCCGGCCTTCTCGTACAGGTAGGCGAAGATCAGCTCGCCCTCGCGGCCGGCGTCGCAGGCGTTGACGACGTGGTCGATGTCGTCGCGGCCGAGCAGCCGCTTGACGACGTTCATCTGCTTCTTGGAGCGATCGTCGCGGACGACCAGCTTGAACTGCTTGGGGACGATCGGCAGATCAGCCATCCGCCACTTCTTGTACTGCTCGCCGTACTCCTCCGGATCGGCCAGCTGCACGAGGTGGCCGACCGCCCAGGTGACGACGTAATCGTCACCCTCCAGATACTGCTCGCCCTTGGGACCGGCCTTCTTGAAGGCGCCCGGCAGTACTCGGGCGAGGTTCTCCCCGACCGATGGCTTCTCGGCGATGATCAGCGTCTTGGGCATCGGGGGCCGAGGGTAGCGCTCGGATCAAGCGACACCGCACGGCCGCCGCCGCGCTCACGCCTTAAGGAGCTGCACCACGACCTCGGCGCGACGCTCCAGGCGCGGCCCACCCAGCGTCGCCGCGCTCGTCCTGGCTTCTCGCAGCAGCGCTCGCGCCTGGTCGCCGGGCCCGAGCGCCCAGGCGTACTCGACCTGGGAGTAGGCCAGCAGCAACGGCGCGCGCAGGGAGCGGTTGAGCTCGGTCGCAGCACGCAGGTGCCCGAGCGCGCGCTCGCGCTCGCCGGCCGTCAGCGCGAGCGCCCCGAGGTAACCGTCGAGCGGACCACGGCAGACCGCGCCCGCTCCGATCAGGCAGACCGTCCCGGCGTACGGGGCCAGCAGGTCGTACAGCAGCCGCGAGCGCGGGCGGTCCTCCAGGATCACGGCCGCCTCGGCCAGCACCGTCAACGTCATCGTCCAGTCCAGGTCACGGGTCAGCGATCGCACCACATCCGCGGTGAATGGCTCCAGGACCGGGCGGGCCTCGTCAAGGCGACCGCCGTCGATCAACAGGATCGCGAGCGCGAGCCGCCAGATCGGCCGGTCCTCGTTGGCGGCGAGCATGTTCCGCGCGGCCTCCTCGAGGTCGGTCAGGCGCAGTTGCTCACGGCGGATCGCCAGCAGCTGCCCGGCGTAGTACTGGCCCGCGGTGACCGCGTCCTGGCGCATCCCGATCGACAACGCGTCCTGCGCGAGCCGCTCGGCCTCGGCCAGCCGGCCCTCCATCAGCGAGATCATCGCTCGCCAGACGGTCGCCTGCCAGCTGTACTGGGGTTGGCGCAGTCGCTCCGCGCCCGCCTCGAACGCCTCCATCTGGGCATCGACGCCCAACCGGTCGCCGAGCTCGAGCAGGTCCACCGCCAGCCACGCGTGGCCGGTCAGCATCAGCTCGCGGTTGTCCGCGCGCGCCGCCGCCTGCAGCATCTCGGTCGAGTCGGCGAGCCTCGCGTCGAGGTTTCCTGGCCGCCAGCCGGCGCGCCTGCGCGCGGCGGCCGCCAGCGCGGTCGCCTGCGGATCGTCGAGCTCCGCGGCCAGCGCCGTCGCGTCGCGGCTGAGCGCCGTCATCTCGTCGCGTCGCGGCGAGTAGTAGATCGCTCCGCACAGCCGCGCCAGCAGCACCACCCTCGCCACCGTCGCCTGGCCCTCCGTTGCCTCGATCGCGCGCTCCAGCAGCCCGATCAGCTCCTCGTCGACGACCCCCGGCGGCTGGGTGTAGCGCCACGACGCCCCGATCGCGGCCCGCGTCAGCGCGTCGGCGTCACCGAGCGCGTCAGCCAGCTCCGCGGCCTCGACGAACACCCCCCAGGCGGCGGGGCGCTCGCCGGCGCGGACGTGCGCCTCGCCGAGCTCCAACAGCAGCGCCAGCCGTCGCGGCGCGGCGTCCGGATGGGCGCGCGCCAAAACCTCGAGCGCCCGCTCGTAGTGCGCGGCAGCCTCCTCGTGGGCGAGCATCTCGGTCGCTTGGGCGCCGGCGCTGAGCGCGTAGGCGATCGCGCGGTCGGCGTCGGCGCGGGCGCCCGCCCGTGTGAAGTGCATCGCCAACGCTCCGACCTCGTGCACGTCACGCTGCTCGAGCTCGATCCCGACCCGGTGGTGCAGCCGCCGCACCCGATGGGTCGACATGTCCGCATACAGCGTCTCCCGGATCAGCGTGTGGCTGAACGTGTATCCACCCGGGTCGGCCGGTGCCTCGGACACCAGTCCGGCCGCCAGCCCCTCTTCCAGCGCCGTGACGAACCGCTGTTCCTCGAACCCCAATACCGCCTCCAGCAGATCGCCGTCGAAGTCACGGCCGATCACCGACGCGACCCGCAGGCACTCCAGGCAGTCGGCGGAGACGCGCGTCAGACGACGCGAGATCAGACCGCGCACGCCCTCGGGCAGCCCGACGCGGGCCAGCTCGCCGGGTCCCGCCCGGTCCGGCGACACGCCGGAGTCGGCCAGGTGCCTGACGAGCTCCTGCAGGAACAAGGGGCTGCCCTCGGTCTCGGTGTACAGCGCGCGCATCAGGCCCTGAGGCGGAGTGCCGCCGGCGCGCAGCGTGACCAGCTGGGTCGCCTCGGCCTCTGGCAGGCCGGCGAGCTCGAGCGTCCGCATCAGGCCGTCGCGACCGAGCTCGGCGACCGCGGACTCGAGCACCGGCGGCAGCGGCTCGCCGAGCCGGTAGGCACCGAGGATCTTCACCCGGGCGGCCAGCGGCGAGCGGCCCAGATGACGCAGCAGCTGCAGCGTCGCGCGGTCGGCCCAGTGCAGGTCGTCGAGCACCACCAGCAGCGGTTCAGAGGCCGCGATCGCGCCGAGCATCGTCGCGACCGCCTCGAACAACCGGTAGCGATCGGTCTCCGGATCGCCGGCCGAGGCCGGCTCCAGCTCAGGCAGACGGCGGCCGATCTCCGGCACGAGCAGCGCCAGCTCGGGCCCCCAGCCGTGCAGCGCCGCTCGCAGCGAGCGCTCGTCGGCGTTGTGGGCGTAATGGCCGATCGCCTCCAGGAACGGTTGAAACGGGACCACCGTCTCCTCTGGGGCGCGGCCGGCGAGCACGATCCCGCCGGCCTCGTGCACTCGCCGCGCCTGCTCGGCCAGCAGACGGCTCTTGCCCATCCCCGCCTCGCCGACCAACAGCAGCGCGCGCTCGCGCGTCTCCCCGGACCACCATCGCTCCAGCTCGTCCAGCTGGGATATGCGGCCGACGAGCGTGGCGCTCGCCCGCGCCATCAGCTCGAGCGGCGCGCCGATCGCGTCGGGCTCGGCCGCAGGCGCCGCCTCGACGTCGCCGACCCGCTCGGAGGCGATCGGCACCTGCGCGCTCGCGACCGGAACGGCGCTGTGACCACCCGGGTTCAGCAGCCGCCGATGGGCCGCGAGCGCCTCCGGCGACGGCGTCGTGCCGAGCTCGTCGCGCAGCAACCCGCGCAGACGCTCGAACACGAGCAGTCCCTCGGCGATGTTGCCCTGCCGACGCAGCGCCTCGATCAGCAGCACGTAGCCCGACTCGCGATAGGGCTCTGACTCGATCAGCGAGCGTCCCGAGCGCTCGACCGAGCTTCGCTGCGAGCCTCCAAGCTCCAGCCCCGCACGCCCGACGATCTCCAGCGCCTGCAGCCGGACCTGTGCCAGATCCCGGCGCAGCGGCTCAAGCCACGGCGCCGCGGCGCCCGGCAGCAGCCCGCGGCCGGCGATGTTGAGCGGGATCTGCGCGTGGGCCCAGGCGGTCCGCGCGTCGCCGCGCTCCAGCGCCTCGCCGGCGCTCGAGAGCTCGCTCGTGGCGGCCTCGAGATCGACCCAAGCAGGCTCGGGCAACGCCAGCGTCAGCTCGTCGCGGCCGACCAGGCGGTCGGCGCCGACGGCCGAGCGCAGACGCGACAGGAGCGTCCGCAGCGCCGCGTCCTGGGAGCGGGGCGCGGTCTCGGGCCAGACGGCCCCGATCAACTCGTCGCGGCCGATCCGGCGGTCGCGGTTGATCACCAGGTATGCGAGCAGCAGGCGAACCTGGCGGCCACGAAGGGCCGCGACGATCTCCACCCCGTCAAGCTCCACCGACAGCCGGCCGCAGAGTTGGACGCGGGTGCGCTCCATCCCACCTCGCTCTTGCAACGTTTTGGAAACGTAGCGCCAACGGGGGCATGCAAGCCTGCGAACCGTGATCGCTGGGGGCATTTTCCATGGTCGGCGCGACGTGCGCCGCCGAATTCGGGTATCGAGCCGTCATCGGGGGAACAGCATGGGTAACACGCGATCCAATCGGATCGCCTACTGCGAATGTGGAACTGCATTCGCGGCGGGCACCGAAGCTCAGCTGTTTGAGGCGGCTCAAGCACACCTTGCCCAGCACCACCCAGAGCTGATGGGGGCATTCGAGCTCGACGTGGTCACGCAGATGGCCGAAGAACGACCGGGACCGGGGCCATCTGCATGCGAGGGCAA
>Ga0302325_10009500_pt1 | contig 21200 bp, 20 predicted proteins | sample Palsa_T0_2_FD_201948 | JGI IMG/M metagenome (GOLD analysis project Ga0302325, IMG submission 201948) | Peat permafrost microbial communities from Stordalen Mire near Abisko, Sweden - Palsa_T0_2 | ecosystem: Environmental > Terrestrial > Soil > Palsa > Peat permafrost | place: Sweden: Abisko...
CGCGACGGGGCACGTGGCGCCGGTGCCGAGGGTGACCTCGGCCGCGAAGTAGAGCGCGGCGAACACGACATCGAGGCGCTCGGTGAACTCCGGGGCGGCGAAGGTGACGTTCGCCGTGGCCGCCTGGACGGCCTTGGTGACCTGGAGATAGAGGCGGTTGAAGTAGGCGACGCCGTCCTTGCGCGGGAGCGCGGCGTCGATCTGCTCCATCCGGGCGATCACCTCGGCAATCGTCGCGGGAGCGGCCAGTCCGGGATCCTGCTCGGTCGCCACGAGCGCGATCCTAGCCGAGCGGCGGCCGGTCGGCGAGGCGAACCACGAAGCGCAGCGCCGACCAGGTGGCGTCGATGGCGCAGACCTTATTGTCGACGAGCCCGGTGGCGAGTCCGGCCTCGCGCACCGAGCCGTCGCTGAGGTCGGTGGGGACGCCCGAGCTGCGCTTGGGCCACGCGATCCACAGGCCGCCCGCCGGGTCGAGGGCCCGGCGCCAGCTCTCCAGGCCCCGGTCGAGCGCTGAGCGCTCGCCCGTGAATGCGACGATCACGTCGAGCGGACCTCGAGCGCGGCGGCGGAGCGAAACGCCGGGGGGCAGCTCGCCCAGGGTCTCGAGCTCGAACCGGTCGGGCGCGTGGAGGAGCGCGACCCGGTCGCCGGGGCGGATGCCGAGCTTCTTGGCCAGCGGGGTGCCGGTCGCGCTCATCCGAGCCCTGACCGCGCCGCGACCTCGGCGATCACGGCCGAGAGCTGGCTTCCCTGCCACGCTCTCGGCGAGCGCCCGGGCTCGTCGGTGAGCAGCTCGGCGCCGGGAATGGCGGCGGCATACGCCTCGGCGACGGCGAGCGGGTGCTCGGGGTCGGCCTCATCGGCGCTTGCCACGATGGCCGCCGGGACGGCGATGCGCTCGAGGGAGGCGAGCGAGGCGAAGGGGCGCGAGCGCGGGACGGCCGTGAGCGCGTCGGCCACCGCCCCGGGATGCTCGTGGAGCGCGAGGCGCTGGCGGATGACGGTGAGAACGGTGCCGCGCCAGGCCGCCGGGACCTTCGGCTCGCCGTAAGCGGCGAGGAACCCCTCGACGCCCCCCGCCCGCAGCCCCTCGGCCAGCGCGTCCCAGCGCGCCAGGCGGGCCGGGTCCTCGCTCTCCCCCGGCTCGTAGGCCGGCGTTATGACAACCACGCCCGCCACCCGGTTCGGATGCTCGAGGGCGACGCGCAGGAGCGTGTGGGCCCCCATCGACGCGCCGGCGAGGACGGCCCGCGGGACCTCGAGGGCGTCGAGGACGGCGACCGCGTCGAGCGCGAGCTCGTCGTATCCGTACGCGGTCGGGCCGGGGGCCGGCGAGGACCCGCCGTGGCCGCGGGCGTCGTAGGCGATCACCCGGTGCCCGCCGCGCTCGAGGCGCGTCGAGCCCATCACCACGTAGCGGTGCGTCGCCGTCAGTCCGTGCAGGAGGAGGACGGGCACGCCCGGGCCGGTTCCGGAGTCCCACACCGCGAGCTCGACGCCGGCCCCGTGAACGGCCCGGGTGCTCATCACGCCCGCCCCGGCTTGCGGGCGATGAGGACCAGGGTGTGGCCGAAGGGCGCCGCGCGCGGTCGCGAGCCGAGGGCGTCGTCGAGCCGCTCGAGGAAGCGCTGAAGGCGCCGTGGGACCCGTCGCCAGGTGTAGGTGAGGGCGTGGAGCTCGGGGTCGAGGCCCGCCGCAGACGCCTCCGCGAGCAGCGCGCGGGGCGAGAGGGGGACGTCGTCGGGGGTGCCGTGGATCGCGGTGGCGAGACCGGTCCGGTTCGCGAGCGCGAGTCCGGCTCCGACCGGATGCCACAGGCCCGGCTCGATGGCCACCAGCGCCCCGCCCGGGCGGAGCAGGCGCGCGGCCTCGGCGAAGCAGGGCGCGAGCGGACCCTGGTAGACGACGTGGTGGAGCACGAGCCGGTAGAGGACGACGTCGAACGACCCGCCGGGCAAGGTGAGCGCCCCGGCCTGGCCGACGTGGGCCTCGTCCGCCCGCCCCGTCTCGATCACTCCCGCCACCTTGGCGGGGTCGGCGTCGACCCCGACGAGGCGGAAGTCCGGGGCGGGGAAGAGATGCCGGCCGGGGTTCCAGCCACAGCCGACGGACACCACATCGCCGGAGGGGATCCCGAGCCTGCGCTCCAGCAGCGCGCGCTCGCGTGCCTCGAGCGCCAGGTAGTGGGCCTCGAGCGTCGCGCGGCTGGTCAGCCGGTCGAGCAGGTTCTCTGAGGTATAGGGCTCGCTGCCGTGGCTCATGGCGCGCGATGGACGCTACCGCGGCCACCGGGCGGGCCGCGCTCGGCCACCTTGTACCCTCAAGGTATGGACGTCACAGAACAGGATTTCGACACCACGGTCATCGAGCGTTCGCGCACGGTGCCCGTCCTCGTGGACTTCTGGGCCGAGTGGTGCGGGCCCTGCCATCAGCTCGCCCCGGTGCTCGAGCGAGCCGTCGCCGCCCGCGACGGCAAGGTCGAGCTGGCCAAGCTCGACGTCGACGCCAACCCGAACCTGACGCGCACTTACGGCGTGCAGGGCATACCCTCGGTGAAGGCGTTCAAGGACGGCGAGCTCGTCGACGAGTTCGTCGGCGTCCTGCCCCGAGCGGCGATCGATCGCTTCCTCGACAAGCTCGCGCCTTCCGAGGCCGACGAGCTCCTCGAGCACGGAGACGAGGAGTCGCTTCGCCGCGCGGCCGAGCTCGACCCCTCGCGCGCCGAGGCCGTCGTCCCGCTCGCCCGGATCCTCCACGATCGCGGCGAGGACGAGGCCGCGCTCGAGCTCCTCGAGCGCGTGCCGGGAAGCTTCCCGGGCCAGGGCCTGGCGGCGCGCATCGAGCTCGTGCGCGCCGGCGAGCCCGACCTCAGCGACGCCTTCGCCGCCCTCGATGCCGGCGATCACGAGCGCGCCCTCGACCTCCTGCTCGAAGCGCTGCCGGGCGCCGACGGCGCCCGCGACGAGATCCGCCGCGTGGTGGTCGGCGTGCTCGACGATCTCGGGGTCGAGGATCCGCTCGCGCGCGAGTCGCGTAAGCGGCTCGCGGCCGCGCTGTACTGAGCCGCCTGCCGCCTGCCGCTTACAGCGGCAGTGCGAGCTGACTCTCCGCGTGCTCGGGCACCGGCTCGAGCCCGGCGACCCTGACGCCGAGCAGGCGCACGGGGCGCGGGGGCGCGAAGCGCCGCAGGAGGTCGAGGGCGACGGGCCCCACCCGGTCTCCCGAGTCCACCGCCTGGGCCAGGGTACGGCTCCGAGTGTGGGTCGAGAAGTCGTCGAGCCGTACCTTGATTCCGATCGTGCGGCCGCGGCGGCGCTGCGCCTCGAGCCCCTGGCATAGCCGGTCGACGAGGCGATCGAGGACGGCCTCGAGCTCAGCCGGGTCGCCGATGTCGCGGTCGAAGGTCACCTCGCGGGATTCGGAGATGACCTTACGTTCCTGGGTCACGAGCGCGTCGTCCTCGAAGCGGGCGCGGCGCTGGAGCTCGGCACCGAGGCGCGCGCCGAAGGGGCTGCTCAGCTTCTCGGCGGGGGCGCCGGAGAGCGCGCTCAGCGTGTCGATACCCAGCGCTCGCAGCCGCTCGGCGGTCTTGGGACCGATCCCCGGGATCAGCGCGGGCGGGGAGCCCGCGAACCGGGTGCACGCCTGCTCGCGGGTCAGGACCACGAACCCGCCGGGCTTCTCGGCGTCGGAGGCAACCTTGGCCACGAGCTTGCTCGGGCCGATCCCGACCGAGCAGCCGAGTCCCGTCGCGGCGCGAATCTCGGTGGCGACGCGGCGCATGGCGGCATGCGGCGCGGGGAGTCCGGTGAGCTCGAGGTAGGCCTCGTCGAGCCCGATCACCTCGATCGCCTCGACGTGGGCGCGGACGATCGCCATCACCTCGGCCGACGCCGCCCGGTAGTAAGCGAAGTCGGGCTCGAGGAAGACGGCGTCCGGGCACAGGCGCCGGGCCCGCGCCGCGGGCATGGCCGAGCCGACGCCGAAGCGCCGCGCCTCATAGGACGCGGTGGTCACGACCGAGCGCGGCCCGCTGCCCGCGACCACCACGGCGCGGCCGCGGAGCTCGGGGCGTCGCCGCAGCTCGACGGACACGTAGAACGCGTCCATGTCGAGGTGGGCGACGCACCGAGCGGACATCTTGCGCCGAGGCTACGCGGCGCGGCAGACGGCCCCGTCTACACCGACGACCAGATCGTGTCCACCCCGGCGAAGCCGAGGGCGGAGGCGGTGTTCTGATCGAGGTCGAACTCGCGTCCGGGGACGAACGGTCCACGGTCGTCGACGACGGCGGTGACCGTTCTCCCGTGGTAATCGAAGCTGACCTTGGTGCCGCAGGGAAGGACCTTGCTGGCGACGCCATCGGTCGCGTGGAAGCCACACGCGGTGTTGCCGGCGTCGTCGTACCAGGAAGCGACCGCAGGGTGGAGCGTGACGAGCCTGCGCGCGCGGGTGCTGACGCCGGCGTTGGTCGAGTCACCCCCGAAGCGGATGCGGACAGTCTGCCGGCCGGCGGCGCGGACGACTCCGCGCAGTGCGAAGCGACCGCCGGCGCGGGTGTGCGCGACGGCGATGGTCCGCCAGTGGCGCCGGGTCCGCCGCTCGAGCCTGACCACGCGACCGGGGCGGCGGGGGAGCAGCGTCCCGCGGACGGTCAGCGGCCGACCGGCGAAGGCGTCGAGCGCGCCCGCCGAGGTGGCGAGCTTGGCGGCGACCGCGACCCGCTCGGGCGAGCTCGCCGCGATCGGAGCGACGCTCGGGGCGCCTGAGAGCCAGGTCGAGGAGTCGGCGACGGTGACCGTGGAAGCCGGCGCGGGCGGAGTCACGGGGACGACCCTGACCTCGCCCGAACCCGTGAGCGGGGCGCGCAGCCGGAAGGCGCCGTCGGAGTGCACCTTGGTGTGGGACAGCGTCCGCCACGTCCCCCCGCCGACGGAGAACTCGAGCGCGAGCCGGTACCCGCCATCGGAACGGGACGCCACGCCGGTCACGGTCAGCGGTCGGCCGAAGCCGAGATGATCCGAGGCGGGGGTGATCTGAAGTGCGCTCTGGGCATCTGCTTGACCTGCGGCGAGCGCGACCGCCGAGGCTGGGGCTGCAATGGCTAACGCGCCCGCCGTTATTCGTACCGTGCGCGAGCAGCGCATGTTTGTCGGCCTCATCCGAGAGGTCCTCCTTTGTGCTGTCGACCGGATGCCTACGGGGCGAGACGGGCTCGCGAACGCCGCTCACAGCCGGACTGGGCTCTGAACGCCTTCGCTACGGTCACCGCCGGATGTGCGCCGGACGGCCGATTCGCCCCCTCTCCGGGTGGACAAGACACACCCGGACAAGGAGTTCCCCGTTCATCCCCGCACCGGGCAGGAATGATTCGGCAGGTCGATGAAACGACTCGGGGCAGCGTAGCGGGTCGAGCGGGGGATTGTGTGAGCTGGGTCACACAGGCCGTTTCGGTGAAATTCGGTGGAGATAGTGAATCGACGCGGGGGCGTGGCGAGAAACGGGACTGTGGGTTGCGTCTCTCGCCACGCCCCAGGCGGCAAATTCACTGTTGGCACAGGCCGTTTCGGCCCGCGATGGTCCAAAAACCTGAGCCTGGCCGAGAAACGCAACCCACAGTCCCGTTTCTCGGCCAGGCTCCCTTCCGACCTGGCCCGATGCGAGCGTGCGAACCGGAGCCTTCGCGCGCAAGGCGCCGGCTCCCTCCCACCCCAATCCGCGCCCCCGCCATCGCCTTGCAAGAATCTCTCCGTGGTAAACCCAGACCGACTCACCGGGCTGGACTCGTCGTTCCTGCACCTGGAGCGCGGGTCGGCCCACATGCACGTGGGAGCGTGCACGATCTTCGAGGGCCCGGCGCCCGAGCACGAGGAGCTCATCGAGGCGATCGTGAGCCGGCTTCATCTCGTTCCCCGCTACCGGCAGCGACTGGCCTACGTCCCCTTCGAGCAGGGACGCCCGGTGTGGGTGGACGACCCCCACTTCAACCCCCGCTATCACGTGCGCGACACCGCGCTCCCCAAACCGGGTGGGGAGGACGAGCTCAAGCGCCTCGCGGCCCGGGTGTTCTCGCAGGCGCTCGACCGCGCCAAGCCGCTGTGGGAGTTGTGGCTGGTCGAGGGACTAAAGGACGACCGCTTCGCGCTCCTCTCCAAGACGCACCACGCGCTCGTGGACGGGATCTCGGGGGTCGATATCGCGACCGTCCTGTTCGACGCCGCGCCGGATCCGATGCCGATCGCGCAACCCGAGCAGGAGTGGGTCCCGCAACCGCCGCCGAGCGACTCGCAGCTGCTCGCGGACGCGCTGCTCGAGCGCGCGACGGTGCCCGGTGAGATCGTGCGGGGGGTCCGCGCCACGCTGCGCGGACCGCGCAACATCGTGGGTCGGGTGGGCGAGGGGCTCGTGGGGGTCGGGGCCATGGCCTGGGCCGGCCTGAACCCGGCGCCGGCGAGCCCGTTCAACGTCCGCATCGGGCCCCACCGGCGCTTCACCTGGGTGCGCGGCGAGCTGGCGACCTTCAAGGCCGTGAAGGACGCGACCGGGGGCACGGTCAACGACGTCGTGCTCACCGTGGTGGCCGGCGCGCTCGGGCGCTACATGCGCCTGCACGGTCATCCCACCGACGACGTCGTGCTCAAGGCCATGGTCCCGATCTCGATCCGTGCCGACGTGGATCGCGGGGCGCTCGGCAATCAGCTCTCGGCGATGTGGGCGCCGCTCCCGGTCGGGATGACCGACCCGATCCAGCGCCTGCTCCTGATCCGCCACGAGATGCAGAGCATCAAGGACTCCGGGCAGGCCGTCGGCGCCCAGGTCCTGACCTCCCTGTCGGGCTTTGCGCCCCCGACCATCGTGGCCCAGGCGGCGCGACTCCAGAGCCGTCAGCGCTTCTTCAACGTCGTCGTGACCAACGTCCCTGGACCCCAGTTCCCCCTGTACATGCTCGGCCGCGAGCTCGAAGCCGTGTTCCCGCTCGTGCCGCTCGCCAAGAACACGGCGCTCGGGGTCGCGCTCATGAGCTACAACGGCCAGCTCAACTTCGGCCTCACGGCCGACTTCGACGCCCTTCCCGACGTGGAGATGCTCGCCGAGGAGCTCGAGTCCTCCATCGAGGAGATCGCTGCCGCCGCGAGCGTGCCCGACCGGCGCAGCCAGAGGCCGAAGGCCGGAGCGGTCGGAACCTCCGAGTGAGCGATCCAAACCCGCTCCTGCGCCGGCGGAGCGCCCGGAAGGCCCGGGCGCCCGGCGCGAAGCGGCGGCGGAGCCGCCCAGCCCGGCGCGAACCGGAAGTGAGCCGCCTGAGCCGGACGCTCGAGCGCATCGCCATCGTCATCGTCTCGTTCGCGGTGGCGATCGTCGCCACCCTGCTCCTGTCCGGCTACTTCACCGCGCGCGACCAGGGCGGGGTGACCGGCAGGCTGACGGGGCCGGGGCTGGTGTACCGGGATCTCGGCGACGCCCGCCTGGAGCCCGGGCAGCGACGCCCCGCCTATGACTCGAACCCTCCGACGAGCGGTCCGCACGTGCCTACGCCGGTGCTCACCGACGGAGCGGTGCTCACCGACAACCAAATCCTGTCGGCGCTGGCGGCCGGCGATATCGTCCTCATCTACGGCGGGAGGACCCCGCCTTCCGGGCTCGCGCAGATCGCGCGCTCGACGGGCGGTCCGTTCACGCCGGCGAGCGCGGCCCTCGGCAATGCGGTCATCCTCGCCCGCCTGCCGAGGGTCGACGGGATCATCGCCCTGGCGTGGACGAGGATGCTCCCGATCACGGGAATCGTCGGGGTGACACCAGTCAACGACGCCGTCCTGCGGCAGTTCATCCAGGCCTGGCTCGGGCAGGGGGCGTCGGGCAGCGGGAATAATTGACGTGTGTCAGGCCTACTGAAGCTCGCGCTGTGCCAGATGAACCCGACGGTCGGGGACATCGCGGGCAACGAAGCGAAGATCGTCGAGGGCATCGACGGCGCGATGCGCGCCGGGGCGCAGCTCGTCCTCTTCCCCGAGCTGGCGATCACGGGCTACCCGCCCGAGGATCTCCTGCTCAAGGAGCACTTCCTCCGCGATGCGCGGGAAGCGCTCGAGCGCGTGGCGGCGAAGGTCGAGGGGATCGTCGCGCTGGTCGGGTTCCCCGAGCGCGCCGACGACGTCTACAACGCCTGCGCCGTGCTCGCCGAGCGCTCGCTGCAAGGGACCTACCGCAAGCTGCTCCTGCCCAACTATGGCGTGTTCGACGAGCACCGGTACTTCCAGACCGGGACGCGGGGCACGCTCCTGAACCTGGGCGACGTGACGGTCGGGCTGACCATCTGCGAGGACATCTGGGAGCCCGGACCGCCGGCGTCCGACGAGGCGCTGGCCGGCGCCACCGTGCTCGTCAACATCTCGGCCTCTCCCTACCACGCCGGCAAGGGGCTCGAGCGCGAGCGCATGCTCGTCCAGCGCGCGCGCGACAACCTCTCGGCCGTCGTCTTCTGCGCGCTCGTGGGAGGGCAGGACGAACTCGTGTTCGACGGCCATTCGCTCGTCATCGACCACGAGGGCACGGTGGTGGCGCGAGCGTCGCAGTTCGAGGAGGAACTCCTCGTCGCGACGATCGACCCCGAGGGACCGCGGGGGATGCGTCTGCGCGACCCACGCCACCGGCCGGCGGTGCGGCGCGCGCGACCCGAGGTGTCGAGGATCGGTCCGCTCGCGCTGCCCGCCGCCTCGCGCGACGGCGACGGCCACGGCGACGCAGGCGAGGTCGGCGGTCCGATCGCCGCACTCCTCGAACCGTCCGACGAGGTCTACGCGGCGCTCGTCCTCGGTCTGCGCGACTACGTGGAGAAGAACGGCTTCGGCCGTGTCGTCCTCGGCCTCTCGGGGGGAATCGACTCGGCGCTGGTGGCGTGCATCGCCGTCGACACGCTCGGCCCCGAACGGGTGTGCGCGGTGATCATGCCCTCGCCGTACTCATCCGCGGACACGCAGGACGACGCCCGCCGGCTCGCCGCGAACCTCGGTGTCGAGATCATCGAGTTCCCGATCGAGCCGGCGATGCGGGCCTACGAGCAGACGCTCGCGGGCCCCCTCCACGGGCGTCCGGAAGGGATCACGCAGGAGAACTTGCAGGCGAGGATCCGCGGCAACTTGCTGATGGCGCTCTCGAACGAGTTCGGCTGGCTCGTGCTCACCACGGGCAACAAGTCGGAGATGTCGGTCGGCTACACCACCCTCTACGGCGATGCCGCGGGCGGGTTCGCGGTGATCAAGGACTGCTCGAAGACGCGCGTCTACGAGCTGGCCCGCCGCCGCAACGGCCGCTCGACGACGCCCACCATTCCCGTCTCGATCGTCGACCGCCCCCCGAGCGCGGAGCTGCGCCACGGTCAGCGCGACGAGGACTCCCTCCCCCCCTATTCGGTGCTCGACCCGATCCTCGACGGTTACATCGAGAACGACCTCGGACGCGAGCAGCTGATCCTGCGCGGCTTCGAGCCCGCCGATGTCGACCGCGTGATCGCGCTCGTTGACCACGCCGAGTACAAGCGCCGCCAGGCTCCACCCGGGATCAAAATCAGCGTCAAGGCCTTCGGGCGCGACCGCCGCGTCCCCATCACGAACCGCTATGGGGGCTGACCCGGCGCCTCCCCGCCGGCGGAGATGGCCGACCGGCGCGATCGTCGTGGCGGTGATTCTCGTGATCGCCACCTTCGCGGTCGGCGTGATCGGCGGCGGCAGCGCGGGGAAGACAACGTCGACGGCGGCGCCGGCCCTTGGTCCTCCTCCCCACGTCACGGCAACGCCGTCGCGGGTGCCTGCGCGATGTCCCTCCGGCCGCTCGGCGGCGGCGCGAGCCTGCCGCGTGCGGCGGGCGCGCGGGTAGGCCGCGGGCGCACGCGGGGTCACAACCGAACGCTCCCGCGCGAATACCCCATATATGGGCCAGGACTCAGACATCCTCGAGGACTTCGGCTCCTTCTACCGCGGCTATCTCGACCGGGTGCTGACCTTTTGCGCCCGGCGGACGGGTGAGCCCGAGCTCGCGGCCGACATCGCGCCGAGGTCTTCGCCGCGGCGCTCATCGCCCGGCGCCGGTACCGGCCCGACCAGGGGACCCCGGAGACGTGGCTGCTGGGCATCGCGGCCCACGAGGTCGCCGACGCCCAGCGTCGCGGCCATGTCGAGCGCCGCGCCCAGCGACGGCTCGGGATTCCCCCGATTGAATGGACCGACGAGGATCTCGCCCGCGTGACGACGCTCGGCGGCGACCAGCCCGTGGCGACCCTGCTCGAGGACCTGCCCGGCGACCAGCGCGCCGCGCTGCGGGCACGGGTCCTGGAAGAGCGCACCTATGAGGATGTCGCGTCCCGGCTCGGGATCTCGGAGGCGACCGCCCACAAGCGGGTGAGCCGCGGGCTGGCGACCCTCCGAGCCAGAGTCTCGAAGGAGGAGCCGTCACGTCAACCCGCTGTACGAGGTGGACAAGCTCGATGTTCGCTACGTGCGCTACATCGGACCTGGCCTGCGCGGCGGCCAGGTGTTCCTAGTCCCGGGCACGGTACGGCTCCTCCGGCCCGCTCCCAGGCCGGCCCTGCGACCTCGATCGCATGGCGTGCTCTCCGCCGTCGCGTGCCTGGTCGACATCGGCGGCCCCGCTCCCTTCAGCACAGTATGTACGCCGCTGGCATACCTGGAGCACCCGGCCGGCTTCGCAATCGCGCCGCTGCCGCTGACCCGGCTACCGGTCAGCACCCTGCACCGATTGTGCGCGCGCGCCTACAAGCGGACCGCCGAGCGCGCACGGTGCGTCACGCAGGGGCGCAAGCTCCGGTTCGGCACGAATGAGCCCCAGGTCATCACCGGGGTGGTCAGCGACGGCATCGCCACCGTCGACGTCTACGGCGCCGCGGCCACACAGGAACAAGGTCCTGAGCAAGGTCCGGGTCGTGAACGACGTCTGGGCCTTCCAGTCAGGCCACGGCGTGGCCGGTCCGCTCACGCTGGTGTTCAAGGACGCCAACGGCCGTGCGATCCGCGTGTCGCGGGGGATCGCTCCCGTTGTCTACGGGTCAGTGACTACTCCGCTTCCCGGACCGCGACCGTCATCCGCGTCACCGCGCACAGCCGACCCTCGTCGTCGGTGATGCGCACGTCCCAGACCCAGGTGGTGCGGCCTCGGTGAAGGACGTTGGCCTCGGCGTGAATCGTCCCCGCCGTGATCGGGCGCATGAAGCTCGTGTGATTGCCGAGGCCCATCGCCACCTTCCCGTCGGACATCACCTGCCGCCATGTCCCCAACGAGGACAGGCTCTCGGCGATGGAGGCGTAAACGCCGCCGTGGACGAGGCCGGCGGGCTGCTTGAGATCGTCACGCACAGAGACGACGCCGCGGACCGTCTCCGCGTCGGCCGAGATGATCTCGAGGCCGTAAAGGGCGTCGAAGCCTCCGGTGGCCTTATGGGGCAGTTCGAGGTCCATCGAACTGCACGATAACCGTCGGGCGCGGCATCTCGTCCGCGGCTTCTCTACCCTACCCCGGCGGATGTCCTCCCTGGAGCGCTTACCCCCGGACCAGCGCGCCGTGCTGGCACTCGTGCTCCAGCGCGGCCGCAGCTACGACGAGATCGCGAACCTGCTGGCCATCGACCGGGCCGCGGTCCGCGACCGGGCGCTCGCGGCGCTGGACACGCTCGGGCCCAGCGAGCCCCGCGTTCCGGCCGAGCGCCGGGCGCTGATCACCGACTACCTGCTCGGGCAGTTGCCCGACCGCGTACGCGAGGAGATCCGAGCGCGCCTGGCGAGCTCCCCCAGCGAGCGGGCGTGGGCGCGCGTGCTGGCCGGTGAGCTCGCCCCGATCGCCACCAATCCCCTGCCCGAGATCCCCTCCGCCGAGGTCGAGGTCGCCCCCTCCGCGCCCGAGCCCACCGCGGCCCCCGAGCCCACCGCAGCGCCCGAGGCCGCCGAGGCCGCCGAGGCCGCCGACGTTTCCGATGCTTCCGACGTTGCCGAGCCGTCGCCGGCCCCCGAGCCGGCTCGAGCCCGAGTCGCCGAGCCGACGCGGACGCCGTCGCGGCCGGCCGGGCGCGTGCCACCACCGGTGCCCGGCGAGCGCTCGAGCTCGCGTCGCGGGGGCGGAGCCCTGCTCGCCGTCGCCCTGCTCATCCTGGTCGTGGCGGTGGTCGTGATCCTTGTGACCAGCGGCGGCTCGAGCCCGAAGAAGGCGAGCACGAAGGGCGCGGGTACGACGACGAGCACTCCCACGACGACGAGCACTTCCACGACGACGACGACCACGCCGAAGCTGCACGTGATCCGGGAGATCGGTCTGCGCACCACGAGCAAGTCGAGCAAGGAAGTCGGGGCCGCCGAGATCGTCACCGTGGGCAAAGTCCTCGGCGTCATCGTGCTCGCCGAGCACCTGACGCCCAACACCCGGCACAACGCCTATGCCGTCTGGCTCTCGAACCCGGGCGGCAGTCCGTCCGACCTGCTCGGCTACGTCCGCCCCTCGGTGGGCAAGAACGGCGTGGTGAAGACGAGCGCCCGACTGCCCGCCAACGTCGCCAATTACAAAGAGATCCTCGTCACTTTGGAAACCATGTCCGGGACCAAGACCCCGGGCCCGGTCGTCCTCGAGGGCCCCCTGTCAGTGACCGCGGGCTGACGCCCGGGCTAACGTTCGCGCTAACCGCAGGCCTGTTCCAGCCCATCGAGCGCCCCCTCGAGCCGTGTCCGCGACGCTCGCCTGAGCATCAGGCCGGCGAGGCGGGAGTATCCGCGCAGCTTCTGGCGCTCTTCGATCGTCACCTTGGTCCCGCCGCCGGCAGGCTCGATCCTGACCTCGGTGATCGAGCGGCGAAGGACCCGTTCGAACGGGCTTCCCACCAGCTCCTGCTCCCAACGGCGCCGGCCGCCGAGGGCCGGGCCGTCGGCGCCCGGCGCCTCGGACTCAAGGAGCTGGAAGTCGGCGCGTACCGGCCGTCGCTTCTTGGTCACGAAGACCTGGGTCCAGCGGTCGCGGTCGACGCCCTCCATGCGCGTCACCCCCGGCCACCAGCGGGGAAAGTGGTGCGGATCCGCGATCAGCTCCCACACTCGCTCTGGCGCCGCAGCGACGTTGCGAGTCCGCCTCGTGGTAGGCATCACTCGGACTGATACTCGAGCAGCGCGTGCACCTCGAAGGGATCGAGGCGCGCGCGGCCGCCGAGGAAGCTGAGCTCGACCAGGAACGCGCACCCCACGATCTCGGCGCCGAGCCCGGCCACGAGGTCGCACAGAGCGCGGGCGGTGCCCCCGGTGGCCAGCAGATCGTCGTGGATGAGGACGCGGGCCCCGCCCGCGACGGCGTCGGCGTGGACCTCGAGGGCATCGAGCCCGTACTCGAGCGTGTATTCAGCGCTGACCGTGTCGTGCGGGAGCTTGCCCGGCTTGCGCGCCGGTACGAACCCGGCCCCGAGCTCGCGGGCCAGCGCCGCCCCGAGGATGAACCCGCGGGCCTCGGCCGCCACGACGTACTCGACTCCGAGCGGCGCGGCGTAGGCGGCGAGCTGGGACACGGCGGCGTCGAGCGCGACGGGGTCGAGGAGCAGCGGCGTGATGTCTTTGAAGACGATCCCCTGCCGGGGGAAGTCGGGGATATCGCGGATGTGGGCGCGGAGGTTTACTGCCACCGGCACTACTTTGCGATCTTGCGCAAGTCGCGGATCAGCAGCAGATGCTTGAGGTGGGTGGTGACCGAGGCCAGGTTCTCGAGCGCCTCGACCGCCTCCTTGCGGCGCTCGGGGTTGCGGGAGCGCAGGGCCGGGGCGAGGATGCTCTGGAGCAGTGCCGACTCGCGGTCGGCCGAGGTGCGAAAGACCCGAAGGTTGCGTCCGCCGACCCCGTAGCGCGCGAGCTCGTTGACAGATCGGACGATCTCGCGGTCGGTCTCGTCGAAGTAGCGCACGCCGGACCTGATCTCCCCTTTGATCACGCCGAACTCGACGAGCTCGTTGACGAGCTTGGGATCCGCGCCGGTGTCATCGACCACGTCCGCGAGCGAGTAGAGCGCGCCCGGGTCACGAACCGTCACCATCGCGCGGCGGACCGGACGCCCATCGCCCGATGCAACCTCGGGATCGGTGCGACCTCCGGCGAGTTCCTGCCGGATCACGCGGAGGGGCAGGAACTCGTCTCGCTGGAGGCGCAGGATCGTCCGCAGCCGCTGGACGTCGGCCTGGGTGTAGAGCCGGTAGCCACCCTGGGTCCGCCGGGGCGCGAGCAGCTTCTGATCCTCGAGGTAGCGGATCTTCGAGATCGAGATCTCGGGGAACTCCTGGATCAGTGACTTGCACACGGCGCCGATCGTGAGCGACTTCTGCCGGGGCGGCCCGGGGCCTGAGTCGGGCGACTCGGGGAGCTCCACGTCGGGGGTACCGGTCTCGGAGGAAATGGCCATCAGCGACTCAGGAAGGCGAGCTTGTACTTGCCGATCTGGAGCTCGTCGCCGTCGCCGAGGCGATGGGATTCGATCCGCTGCCGGTTCACATAGGTGCCGTTCAGCGATCCGCAGTCGTCGAGGTGGTACTCCCCGCCCCGCCGGACCAGGATCGCGTGGTCGCGGGACACGGTCACGTCGTCGAGGAAGATGTCCGAGTCGGGGCGGCGTCCGACGGTGAGGCGATCGCCGACGATCGAGAAGCTCTCTCCCGCTCGTCCACCGCCCGCACGGATGACGAGGGTGGCGCCGCGCTCGGCCACGGGGTCGAGCGCGACCGGTTCCATGTCGCCGGTTTCACCGACCCGGTAGGTCGCGGTGGTGGCGTCGGCGGCCGGTTCGCTCTGAGCGAGGTAGGCGCCGCAGCGCTGGCAGTAGTTGGCGCCCTCGTCGTTCGCGAACCCGCACTCGGGGCAGTGTTGGGCCACCGTGACCTCAACGGTCCTACTCGCCACCACCGGCTCCACCGGTGGGGCTGTCGGTCGGGACGCGCCCGGCCAGGATGTCGCTGAGCTTCTGGATGTCGGCGCCGGAGATCACGTCCTCGCCGCCTTCATGCTGCTTCTTGCGCCGGTTGACGAGCTCCGCGCGGAGGATGTCGATCTTTCCGTGCAGGATCCGACGCTTGTAGGAGATCTCCATCTCCTCTTCTGTGAGCTGGCCGATGACGTCCTTGAGCTCTTGGTCCGTCAGCGAGCCGAGGTCGGGAAAGGTGTCCATTCTTGGGGTCCTCCGGTCCGGGGCTGGGCTGATTGGACGAGTATAGTCGCAGGGATCATAGGGTCAAGCTGAGCTTGAGGGTCAGGCCGCTGACCGCCCGGGGTTCGTGAGCCGGCCGGGCTGCCCTATTGCCCCACGGCCGACCTACCTACGCGCGTCTCAGCGATACCACGCCGAACGTACAGCACCGTGGCCCAGAGCGCCAGGGTCATTCCGAGATAAAGCATCGCGAGCGCGAGCCCATGCAGGCCCGCCATGGCAAAGAAGGGCGCGCCCATGGTCGGGGCGACTCCCAGCCGGCCCGGCCAATTGATCTTGAGCTCGACTCCGCGTCTGAGCCCGTAGCGGCTCAGGCCGAGCATGAGCAGCTCGCGGACGATGATCACGGCGATCGCCCAGCGCGGCAGCAGGGTGAAGCGCCACGCGACCGCCATCCCCGAGATCACGAGCAGCCGGTCGACGATCGGATCGAGCATCGCCCCGAGCCGGCTGTACTGACCGGTCAGCCGCGCCACGAAGCCGTCGAGGTAGTCGGCCCAGCCGATGACGGCGAAGAGGACGACGGCGAGCGCGTCCTGGCCCCCGTGGCTCGAGAGGGCGATCACGAGGAAGACCGGGATCGATGCCAGGCGTGCGAAACCGATCGCGTTGGGCAGCGTCCACGGGTTGAGCGGCTGGCCGGCGAGGGTGGCGGGTGGTGGGGGGCCGGAACGGTCGAACCCGAGCAGTCGCCGGTTGTTGAGCCGCCCGGGCATGGCGCCCGATCAGGGCAGCTCGCGCCACGCGGCGGCGATCGCTGCCGCCGCTGACTCCACCGGCACCGTGGTGCTCACCTGTCCGCGCCGGACCTGGACCTCGATCTCCCCGCTGGCCAGCGATCGCTTGCCGACCGTGAGGCGCAGAGGGCAGCCGAGGAGCTCGGCGTCGGCGAACTTCTCGCCCGGTCCCGCGTCGCGGTCGTCGTAGAGCACCGAGAGCCCGAGCCCTCCGAGCTCCTCGTAGAGGTCGTCGGCGAACTGGCGCTCCTCGCTGCCCTCGCGCCCGAGCACCACGAGCTCGACGTCGAAGGGCGCGATCGTCCGGGGCCAGGAGATCCCGCGCTCGTCGGCGAACTGCTCGACCGCCGCCGCGGCGATCCGCGCCGGCCCGATCCCGTAGGAGCCCATCCAGATCAGTTGCGACTGGCCGTGCTCGTCGAGGTACGTGGCGCCGAGCCGTTCCGAGTAGCGCGTCCCGAGCTTGAAGATGTTGCCAACCTCGATCGCCGGCTCGATGTGGATCGGGTGGCCGCCCACCGTGTCCCCGTCGAGGATGGAGCGGACGTCCACGCGCTCGAAGGCGAAGTCCCTCCCGGGCTCGACGCCGCGCAGGTGCGCGTCGGCGGCGTTGGCGCCGGTCACGTAGCCGCCCTCGTGGACCCCGGCATCGAGGAGGATGGGGAGATCGACGCTGACGCCGACGGGCCCGATGAAGCCGGGCGGGCCGATCCGCTCTGAGACCTCCTCGGCGGTGGCGGGCCGGTAGTCGGCGCCAAGCGCGAGCCGGAGCTTGATGTCGTTGACCCGGTGGTCGCCGCGCAGCATCACCATGCGCAGCTCGCCGTCTTCGAGGACGACCGGATAGGCCTTGAGCAGGGCCCCGGCAGGGACCCCGAACGAGGCGGCCACTTGGGCCACGGTGCTCAGCCCCGGGGTCGAGGTCTCCTCGGGCCCGTCCAGGAGGGGGGGCAGCTCCACCGGCTGGGCGTCGGCGGAGGCGATCTCCATGTTGGCGGCGTATCCCTCGCCGAGCGCGATCTCGTTCTCCCCCGCGGGGCACGGCGCCATGTATTCGTGGGCGCCGAAGCCGCCCATATAGCCGACGTCGCCCTCGACCCGGTACCACTCCAGGCCGCAGCGATCGAAGATCCGGTCGTACGCGGTCACGTGCTTGTCGTAGGCGACGTCGAGACCCTCCGGGTTGCGGTCGAAGGTGTAGGCGTCCTTCATGATGAACTCGCGCGTGCGCAGAACCCCGGCGCGCGGCCGTGGCTCGTCGCGCTCCTTGGTCTGGATGTGGTAGAGCATGAGCGGGAGGTCGCGGTAGGAGCGCACGACCTGGGCGACGTGGCCGGTGACGATCTCCTCGTGCGAGAGCGCGAGCACCATGTCGGCGTCGCGGCGGTCCTTGAGCTTGAAGAGCTCGTCGATCGCGTAGCGCCCGGTGCGGCGCCACGGGTCGGCTGGGTTGAGCACGGGCATCAGCATCTCGTGCGCCCCGATCGCGTTCATCTCCTCGCGCACGATCTGCGCTACCCGTTGGTGCACGCGCCACCCGGCGGGGAGCCACGACCACAGGCCGGCACCCACCTGTCGGATCAGGCCGGCACGGACCATGAGCTTGTGCGAGATCGCCTCGGCGTCGGCGGGGGGTTCGCGTTCGGTGGGGAGAAAATAGGCAGACAGGCGTGTCATCGCGGTATCCGGGTAGAGAAGGACCTAAGAGTCAGTTACGACCGAGCCGTGAAGCGTATCCACGCGAGCCGCTCGCGCGCTTCTGATAGAACGCCGACTCGACCCCACCCGAAGGAGCATCGATGGCCTACGAAGTTCCGCCCCTCCCCTACGACTACGCCGCGCTCGAGCCGCACATCGACGAAGCGACGATGCGCGTACACCACGACAAGCACCATCAAGCCTACGTAGATAAGGCCAACGCCGCGCTCGCGGGCACGGAGTGGGCCGACCGGACGGTGGACGAGGTGTTGCAGAACCTCGACGCACTGCCCGAGGACAAGCGCGGCCCGGTCCGCAACAACGCCGGCGGGCACTACAACCACTCGCTGTTCTGGCAGTGGATGTCACCGACCGGGGGCGGCGAGCCCGACGGCGCCCTGGGCGCCGCCATCGACGCGGCCTTCGGCTCCTTCGCCGACTTCCAGGCCAAGCTCAAGGATGCCGGCGTAAACCGGTTCGGCTCGGGCTGGTCGTGGCTCGTGCACGACGGATCGGGCCTGGCGGTCGTCTCGACGCCGAATCAGGACAGCCCGATCAGCGCCGGCCAGATGCCTCTGGTCGGGGTCGACGTTTGGGAGCACGCGTACTACCTGAAGTACCAGAACCGGCGCCCGGACTACCTCGACGCGTGGTGGAACGTGGTCGATTGGTCCAACGTCGCCGAGCGGTTCGCCGCCGCGGGAGGCTAGCGGCCGGGCCGGCGCTTTGGCGCGAACGGAGTGGCGCTGGACCGCTCCGTTCGCGCTACGCTCGTGTTCGTCGGGGTGGGGACGGACAAGGGGTCCCCACGTCTGTTCCCACGAGCCCCCAGGGCGATATCCGTCCCCGAAAGCGAGTTCGCATGTCGTCGGTAACGTCACGCCCGTGTTCACGCGCCATGTTGGTGGCGGTGCTTGCCCTGCTCGGGGTCGCGATCCTGCTCCGCGCCGCCCCGCCCGCGCGCGCCAGCCAGACCCAGCTCTCGATCATGATGGACGACAACCTGCTCGTGTACTCCTCGAACACGACGCGCGAGGCCACCCTTCAGTCGATGAAGAGCCTCGGGGTATCGGCGGTGCGCGCGACCCTACTGTGGAGCGCCGTCGCTCACGGGACCAAGAACCCGGCGACGCACCACCGTTTCAACCCCACCAACCCGGCCGATTACCCGAAGAACGCGTGGATCAACTACGACCAGCTCGTCGTCGACGCCCAGGCGATGGGGATCAGCGTGTACTTCGATGTCACCGGCCCGGGACCGTCGTGGGCCATGGGCAAGACCAGCGATCCCACTGAGAAGCCAAGCTACATGCCGAACGTCGGGCAGTTCGCAAAGTTCGTCCAAGCCGTCGGCACCCGCTTTTCGGGGACGTACAAAGGCCTGCCCAAGGTCAGCGTCTGGTCGATCTGGAACGAGCCCAACCAGGTCGGATGGCTCGCTCCCCAGGGCGTCTACAACTCAGCGCTCCACGAGGTTCTCCCGTACTCCCCGATTCTCTACCGCAAGCTCTGGTACGCCGCTCGGGGCGCCCTCAATCGCACGGGCCACAAGAACGACATCGTGCTCGCGGGCGAGACGGCGCCGCTCGGCAGCCCGCCGCAGAACGGGCGCACGCCGATGCGGCCCGCGCTCTTCATCCGCGAGTTCTTCTGCGTCAACAGCCACCTGAAAGCGCTCACCGGCCTCCAGGCGAGCGTCCGCGGGTGCGGGATCTTCAAGCGTTACGGGCCGATCCGGGCGAGCGGCTGGGCCATGCATCCCTACACCAAGGCCGAGCCCCCGACGTGGCGGGGGGCGCCCGCGGACTCGATCGTCATCGGCAACATCTCCACGCTCCCGAAGCTCCTCGACGGGATCGCCAAGAACACCAAACGGGTGGTGAGCGGCCTCCCGATCTGGATCACCGAGATGGGCTACGAGACCAATCCGCCGGACCCCAACCGCGGCGTCTCGCTCGCGCAACAGGCGGCGTGGGACAACGAGGTCGACTACCTGGCCTACAAGCAGCCGCGGGTCGTGGCGGTGACCCAGTTCCTGTTCGAGGACGCCGGCCCGAACACGCACTTCAAGCCGGGCACCCGCGGCTACTGGGACACCTACCAGTCGGGGCTCGAGTTCGGGCCCGGGGTCCCCGGTGTTGCCGCCGGGACCCACAAGCCGGCCTATAACGCCTACGCGATGCCGATGTGGATTGCGTCGACCGGACCAGCGGCGAACCCTCAGCTCGAGCTCTGGACCCAGGTGCGCTTCCGCTCCTTCCAGGTGAACGCGAACGATCGGGTCGTGTTCCAGTTTGCGCCGGAGGGTTCGAGCACCTGGACCACCGTCACGCCCGTCGAGACGCCGAACATCGCCGGCTTCGTCGACGCGTACCTACCCGAGAACCCCTACGGCTTGCCGGGGACGTGGAGAGCGGTGTGGGTCGGCGGGCCCGGCGCCTTCTTCGTGAGCCGCGATGTCGCCTTCCCGAGCTGAGGGCCCGCAGGCGTTCCCTACTGGACCGGGCACCGCGGACTGTCGGCGGCCGCGCGCCGTGCGAAGGACCCGTCCAGCGGAGCATGGGCGATCATGAACTGGTCGGGCTGGTTGCCGGCCATTCGCCGATCGGCGAGGAAGGCGATGAACGGAGGGCCGCTGTAGGCAAGGCCGTGTGGGCATCGCCGGGCGGCGGCGACGGCGCGGTTCACAGCCGCCGGCGATAGCACGTACTCGAGGCCGGAGCTCGCGAACGGGCGCCGGGCGATGGCCGGGTCGCCGGGGTCGACGAGCAGCGAAAGCGACTGAAGCGCGAGGATCGCGCCGAGTACGCACACGGTCCACCGTGATCGGCTTCGTTCCCACGCCCAGGTCGCGCCGCACGCCGCGAGCGCGAGCAGCGGCGGCTCGGCGACGACGAACACATCGATGTACGAACCGCGCTTGAACAGGGTCAGCCCCAGGAGCAGGCCGGCGCCGGCCGCCGCCGCCAGGGTTCGGAGCAGCGCTTGATCTCGCGCCCGCCGGGCCAGGAGCACCGCCATCGCCGCGCCGACGACCAGGGGTAGCTCGTTCCAGGCCGCCTGAGTCAGGAGCCCCGCGACATAGTGCAATGAAGCGTCGCCAACCTGGAGCTGCGCGCGCACGGCCTCGCGCCACAACGCGGTGCCAAACACCGCGAGCGCCGCGCCGGTCATCGCCGCGCCCCCCAGAGCAAGGCCCGCGAGCGCCCGCCGGCGCGCGATCGAGGCGATCGCAACCGCGAGGGCGGGGAGCGCGAACGCGAGCTTGCATGCTGTGGCGAGGGCGAGCAGTACGCCCGCAGCGAACGCTCGCTCACGGCGCGCCGACCACAGCGCCCCTCCCATGAGCAACGGTGCAGCGAGCGTCTCGGGGAGAAGCTGGGCATGCTCATGCAGCGCGATCGGGAGCAGAGGCACGAGCGCACCAGCGGCGAACGCGACCGGGGCGCGGCGGCACAGGCGCCACACGCTGACCGAGACGAGCGCGCCGGTGACGAGCTCGACGAGCGCGAGTCCGGTCCGCAGCGACCCGAGTCC
>Ga0302325_10009502_pt1 | contig 21199 bp, 18 predicted proteins | sample Palsa_T0_2_FD_201948 | JGI IMG/M metagenome (GOLD analysis project Ga0302325, IMG submission 201948) | Peat permafrost microbial communities from Stordalen Mire near Abisko, Sweden - Palsa_T0_2 | ecosystem: Environmental > Terrestrial > Soil > Palsa > Peat permafrost | place: Sweden: Abisko...
TGCGTTGCGAAGAGGCGGGCCGTTTCGCGCAGATTGGCCAGCACGCGTGGGGTGATGGGGAGCGTTGAAACGGCCTGGTTGAACGATTCGATGCGCATGAGATCGCTAGCAATCTCGGGCGTGAGAGTGTAGAGGGGATCGTAGGGCACTGCTTTTATACTACGTTTAAAATGCGAATAAGGCAATGTGTCGGAGTGCTTTTAAAATGCTTTTAAAATGCTGATAATTAGGGTTGGAGGACTACCTTCATCAGGTTGTTGTTGTGGGCGTAGAGTTTCTCGAACCACGCCGCGCCTTCTTCGAGAGGGGCCAAGGCGCTGATGATCGGGTCTACTTTGATGGCGCCGCCGGCAAGGAGATCGATGCAGGCGGGGTACTCGCCGTTTGAAGCGCACGAGCCTTGCAGACGAATCTGGCGGCTGACTACGGATTGGAGTGGGATTTCCACATTGGGGGTGATGTTGCCGACTAAGGTGACGGTGCCGCCCTTCTTGACGCTGAGGATGGCGGTCTTGATGGGGCTGGTTGCGCCTACGGCTTCGAGAGCAACGTCTGCGCCGTGGCCGTTCGTGAGTTCATGGACGCGGGTGGGCACGTCAACGGTTTTCGGGTTGAGGGTGAAATCGGCGCCTAGTTTGCGGGCTACTTCGAGTTTGTTGTCATCGAGGTCGACAGCGATGATGCGGCTGCATCCGGCGAGGCGCGCAGCTTGCAACGTTAAGAGGCCGATCATGCCGGTGCCTACGATCAACGCTGTTGAGCCTAGCTGGATGGGGGTAATGTTGACGGCGTGGACGCCGATCGATACGGCTTCGATGAGGGCGGCATGTTCGAAGGGCAGGGAATCGGGCAGGCGGTAGAGGATGTTCTGCGGAACGACTACGTATTCGGCAAAGGCGCCGTGACGTTTGAATTCGCCGCAGGAGACGCCGAGGACCTGGCGGTTATCGCAGAGGTTGATCTGTCCGCCGGTGCAGAAATAGCAGTAGCCGCAGGAGACGGTGGAATCGAACGTGACGCGGTCGCCTTCATGGTAGCCCTTGACGTTGGACCCGGTGGCGTGGATGAGACCGGCGGCTTCGTGGCCCATGACGATGGGCGGGATGCGGCGGCCGGTGCTGCCGTCGAAGCCGTGCACGTCGCTGCCGCAGATGCCGCAGGCTTTGACGCGGATGAGTACGTCGTTGGGTCCCACTTCGGGGGTGGGGAAGTCGACCAGTTCGAGGTCCTTATAATTTTTGAGGAGTAGCGCCTTCATTTGTCTATTCGATCTTACTCCCGAATACACTATGAAGCATGCTGGTTTCATTGAAAGACCAAGTGGTTCTGATTGTGGGCGCTTCGAGCGGCATTGGGAAAGAGACAGCGGTGCTGTTCGCCCGGGAAGGAGCGAAGGTGATGGCGTCGGCGCGGCGGGAAGACCGGCTGGCGCAGTTGAAGGATGAGCATCCTTCGATCGAGACGTTTGTCGCAGACGCTTCTGAGCCGTTCGAGATGGAGAATCTGGTGCTGGAGACGCGTGGGCGGCTGGGGCAGATCGATATTCTGGTTTTCGCGGCGGGGACGAATACGCCGGACCGGGCGATGAGCCGCTTGACTGCCGAGATCTGGGACATGATGATCGGGGCGAATTTGAGCGCGGCTTATTATGCGACGCGCGCGGTGCTGCCGGTGATGCGGACGCGCAAGGCGGGGCATTTGATTTATATTTCGTCGATCTCGGGGTTGACGGCGGATGTTTCGGGGGCTTCTTATCAGGCGGCAAAGCGCGGGGTGCTGGGATTGGCGCATGCGATCCGCGTGGAGGAGAAGGAGCATGGGATACGGACTTGCGTGATTTGTCCTGGGCTGGTGGAGACTGAGATTCTGGAGAAACGGCCGATTAAGCCTTCGGCTGAGATTTTGGCTAAGGCGTTGCAGCCCGTAGATGTGGCGGAGGCCGTGCTGGCGGTGGCGAAGTTGCCGAAGCGGGTGGCTGTGCCTGAGATGCAGGTGTTGCCTACGGAGCTTTAGGGCAGGAACTAGACAAAGATATTTGAAATTTTGAAACCATCAGGAACCTGTTTCGGCGTCCGTCCATCTTCTTGCCGGGGGTGCGTTCGTGGCGTCTTGGCGAGAGACTATAGAAAGCCGCCAATGACTGAGAACGCCATCGCCAATGGGCTCGAAGAACTGTCACACGCCAAGTCGCAAGGACGCCAAGAAGACGAGTAACTGGACGCAGATAAGACAAAATACCTAGACGGGGTAGCTGCCGGCTATGTAATGGCTGAGTTGGCCGATGGCATCTTTTTGTGCGGAGATGGTCCAGTTCACCAGGTCGCCGATGGAGATCATGCCGATGAGGTCGGCGCCATCCATCACCAGGACGTGGCGCGTGCGCTTGCTGGTCATCATTCGCATGCAGTCGTCGATGCGCTGAACGGGTGAGACGGTGATGGGCGGGTGCGTCATTACTTCGGAGACGTCGGTATCTTTGGAGGATTTGCCGTGGAGGATTACTTTTCGGGCGTAGTCGCGTTCGGAGAAGATGCCTACTACGGCGCCGCGGTCTACTACTGCTAGTGCGCCGATGTCGCGGTCGGCCATGAGTTGCAGGGCTTCGAGCACGGTGGCGGTGGGAGGGATGGTCCAGACTTGTCCGCCTTTGGAGTCGAGGATGGAGCTGAGAGTGCCTGTGATTTCCATGGTAGGTCCTTCGTTCAGGCTCCGGACGCGGAGGCTGTGAGATTGGGCGCGGAGGCGGACTGCGGGGGGATTTTTTCGGCCGCGTGTTTGGGGTCGAAATAGGCGCGGAAACGAACGATGGAAGGACCGCGCGTTTCGAGGATGCTGACGCCCTGGTATTGGAAGTCTTTGCCGGCGTGGTCTGTGCCGCGGGAGGTCCATTCGAGCGCGATGCTGTGGTCGCCGGTGATGATGTTGTAAATGGTGGAGTGGATATCGCGGTAGGCGGCGCGGTATTTGGTCCAGTATTCGGCGTCCGACGATTCTGAAAAAAGCTCCAGCATCGGATCAATTTGCCCGCGGTCTTCCAGAGCGGCGAGCGCTTCAATGAATCGATAGGCAATTCCCTGCGTCATGGCTGGCCTCCTACGATGGGCTAACAATAGCGCAAGGCTGGGAAATGTGCAACCCGATTTAGAGCGATTTTCGACTAGGCGCGGATGCCGACCTGGGAGGTGACGGAGAAGGCGGTCTGAAAATTATTTTTCGTGAGTGTCTAGCCAGGATCTGATGGTGCTGGTGACCAAAGCGGACGCATCGTGTTGGACGAAATGGGCGGCTGTAGGTATGGTCACCAAGGTGAAGTCTTTCTCTATCCACTTCCAGGTGCCGTCAAGAGCGCCGGCGAGCAGATAGGTGTCGGCGAGGCCGTGGATTTCGAGCACCGGGGCCTGGACTTTGATGACGGGTGAAGTGTCCTCTTTGTAAGGCTCGCGGGGATAGTTGCGCTTGTAGTAATTGAGCATCGCGGAGAAGCTGGAGCGGCGGAAGGCTTCGATGTATTTCTGTTTGGCTTCGGGATCCTGCACCCAGGCGGCCAGGCCTTCGGCGGTGAGCAGCTTTTCGGCGCCTTCCTTTTGGAAGGCTCGGGCGTAACTGGAGTTTTTGGCTTGTTGGGAATCGGGCTTTGCTAATTCGCGGGCGAGGCCGCGCGGGTGGGGCAGGTTGAGGATGATGAGCTTGTCTGTCATCTGCGGGACGTGCATCGCGAACTGCCAGGCTACGGCGCCGCCCCAATCGTGGCCCACGATGATGGCTTTCTCTTGGCCGAGGTTCTTGATCACGGCGGCAACGTCGCCGATGAGGAGCCGCATGTCGTAGTTTTCTACGCCTTCGGGATGGTCGCTGAGGTTGTAGCCGCGTTGGTCGATGGCTACGACCTGATAGCGGTCGGCCAGGCCTTCTATCTGGTCGCGCCAGGTGTACCAGTAGTCGGGAAAGCCGTGGATCATGACGATGAGCGGACCTGTGCCTAGAGATGCGTAGTGGATCTTGACGCCGTTACTGTCGGCGTAGCCGTGCTGGACGCGGGATTCGAGGTCGGCGGCGGATAGGGTTATGGTCATGAGAAGCAATGGGAGGAGCGTTCGCGTAGGCGTCATAGCAGCTTCTTGATTTGGTCCTGGAACCTTGTGTAGATCCAGGATACGCCTAGCAGGATTACGCCTAGCGCTACGAACGAGAGGATCCGATAGAGCGTTTCCAGATTGCGTAGATCGTAGAGGAAGAGCTTCAGGATGCATGTTCCGAACAGCGCTAATCCTTGCAGGCGAAGGAGGCGTTGGTTCAGGGCGAAGCCGACGGCTAGCAGGGCGAGGGCTTGGCATCCCCAGGCTACTGTCAACAAGCTGCCGGAGACGCGGCCGTATAGGACTACTGAGAGCAGCAGTGTTGCGGCGACGGAGTAGAGCGCTTCTTCCAGCTTGGTTTCGGCTTGGGTCATTAGGAACTGCGCGGCGTAGAGGCCGGCTACTACGGGTAGAGCGAGCGCCAGGGCTGGTGGGTCGACGTTGTGTACCAGGGTTGAAAGGAAAGCCAGTGCGGCGATGGCGGTTCCGGCTGCGCGGAATTCATAGATGGCGAGGACGCGTTCGTGCAGGAGAAACAGGATGCCGAGGGCGATCCAGGCGAGGCCTTGTTCGGGCGTGGGGACCAGGCGGAAGATCAGCAATGCGGAGAGCAGGGTTGTGGCGGCGGTGGCTCCGATTTGGAGTGTTGGGATGCGGCGGATCGCGGCTTGATAGGCCACGGCGGCGGTGATGGCTAGCGGGGTGATCGGCGCGTGGGGAAGCCCCAGGTTGGAAAGGAAAGCGGCGGCTGCGCCCAGGGTTAATAGGACGTAGCTCTGTTGGCGGAAGTCGTCTTTGAGTTCGAAGAGTAGAGCGGCGAAGATGACCCAGGCTACGCCGATCCAGGCTTCGGGAACTTCTGCTGCGATGACGACCGAGACCAGGACGGCGGCGACGGAGCTGAATAGGGCGTTGGGCTTACGGATCGCGCGGTTGACGTAGAAGAGCGCGGCGTGGAAACTCGCGGCGGGGGTCCAGTCCCATGTGCGATGGCCCAGGATGACGGTCTTCGAGGCGGACATCGCAACGAAGAAGACGTCGCGGAGCGAGAATACAAAGGCGGCGTAACCGAGCGCGCGGATGAAGGGAGATGCGAGTTGGATGCCGGCGAGATAGAGGACTTCGGCTTCTAAGGCGAGGGCTGCGCCGGTCCAGATGCCGGGGACACGGCCGACGATGGCGAGGGCGGCCAGGGCTGAGGAGATGACTAGCGATGCTTCGTAGCCGCCGCCTTTGAGACGGTCTTCGAGAGGTTCGTTTTCGCCGGCGGGGCGTAGATAGGCGCGGGCCAGTGTGTCGGCGAAAAAGAGCGCTGAGGCGCAGGTGGCGGCAATCCATAGGTGCTCGGGTTTGTGGCTGGACCAACTGAGGTAGGAGAGTCCGAAGAGGCCCAGCGTGTTGAGCGGGGAGACGAGATGCAGGCCTCCGGCTACTATGCGGCGCTTGGTTCGGATGAGGTCGAAGCCTTCGAAGAGGAGCCAGTAGAGAAGGAACAGAGATTGTGTGGAGGCTAGAGATGCGCCGGATTGTCCGCGCGAGATGCAGGTTGCGTAAGTGGCGACCAGGCCGAAGAGCGGGAGCCAGTACCACTCGAAGCGTGTGGCCAGGAAAAGGAGCGCGGCGGCTAGCGGGATCAGGCTGATGACGGCGAATGGGCTGTTGGGCGTTACGGAGAGCGCCGCAAAGGCGGTGAAGAATGCCACCGCGGTGACGGCCTGGGAGCGGTAGTAGAGCGAGTGCGTCACCATGGCGGCGGCTACGGTTAGCATGACGAGCGAGCCGATGAAGGGGTCGTCTATTATGCGGGCTTCGGGCAACGCGTAGACGGCGTAGGAAGTGGCGTAGAGGGCTGCCCAGCCTGCGCCGATGAGACCGCGGGAGAAGAGCTGGTAGCGTCCGCGGCGTTCGAGGATGACACCGGCGCCGAGGAGCAGGACGCTGATCGAGAGGGCGATGGCGGCGCGTCCACCGGGTGTGAGGTGGCCGAAGGAGTAGCCGAGGAAGAGGGCGATGCCGACTACCAGGATGAGGGCTCCGAGCTTGTTGAGCAGGCTGCCGCCTACAAAGGTCTCCCACTCCTCGCTCTTCGACACGCCGAGGACTTCGGCGAAGGAGCGTTCGGGTTGGGGCTCAAATACGGGAGGCGGCGGTGGAGGAGGAGGTGGTGGTGGTGGCGATGGTGGAGGAGGAGCGAATTCGACGGGTTCTTGGATGACAGCCCGCACGAAGGGAAGAGGCGGCGGTGGCGGCGGTGCGACGGGTTTCGGGTTTTCGAGGAGCCAGATGCGGCGGGTGAGTTCCGCGATGCGGTAGTCGGCATCGCCGAGCTTCGAGCGCAGGCTCAACACCATGATGAAGAGGATGGCGATCAGTACCAGGGCGATGGCGATCATACGAGGCTCCCGGTTTGGCTAGTTGCCAGGTGAAGGACGATTTCCCGAAGGTCGGCGGGAGAGATCGGTCCGTAAACGGGTTCGCCTACTTTGATGTCGACGATCGGTCGCCAGAGCTTCTCCCAACTGGAAAAGATGCCTCCGCCTTTGGTGCTGAGAGGGTGTCCCCAAAGACCGGTGACGTACATAGGGATGATGGGTGTGCCCAGGCCGTCAATGATGCGCTCAAAGCCGCGTTGGAAGGGTTCGGTTTCGCCGGAGCGGGTGATGAAGCCTTCGGGGAAGATAGCGACGAGTTCGCCGGATTCGATGACGGCGCGGGCCTCGCGTAGGGCTCGGATCGTGTTCTTGGGGGATTCCGCGTTGATGGGAATAGCGTGCAGAACTTCGAAGAAGAATTTGAGGCCGGGCGTGTTGAAGATCGGACGCCACATCAGGAAGCGCGGGATGCGAGGGGTGCATTGGCCGACGAGGACGGAATCGGCGTAGGAGATGTGGTTGGAGACGAGCAAGCCGCCACCCGTGCGCGGAATATTCTCGCGGCCCTGTACGCGGACACGGAAGAAGGTGACCATGGCGCACCAGAGTATGAAGCGGACGGTGATGTCGGGCAGAAGGCGAACGATGTAGATGGTGCCTAGCAGCATGACGGATCCTACGGCGGAGAGGATGATGCCTGCGTTCCAGCCGAATTCGTCGTGGAGGAGCCAGAGTACGCCCGAGGCCAGGATGACGCCTAGCATGTTGGCGAAGTTGTTGGTGGTGAGGATGCGGCCTTTGAGCTTGGGGTCGGCGTGCTCTTGCAGGTAGGCGTTGAGGGGTACGGCGAAGAGGCCGGCGGAGAAGCCTACTCCGGCGAGGAGGATCAAGGCGAAGGTGTAGTTGTGGGTCAGGCCTAAGGGGATGGAGAAGAGGCCCATGAGGAGAGAGCCCAGGGGGACCAGACCGAGTTCTATGTGGTCGCCCGAAATGGCTCCCGCGGTGACGCTGCCTACGCCGATTCCGGCGGCTAGCGCGGTAACGAGGAAGCCGACCTGCGTTTCGGAAACGTGGAGGACTTCCTTGCCGGCGAGGATCAGGGCGAGTTGGAAGAGTCCGCCTACGAACCAGAACCAGGAGATTCCCAAAACCGACATGGCGAGTGGGGGCTGGGCACGAAGGTCGCGGGCGCCGGCGATCACTTCGCGGAACGGGTTCCATCGGAACGGTTCTCGCGAGCCTGCTGCCGGTACTTTGCGGATGTGCAGGCTGAGGAGCGAAGCGATAACTGCGATGGCGAGGAGGGTTCCGCCCATGAGCAGGGGCTGATCGCTCCAGCGCGCGAAGAGGAATGTGCCGAAGCTGGTACCGACTACGATGGCGACGAAAGTGGTGAGCTCCAGCAGGCCGTTGGCGCGGGAGAGTTGGTCTTCGCCCATCATTTCCGGGAGGATGGCGTATTTCGCGGGGCTGAAGAAGTTGGCCTGTAGGGCAAGGAGGAATAGGACGGCGAGAAGGAGGTCGATGCGGGCAGAGACCAGGGCGATCATGCCGATGAGCATCACGACGATTTCGAAGGACTTTGTGACTTGAAGGACGCGCGTTTTGGAGAAGCGGTCAGCGATCTGGCCCGCGTATCCGGCGAAGAGAAGAAAAGGAAGAACGAAGACGGCGCCGGCGAGTGCGAGATAGCGGCTGCCGAGACTGGAATCCGAAGCGATCCTGACGGCCAGGATCGAGACGATCATTTTGTAGACGTTGTCGTTGAACGCGCCGAGGAACTGGGTCCAGAGGAAGGCCTGGAAACGGGAGTCACCGAGAAGCGGGCGGTATCCGGTGGAATTACTCATGCGCTCAAAGAAAAGCACGGCGCGAGCCAAGCGAAGGTTCCGGCGGAATTCATTTCTTTCAATAGTTTACAGGGTGGAGGCGGGATGTGCTTTTCGCGTTCCAGCGCATTTTATGGATGGCCATGTACAATTTTTGTATGGCGCTTTTGACAGCCGACAGGCGGCGGTTTCTTACTGCCGTTTCTAATCTGGCTTACTGCAACCCGTTTCTAGAGGAGAGAACTAAATGGGAGCGGGCGGCATTGGGGGCTGAGTTTGTCGAACGGCAATTGCTTTGGAGTGCGAACGTCGTGGATCCGGATAAGCCGAGCGCGAATGTGCAGAAGCTATATACGCGGTTGGGGCCGGAACTCGACGAAGTGAGGGCGCGCTTAGCGCTGGCCGGCGAAGTGAGCAACGCGGACCTGAGCGTGTATGAGGAATCGGTGCAGTATTTTCTGTATGAGCGCTACCACCGGCGGTTGTGCGATGCGGGCGGGGATTGGCGGTTCTATCAAAGCTTCCTGGAGGATTGGAAGTATTACTTGCGCATTCCAGGCAGGCGTTTTGAGCCGAGTCTGCGGCCGGAACATGTGTTTGCCTGTTTCCGGCAGGTGCAGCGCGCGTTTCACCTGATCTTCGATCACATTATCGGAAATTCGATGCCCGCGGCGCGGTTGCGGGCGTCGGTATGGCAGTCGGTTTTCAGTCATGATCTGCGGCGGTATCGAAGGACGCTGTTCGCGAGGATGCAGGATTTTCCGACTTTGATCAGCGGTCCGTCGGGAACAGGGAAAGAGTTAGTGGCCAGGGCGGTGGCGGGGTCGCGGTACGTTCCGTTCGATGCGGTGCGTATGAGATTTGCGGATCCGCCCGGGGAGGCGTTCTTGCCGATCAATCTGGCGGCGCTTTCGCCGGCGTTGATTGAGAGTGAGCTGTTCGGGCATAAGCGTGGGGCTTTTACGGGGGCCATTGGCGATCGCAAGGGTTGGCTGGATGCGTGTCCGGTGGCGGGTTCGGTGTTTCTGGATGAGCTAGGTGAGATGGAGCTTTCGATCCAGGTGAAGCTGCTGCGCGTGCTGGAAACGCGCCGGTTTTCGGCGGTGGGGGATACGGCGGTGCGGGAATTTTCGGGGAAGTTGATTGCGGCGACGAATCGCGATTTGACGGTGGAGATTCGGGCCGGGAGGTTCCGGGAAGATTTATATTACCGGCTCTGTGCGGATCAGATTCGGACGCCTTCGTTGCGGGAACAGATCGAGGACTCGCCTGAGATGTTGGGCGATTTGCTGCATTTCATGGTGAAGAGGACAGTGGGGAACAATGCGGACTCCTGCGTGGAGGACGTGCGGCAGTGGGTGAGGGAGAATCTTCCCGGGGATTACGGCTGGCCGGGGAATTACCGGGAACTGGAGCAGTGCGTTCGCAATGTATTGATCCGGCGGTCCTACACGCCGATCCAGCAACGGGCTGCGGGCGATCCGTATTTTGAGCGGTATCAGGCGGGGGAGTTGAAGGCGGACGAGGTGCTTTCGCACTACGCGTCGCTGGTGTACCGGAAGTTGGGCAGCTATGAGGAGACGGCGCGCCGGCTGGGCGTCGACAGGCGCACCGTGAAGGCTTGGGTAATCCGGGCGTGATTACTTGTTCTGCTCCTGCATTTTCTGCATCAAAGCAGTAACCTTCTCATAATTTTGTTCCACGAACGCGGCATTTTCCGGTGAGATGCTGGGAGGGATTTCCTTGATCATCCCCTGCTTTTTCATGCCGACAGCCATCGTGGAGCCAATGACCGCTCCGGTCATGACGAGATATTCCCGGGGGGAGAGTCCAGCGCCATGCAGGGTGGCGGAGATGGATGGATGGGAACCCAGCGCGGCGGCGCCTTGATCCAGGGTCTTGCCCTTTTGCTCCTCTTCCATCTGCTTGCGCAGCACCGCGTCGCTCTGAGTGAGCTTCAGCATGGCGGCGGTGGCATTTGAGTACTTGTTGAAATTGTCCGTGGTTAAGCGGAAGTTTGTGATTTCGCGCTGGTCGGGACTTGGTTCGCGCGCGGCCTTGGGTTGGGGCGCTGCCCACGCGGCCGTCATGGCGACAGCAGCGATCAGAAGGAGTTTGGGGAAAATCTTCATCACACGGTAAAGCGGAAAAATGGCTGCGATCGGGTCATTTGTTCGAGCGGAAAACACAACAGGCTATCATAAGGACGTTCAGCTGCCGAAGAGCATGCATCCCTCCAACGATCCCCCGAAAAATCGAAGAATTCCGAAATGGCTGGTGCCGACGGTGGGTTACTCCATTGCTATCGCGAGCCTGATCTGGGTATTTCACGCTTTCGATTATGAGCAGTTGGGACAGGATCTGCGGTCGCTGCACTGGGGATGGGTGGTTGCCGGCATTGCGCTGAACCTGATGGTGTATCTGGTGGACGCGTGGCGGTGGTCCGTGTTGCTGCAGCCGGCGGAGATCGTTCCGCTGGGGGAATGTGTGAAGGCCATTTTTGTGGGTCTGGTGGCGAATGGCGTTCTGCCTGCGAAGGCGGGTGAGGTGGTGAGGTGTTACCTGCTTTCGTTGTGGACAGAGATGCCCGTGTCGCTAGCGCTGACGTCGGACGCGATCTCGCGGGTGATGGACGGCATCTGGCTGGTGGCGGGTTTCTATCTGGTGACGATCGGTTTGCATGCGCCCACGCCGCGGCTGGAAAAAGATTTCGGGCTTTGGCGCGACGGCACATTCGTTTTGATGATAGTCGTCGTGATTCTTTCCGGATTGATCGGGTACGTGCTGTTTCGGCGGGAGCATGCCAGTTCCTTTGTGAAGCAGAACAAGTGGGCCGAGCGTTTTGTACACCTGATGCATGAGATCCACGAGCTTGGGGATGTGCGCTCACTGTCACTCGCAATGGGGATCAGCGGCATTTATCTTTTGCTGCCCGTGCTATCGGTGTGGTGCTTGTTCCGCGCTTACGACTTCGATTTTGGTTTAGTGCCGGCGGGAATTGTGCTGATTGTGGTTCATATCGGCACGATATTGCCCAATGCTCCCGCGAATATCGGTTCGTTCCAGGCTTTCGCAACAGTGGCCTTGGGAGTGATTCAGGCCGAACAGGCGGCGGCGGCGAGCTTCGCGCTGATTTTCTACATCGCGCATACGCTGCCGCAGATTCTGGTGGGGTTTATCGTGATGCTGTTTACCGGACTGAATCTGGGTGAGGTGCATACCCGGGCCATCCACGCCGAACATGCGCGAAAGACGCGAATTTCTACTTCGAAGCCTGCATTACGTTCGGAGTCATGATCGCGGCAGGGAGTAGCGGGGTCGATTCGGTCGAACGGAAGTAGTTGTCCGCGGCCAGCCTGCGGTAGACATCGCCGGCCAGGCTTGCGGCCATGGGGCCGATCGAAGGGCGTCCGCCGGTGAGCATGACCACAACGACCAGTTTCTTCTTACCGGTTTCGCTAAACGAGCCGAACCAGCCGAGGTGCGTGCGGCCTTCGCTGCAGGTTCCGGTTTTGCCGTAGATATCGGTTTCCTGTTTGGCGCGGCGTGCGGTTCCGAAATCGACCGCGCCGTGCATGCCGGGTTTGATGTCGGCAATGTAATCCTGGATATCGAGGTGGCGCTTAACGCGTGGAGTGAGATTGGCGATCTCCTCAGCCGTGCGGGGGTATTGCATGTAATAGAGCGTGCCGCCGTTGGCGACTGCCGTCATGATGGCCGCAAGTTCGAGTGGGGTCTGTTTAATCTCTTCGCCGAAGCTGGTCAACATGCCCATCCCGCCGTTGGCCGGAGGCGCGGGCGGGAAGTAACCAGGCTGTTCGCCGGGGATATCGAGGCCGGCTTTTTCGCCGTAACCGAACAGGCGCGCGTAGTAATTCACCCTTTCGTATCCTAGCTTTACGCCGAGGTTTGCGAAGTAGAGGTTGATGGAATAGCCGAGGGCGTTAGTGAGATCCATGCGGTTATGGCCGAAGATGTGGATCGGGGTGGTGTGGGGGATGATCTTTTCGCGTAGAGCAGCTAGGGCGACGCTGACTTTGATTGTGGAACAAGGTTGAAAGCCGCCTTCGAGAGCCAGTTTCTGATTCACCATGGTGAGAATACGGCCATTGGTGGGGTCGACAACGACGATGGAGCCGTTATAGGGTCCGAGAGCTTCAATTGCCGCGGAACGGACGGTGAGGTCTTCGCCGGAGGGGTCGTCGCCGGAGGCGGATTGCGCAAAGGTTGGCTCGTCCCAGGTTTGGACCCAGCCACGCTTCTTGGCGGGGGCGGCGGTGGTTTTGGCGGCAGGCTTAGCGCCTGCTGCTTTTGCAACAGTTAGCGGGGCCTTGGCAGTGGTGGCAGAGGCGTGCGCAACGGTCTTTTTTTTCTTCTTGGCAACTGCGGGTTTCGCACTCGTCGATTGGGTTTGCGCGCTAATCAGAGCCGCACAGCCGGAGATGAGAAGGAGGGCAAGACAACCGTGTTTTAACTTCATGCGATACCTCTCATTTCAAACCGATATCCCATATCGGTAATCAATTCCGGACGCAGAAGTGCCAGAGCATTGTTCGGGGCCTGTTTGAAACATCCGGGGAGCAACCGGCAACCTTTAGTCTGAATGAAACACAGGGCTTTGGTCAATGGCTGGATTCATTAATTGTTTACCTGATTTAAGCCGCCGTCCAGCCGCCGTCGATGTTGACCACGGCGCCTTGCATGAAATCGGCTTCCGTGGAAGCCAGGTAGAGAGCCAAGGATGCGATCTCCTCCGGCTTTCCCATTCGGCCAACTGGTTGACGTTTATGGAGTTCGGCGCGGGTTTTCTCCTCTTCGCCGGCGTGGAATTTCTTGAGGTAACCATCGACAAACGGGGTTTCGACCGTGCCAGGACAGATGCAGTTGACGCGGATTTCGGTGGGGTAGTCCACCGACAACTGGCGCGTCATGGCGACCACCGCACCCTTGGTGGCGCTATAGGCGAAACGCCGTTTGACGCCGATCAGACCCGCCACGGAGCCGATATTGACGATCTTCCCGGGGCCGGGTTTCGCTGCTTTGAGCAACGGCATCGCGTACTTGGTGATCAGGAAGAGGCCTTCGATATTCACGTGGTTCAAGCGCTGAAAGTCTTCGAGGGCGGTCTCTTCGACGTTGCCGACCAGGCCGATGCCGGCATTGTTGACGAGTACGTCGAGCTTCGAGAGGGCAGCGAAGCCCTCGCGGACTTCCGGTTCGTTCGTGATATCCAGGGCCATCACCTCGCAGCGCCCAAGTTCGGCGGCGAGTTGGCCGGCTCGGTCGCGGTCGCGATCCGCAATGACGATCGAAGCTCCGGCCGCATGAAAGGCCCGGCACGTGGCTTCTCCGATTCCGCTTGCGCCGCCGGTTACGAGGGCTATTCTGCCTTCGAGTGAAAAGGGTTTGCTCATTCCCTGCAATCATATCAACGTGAGTTCCGGCAGCAAATTGGTTCAGTTGGGTCGCGAGATTACAGAATGCCGGCGGTGTCCGCGGCTGATCCAGCATTGTCAGGAAGTGGCGCGAGTGAAGCGCCGGGCCTACCGGGATCAGGAGTATTGGGGGAAGCCGGTACCGTCTTTTGGCGACCCGAGGGCGCGGCTGCTGATTCTTGGGCTTGCGCCGGGCGCGCATGGCGCCAATCGCACCGGGAGGGTGTTCACTGGGGATAGCTCAGGCGACCTGCTATACCGGGTGCTGTTCCAAACGGGGTTTGCAAATCGCGCGGAAAGTAAGTGGCGGGGCGATGGATTAGAGCTCAAAGGAGCCTATATTTCGTGTTCGGCGCATTGCGCCCCGCCGGATAATAAGCCCTCTCCCGAGGAGCTTCGCAACTGCCGGCCATGGCTGGAGCGGGAGTTGGAATTATTGCGGGATTTGCGGGTGGTAGTGGTTCTGGGAAAAATTGCGTTCGATTCCTACCTGGCCGTGCTTAAGGAGCGCGTAAATATCGGAAGGCTGGCAGATTATCCCTTTGGCCACAATTACTTACACGATTTCGAGGTGCCGGTGATCACGTCCTATCACCCGAGCCAGCAGAACACGTCGACTGGGCGATTGACTGAACGGATGCTGGTGGACGTGTTCGCCGCCGCGCGCGTCATTTCCGACCGGCACATCCTCTGAGTTTGCCCCGGGAATGGCGAAACTGCTATCTTATAAATGTATTTGAGTGGCCCGCAAACCCCGGCTGATTCCCCTGGGGAGGTATTCCCCAAGTTCCGCCCCGACTAGCTCGCTTTCAAATAGCGAAAGGAGACAGTGTGAAGAATATCTTTGTAGGGAACCTCGATTTCGGCGCCACCGAAGAGGGTGTCCGCTCCCTATTTGAAGCGTATGGCCAGGTTCAACGGGTTAGCATCAAAACCGATCGTGAAACGGGCCGGTCCCGTGGGTTCGCGTTTGTGGAGATGCCGGATGAGGCTGAGGCGGAACGCGCGATTGCGGCATTGAACGGCGCCGCGTTTGGAGGCAGGGCGTTGAATGTGAACGAAGCTCGCCCGAAAACTGAGGGCGGCGGAAGGCCTTTCGGCGGTGGTGGAGGTGGTGGACGGGGTGGTTATGGTCAGGGCGGTGGTTACGGCGGGGACCGCGGAGACCGAGGTGGCCACGGTGGTGGAGGTGGTGGAGGAGGCCGTTCACGCGGCGGTAGGGAACCACGTTACTAATCAATTTCAGGCGCTAGATGCGCCGTTTATTCGCAAGGGAGAACTCTCATGGCCGGAAGATCAAGCACTACTTTTCAAAAACGCCAAAAGGAACTCGCTCGGCAAGAGAAGCAGAAAGATAAAGCAGCAAAGCGCGCCGAGCGGAATACGGAAAAAGACAAGATGGGGCCTCGTAACTTGGACGACGATATCGATTACAGTCTGGCTTACCACCCCGATGAAGAAGTTTTACAGGCGATCGATGAATCCATTCTCGATCCCAAGCTTCAGTGAATAGCTTTCAAGAATAGTTAAAGGCCGCCCGATTTGCAGTTCCGGGCGGCCTTTTTCTTGTTTTAAGGCTACTTCTTCTCTTCCACGATTCTCATCCCGTAGAACGATCTCCAAACGAAAAAGAAGGTAATCGCCAGGAAAATAGCCGATAAAACGTGGCAGATGGTAGCCCCTTGCTCAGCCGCGAGCGAGACGGCCAGTTCGACGGCGAGCAGACCGAAGAGCGTGGTGAATTTGATGATGGGGTTCAGGGCGACGGATGAGGTGTCCTTGAAGGGGTCGCCTACGGTGTCTCCCACTACAGTCGCTTCGTGCAGCGGTGTCCCCTTTTGCTTCAGCTCCGTCTCTACGATTTTCTTGGCGTTGTCCCACGCGCCGCCCGCGTCGGCCATAAAGATCGCTTGGTAGAGACCAAAGACGGCGATGGAAATTAGGTAGCCGATAAAGAGGAAAGGCTCAGCGAAAGAGAATGCAAGCGTGGCGAAGAAGACGGCCAGAAAGATATTGAACATTCCTTTCTGGGCGTATTGGGTGCAGATTTCGACTACCTTCTTGCTGTCGGTCACCGAAGCTTTGGTGACGCCTTCGAGTTTGATGTGCGCTTTGATGAATTCCACGGCCCGGTATGCGCCGGTGGTGACGGCCTGGATAGAGGCGCCGGTGAACCAGTAGATGATGGCCCCACCGCTGATCAAGCCGAGAAGGAAGGGCGGGTAGAGGATGGAAAGCTTGTCCAGGTTGGTGGAAAGGCCGTTGGTGAGAGCGACGATGATGGAAAAGATCATCGTTGTGGCGCCTACGACGGCCGTGCCGATCAGGACGGGCTTGGCGGTGGCTTTGAAGGTATTGCCGGCGCCATCATTCTCTTCCAGGTTTTCCTTGGCTATTTCGAAGTTGGGTTTGAAGCCGAACTTAGTCTGAATTTCGTGTTCGATTCCCGGTATTTGTTCGATTAGCGAGAGTTCGTAGACGGATTGCGCGTTGTCTGTGACGGGGCCGTAGGAATCGACCGCGATGGTGACGGGACCCATGCCGAGGAAGCCGAAGGCAACCAGTCCGAACGCGAAAACGGCGGGTGCGACCATCAGGCCGGCAAGTCCCAGTGTGCTGACGCCATACGCGACGCCCATGAGGAGCACCATCGCCATGCCGATCCAGAAGGCGCTGAAGTTACCGGCCACCAAGCCGGAAAGGATGTTCAGAGACGCTCCGCCCTCGCGGGAGGAGGTGACCACTTCCCTTACATGTGCGGAGTTGGTGGAGGTGAATACTTTGACGAGTTCCGGGATGAGAGCGCCTGCAAGGGTGCCGCAGGTGATGACGCTGGAGAGCTTCCACCAGAGGCTGGAATCGCCGCCTAGATCGGGAATCATGAAGTAGGAAACGATGTAGGTGAGGATGATCGAAACGATGGATGTCAACCAGACGAGGAAGGTTAGCGGGGCTTCGTAATCGAACTTCGGGAGCGTGCTGTAGCGGGCTTTGGCGATGGCTTCGTTGATGAAGTAGGAGAGCGCGGAGGAGATCACCATCATGATGCGCATGGCGAAGATCCAGACCAGGAGTTGGACCTGAATGAGGGGGCTGGATACGGCGAGGAGGATGAAGGAGATGAGTGCGACGCCGGTGACGCCGTAGGTCTCGAAGCCATCGGCGCTGGGGCCGACGGAATCGCCCGCGTTGTCGCCGGTGCAATCGGCGATGACGCCGGGGTTGCGCGCGTCGTCTTCCTTGATGCCGAAGACGATCTTCATGAGGTCGGAGCCGATGTCGGCGATCTTGGTGAAGATTCCGCCGGCTACGCGCAGTGCGGCCGCGCCGAGCGATTCGCCGATGGCGAAGCCGATAAAGCAGGGACCGGCATAATCGCCGGGGATGAAGAGCAGGATGCAGAGCATGATGAGTAGCTCGATACTGATGAGTACCATGCCGATGCTCATGCCTGCGCGCAGAGGGATCTGATAGCAGGGGTAGGAATTGCCCCTCAGGCTGGCGAAGGCGGTGCGGGAGTTGGCGAAGGTATTCACCCGGATACCGTACCAGGCAACGCTGTAGCTGCCGGCGATTCCGACCATGCTGAACAGGAGGATGACGATCACCTTGATGACTTCCATCTTTTCCAGGACGCCGAAGTACAGCACGATGATCACGCCGATGAAGGCTTCCAGAATCAGGAGGAACTTGCCTTGTGTGAATAGATAGGTCTTACAGGTTTCCCAGATCAGTTCGGAGACTTCAAGCATGGACTGGTGGACAGGCAGATTCCGAAGCTGCGTGTAAGTGAAGAATCCAAAGAGGAGGCCGAGGGAACAGATTCCGATACCGGCCATAAGAAGGGTGCGCCCGTTGGTTCCGAAGAAAGTCGCCTGGCTCAGGTCAGGCAGGATCAGGTGGGCTTCACCGCCGCCGGAGGGCGGTGGACCCTGCGCGAGGCCCAGGGCGGGTAAGCTCACGGCTAGAACGATGAAGGCTAGAAAAAGAAAAAAACTACGGCGCCGGGTCTTGATGGCGGCGGACGTAACAGTGTGAAGCGATGGCAAGCGATTCCTCCCCAAACGTGGCTCTCAACTGCCTGGTGCGACCAACATTAGACATCAAATGGACGCGGTTTTGCTAACAGATCCGTAAATTTTTGTTGCCGCCGATGTATGATGTGCTGGGATGATGAGCGCCTCCGAACGCCGGCGAGTTGTGGAGTATTTGGAAGAGACTCAGGCGGGTTTGTTGCGGGCAGTGGAGGAATTTCCCGCTGAGTTTTTTGCTACGGTTCCGGCGGTGGGCTGTTGGAGCGCGGCCGATACGCTGGAGCACATCCTGTTCGTAGAGGGCCGGGCGTTGGGACGAATCAAGGGCGCTGTACAGGAGCCGGTGGATGCCTCGCGCAAGAGCGACCTGGAAGGCAGGGACGAAGATTTATTCGCGATGGTTCGGGAGCGATCGAAGCGCGTGGAGTCGCCGGCGTTCGCGCAGCCCGCGGGAGGAAAGAGCAGGGAAGCGTTGGTGGCGGGGTTTCAATCGGCACGGGCGGCCACGATCGCATTCGCTCGGGAGACCGAGGCGGATCTGCGGGGGCATTTCGCGGCGCACCCGCTGTTTGGAGTGCTGGATTGTTACCAGTGGCTGATGCTGATTCCGTCGCATGGCGAGCGTCACCGGAAGCAGATTGAAGAGTGCCGTGAGCCTAGTGTTTTGTTAGACTAGTAAAGTTACGGTGGGTATAGCTCAGTCGGTAGAGCGCCGGATTGTGATTCCGGATGTCATGGGTTCAAGTCCCATTACCCACCCCAACATCAAACCTGTCACTCAAGCGTGAATTTCGTGTTGCGCCACTAGTCGTCCGCTGGGCCGCACCTAGCTACTAAGCCCCGGTACGGGGCCATTGCTCTCGCCGAATCGGTCGAGCGGCTGGCCGATTTGCATTCGGTTGATCATCTCCAGCAACAGATTCGACATCGGCGTATCTTTAGGGAGTTTGATGTGCCTGCCTGTAGCAATCGTCCCTCCACCGCTTCCCGCAAGCATCACCGGCAGGTTGTTGACGTTGTGGATTCCGCCCTGGCCCAGCTCCGACCCAAACAGGAGCATGCTGTTGTCGAGAACAGTTCCCTCGCCCTCACGCATCGATCTCAGTTTATCCACCAGGTAGGCGAAGCAACTCGCGTGGTAGCGGTTGAGCTGCGTGTAATGGTCAAGCTTGGGCGATTGCTCGTTGTAATGGGAAATGGTGTGGTGCTGTTCGGTTACGCCTGAATCAGGATAGGTATTCCATGAAGCGCCGTACCCGAACATCATGGTGCTGACGCGAGTCGTGTCGGTGACGAAAGCCAATGCGATCAGGTCGAGCAGAGCGTGCACATGCTCGTGCATGGTCTCAGGCGGAGCCGGTGGCGTCAGCAGAGCGGGAATCCGGGGCTTCCATCCCCCTCGGTTGGTTTCGGGCTCAACCACACGGCTGATCCGCTTCTCAACTTCGCGAATGGAGTCGAGGTACTCGTCAACCTTATGCTGGTCTGCGTTGCTGACCTGCCTGCGAAGATCCTTGGCATCGCCCAACACAAAATCGAGAACGCTGCGATCGTCCTTCGAGGTGGTTGCCGACGGCAGTTCGTCTGCGCCGGCTGTTTTCCGAGGCGCTAGCTGCCGGAAAATCCGATCGAACGCGTTACGCGGATTGATTTCCTTGGGAACGGGAGTTGTCGGCGAACTCCAGGCGATGTTGCGGGTATAGACGCAGGAATATCCGTCGCAGCTACCCTGCTGTTGCAGTACTTCGGGGAGGCCCAATTCCAATGACGGCAGATGAGTAAAGCGAGCGAGACGCTGGGCTACAACCTGGTCGGCAGAGACGCCCACGCGGACGATGCCAGGCTCGGGCGATGCCCCCGTCAAAAAACCGGCGATGGCACGATGATGCGGGGCTTCTTTGGCTTTGTTATTGCTCAATCCCGAGAAGATGTTGATGTGCTGCTTCAGCTCTGCGAGCGGCGTCAGCGCGGGTGGAAGTGAGTCCAGCGGACCGGCATCGGCAGGGAACCAGGTCTTATTCCATACGCCATTTGGGACGAGCAAGCACGCCATTCTTACGGGTGGCAGGTATTTCGATGTGCTCGCAGCCGCCATAACATCGAGAAGCGGCAGGCCAAGACTGACTCCCGCGCCACGAAGCAAAGTTCGTCGCGAAATTTGCCATTTACTCACTCGCTGGCCTCCTTGCGATTTTGGTTCTGCCTGTATTGGAAGGCATAGCTTTGAACGATACTCTTCACCAAAGCCCCGATCCGGTAATCGTCGGCCTTTAGAGCGGCTTCCGCATCCCGTATCGACATTTCATCATAAAACTCCGGGGCGCGGGCCAGAGCATAAGTAAACATGCGGCGAGCAAAGTTGCGGACGAAAAGGCCGCGCATGTCGTTGGCCAGCAATTTCTTCAATTCCACGGGGCCGTTGAAGGGTGGGAAATCGGGCAACTGGCCAGATGCGTCCACGGGTTTGCCGGCATCGGCGTCACGCCGGTTTCCGAATAGTTTTCAAGGGCAAAGCCCAATGGATCGATCTTGGCGTGACAGGCTGCGCAGGCGGGGTCGCTGCGGTGCTGCGTCAACCGTTCCCGAACCGTCTGCGTCTCCTGAGCGTTCTTCCCCGCGACGGCGAGTGGTTTTACGTCCGGTGGCGGCGGAGGCGGGGGAGTTCCAAGAATCGCATCGAGCACCCATTTCCCGCGGCCGGGCGGATTTGTCTCTTTCGGATGGGCCGTCGAGAGAAGTACCGCGGCCATGGTCACAACACCTCCGCGCTGGTTTCGGACAGCACCTTCCAGGGCCACGCGCCGCATCTCTCTTCCCTTGACGCCGGCAATCCCATAATGCTTCGCCAAACGTTCGTTGACGAAGGTGTAGTCCGCATCCAGTAGGTCGAAGATGCTGCGATCGTCGCGCAGGATACTGTCGAAGAAAAGCACCACCTCATCCAACAACATCTGGCGGTTAGCCAGGCCGTTCTCGTTGAACTCGCCATCTCGGTGAACGGCGAAAACGCTTCCGAGTCCAAGCCACTGGGGAGCAAACTTTTCACTCAACGACTTCGAGCGAGCGTCCCTCAGCATCCTTTCGGTTTGCGCGTCCAGGATGGCGGGCTCGTGAAGGTGACCCTGTTTGGCGGCAGCGAATAGTTCCTCATCTGGCATGGAATTCCAAAGGAAGTACGAAAGCCTGCTGGCCAGTTCGAAATCGCCAATACGGTAGGGCAGAAGGCCTTCCTGATCGCGTTCGATATGAAAAAGGAAGTTAGGCGAGATCAATACCGCGCGGAGCGTCATCTGCACGGCACGCTCGTAATTGTGCTGTTCCGCTTCACAGTGATCGAAGAACGTCAGGTACCGGTCAACTTCATCCGGCCGCACAGGGCGGCGGAAGGCCTTCGGCAGAAAACTCTCGAGCACTTTTCTGGCGGCATCGTGCGGTCGCAGAGTCGAACCAGGC
>Ga0302325_10009508_pt1 | contig 21189 bp, 15 predicted proteins | sample Palsa_T0_2_FD_201948 | JGI IMG/M metagenome (GOLD analysis project Ga0302325, IMG submission 201948) | Peat permafrost microbial communities from Stordalen Mire near Abisko, Sweden - Palsa_T0_2 | ecosystem: Environmental > Terrestrial > Soil > Palsa > Peat permafrost | place: Sweden: Abisko...
GCCGGCGACAGCGAGTCGCGAATAGCGTGGCGCAATAAGGGGTTCCGAGGGCTGCCTCGCAAAGCATTGAAAAGAAAGCGACTCGTTTGGTTGGACCAGTGGAGTGGTTGGGAATGGGGTGTACGGTAGGGGAATTTGTATCGTTGTGAGCCGTAAGGGTTTACGCGGGGAGCAATTCGTATCGTTATCATTCTAAAGGGGCGATTTTGCGGCAACGGAATATGGTTATGCAGGGCGGTTTGGGGTACGCAGGATTGGTGGGGTGGGGAGGACGGGCGGAATTGGGGCGGATGGACGGAGGCTGGCGGGAGGGGTTGGTCGGACGGACGCGCCAGGTTGGGGCTTGCCAACATACTGCATGCTAGCATGGGGCTTCTATATTGTCAAGATATTTTACCTGTGGGTTATCATTCGAATGGAATGAGACGGCGGGCTGGAGACGGTTCAAGGACGCATAGGAATCAGGGAAACGTCCCGTCTGTCAAAATCGGTGATTTCCCTATCTCAGCACGCGGTTAGCCGTCGAGCGATCCGCAGCTGCGATCGGCTGCGCTAGCTTCAGCGAGATTATCAATCGCGAGCGTGGCCTCTTCGTTAGAAGAGTTTCATCGCATCATTTGAGGTTGGAATCCCGCAGGAGTTTGGTCCGGCGTTCTTCGTATTCCTCGCTGGTGATTTCCCCGGCAGCGTATCTTCTTTGCAGGAGCTGCAGAGGAGATTGCATTTGCCGGTAGGTGGTCCGCCTAACAGGCAGCATGAACGAGAAAAACACAGCCCACAGCAAGACCCAGAAAAACCACCAGTACCAATGCATTCCCCAAAAGTAATACATAGTTCAGCGCACCTCGTTATTTTCGACCAGCGCACAGATTATTTGCTGGGGGCGATAGGGCGCCGGCTCAAAGTAAGCAGACGCCACTCGCACAAGCCCCACTAGTTCTTTGCCGACACTGAAGTGGCCGCCGGTTTCGAGGTTTTGCTTGCAGCTTTGGTCGGCGCACCCTCAGCGTCCGTCACGTCGAAGCGATAACCGTCCTCGACGCCCTTCAAGGCCTGATTGGCTTCATAATACTTCCCGGCGTCGATAAGTTCTGTCGCCTTCCTGATCCCGGCCGTGGTCTTTTCAAGGGGCGCCACTTCCATCACGAAACTAACGTCGATGTTGGCCAGTTTGAGGGTCTCCATCGCCTGCTTGTGAGAACCTTTTTTGAGCTCCTCATTGGCCTTGGCAACGCCTGCGGACTTTTCAGGTGAGGCAACGTAGTCCTCACCGAGTGTGAGCGAACCGTCCACAGGAATCCAGGCCGTTGGCGTGGTGCTCGCCGTCGCGCCAGATCCGCGCTGTGGCATTCCTGATGGGGCTTTCAGATCTGATTCTGCCTTCGTGTATACCGTGTTATCGCTCTTAGCTCTTTCTAACGCCATTTGGGCTTCATTGGTATATTTCTTGGCCTCGACAGGCTGACCGTTGAATATAGCGAGACGCGCCAAACTGACATCGCGAATTGCCGCGTATCCATCTTTGGACAGTTTGGCGGCATCCTTGTCCTCGGCGGTTTGCGCGGAAGTCTTATCTTGAGCGCAGGCGGTAAGCCCAAAAAACGTAAGTGTAAGAGCAGCTGTGAATATGCCAACCTTGTTCATAAACCTATTCTCCTTTTTGGTTTCGTTATGCCGGCGCGATGAGGTCGAGCACGTCCCAAGACATCGAACTGGCAACTTTCGACGAGTGTCACACCGGAAATTTTTAAATCAGGATTTCCGTTCTGGCTTCCAACAGCCCCACAGGGTATTTGAGGTTCTACCTTTGAAGCCTGAGTACCGATGAAATCATGCGGAGCGAAAAGCTGTCTGTTCAAAGTTGGACACATTGGCGGAAAATCCATCCCAAATCCAGGCGTACAGCCGGTGGACGGGCACTGTGCTCTTTACAGTTGGAGAGAAGCCCGGACTGAAGACTGCGGCGGGTGGCCTATCCGTTGTGATCGGTTTTGCCAGCGGGTCATGAAATGTCCAATATAAACATTACGTGGAAGTGATAATACAGAAGCATTCTGGGTGGCCTTCGATAAGAGAGAAGAAAGAAGGTCGCATCGAGTTCGAGGGCGTCAGAGTGGAAGCTATCCTTAACAAAGCGCGAACGACAGCGCGAGATGCGAAGACCACCGGGAAGGTTCTTCTTCGCGTTAAGCGTGAGCCACCCTGCATCGTCCGTTGTTGGTATTCCCTGGCCGCACTTGCCGATAACGCTCACCAATGTTACGGAAGACTAGGAGATGCTTGCGGGGGCGAGTTTGGGGGCGAGGAGGTGGATGACGGCTAAGGCGAACAGATAAGCGAAACCAGCGAGGAGAAAAAGCGGCGCGTAACTGCCGGTGCGGCCCACGATGTGACCGGTGGCGATCTGAAGCAGGAAGCTGCCCAGGGCGCCCATCATGCCGCCGATGCCTACGACCGAGGCTACCGCGGCTTTGGGAAACATGTCGGAGGGCAGGGTGAAGAGATTGGCGGACCAGCCTTGATGCGCGGCGGCGGCTAGACCCACCAATCCCACGACCAGCCAGAGAGCGTGCGCGTGGGGCGCGTACACGACCGGCACAACCGCCAGGGCGCAGATCAACAGGGCCGTCTTGCGCGCAACGTTCGCGCTATTGCCACGGCGCAACAAGGCGGAGGAAATCCAGCCGCCGCCGACACTTCCGACAATCGATAGCGCGTAAACCACGATGACGGGTTTCTGGCTCTGGCGCAGATTCAGATGGAAGGTTCCTTGCAGATAACGCGGCAGCCAGAAAATGTAGAACCACCAAATCGCGTCGGTGAGAAATTTGCCGAGGGCAAAGGCCCAAGTCTGCCTTTGTGGTAGGAGTTTTAGCCACGGGACGTTCGTGGTGTGCTCGGGCACGGTGTGCGCCGGCGCATCGGCTTGGATGAGCGCCAATTCGTGGGGGGAGACGCGGGGATGTTCGTGCGGCTTGGCGTAAAGTACCAACCAAAAGGCCAGCCAGAGGAGGCCGAGAGCTCCAGTGCCGACAAACGCGCCGCGCCAGCCGAGTGTGAGGGTGAGAAACGGCACCACCATAGGGACCACGATGTTGCCGACGTTCGCGCCGGAGTTGAAAATCCCTGTGGCCAGCGCGCGCTCTTTTCTGGGGAACCACTCGGCGACGGTTTTGATGCAGGCGGGGAAGTTGGCGGCCTCGCCGAGACCGAGAATGAACATGGCGATGCCGAAGGTTAAAGCGGAGTAGGCCGCGCCCGGGAGCATCGCCGCAATACTCCAGACGGAAATGGCGACGGCGAAACCCCTGCGCGTGCCGAGGTAATCCGTGAGGCGCCCGGCACAGAGCAGGCCGATGCCGTAAGCCGCCTGAAATGCGGCGGTGATGTATCCGTATTGAATGCTGTTCCAGCCGATGACGGTTTCGAGAAATTTTTCGAGGTAGCCGATGACGCCGCGGTCCATGTAGGCGATCACGGTGGCGAGAAAGAGTAAGGAGCAGATAATCCAGCGGAAATTGCCGCGCCGCGAGGTGGCGCCGATTTTCATTTGTGGCGAGTCGCTCACCGAGGCCGCAGACGTTTGCGGCGTCACTTGTAGGGCTCCGGTTGGTGGGCGGATGGCTGGAACGTCTGGCCAGGCGACTGAGACGTGGAGCCGGCGGATTGTGTTTTCAGGCGGAAGAGCATTTCACCCGCGCGAGGAACGACGAGGACGCCGGCGTCTTCGCGATTGCGCCACGCGGCAACGTCGATGGTGGCGGGATCGCGATAGCCGAGATTGATACGTCGGCAATGTTCTTCCGGTATTTTGGTGGCGAGCGTAACGCGAATGCGCGGCGTTTCGATGCCGGTCGCGGCGTCGTAGGTGCCAAGACCTTTTACGTGCGTGGAATGGGCGAGGATTCCTCCGGGATAATGCTGGAATCGAGCCCACTGCTGCACGAAATAATCGCGACAGTGATAGCCGATCTCTTCGATGAGCTTGCCGTGGGTATAGCTGACCTCGCTTAGGGCGGGGCTGTAGATGATGACCTCGCCGCCGTCCACGACGGCGGGCTCGATTTTGTACATGCCCTTTCCGGCGGTCCAGAGATCGCGATACATCGCCGGCATGACGGAGAGGACGCGCTGAAAAGGCTGCTCGACGTAAACGATGTGCTTTTTCGCGGACAGCCCGGAGGCCGCGGCCCAGGCTTCTTGCGGCGTGCCGAAGTACATGCCGGCGACGCCTTCCTGCGTAACGACCAGGGCAAAACACGAATTCGGCCGCGGAACCATGGTCGCGGCACGATCAATCACGGCACGGACAGGCGTGTAGCCGGCTCCGATGACCTCGTAGTTGGTGATCAGCGCGCCGAGCCAGTGCGTGAAATTGATAATTTCCGGGCTGGCGATTCCGGGGAAGAAATATTTGTTGCCGCCGGAGAAACCTACGACTTCATGCGGAAAAACCGGGCCGCAGATCACGACGTGGTCGTAGTCGAGGATCAGTTTATTTAAGCCGACGGCAACGTCTTGAGCGAGGCGGCCGGCGGTGAGTTCGATGATTTCCGCCGCGGGGATCGTGCCGACGCGGACGAAGGTTTCAGAATTCTCCCAATGGTGATTGAAGATATGCGCAGCGCCAGCATGGCCATCGGCGACGGGCACTCCGACGAGTTTGCTCAACTGCGCGTCGGTCATGAGCGGGTGCGTTCCGAGAGCTACCAGATAATCGACGGCTTTGGCTTGCGGGCGAAAAATTTTCTCGAACAACGCGAACATGGCGGGCATCGGCATCGTGCGCGTGCCGTCCGGGATGATGATGAGGATTCGTTTTCCCGCGACGGGGATGGCCGTCGCGGCTTGTTCTACCAGCTCAGCCAGTTGTTCCAAGCTGAGGTTGCGTTCGGTCGAACCTGTTCCGAGTAGCATTTATTTCCCGTCTGAGAACGCCTAGACACCACTGAACGCGGAAAACCCGCCGTCGATCGGCACAATGGCGCCGGTCACAAACGCGGACGCCGGCGAAAGCAGCCATAGCGCCGCGCCGACGAGCTCTTCCGGCTTGCCATAGCGTCCCATGGGCGTGTGCGCCAGAATGGCGTCACCGCGCGGCGTCGATGCGCCGGTCTCGCGGTCCAAGAGCAAAAAGCGATTTTGTTCCGTCAAGAAGAATCCCGGCGCGATGGCGTTCACGCGAATATTCGGCGAATATTCCTGCGCCATATGTACCGCGAGCCATTGCGTGAAGTTGTTGACGCCGGCCTTGGCCGCGGAGTACGCCGCGACGCGCGTGAGCGGGCGGAAGGCGTTCATGGACGAGACGTTGAGGATGACGCCGCGGCCGCTCTCCGCCATGGTGCGGCCAAAAACCTGACAGCCGAGCATGGTGCCGAGAAGATTTACGTCAAACACTTCTCGCAACGCGTCGAAAGGCAGATCGAAGAACTTCAGATCGGCGCTGGTGGTGGCGCGCGGCTGGTTTCCGCCAACGGCGTTGATAAGGCCGTCGATCTTGCCAAAGCGCTGCAGGATATCGCCGGCGGCCTGCTGCAGGCTGGCGCGTTGCAAAACGTCGGCGCGAAACAGCGCCACGTTTTCCGAGCGCCCGCCGATACGCTGCAGAAGCTCTGCGCCACGCTGGGGATTCAAGTGAATGATGGCGAGTTGCGCGCCGCAATCGGCCAAAGCGCAGGCGATCGCGCTGCCCAGCACTCCGGTGCCGCCGGTCATAACGATCGTGCGACCTTTGAAATCAAACGCGCTTTGCAAATTGTCGAAATACTCAGCCATCTCGTCCCTTCGTTTTGTGTGAACTACGCTTATAAAAATGGGCACCAAGTGCCGCTCGAACGGGTTGTCCGTAACATTGCGCGAAATCCCTCCTTTTGACAACCGCCATCCTCCTGTGTTCAAGTCGCCTTTTGCGGTGTGTTGCTCGCGCCCGCACGGTCTTTGCGGTGACCCGGAAGCCATGATAAGCGAAAATTTTCTGCTACAGAACGCCGCCGCCCAGCGTCTCTATCACGCGCACGCCGCGAATCTGCCCATCCTCGATTTTCACGGCCATCTCTCCGCTAAAACAATCGCCCAAAACGCGCGCTTCCGCGATCTTTCAGAAATCTGTCTCGCGGGCGATCACTACAAATGGCGCGTCATGCGCGCCAATGGCGTGCCCGAGCGTTTTTGCACCGGCGATGCCGCGCCCTTCGAAAAATTCACTGCCTGGGCGAAAACCGTTCCCTACACCCTGCGCAATCCCCTCTATCATTGGACGCATCTCGAACTCGCCAGATATTTCGACATCCACGAATTGCTGAACGAAAAATCCGCTCCCGCTATCTGGCAGCGTGCCAACGAGCTCCTGCAGAGCGATGCCCTGACTCCGCAGGGAATTCTCAGCAAATTCCGTGTCACCGCGCTCTGCACCACCGAAGATCCGCTAGCCTCGCTCGAATATCACGAGCAAATCGCCGGTTCCGGCTTTGCCACGCAAGTTCTGCCCGCTTTCCGTCCAGACAATGCCCTGCGCACGCACGACCCCCGCGCTTTCAATAAATGGACGGACGAACTTGCCGCGCGCACCAACTCGAAAATCGCCGACCTCGCCGATTTTTCAGACGCCCTGCGCCTGCGTCACGACGAGTTTCATCGTCACGGATGCCGCCTCTCCGATCACGGGTTGAATCATTGCTATGCCGAACCCTGCACGCGGCACGAAGCGCAATCCATCTTCGCCACTCTGCGCGCCGGCGCACACCTCACCCCCGCCGAATCCGCAAAACTCAACAGCCATCTCATGATTTTCTTTGGCCGTCTGGACGCCGAAAAAGGTTGGACCAAGCAGCTGCACCTCGGCGCGCAGCGCAATTTAAATTCTCGCATGCTCGCGCAACTTGGCCCAGACACCGGTTTCGACGCCATGGGCGATTATCCACAAGCCTCTTCCTTATCAAATTATCTGGACGCTCTGGCCCGCGAAGACGCCTTGCCGAAAATGATCCTCTTCAACGTCAATCCCACGGACAACTATCTTTTCGCCACCATCGCCGGCTGCTTCCAGGACGCTTCCACCGCCGGCAAAATCCAGTTCGGCAGCGCCTGGTGGTTTCTCGACCAGAAAGAAGGCATCGAGCTGCAACTCAATGCGCTATCAAATTGCGGCCTGCTTTCCCGCTTCGTTGGCATGGTCACGGATTCCCGCTCCTTCATGTCCTTCCCGCGCCACGAATATTTTCGCCGCGTGCTCTGCAACCTTGTCGGCGGCGAAATCGAAAAGGGGCTGCTGCCGGATGACGACGAACTCATCGGCGCTATGATCAAGAAAATCTGCTTTGCGAACGCCGCCGAGTACCTGGCGTTGCCGGCATCGCCCTTCACCAGTGCGCAACAAATTCCGTCCGGTACTTCGGTGCCAAAGCCGCGGCCTTCTTTTTGAACTCCAACTGCGCGGCTTCATTCAGCGCCGCCGGCGGCGTCGTTCGCGTCGCTACGGCAACCCCTAGTTCGCGAAACAATTCCTCTTGCCCCGCCGGCGAGCAGATACACAGCATTCTCGCCGGGTGCCCTGAGGCGTTGTGAAACTGATGCGGCGCGTTCGCCGGGATATGTACCGTCGTTCCCGTGCGCGCCAACTGTTTCGCCCCGCGAAACGTAAACTCCAGTTCGCCCTCCAGCAGCGTGAATGTTTCCTCAAAATCATGCCGGTGCGGCGCGGGACCGCCGCCCGCGTGCACGTACATATCGATCAGCGCGAATCGCCCGGCGGTATCCTTACCGGAAAGCAGAATCGTGTACGTGTCGCCCACAATGCCGATGTGCGCCCCGTCTCCATCGTCGTCGGCCCGCGTCACCACTAGTTCGCGTTGCACGTCGTCCGGCGGAACGGGCGGATAAGTTTGCTGCGTATTCGCGGATGTGGACATTGTTCCTCCAGCGTGCGGCTGCTTCGCTGCGCCAATAGGTTTGACGCACCATCATTAGACCACGCTATCCATGCGCAACGTAGCGAAAGCCCGTACAATTAAGTCGTGACGACGCCGACGAATTCGACGCAGCGCGCAGCCGGTGCATCTTTCGCCGGGAAACGCATTTTAGTAACCGGTGGAACCGGTTCGATCGGCCAAGCACTGGTGCGGCGCCTATTCACCACAGGCAACAGCAACTTCGAGCGCCCCGCGAAAGTCCTGGTCTTCTCTCGCGACGAAGAAAAGCAGCAACAAATGCGCGCAGAGTTCGCCGCAATGCCACTCGCCGCACCCGCTTGTATGGAGTTTCGACTAGGCGACATCCGCGACCCCGCCTCTGTAGCACAATCGTTGCGCGACATCGACATCGTCTTCAACGCCGCCGCCATGAAGCAAGTCCCCACCGGCGAATATTTTCCTTACGAAGCCGTGCGCACCAACGTCACCGGCGCCGAAAATATCGTCCGCGCCATTCAAGAGCACGCCCTCCCGGTCGAATCCGTAGTCGGCATCTCCACCGACAAAGCCTGCAAACCAGTCAGCGCCATGGGCATGAGCAAAGCGCTGCAAGAGCGCATCTTCATCCAGGCAAATCTGCGTCACCCGCAAACCCGCTTCGTCTGCGTCCGCTGCGGCAACGTCCTTAACTCCCGCGGCTCAGTAGTCCCGTTTTTCCGCCAGCAGATTCGCGCCGGCGGCCCCGTCACCGTCACCTCGCGGGACATGACCCGCTTTCTCTTCAGCATCGACGACGCCGTAAACGCGATTCTAGCCGCCGCCAAAAACGCCCTCCCCGGCGAAACCTACGTCCCGCGCGGCCCGAGTGCCAAAGTGACGGACCTCGCCAAAGCCCTCATCGGCTCACGCCCAATAGAAACAAAAATCAGCGGCATCCGCCCCGGCGAAAAGCTTCACGAAATTTTGTTAGGCGAAGAAGAAGCCCCGCGCACCTTGGAACGCACGCATCACGGGAGCGCCTATTACGTCATCCGTCCCATGCTCCCCGAGTTGCCCGTCGCCGCCGAACCGCCAAGCATCCTCGGCAAAGAATACAGCTCCGTGGACGCCGTAATGACTTTCGCCGAAACCGAGCACTTCCTCCGTGCCCACGACTTGCTGCTCGAATCTGTAGGCGTCCAGCATGCTGGACCCCATCTCGGCAAGATCTAAACGCCACCGTTCCATCCTTTGTCGTGGCGTCCGCCTTCGCGGAACTGCGCGCCTTTAGGTTGATTTCAGATCGCACCATTTTCAACTTCGAGTTACCGCAAACCAGCGCAGCACCCGCTAAACTAATATCCGAATGCGGTGCCGGGTTCGGCGAAAGGACCACCACCATCGAGCAGGCCAACATCGTAATCATCGGCGGCGGCGTTATCGGCTGCGCCATCGCCCGCGCGCTGGCCGCCAAATGGGACGACGTCTTCCTGCTCGAGGCGCTGCCAAAAGTCGGCATGGGCGCCAGCACCCGCAACAGCGGCGTCATTCACGCCGGTCTGTACTACCAGCCCGGCTCGCTGAAAGCCCGTCACTGCTTGCGCGGCAGCCAGCTCTTGTATGAGTTTTGCGCGGCCCACCACGTGCCGCACCGCCGCACCGGCAAGATTGTCGTCGCCGTGGCGGAAAGTGAGGGCCCGGAACTGCTCGAACTTCTCGCCAGAGCTCGCACTAACGGCGTCGAGGGTTTGCAAATCATCGACCGCGCCGCCATCCGCGCCCGCGAACCGCACGTCCAGGGCTTCCAGGCCATTCTGGTTCCCTCGACCGGCATCGTCGAAAGCGAAGAACTGGTCAAAGCCTATGCGCGGCTCGCCACAGACCGCGGTGCGCATATCGTCACCAACGCGCGCGTCGAAAAATGTTCGCCCGGCCCGCAAACCATTCGCGTCTCGAGCGCGGCAGGAGAGATCGAGACCCGCTGCCTGATTAACAGCGCCGGCCTCTACGCCGACGAAGTTGCCGCCATGCTCGGCTCAAATATGGCTCAGCATAAAATTTATCCGGTGCGCGGCGAATATTGCGAACTAATCAAAGCCAAGCGCGATATGATTCGCGAGCTCGTCTATCCGCTGCCCCACAACAATGGCTTGAGCCTGGGTGTGCATTTCACAAAAACCGTGTCGGGAAGCGTGTGGATCGGCCCCACAGCTCGCTACGTCGAAAGCAAAAGCGACTACGAACGCGATCGCGAACCGCTGGAATATTTTGCCAAGCTCGCCAAGCGGTTGCTGCCCGAACTCGAAGCCACGGACATGGTCCCCGCGCATTCCGGCATCCGCGCCAAACTCGCACCCCCGCCGCATTTGCGCGAACCGGGCGACACCGGCACTGCGGACTTCATCATCGAGCGCGACCCGCAATTCCCCCAAGTGGTCCAGCTAATGGGCCTGGAGTCGCCAGGGCTAACCTCATCCCTCTCCATCGCCGAGCAAGTCACCGCAATGGTGTCCGAGATGTTGTAGGGGTCCAGCATGCTGGCCCCCGCTCAGCACGCTCTCAAACAGCTGCACGCATTTTTTTATCGACGCGTCAATGAATGAACGTCAACCCGCTCGGAATAAATTGCGGGAACACATACGCATACAGCATCACAATCACCCCCACAATCGCCGCCAGCGCCACCGAATGCCAGAACACATAACGGAATATGTTGCCCTCTTGCCCCACTTGATTCGTCGCCGCCGTCGCAATGCAAATGGACTGCGCATCAATCATCTTCCCCATCACGCCGCCCGCGCTGTTCGTCGCGCACATCAAAATAGGACTTAGATTCAGCTGTTGCGCGGTAATTTTTTGCAGCCCGCCAAATAGTACGTTGGACGATGTGTCGCTGCCGGTCAGCGCCACGCCCAGCCACCCGATAAACGCCCCAAAGAACGGAAAGAACCATCCCGTCCGTGTGAACGCCAGCCCGAGCACCGCGTCCATTCCCGAATACCGCGTCACGTAACCTAGCCCCAGCATGCAGGTCATCGCGATAATGGCGAAACGTAAGCGATACAGCGTCGCACCGAAAATTTTGATCATTTTAACCGGCGTCAGTCCCAGAATCAGTCCCGCCAGCAGCGCCGCCAGAAAGCACCCGGTCCCCGTAGCCGTCAGCCAATTAAAATCAAAACGCGCGGCTTCTGCCGCCGGCTTTGCCACCACCGGCGTCGTGCGAAACACCTTCGCGTGCAGCCCGGGCCAGTCCCATCCCGCCGGGCCGGGACGCGGTTTCCCGTCCGGCAGAGTCACTTTGAATGCCGGCGTGGTCGCCTTGTTCATCGCCAGCTTCACGTCTGGCAAGCCCCACGCCAGCACGAAAACGGAAAGAATCGCAAATGGCAGCCACGCTTTGGCAATCTGTCCCGCGGAGTATCTCTTCACCTGCTCGTTTCGCGCCGCCTTCGCGGCATCCTCTTCGCGTTCGTCCGCAAAGCGCCACACACGCTTCGGTTTCCATACCCGCAGAAATAGCATCGTGCAAACTAGCGACACTACGCCCGCGGCGATGTCCACCAGATTGCTATCCATATGGTTGGACCAAAACCATTGCGTGCCTGCGAACGTAATTCCCACCACCAGAATCGCCGGCAGCACTTCGATCGTTTCCGACCAGCTCACCATCGCGCGCACCAGCCAGAAGGGCACGATCACCGCCGTAAACGGCAGAATGCGTCCGATCATCGCGTTCAGGTCGCTCTCCGGCAGCGCGGTCACCGAAGCGAGCGCGTGCACCGGTGTCCCAATCGCTCCCCACGCCACCGGCGCCGTGTTCGCGATGAGGTTCAGCGCCGCCGCGTGAAACGGTTTAAATCCCAGCCCGATCATGAACGCGCCCGCAATGGCCACCGGCGCGCCAAACCCCGCGCACCCCTCGATAAACGCCCCAAAGCAAAACGCCACCAGCAGCAACTGCAACCGCCGGTCCGGCGTAATCGCTGCCACCGATTGCTTCATGATTTCGAACTGCCCGGTGGCCACGGAAATGTCGTAGAGAAATACCGCCGCAATCACGATCCACACGATCTTCAGCAGTCCATACGCCCCGCCGTAAACAAAGCTGCCCAACGCCATCTGCGCCGGCATATGAAACACCAGAATGGCGCACAGCACCGCCGTGGCCGCCCCGGCGACCGCGCAAAGATGCGCCTGCACCTTGAAGCCTGCAAGCAACCCCAGCAACACGATCACCGGCAGCGCCGCCACCAGCGTCGAAAGCCACCAATGCCCGAGCGGGTCGTAAACCTGAGTCCAAGTCACAGGAAATCCTCCCAAGGGACAGTCCGTCAGTTACCTGAAGTTCAGTTGTAGGGCCGGGACGATTGGTCAGCATGAAGGGCTCCCCTCGGCCATCCGCGTGCTGCAACCCATTCCGTCGCGTGCTGAGATACTTCGTCTGCGCCACGAAGTCAAGGATTATGTCCGCAGCTTTCCGTAGCTTAATGGTAAGTGCTGTTCCGTCTTCGACGCGCCCCTCATCACTCGCCACTTCTTTTTTACTAATTCACTCCTTTTGTTGCAGCTGGTCTTTTTTTGCTGTTCGCTGTTCGCCAGTTCCGAACTTATTGCATCAACGTTTCGCCGTTCTATCGCCAATACTCGCGACTGCGGGCGCTTGGTAAACTCTTGATCTGGATTACCGCCAAGCACCGGGAACATTCACGAACGACGAATCCAACTGTTCCATCGAAGCGCAACCCAGCAACCGCATCGTGCGCTCCACGTCTTCGCGCAGAATTGTCATCGCACGAACCACTCCCGGATAACCCGCGGCGCCCAGCCCGTATCCATACGCTCGGCCAATCAACACCCCGCGCGCTCCCAGGCATAATGCTTTCACAATGTCCGCCCCGCGCCGGATACCTCCGTCCATCAGTACCTCGGCTTGCTGGCTTGCCGCCGCCACCACTTCCGGTAACGCCCGCAGCGTCGCGGAAACGCCATCGAGTTGCCGCCCGCCATGATTCGACACCACCACCGCGGAAGCTCCTTCGTCAATGGACCTGCGCGCATCGTCGCCCGTCAGCACGCCCTTCACGATCAGCGGCCCGCTCCAGGCCTTGCGTATCCACGCAAAATCCTTCCACTCCACGGCGGAATCCGCCAACGCCGCGCTCACATCGATCAGCGGCAGCGGCCCCTGCCCCGGAACCACAATGTTTTCGAGCTTCGGCATGCCCCCGTCCCGCCAGTGCGCGTAGAGCCACCCCGGATGCGACAGCACCTGCGAAACGTACGGCAGCTTCTTCAACAGCGATCCGCTCAGCAGTTGTTTCATGCCGTTCCGCGGGTCGCGCTCACGCATTCCGGCCACCGCGGTGTCCACGGTAATCACCAGGCCGGTGTAGCCCGCGGCTTTGATTCGCTCGATGGCCGCTTCCGCCACCGCTTGCCCGCCGACGAGGTACAACTGATACCATAGCGGTCCGCGGGAAACCTCTTGCACCTTTTCCAGTTTGTGTCCGGAGATCGTGGAAAGAATAAAGGTAGTGCCGAACTCTCCGGCCGCACGCGCCGCCGCCAACTCGCCCTCCGGATGAATCATGCGGCTGTAACCGATGGGAGCCAGCAGTCCGGGAAACGCCAGTTCCACGCCGAGTATTTTGGTGCGCAAATTCAGCTCCCGCACCACCACCGCTTGCCGCGGCCGAAACGTCACCTCTTCAAACGCGCGGCAATTTTCCCGCAGCGTAACTTCCGCTTCCGCCGCTCCGTCGAGGTAGTCAAACACCAATTTCGGCAGCCGACGCTGCGCCAGCCGGCGCAAATCGGCAATATTAATCACGTGCGGCGATGAAAGTTTGCTGACGTGCGGCGATGAAAGTTTGCTGACGTGTGGCGATGAAAGTTTGCTGACGTGCGGCGACGAAAGTCGGCTGGCGTGCGGCGAATGAGGTTTGGCCACGATTCCGCTTGAGTATCATCATTCGTTGCGCCAAGTCCAGAGGCAAGGGCGACAAAGGATCCGAAAGTGTCCGGTTATGGGATTTTTTTTGGGAAGTTGGGTATACGTATGGGTATTTCATATCGTTATCAAAGGCAAGGGGTTGCGTGGGGAGCAATTCATATCGTTATCAAAACACTGGGGTTAAAATGCTGGTTTTTTCTTGTAGCTGCATCGTTATCATATTAAAGGACTTAGGCTTGCGCACGGGGTGGAACGGGCGTTTATCGGGTTTCTAATGAGTGGGTTACAGGGCACCGACGGAGGCAGAGCAAAAACGGTGCGGCACGTTGGCGTTGCAAGGAGAGCAAAGCGTGGTTTCGCTCTCGTAGGGTCGGATGAGGGACGGATGTGAGGCGATGACGGAGGAGCAAAACGGGTATAGCGCTCGACAGGTTCAAGTTTGAGGTGGGGCCGCTAAGGAAAACGGGGGATCGAGGCCAGCTGAATGGTGGAGAGCGGAATGACCGGTCCCGGGAAGATGGTGCGTTGCAGCGAGGGTGACGTGGCTGCCGCTAACTTATTACATTTAGGACACTTACCGACCAGGGGATGAGAATGACAGGGTTTTGCGGGAAAAGGCTGGAAAAGCGGGGAAAGGCGGGGAAAGGCGGGATGGCGGAGATGGGAAGCGGAAAATTAGATGTCGTTAAAGTTCTGTACTGAAACGAAACACGGGTGTTCCAAAGGCGTGACAGACCTGTCCGTAGGGGTAACACTACGGGCATGGCATCAGAACGACTAGAACGTACAGGACCATCTAGGGAAGACGGTTCCGGTTCGGGAGCCGCTGCCCACACATTGCGGCGGACGTCGGAGGCGGTTTCGCGGGAAGTGGGCGGCGAGACCGTGGTGGTACCGGTGTGCCGAGGCGTGGGGGATCTGGATTCCATATTCACGTTCAACGCGGTGGGGACGCGGTTGTGGATGCTGCTGGCGGAGAACCGCACGGAGGCGGAACTGGCGGAATACGTGGCGCAACACTTTGCGGTGAACGCGGAGACCGCGCGGCGGGACGTGCAGCTCTTTCTGAGGGATTTACAGGAGGCCGGATTACTCCAAGTGGCCTAAAGGGGGTAGGGGCGAGGCCCGAGGCCGCGGTGGGGGGATACGAGAGGAAATTTTGCAGACTCTGGAATACAGCGAATTCAGCGAGGTGCTGCACGAGCGCTTCCAAGGGAAGCGCGTGCCGATGGACGTGTCCATTGAGGTGACGCGGCGCTGTCCGCTCGATTGCCTGCATTGTTACAACAACCTGCCAATGGGGGACCAGGCGGCGCGGCTGGCGGAGATGACGCTGGCAGAGCACTGCAAGCTGCTGGATGAGTTGGTGGCGGCGGGCAGCATGTGGATTCTGTACTCCGGCGGAGAGATATTCGCACGGAAAGATTTTCTGGAGATTTATGGGGAAGCGAAGAAGCGCGGCTTCCTGATCACGCTGTTTACGAACGGGACGCTGATCAACGAGCGGATAGCGGATTACCTCGAGAAGTTCCCGCCTTTTTCCATTGAAATCACGCTGTATGGGGCGACGCGCGAGACGTACGAAGCGCTGACGCAGAGTAAAGGCTCTTTCGACCGGTGCATGCGCGGGGTGGAGCTGCTGATGGCGCGGGGCTTGCCGCTGAAGCTGAAGACGGTGCCGACGAGCATCAACCAGCACGAAGTTTACGAGATGAAGAGCTTCGCGGAGAACCTGGGGGTGGAGTTCAAGTTCGATCCGCTGGTGAATCCGCGGATTGACTGTTCGCAGAGCCCGCTGGCGATACGGCTGACGCCGGAAGAAGTGGTGGCGCTGGAATTTTTCGACGAGAAGAGGAAAGCGGAGTACCGGCGGCTGGCGGAGCAGGATTTGGCAGCGGGGCGGCCGGAGGCGGCGGGGGATGCAACGCGCTATTCGTGCGGCGGCGGGGTGAACGGGTGCGCGATCGATCCGACAGGGACGATGAGCATCTGCGTGATCTCGCACCAGCAGGGCTACAACATCCGCGAGGGGAGCTTCCGCGAAGGGTGGGAAGGGCCGATGCGGGAAATTCGCGCGCAGAAGAAGACGCGGCCGAGCATTTGCGACGAGTGTCAGATTCAGTCCTTGTGCAGCATGTGCCCGGCGAATGGGGAACTGGAGAACGGGGACGCAGAGTCGCCGGTGGAGTTTTTGTGTCAGGTGGCGCATTTGCGGGCGTACGCGCTGGGTTTTGCGGTGCCGGAGCACGGGGAGTGCGCTTGTTGCAAGGATGCGGGGACGCACGCGGGGCTGATGAAGGCGGCGGGGCGGATTGCGGCTCGCGCTGGCGAAAGAACCGAGTGGGTAGAGCGAAAGGCACCGTTGCCGGTGCTGAACGTTTTGCGGGGCGGGACTACGCGGACGGCTGCTTGTCATTCGTGCAGCGCGCACTAGGGGAGGAGAACACCAATTCCTTAGGGGCTAAAGCCCTCTGGTAGGCGACAGGTGATGTCGGAGTTAAAGCTCCGATCCGCAATGACGGGCTAAAGTTTCGACCCCGACACTGGGGCTGAATCTCACTTCCGATGACCTGACAGTGGTGCGAAGAATTTTTCTGACGAAAGAGTGGCGAGTGGCGAGTGATGAGTGGCGAGTCGCAATGACTGGCGGCGAGTAGAACGGCGGAACTGTTGGGAGCTTGATGGACTGGGAAGACAAAGACGAAGTACGACTGGCGGACGAACGCGAGGCGGAAGCCTACGAAGCGCCGAAGGTTTTGCGCGTGAGTTTGCGTCCGGCGGAGGCGGTGCTCGGTCATTGCAAGGTGACGGGGTCGGCGGGCCCGGTCTCGGCTTCCTGCCGCAGCGCCACGATTACTTGCCGGAGCCTGGGGTCGTGAGAGCGGAACGTCCATGAGCGTGACGCAAACGCAATTCGCAACCTGGAGACCGAGCGCAGCCAAGCGTGCGGTGGCGTGCGGCGATTTTTCGCGGCTGTGCTATCGCATCGGCGATGTTTCGTTTGGCATGAAGGCGTTCGATGGATTGCGGATGAAGCTGGACCCGTCGTTGCGGGGATTTGCGGCGGAGAGCGCGAAGTGCGACGTGGAAGTGAAGATTTCGCTGGCGGACAAACTGCAGGTTCCGGCGCAAGAACCGCTGTTTGCTTCGGGCGGGTTGTGGACGCTGTTTGCGGAGGATGGCGGGTACCGGCTGAATTTTCTGCGGTCGTTTGCGGGTGAGGCGCCGTACAAAACGGCGTGGTTTGACGAGGAGTTCCGCCGCGGAGAGCTGCAACTTTCGCGAGAATTTTTCAATACGCGCGACGCGGTCTATCCAATGGAGTATCCGCTGGACGAAGTGCTGATGATTCATCACCTGACTAGCGGAAAAGGGGGGTGTGGAAAAGGAATCGAAGTGCACGCGTTGGGGGTGGTGGACGACGCGGGGGGCGGGCATTTGTTTCTGGGGCATTCCGGAGCAGGGAAGAGCACCAGCGCGCGATTGTGGCAGGGCGTACCGGGCGTGCGCATCCTGAGCGACGACCGGATTATTTTGCGGCGGCGCGAAGGGCAACTGTGGATGTATGGAACGCCGTGGCATGGGGACGCGGGGATAGCGTCGCCGCACGCGGCGCTGCTGACGAATGTGTACGTGCTGGAGCAGGCGCCGCGCAATGAATTAGTGGAGATGCCGAGGAGTATCGCGGCGGCGGAGATTTTTGCGCGGAGTTTTGTGCCGCGGCATTGCCCGGAAGCGCTGCAGTTTGCGCTGCAATTCATCGAGCAGCTTTGCGGAGAGCTGCCGTGCCAGACATTCCGATTTTTGCCGGAGCGGACCGCGGTGGAGGCCATACGCCATGGGCGTGGTTAGGTTTCCCGCAAAAAACATCGTGAGGCGCGATTCGGCGCAATTCGCCGAGGTGTGCGGCGAGTTGCTGGAGGCGGGTCTGGGGGTGCGTTTTACGGCGAGCGGGGAGAGCATGCAGCCGAATATTTCGCACGGGGATCAAGTGGTGGTGATGCGGGCGACGGACGGGGAAGTGAAACCGGGGCAAGTGGTATTGGCGGAAAGCAGCGACGGATTGCGAGTGCACCGGGTGGTGCGAAAGCTCGCGGACTCCGGGCGAGCCATCATGCGCGGGGATGCGGGGCAGGAGAACGACGCGGCAGCAAGCAGGATTTTTGGAAGGGTAACGGAGGTGGTGCGGGACGGGAATGCGGTCTCGCTGAGCAAGCCGGGAACCGCGTGGCTGCACGCTTCGCGGAGGTGGGCGCATCGTTTGCGGCGCGCCGCGGAAGTGCGACTGAAGCGCGCGGGGGTGTTTTTGCTTCCCGCGCTGATTTTCGCGCTGGGGAGTTTGGCGTGGCAAGCGGCGCCCGCGATAGGACAGACGCTGACGCTGACCGATACGGCGGCGCCGACCATGGTGGCGCCGGGGGGCACGATTACCTACACGCTGGTGCTCACAAATACCGGCACGGTGGCGGTGACGCACCCGCTTACGGTTACGGAAAATCTGCCCGCCCAAACGAACTTTGGAACGGCGGCGAAAAGCGCGGGTAACGACAATTGGACATGCGCGGCGGCCGGACAGGTGGTGACCTGCACGGACACCAGCGGGGGCACGTACGCCGCGGGGGACAGCACGACATTCAAGATCACGGCGACGGTAAGCAGCAGCCCGGCACCGGCCAACGGCACAGTACTCACGGACGCGGCGAGCGCGCAGGGAAACAATCCGGTCACAGCGAATGCGCCGGCCACGAGCGTTACGGTGCAGACGCCGGACCTTTCGATGACGCAGACGGAATCGCCAAGCCCGGTGGCCACGGGCGGGGACATTACGTACACGGAAACAGTGACGAATAACAGCGCGGAAGCGGGCATCGGAGCGACGCTGACACAGAGCACGCCGACGAATACGACGTTCGTTTCGGCGGCGGCGCCGACAGGGTGGACGTGCGGAACGGTGCCGGCGGTGGGCGGAACCGGAACGATCACCTGCACGGCGACGGGGTCGGTGGCGGCGAATTCAACTACGGGCAATTTTTCCATCGTAGTGCTGGTGAATGCCGGAGTCACGGTGGGCTCGACGATTACGAATACGGCGACGGTAAGCGAAACGGGAACGGACCCGGTTCCCGCGAATAATACGACGACAACGTCGGTGACGGTGAGCGGAGCGGATTTGGCGATGACGCAGACGGCTTCCGCGGCAGCGAGCGCGCCCGGCAGCACGATTACCTATACCGAGACGGTGACGAACAACGGACCGAATGCGGCAGTGGGGGCGACGCTGTATCAGCAAACGCCGCCGAATACGACATTTAGTTCGATAACCGCGCCGACGGGCTGGGCCTGCGGAACGACGCCGGCGGCCGGGGGCACGGGCTCGGTAATCTGCACGGCGAGTGCGAACGTGGCCAGCGGGACGACGAGCGGAGCGTTTACGTATGTGGTGAAGATCGGCGCGGGCACGGCGGCGGGAACGACGATTTTGAATTGGGCGGATGTGACGTCGCAAACGACGGACTCGAACGCGTCGAACAATGCGACGACGACGTCGGTGCTGGTGGAAGTGACGGGGGATGCGGATCTGGCGCTCTCCACGACGGTGGTGCCGACACCGGTGTTCATATCGTCGACCATCACCTACACGATACAACTGACGAATCTGGGATTGGCGGCGGGGACGGCGGTGACGGTGACGGATACCTACCCGACGGCGCTGGCGAGTCCCTCGGCGACGAGCACGCAGGGAAGTTGCGCGGCGCCATCTGGCGGACAAATTGTTTGCACGATTGGCGCGGTCAATTATCCGCTGGCGACGCCGATCACGATTACGTTGACGGGGATGACGCCGGCGACAGCGACAACGCTGACGAATACGGCGGTGGCGGCGACGACGGCGACGGATCCAGTGAGCGCGAATAACACGTCCACGGTGATGACAGTGGTGCAGCCGCTGGTGTGCGCGACGCCGGGGAAGGATGGAGCTCCGGGAACGCTGACGGGCACGGTGAATACGTATTACGCGGGGGTGGGCACGGCGGCGGCAGGGACCAATACGCTGACGGTTACGACACCGTCTTCGGGCGCGGCGACGCAGGTCGGCGTTGGGGATTTGCTGCTGGTGATGCAGATGCAGGGCGCGCAGCTCAATGTTACGAACACGAGTGCGTATGGGGATGGTGTGGCGGGGAATCCGGCGTCGGGTGCGACGAGTCTGGGAAACTCCGGGCAATTCGAGTTTGTGACGGTGACGGCGATCACCACGGGGACCAATACGGATACGGTGACGATTGCGGGCACGGGGGCGGGCGGTGGGTTGCTGAATAGCTACGCGAGTGTAGCGGCGTCGAATACCAGCGTTCCGCCGCAGGGCGCGCAGACATTTCAGGTGATTCGCGTGCCGCAATACACGTCGGCCACGTTGAGTAGCACGCTGGCGGCACCGGCGTGGAATGGCGCGGTGGGTGGAGTTTTAGCGCTGGATGTGGCGTCGCAATTAACGCTGGGCGGATCCGTGAGCATGGATGGGCAGGGCTTCCGCGGCGGCGGGGGACTAATACTGGGAGGCGGCGCGGGAGCGGCGACGGACGTGGTAACGCTGTCCACGGTTGCTACGAACGCTTCGAAAGGCGAAGGCATTGCGGGGACGCCGCATTACGTGGCGCCGCCGCTGAGCGCGATCACGTTGGCGACGACGGCGACGAGTACGGCGCAAACATATCTGGAAGGGTATCCCTCGGGCAGCTTTGCGCGTGGCGCGCCGGGAAACGCTGGAGGCGGGGCGACGGACGCAGATCCAGCCGCGAACGATCAGAACAGCGGCGGCGGAGCAGGCGGGAATGGAGGCACGGGAGGAGCCGGAGGATTTGGGTGGAGCAGCGCGGGACTCGTGGGAGGGTTCGGCGGCGTAGCATTTCCGGCGTCCACCAGCAGCGTGATCCTGGGCGGCGGGGGCGGAGCGGGCACGACGAACAATGGCACGGCGTGGAATCCGGTGACGCAGACGGGACCGGCGAACAACTGCGGCGCGAACTGCACGGGGATTTATAGCAGCGGGACGGCGGGCGGCGGGATTGTGGTGATCCGCGCCGGGTCGGTGACGGGCACGGGAACGATCACCGCCAGCGGGCAGAACGCGCTGGATACGGAAAATGACGGCGGCGGAGGCGGGGGAGCGGGCGGGTCGATCGTGGTGCAGGCGAATAGCGGTGGGCTCACGGGCCTGACGGCGAACGCCGTTGGCGGGAACGGCGGACATACGTGGCCGGAAGATGCGCCGGGAGGATCGTTTCCCGGGAATCGTCACGGACCGGGCGGCGGCGGTGGTGGGGGAGTGGTGTTTACCTCGTC
>Ga0302325_10009511_pt1 | contig 21185 bp, 21 predicted proteins | sample Palsa_T0_2_FD_201948 | JGI IMG/M metagenome (GOLD analysis project Ga0302325, IMG submission 201948) | Peat permafrost microbial communities from Stordalen Mire near Abisko, Sweden - Palsa_T0_2 | ecosystem: Environmental > Terrestrial > Soil > Palsa > Peat permafrost | place: Sweden: Abisko...
AGTTTAGCATTATCGGTATCACATCACTAGTTTCTTGACCCGTCCTTCCAATCCAGTAACAACCTCCTCAACCCGTTCCACAATTCCCTGCACCTTTCCTCCCGTCTCCTTCAACCCACCCTCGACCCTCTCAAGCGCCTCCCTCCACTCCTTAATCTCTCTCTCCAGCCCCCCCAGCCGTCCCTCCACATCCTTCAGCCCCCCCGTCACTCCCGCAGCATCTGCATGCACAATACTCATCCCCCGCAACCGGTCTAGTATCCCCGGCACCACCGGGGCGACCTTATCAATTGTCTCCAGGGAAGCGTAGAGGGCATCTATTTTCCGAGAGGTGTCGTCTGCTTCGACGATTGGAGGGGAATCTTCTGGATCGAGGAGCGCGCGTTGACGCGCTTGTTCACGTTTTTCCTCGAGTTTGTCGAGATCTGCGGTGAGAGATTTTATTCGTTGGGTGAGGGAGTCGATGTGCGTTTGAGAAGTCAGGAGGTTGAGTTTTGAGGATAGGTGCGTGAGTGAGGGGAGGATGGGTGCGGATGATGACGTTGTTAGCGGGAGACCGAGAAGGCTTTCCAAGGAAGATAGACGCGTTGAGAGTGCTGCTAATTGTGTGGTCTCGGCGGGAGAATATGACAATGTATATGTGTTCTAAAGTTAGCGAAATCGATAGCAAGGGTAGAACAGTGATAACAGTAGGAGCTGACGACGACGAAGAAACTTTCTGAAGCCGCGAAGTAAGCGCTTTCGTAGCATTATTCTCAATCGATAAAGCCTGTATCAAATCCTCCCACTCATCCACGTCCTCCTCGGACTTGTTGTCCTCCGCCATCTGCACACGAATCTCCTCCATCTCCCGTCTCACACGCGCAATCTTCTCCTCTAGTGTCTCCTCCTTCGAACCAATCTCCTGTCGCGACGTCCGATACGACTGTTTCCTCTGTCTCGCAATCAAAGTATCCGAGAAGTCTCATCAGTGAATGACCTAACTGGAAGGGGAGATACCAGCATATTCAGCGTCGACGCGTTCGTCCGCGAACCGCCTTCGAGCGGCCTCAATTGAGAAACCCTGTTTTTCGATATTCTCGTCATCGTCGTCGGAAAGCGAGTTCTATGAAATGTTAGAAGAGCGCGAGGAGACGTATACAGGGACGGTAGAAACGTCATCGGGGATGTCGGGTGTTTCATAGATATCTTGTTGGTCTAGTTCCTGCCATGATTAGCGTAGAAGGCAGATGGGACGTACTATGTCTGGCAGGCCAGCGTATTTGTTGCTTGTTGACGTGGCCATGCGTTGTTGCAAGCTTCTTGGATCGACGCTCAAATTCAGGGGACCAATTTTATCGTGAGGAGGACACTCGGCCGTCCCAGGCCTTAACATCGACAATAGGGGGCATCGGCTGAGGGAGCTTCTCCGACAAGTTCTTCTTGAGTCCCTGAGTTAAATGACTTGCATTGCATTATGAGTGTCGTTCCTCTTGAATCATTTTGAGGGTGACAAGATTATCTTTGTCAAACTCGATTAATGATAGGAAGTCCAATGTATCTGATCATGATCGCCGGATATAAACTAATCTGAAAATCCAAGAGACGGCCACAGCTCACCTCGTTGCCGGAAAAACTGGAATCAGTAAATTTGCATCCTCTTTCATCTAACGGAAAGATCTGGATGAAACAAAGTATCTGGCGAAAGAGGCTGCTAATGCACCAGAGAACACAGTAAGCACCATTGTCTGTGTATGTAACCGAATTAGTGGTACTGATTCATTGCTTGGCTATTCCAGGGCGAATATGTCTTGTGTATATGGAGTAGCTGAGTACATAGTCTAGTTTCTATTGCGGTGGGGTCGGTCTATCCCATCACAGTAACATCATCTCACGAATCCCCAGTTCTCCAGTGACAGTTTTGCAAATCTGACGCCAGCAGTTCACTATATATCTACACAATCTAAACATCAATTCCCCATTTCCCTACACAGCAAATATCCCATAACACCATGAAGTCTACCCAAATATCCCAATGCAAATATCCCATCCAATCCTCTCAGTCGGATACATCCCCATTAAATCGACTCAACCCAACAATAGCAGGAATAGCAACTATAACAAACACAATCAACACCGTCAACGCAACAACAATCAACCCCCTCCTGCCCCACAACGCACTCCATCTCCCCCTCCTTACAACCACCCCGGGGTTCTCAATATCTACTAGTTCAAGCGGCTTGTATCCATTCTTAGAGACGAGTCCGAGCTCCGAACCCGGTGCACGTCCCAGCGGAATAGGAGAGTATCCCTCGCTCGAATCTTGCAATTGACTTTTTGTGCCGGGGAGTAAAACTGTTTCGACTGTTTCGGGGAGGGGAAGCGAGTCGCTTGAGCTCAGGTCGGAGAGGGGAAAAACGCTGTTCCGGGGGGAATTGGCGGGACTGTAGATTGAGTCTCTGGGGAGAGGTTTTCGTCGGATCGAGGGCTTTGGAGAACGCGGCTCGATTATCAAGGGCTTTGTTAATACCAGGTCAGTGGCCTTGTGGTCTGGAGAAGAAGTGAGTTCGGTGATCGAGAGACCTGGCTTGGCTTGTATTTCCGAGCCACCTTGAGCAGATGATGGATGTTCGGATATGGGAGCAGAAGTTGGATTAATGACCATTGCATCTTGCGGATTAGAATTAGTTGGTTTAGTTGAAAGTCTTGCGAAATCTTGGTTCATATCCATCCGCGGTGTATTTGGCAGGAGTGTTATTTTTGTATGGTTTGGGCAGAGCCTCATTCCACGGCGTATCACGGGGGGATAGGGGTGGAATAATCTCGACCCATACATAATCTCGTACATTCAACAAAAACACACATCGCATCCATTTCAACGAAGAGCTATTATGTCTAGCTTCCTTCCACAGCCCGGCTTTAGCAACGATTAGGGAGGGAAATCCCTCCAACACAGCAGAGATTGTACTCTCTGAAATTGTGCTCTAAATATTGTGAGATGCTTTCCCAAATCAAATAATCCCCCTTTAAGTGCGACTCTATGTGGAGACAAATAGTAAATCACCGGTAATTACTCGAATCTCAAACTGTCCCTAGGACTTTCTCCTTGGTCCCTATCGAAGCCATCTTCATCCCTTGCCCCCCATCTATATTTCTTGAATCAAATATATACGACTTTTGAGGTTTTTCCTGCCCCGGTAAGATCATGATTGTTTAATCTGACGTTGTCAGGATCCCAATCTCGTGGCGTCAGATCGCACAATAGATAATCCTGTAAGTTTGGAAATCCCCGGCTTTAGACATTTTTGATTCGGAATAACGTGAACGTCAAACTCCGCCGTCCGCAGCGCCGTTGTTGAGACTTTCGAAGACATTGCGTGACCTTTGCTGCTGTCGACTTTCAGGTCAAGGGACAAAGGAGAAAAAAGCGCAAAGGGGCTCTCGAAGTCAGTGCGCCTCTACTTAATCCGGTTTGGACCTTTTCCACACCGGCCGTCAAGAACCACAAGCTAACCTGCGGTCATGACAGATCATATTACTCTAGCAGACAATGCAATTGCCGGTCCTGCCAAGCGATCTCTGTCTCCTGACGAGGGCGAGATTGTCGAGGATTCCAAGCGCAGGAGAGAGAGTTTGAGTCCGGCTCCAAATTCAACGAGAGTGCAGCCCGATGGACGACAACATAAGGTGGTTTATGAACGGAGTGGGCCAGGGCAGGGATATGGACATCGAGATAGAGGCGGGTATGCTGGACGGAGATATGATGATTCACAGAGATATGGAAATCGCGACAAACGGCATGATTCTCGGTCGCCGCAGCGTGAGCGCCGGGATTGGAGTGGATACGGTTCAGCACATAATCAGCCTCACAAACGTTCTAGATCACGTCATTCGTCCGGGAGATACTCTCCTCGAAGTCGATCGATTTCTTCGGAAAGAATGAGAGATGCCTCTGGTGCTCACGTTCCTCCACGCTCTCCTCGCGATACGTCTGGCTCCCGAGATGCCCAAACGAAGACGAATAAAGAATCCGCTCCCAACACTTCCTCTTCTATGTATTTCCTGAACGCTCTTCCTCTAATTTCTAGTGCACAAGAGCCGGAACCCATCCGTGAACCTGAAGTTCTGGATGAGGAAGCGCTGATTGAAGCGCGAAGACGTAAACGCGAAGCCATTTTAGCCAAGTATCAAGGTCAAGGCACACCATCTTTAGTAGACAATCTCAAACTCCAGTCCGCAACCGCAAGCCCCGCCGCCGACTCGCCAGCCGTAAGGATCGGTAACCTGGCCTCACACAAACCAGCTGACATTCTAGACTCTCCTCGTCCCGGCTCCCGAGACGGTACTCCAGACTTTGAAATAGATGATGCGAATGCGTTTGAATTTACTAGTTCTGGGAGGAGGAAGAGTATAGATCAAGAGGATGGTCCGTCAGCGGCGGACTATGATCCTACGAATGATATGAAGATCGATAACGAGAGGCGTCATCAACGTGAAAATGTCCCTCAACTTAGTTCGGTGAGTTACGATGAGACAAAGGCTACGGATCAAGTTGTTCTGGTTCCTGAGACAACACCCCCGATCCCCGCATCGTCAGTCCCTGCAACCGCAGCTGCCGATGAAGACGAAGATGACATGTTCGCTACTCCCCCTTCGAAAACCCGTCCTAAAAGAGAAACTATCGAAAACAAGGCTGTCCCGGCTATAGAAGCCCGACACCTCGATGCATCCATGTTAGATCAATGGCATGATCCGGAAGGATACTATATCGTTATCCTGGGCGAACTACTAAATAAACGGTATGTGGTTCAGGCAAGTCTGGGCCAAGGTATGTTCTCCGGAGTCGTTCGTTGTCTAGACAATGAACAAAACGGTAAACCTGTGGCAATTAAAATCCTGCGAAACAATGAAGCGATGAGAAAGGCGGGACTCAAAGAAATAGGAATACTGCAAAAACTTATGGAAGCTGACCCTGATGGAAGGAAACATGTCATTAGACTGGAAAGGTGGTTCGAACATAAGGGGCATTTGTGTCTTGTTTTTGAAAATCTGAGTCTCAACCTGAGAGAAGTGTTGAAGAAATTTGGACGTGATGTCGGGATCAATTTGAAAGCTGTACGGGCGTACGCGCAACAACTTTTTGTCGGATTATCGCTTCTAAGAAAATGCAATCTCATCCACGCGGACCTGAAGCCTGATAATATTCTGGTATGTATCCCCTCTCCCCTTCTCACATAAACAAGGCTAATGTACAGGTTACTGAAAATAGAACGACACTAAAGATATGTGATCTCGGCTCTGCGTCAGATATCTCCGAAAACGACATCACGCCATATCTAGTAAGTCGTTTCTACCGCGCCCCAGAAATCATACTCGGTCTTCCCTACGACTACGCCATCGACGTCTGGTCGGCAGGCTGTACCCTCTTCGAACTCTACACCGGCAAAATCCTCTTCGACGGCCGCTCCAACAACCAAATGCTGCGCCTAATGCTCGAATGCCGCGGCCGCTTCCCCCCCAAAATGTTGCGCAAGGGCCAGTTGGCAGGACAGCACTTCAACGACCAGTTCGTATTCATGTCGCAGGAGATTGATTCCGTGACGGGGAATCCCGTTGTCAAGCCTATGAATCTGCAGAAACCGGTCCGGGAATTGAGACAGCGGGTTTTGGGGAGTGGGGCTGTGGTGGAGGGGGAGGGGCCTTTGTTGGCTAGTTTTGTGGATTTCTTGGGGAGGTGTTTGGAGTTGAATCCCGAGAAACGGATTACTCCGTCGGAAGCGTTTAGGCATCCTTTCATCAAGATTTGATTCCCTGGAATATTATGGTGGAGACCAGTTGATGGCGCCTTGCAAGCGATTAGATTATAGATGAATAATTGTATATACCAGACTATCTTCTGGGTCTTTCTGAGTTCAGATGGTCCTCAATATAGAGGCCGCAAGATTAGGCATTTATGTTCGCGGTTATTGCCGACTGCATCGCCAAGGCGTCTTATTAAGATTATATTTCTAGTGTACACCTTTAATTACAATCCCCCATGTCATCTCAAGCGAACCTCTATTCCGAGTAGTCACTACCCTCATCCTCCAATTCATCGATCTTCCTTTTCCTTCCATTCGGTCCTCCCTCCCCCTCAATACCCTCCATTCCATCCATCCCATCCCCCACAGCAGGCCTCCGCTTCCGCCACAACTCCCACACCCCCTGTGGACGTTCCCACCCCTGTCCCTCCACCCCGACAATCTCCTCCTCATACACGGCCCAATTCCTCCCAAACTTGGAGTATAATCGTTTTTTAGCCTTTTTCCACGCGTTCTGCTTGAGTAGTGTATCGGCACTCGGAGTAAAGGACTTGATCGCCTGTTTTTGGAATTCCTTGGATGCTCTTTTGCCCTCTTTGATGAGAAGAAGTAACCGTTGTTGTTCAATTTGAGACCATTCTGAGTCGAGGGATTCGAGGTATGTGGTTTCGGAGTCGAGGAGGGTTATGTCCTCTGCAGTTGCTTGGCGCCATAATTCGTCTTCTTCAAGGGAATCTTCGGGTGATGAGCAAGTGTCTTCAATATCATTCGCTTCAGAGGTGTCTTCATCCATCATGTCAGATTCACTGGTCATGGGATGATTTGAATCCTCCGAATCAGGCTCTGTTTTCTCGCCAGATATATTAACGGGCGTCCTAGGCCACTCAAATCCCTCCTGAAGACTCCATTTCTCTGGCCAGGGTTTAATCGTATTTGTCCTCTCCCTCGTAAAAGCAGCACTGGTCTTCCGACTCAAAACATACTCAATGACCTCCTCCCTCGAACCCCGTTGCCCAACCTCCCTCCTATACACTTTATGGTAATGCTGCAAGACTTCAACGCCAACACCAAGTTTCCGCATCCTCGAAGGAAGTCCCGAGAAATGCGTTCTAAAGTGCCGGGGAAGGGATAACAGGTCGATTGCTGTTCTGACGTCCGAAACGGATACACTGCGGGAGGGACTTGCGGAGTGGGATTGCTGATGGGGAGGGACGATGAGAGTTAGGATTGTGTGGATTAGTTGTTTGGTTAGGGAGCGGGCTAGGTTGTCGAGGTTTCGGATTGTGTCTGCTGATAATTGGGAGGGATGGTGTCTTTGATTGAACATTGATGCGTACCTAGTTGCATTAGACTGGATTCTCGAGAGGAAAAAGTACCATGACGCGAGCTCATTCGCTTGCTCCACATCAAACACTGAATCTTCGTCCAATTCAATGTCTTCCTCGTCCCCCTGATCTTCCTCATCCCCCTCATCTTCCTCGTCCCCCTCATCCTCCTCGTCCCCCTCAGACTCATATGTCTCGTCTTCCGCCGCCGCCAGTTTAGCAGCACATCTCTCCTCCAATTCCAGCCATTTATCAGCTACTTCCACCGCAGCAGGCATCCTCGCATGTTCAAACACCCGATCTCTCTTCCTCTTTGCCCTTTTCCTCCTCCACTCCGTTTCCTCATCCAAAAGTCCCACATACGCAGTCACCTGAACAAGACTCTTTGACCCCACCCGCCGCGAAACCTGCTTCAAATCGCCCTTCCCACATCGCGCCAGCGCAGTAAATAACTTGTCCTTCTCGTCCGCAGTCCACAAAGTGGTGAAGACTGTGGAATCTTTGAGGCGTAGACAGCAACCGGGAGTGTCTGTGAAGGGGTCTGTGGGTGCGAGGCTTTGCGAGCTGGCTTCGTTGAAGAGGGACTTGTATTGTTTTCTGGGATGGGCGCTCGCATGCATGCAGGGATGCAAAGAAAGGTGAGGCGAGGTGAGGATGGCCAGCCCCCCTTTGTTTGTCTATTCGAAGTGAGGCCAACAGGGATTGCAGATCTTTTCTTTTGCGTGTCGATCTCTGACGACGACCGAACTTCGACGGGCTCCTTCGGGACGATGCTACACTTGAAGTTGCCCAGACTATGTTCACCAGGGCGCTTTCCACTACACCATGCCTATCAAGCGTTTCCATCTCGAGTTATCATCCTGCAGTCACCAAAGTTCCTTTCCACCGCTCGTATCACACAAAAATCCACCCTTTCACTCGTTAAACAGAGAGGCCAGTGCTTCCACTACGCATTCCGGATACAGCCTCAATTGCGACACTACCGCTCCCGCCCTTCTAACCGCCCAACAACGACATCGTTCCCTCAATTCACTCCCCGTCCGCTCAAACCGCTCTACCAAAACCGTGTCTTCTGGGGCGGCATAGGTTTCCTAGGTCTGCTAATCTGGTCCCCGATCCCCGGCTGGATTCTCTTCGGGGGTATCTGCTATGGCTTCTACCGCCTGTTCCGGACCCTCAAACGAGCGCAAGACGTGATATTCGATCCCACAGCCGGACTAGGCGGCCTATCCAGTTCGTCGAACTCGTTTCTGGATGCACTGTTCACGCAGGACCCCCGGACACGGGAAATCGCCGCCAAAGTCCAGGAGATGAGTATCGATCGCGTGGAACGTGCCATCGAGACCGACGAGGGCGGGATAAGAGGGATCTTCCCCCCGATCGGCGCGAGTGAAAGTGGGGAGTTTCATTTCAATTTCCCTAGTGAAGTGTCGATGGTGAATTCGACGTCTCAGGAGACGGTGAGGGGTGTTCTGGACCAGGATGTCACGGAATTGACGTTCGAAGTGAGGATTCGGTTTATGGTTTATTTGGCGAGTCGGGAGGGACGGAAGGGGGCGGAGATTGTGGCGAGGGCGGATGTCGTGGATGAGGGTGTCAAGCTGAAGAGTGTGGAGGTCAGAGGGGGGAAGGGGAGACGGGTTTTGGTGAAGCGAAGATTATTGATGCCACTAAATGGACGTCAAGATAGATGAAGCCAACATATGCTGGAAATCAAGACATTTAACAGGAATTAAACTCTTCATTTGTATGTCGCAGTGCTGCCCTGACGGTGAATATATTCTCGCCTGTACCAACAGTCTTTTCGTCCGTTATTTCAATTGCGGGTCTTCAAGTTGCCGTTGACAAATAGATGAGATAGATCCACAGACCCTTCAATCAATCTATCAAATCAGCAGCCGATTGATCGCCGCATATGATACACCGTCACCACCAGCACGCACCACTTCACCCTTTCCTCGCCTCCAGCACACCAGCCTCGATGCCGCGATAATGGCAATCCCTCTCCGCGACATCGACTCCCGACTCCACCGTAAAAGCTCCTCCCTCGACTCTGAAACATCCGCAATCCTGGCCTACGCACTCGGCAAACACGTCGACACCCACGACGACGACGACGACGGCGACCAGAGTGATTTAGACTCAAACTTTACGCGCGGCGAGAACGAGGATGAGGAGCAATTCTTCAAGGAGAACGATCCCTTGAATTCGGAATATGAAGTTGCTCCACAGAAAAAGGTAGTCCTTCGGTCCCGTGTTACGGCGCTTGCTTGTCTTGGCTCAATGCGCTTTTCTTTGGGAGAATGGGACTGATGTTAGAAATCACGGCGGTTTCGGGTATATATTTATACCACGGTGGGGATAGTGTTATTGATATGGCTTGGTGCATTGATAGGATACTTGTCGAAGGGCTATTTCCGACCTCATCAGGCTCCTCCGAGTCCCGTCGCAGCGAGCAGACGACTCACTTTTGAACAGGTTTCTTACCTACTCCTAAGGAGTAAACTGATAAGGCAGATTACGGATGGCGAATTACATGCGAGGAGAAAGTCATTGGAATGGACGTCATCACTTGCGGGACATGATGGTGTTTTTCTTGTGCGGTAAGTCGGTTTTCAAGACTGCAGCTAATGGAAGGGAGGCTGGAAAGATTATACGGGAGGACGTGAACGGGAGTCAGACTACGATTGTTGATGAGAGTAATGTCTTCTATGTACCCAACTTGGAAGGAAGTTTATTGATGAAAGCCCAATAGTCACACGCCACTACATTTTCAGCGGTACTGGATCTCAGGAAACGAGGAGTACATTCTGCTTGCAACGCATATTCGCAAGGTTTCACCTCCATGATCCCAAAGATCTTATTCTAGAACTGGAGATACTCCTATCAAGCGAGATACTATGTCTATAACATAGCGTCCCAATCGACCTCCCCATTAATCCAAGACAATCCCGATGCCATGATCGATTACGCGATATGGTCCCCCTCCGCCGCAAAAATAGCCTACGTCCTAAACCACGACGTCTACGTCCGCGACATGGCCGGTTCCACCGAACGAGTAACCTTTGATGGTGGCGCAGAAGTCTTCAACGGCGTCGCAGACTGGGTATTCGAAGAAGAAGTATTTACCTCCGCGGGATGTATTTGGTGGTCCCCCTCTTCAGATCACTTGGCATACATCCATATCAACGAATCTCTCGTCCCAGTGTACTCGATCCCGTATTATATCCCTGATTCGACGCATGAGGGACCCCTGGCGTATCCCGAATTCGTAGACATAAAGTACCCGAAACCGGGGTATCCTAATCCTGTGGTGGATGTGTATGTTCATCCTCTCGGGGGGAAACCTTGGAAGGTGGCATATACGGAGCCACTGGAGAAGAGAGATTTATTGGATGATTTGTTTGGGTTTGTGGAGCGGGATGGGGCGGGACAGGAGACGGATGGGTGGGGTGAAAAGAAATTGGTTACTAATGTCGAGTGGATGGGAGATAGGATGGTCATGGTCAGTGAGACGAATCGTGTGAGTGATCATTATCGAGGGGTGTTGGTTGATGTCACGACACAAACTGCTATAATTGTCCGAGATGAAAAGAACGAGGAAGGTTGGTTTGAAGTTGTATTCCGTCACAGAATGACTTGAGCTGATTTTAGTCCCATGATATGATGTTCATTCCCAAAGACGAGGCGAATGGAAGGCCTTATGATGGGTACATCGTCACTGTTGAACGGGACGGATATAACCACCTTGGCTATTTCTCACCTTTAAACGCCTCGACGCCACAGTATATCACCGGTGGCAACTGGGAAGTCGTAGATGGCATAGCCGCATTCGACAAGGACACCAACCTTGTGTACATTCCCCTTATTTATCTCCCATCTCTGACAGAAGATACTTTATGAGTACCAAGAAATCCCCCATTGAGCGACATCTCTACAGCGTCCATCTCACGGGCAAAGATCTTAAACCTCTAACCGACATCGAAAACGACGGATGGTACGGCGTATCATTCTCCCCTCTTGCAAAATACTACCAACTCTCCTACGGCGGTCCAGACATTCCCTATCAATCCGTCCTCTCTACCACGGACCGCAACTTCAACCTCCCCTTAGAAAATAACACCCAACTAGCCGAGGCACTCAAAAAATACGATCTCCCAAAATATGAATACGGGCAAATCAACGCCAATGGCTTCACCCTGAATTATCGCGAAATCAGACCCCCTAATTTCGATGAGTCGGGTAATACAAAGTATCCTGTTCTGTTTCATTGTTATGGAGGGCCTGTCTCGCAGACGGTGGCCAAGAGGTTCTCTTTGGACTGGCATCGGTGGTTGGCTAGTGAACCCCGTTTAGAGTACTTGATTGTGGAAGTCGATGGGCGTGGAACAGGTTTCATGGGCCGGAAGTCGAGGGTGGGTATTCGTGGAAAATTAGGACAGTTGGAAAGTTATGATCAAGCCGCTGCCGCATCGTACTCCCACTACAAGTTCCAAGTCTAATCCTAGGATATGGAAGTCGAAGGTCTATGTGAATCCGGACAAGTTGGCCTTGTGGGGATGGTCGTATGGTGCTTTCCTCACGTTGAAAACCCTCGAATCTCATCCGGGGGCATTTCCTTACGCCATGGCAGTTGCGCCCGTGACAGATTGGCGGTACTACGATTCTATTTACACGGAACGTTACATGCTCACCCCCGCAGCCAATCCCAACGGTTACCGTCAAAGTGCAATAACAAATACCAGTGCCATGGGCCTTGCACAGCGATTCTTCATCGCTCACGGGACAGGAGACGATAATGTCCATGTGCAGAATAGTCTGTCGTTGATGGATCGATTGACGAATGATGGGATAGGCAATTGGGATAGTCAGGTTTTCACGGATGATGATCATAGTATCGTTTTTCATCATGGGAATAAGGCTGTTTATTGGAGGTTGGCAGAGTGGTTGGAACGGTGGTTTGGGAGGAAGGAGGTCGGTGGACGGGTATGGGTTGTTGATGGGGAGATGTTGGGGTATAAAGTTGGTGTTGATGGGGATCGGAAAGATTGAGACTGTGTATTTGCATAGCGCGGGACAAGTATCGACCAGGTCGTCGATTAGCATTCATACTTATAAAAATGAAGGATAATATCAGGAAGACGTCGTATCTCTTCACGAATGCGATCTCCTTCTGATCCACTTGCAAGCGGTTCTCTCCATAGGAAGTGCATCTGCAATGAAAGGAGATATCGTTTGACATAAATACGTACAGAGATTAAAGTCAATACTTGTTGGGATATCTAGCATCCCAGCTATAATTCAATCTTCCAAAATGCAGAGTCCATCCCTCCATTCCTCTAGAACCTTTCCCGGTCCATCCCATCTATGAAACAAGCTTTTCCCTACCAATGACATATCCCGCCTCCTCCATCGAATCCCGTCTCCCAGACCCCAGCCAGACCAACCGTCTGTGTACGCTCAGCAACATCTCGACTTCTCTTGGCACTATCCCGTGGGAATAATCCTTGTGCAATTAATCCTCTAGTGTATTCTGCCGCGACTCCCTCCATCGTCTCCTCTCTGACTTGTTTTAAGAATGGAATCAGTTGGGTTCCACCGGTACCGGTTTCGCCCCCTGGATTTGGTTTCTTGACTGCGGATGTCTTGCTCGATGGTAGGAGGATATACCGCGAGACGATTTGTATGTGGATGTCCCTGAATCTCCGCAGACCAGCCAAACATGCATCAAACGCTTCTTTCAATTCGTCGCTCCCTGCATCGGTGTAGGATGTGACGAATTCCCGGAGATTGGAGACACGAGTCAGATCTTCGAGGAACCGTCGATGTGGGCCGGGCATATATCCTCTCATCTCCTGTATGAAGCCATGCTTCTTAGGAGGCGGTACACCTTGTCCTCCTGCATCCTTTGCCTCGCCCGTTGGTCGATGGTCAATTCCCATGACAATGTCGAGGGACTGGATCAATGCGGACTGCGCATTGGAACCTCCAGCGTATGTACGATACCCTGTCGTCCAATCAATGGGATGCGGTGGATTCGCTCGGAAAGGCATCGTCCCTTCGTAGATGACTCCGTGTGGCAAGCCCGCGGGAGACATATTATTCCACCCGGCGAGGAAAGGACGGATTGAGTTGTAGAACACGTTTGGGTCGCATTCCGAGTTCATTTTCTTCAATAAGACGCTCATCTCAGCTATTTCCGTCCCGAGAGATCTCAGGTCGGATGTCAGCTGTCGAATATTCCGGCTTCGCACGGAATGAAGGCTGGAGAGTAGAAGAGGTAGGATGAACGTCGAGCGCGCTTCGATGGCTGCGGAGACGAGGTAGAACCATGACTCGGAGGCGGTGCCGGTATATGTGTGCAATGTGGCGAGATTGTCGATCGTGAGAATCTGATCCTCCTTAAGAGGAAATAAAGGGGTGTAATTCCATAGCGACACAGCAGACAGGGTGGCGACAGGGCGAATCTCGAGTTCTAGAGAGATGGCATCCCAGGGGACGGCAATGCTTGCGGGAAGTCGCTATAAATTAGCAAATATTTTTGGTGGGAAATATACGTCGATCGCAGATGCGCCACCCCAAATGTATCCATGGGCAAGGAACGACAGGATCACGTACCCTCGTCGTTTTTCTGGTGGTGTTTCTAGATACAGGGTAGAAAGAGTGGGTAGCTGTGAGATTAGAAATGTCCCCACATTTTGGGGAGTACCTTGAGAACCGCTTCACGAAGCCGCCCGGCAAGCAACAATCCGTTGAATCTGTCCATGATTCTTTCCCAGGGCAGGTAGTAAGCATCTTCGAGTCTCTCCAGGGGATGTTCCGCAGGCATGAATCCCGTCTCGGGACTCAGCCCATAGTCCTCCAGCGCTGGGATCGGAGGAATCATCTCTGCGAAATTCCGGGCCGAGGCGAAAGATGGCACCCGGACAACCTGGAAAGTGAGTGTGAGCGAGCGGTATCTGGACCCTGATGAGAGACCAAGGCCCGCGCAGAGTCAGATTGGGTTGTGCTCTGAGCAGCGGGACGTGCCTGAGGTGGTTGGTGTGCTGTCTCACGAGCTTGGAAGCGAAATGAATGAAGGCGGGATGGAATTTGTGAATGCGGGTCGAGCGTCGGGGAACTTTTGTTGGATCGGGCTGCCCGAAAGTTTACCTGCGATTTTCTAAATATTTAGCGCGGGGTTATTTCCTGGTGCTATGACTAGCTGACAAATTTACGCAAGGTTGCGCCGTCGCCCGTTCCGCACCACTCACAGTCCGCCACTTATTTCAGCTGACCAGGAGCCTGATCATCTGCCTAGAAATTACTGTGGCACAGCTTGCTTGCCGTAGCCAAACAAACCATGCTCCCAGCCAGCGCCAGGCAGATTGTCAATAACACGTCTGTCGATTGTATTGTTGTCTCGTCGCATGGAACCGGATGAATAATGGGCCCTCGGTCGATAACCTCGGCGTTTCCGCCTCCGCCACCCTTCTACAAGTTCTTTACCTCTGACAATCTGCAATTGCTCCGCTCCTGAATGCGCCGAGGACAGGCGTAGGAATTATTCGGAATCATGGGTGTTGATCCGGGCAGATGGACTGAGAAGATTGATGACTTACGGGATAATATTGATCGATATGCATCATTTGTTTAACGAACACCGTCCCATCAGGTTTGTCCACTGATACGTTGGCCGCAATAGACAAGAGAGACTGTGTATGATGATGGGAGAAGAGATCGAGAGCTAGGACAAGGGAGGAGATCAACAGGACCGAGGAAGCCTGTGAAAAGTCGAGAAAGTACTTGAGCATGTGATGCATCATACAGAGCGAGGGCTTGTCCGCTTCCCTGAAAGACAAAGATCCTCAAGAGGAGCAGAAGAAAGTGAGGAGATGGAGGATGTTATTACACACCTATTGGGACAGATATACCCGCTGAAATCACAAGGCGGAAATCAGTTGAGCATATGTCGGCGTTATGGAACGGCAACGGCGCGTGAGCCGAACAAGAAATGTTTATGAAGAGATACCCGGCAACGGTAGTACCATAATTAAGATTGATAATACTTGCTCTTTCAAGTTCTCAAAAAATGTCCAAGAACGCGAGTATTATAAAGTCCCAAAGGTAAATGCTTGAGATTTAGTATTGCGGGGCCGCGTTCCGGACGTGTCGCAGTAATCACGGCAAATGGCGTGATCCGAGCGCCACCAAGGGAAAATTTCGGCAATGCTAGGCAGGGGTCTAGAGCAGATAATCACCCTTCGTCCGACCTTGAAACTGCTATCCCCCAACCTTCATCCCACCCGACGACCGCTGACAGCGCCTGGTTTTTTTCCTTTTCTGAACCTTAATTGCGTCTATTTGAGCGCTCGGACGGATCTATAAAATGGTGGACGTCGAAATGACAGACGCTTTTCCCAACACCATGGGCAGCAGTGAAGGTCAATCTGAGGGAGCCCAACGGATTTACGAGTTACCCACCTTGCAGGAGCTAGAGGGGAAAAGATATGTGTCTGGAGCGGGAATTCTGTCGCAGCAAGTCGCCTATTCGTTGTCTTCCACAATCTTCCAGTACCCCGACGGCCTTCCCGACCATGAGTCCGCCGCTGCCACTTGGGCAAAGTCGGGTCAAGTCAACTCGCTCGACCTCGTTCCTGACGTACGGCAGCTAGAAACGCGATCTGGCGCAGGGAGTTTCGTCCTCGGCCATTCTACAAATGCCGATATCAAGAGCTATCCCGACTCGGTTTTCGCGGCGAGTGCGACCGTCGCCGCTATGCAACCTGTACTAAATCAACTGGTCAGAAACTACGGCGCTTTCAAACCGCTTGTGACTCATGTTTCCGCTCTTGATGTCGATAGTGACGCCTCCTTTGTCACCGACTATGTTACCCCGTTGCGGGTTGCTCGAGATGCTGGCCTTGCTGCTGTCGTCTCAAAGTCATCGGATGAGACTCAACATATTGCTCTCCTCGCCAGTCTCTTCTCCACAGTTTTGCCGACATTGCATATCTCCGATGGAATCAGACTCGCGAAGGAGTTGAACGAAGTAGCAAACATTCTACCAGCTTCGGCAGTACGACAACTCTTCGACACAGTCCGCCAAAGCATTCCCGCGACGACAAAGGCTGATGCCATCCCTCAACTTACCAATCTTCTCGCTTCCTTTAATGCCTCCCTGAACACTCAATTCTCGTTCTTTGAATACTCTGGCAATCCCTCCGCGCAAACGGTTCTCGTCGTCCTTGGCTCCGCTGAGGCCAGTTTGGCTACCTCAGTCGTCGATAACCTCGCTTCACAAGGAGTCTCAGTCGGCGTTGTCAACGTTCGTATCTACCAGCCATTCTCAGACGCCGATTTCCTCGTCACTTTACCTAGAACTACACAGCGCATTGCAGTTTTGGGACAGGTCCACAGCAACGACTCACGATCAATTCTATATGAAGATGTTCTTGCCGCTGTTGCCAGTACTGGCGCTACAGGGGTCGATATTCTTGATGTCAAATACAGCACAGAACAGACATTTTCCTCAGAGACGGTCTCGTGGATCGTTCAACAAGTCCTTGGTGGGGCTAAAGAAGTCACGTTCACGCCTGAGAACCCTTCTTTACCCACTGTCAACGACAGTGTCAAGAAGTACGTGTTTTGGGATCTGGACGATTCAGTCTCTTCTGTCACTGCTCGAAAAGTAGCTCAACACCTCGCATCTGAGCCGCAATCTACCATCTCTTTGAACGAGACATACGACAACTTTTCACAAGCCGGTATTTTATACTCGGAACTACAGTCTGGTCAAGCAGGGACAACTCTGCCATCTGGTCCAATTGACGTGGCCGATGTTGTCGTTGTCGGTGACGTTGCTATCGCCAACTCCTTCGACGTCGTCCGCCGCATTGCACCGGCTGGAAAACTCCTCCTCAAGACATCAATCAAACCTGAAGATCTCGAGAAGAAACTTCCCGCCAGCCTCCGTAGTGCCATCTACGCCCGCCGTGGAGACCTTGAAGTCTACACCATCAATCCCAAGGACGCAGGTCAAGTTGGAGAAGGTGATGTTGCAGAGAATCTGGTCTTGGAATTGGCATTCCTCAAATTAGTTGGCTGGCAAAACGATGTTGCTAGCATTGCCAGAGAAGCTTGTTCCAGCGGTACAGCCTACGAAACCATCCTCGCGGCAGTAACTAAGATTCAAGAAAACATCGACGTTTCTCTACAACCCCTTACGGTTGCCGACTCATGGGCAGAACTCGAAGCGACGTCTCTCCCCAGCATTCCTCGCGGGAACGCTTACGGACCGAACCCCGAGAAAGAACCCAAGGAGCCAGAGGCCAAGGTCGGCTCTTGGCATATCCCTGCTCAACAGATCATGTTCAGGGAGTCACACGATTTCCAAAACGTTCTACGACCTGAATTACCGACCAAGAACTGGACTGTACGAGTTCAAGAAAACAAACGACTTACTCCTCTCACTTACGATCGTAATATCTTCCATATTGACTTCGACTTGACCGGTACGGATCTCAAATATTCTATTGGAGAGGCGTTGGGTATTCATGGACAAAATGACGAGGAACAAGTTGAATCGTTCCTAACGTGGTACGGTCTGGATCCTGAAGCAGTGATCTCGGTTCCTGGGAAAGAGTACCCTGGATACTATGAGTCGAAGACTATTCGTCAACTATTCGTGCAGAATCTCGATATTTTCGGTAAACCACCAAAGAAATTCTACGAAGCGTTGAGTGAGTTCGCTACCGACGAGAAAGAGAAGATGAGACTATCCGCTCTAGGAGGCTCAGCGGGGGCAGTGGAGTTCAAGAGACGGTCAGAAGTCGAGACCCTTACATTCGCAGACATTCTCGAGGAATTCCCCTCCGCGAAACCATCGCTTCCAGATCTCATTCGCATCGTGCCACCTATCAAGCGACGAGAATATTCAATCGCTTCCTCTCAACAAGTTCATCCAACTTCAGTACATCTGTTGGTGGTTGAAGTCAACTGGCGAGATGAGAAGAACAGGGATCGATATGGACAATGTACGCGATATCTTTCGAGATTACCCGTTGGCGCAAAGGTTACTGTGAGTGTTAAACCATCTGTCATGAAACTGCCGGCGGACGATATGACTCCTATCATCATGGCGGGATTGGGTACTGGTCTTGCTCCATTTAGAGCATTTGTACAGGAGAGGGCTCTACAGAAATCTCTAGGACGTGAGATCGGACCTGTGTTCCTGTACATGGGAAGTCGTCACCAGCGGGAAGAATATCTGTACTTAATCTTCTAAGAAATATGGCTAACTTTAGATATGGAGAGGAGTGGGAAGCATACAGAGATGCGGGCATCATCACGCTTCTTGGCTTGGCATTCTCAAGAGATCAACCCCAGAAAGTGTACATCCAAGACGTCATGAGAAACTCTCTACAGGAGGTCGTAGATGCATTCATCTCTAAGAAGGGATCTTTCTATCTATGTGGACCGGTATGACCTATGATTTGGGCGAAACTAAGTTTAGACATGGCCTGTTCCTGATGTGACAAGAGTGTTACAAGATGCCATTGAGGAGGAAGCTCGGATTTCGAAGAGAGCTAAGATTGATAGTCGCAAGGAAATTGAGGCTATGAAGGATGACGGACGATATGTTCTGGAAGTTTATTAGACAGAGAGACAAACATTTTGGGATTCATGCATTGAGCATTGTTTGAGATATAGATAGTAAAAGCCATTGCGTTCAGAGCAAATCTGTTTTATGTGTCTCAGAAAGCGCTTCGACTCCATTTGAGTTAGAGTGCTTCCATCACCCTAGTAAACACTGAAGACGCCTTCAACTTTTTCGTACCTTAAATCTGACATTCGATCTGACCGCTTGGACTCTTGGAGTTCGTATGGAATAATACCGGAAATTCCAAGCGGCTTTCTTTGTACCAATCGGATAGAGGCCAAAAATTTGCAGATCCGCAGGCGTTAAAAAAGTGACAACTTTGAGGGGCAGAAAATCAATAGCTCGCAATGGCCAAACGAAGACTGCAAGATGGAGAAGAGGACATCGAGACAAAGGCTCCCTTCGGTCAAAGACAATCAGCGGGTCAAGACGTAGAGATGGGCGAATTTGAGGATCCGTGGGAGGACGAAATCGAGGAAGAGGACGAGGAAGTGGTGGATGGCGAAGACGTCGAGGAGGAAGAAGACGAAGATGAAGGTCTGTCTCTTCCTAACTCAGCGGCTGATTTCAGAAATGGACGATGTGCAGAATGATTCGGAAGTATATCTTCCTTCAAAACCACTCGACAAGGATCATATCCTAATGCCTGATCTTTCGACATATGATATGCTACACTCAATGTCTGTACAATGGCCGTTCCTATCCTTCGACATAATAAAAGACCAGCTCGGAGATGAGCGACGAAGCGTACTTTCCAATCCTAGTATCTAGATTAATCGAAGTATCCTCAAACAATGTACCTGGTAGCCGGAACCCAAGCCGACCAACCCAAAAATAACGAAATACAAATCATGAAATTGTCACAACTCCACAAAACCCGAAAGACCCGAGACCAAGTCGACAATGAAGACAGTGATTCGGATTCAGATGACGAAAATGTCGATGAAGATCCTCTTCTGGAACATCGATCTCTTCCTACGAATGGAGGCACAAATCGAATACGAGTGCATCAATCGAGTTCAGGGATCGTTGCTGCCTCGTGGTCGGAAATAGGAAAAGTTCATATTTGGAATTTGCAGCCTGCTTATACGTCGTTATCTCAACCTGGAGCCGGTGGGGACACGACTGCAGATAAACCTATATATTCAGTGAAAACTCATCGAGATGAAGGGTATGGATTGGCATTCTCGTCAGACGGATCTTTGTTATCAGGAGATAATAGAGGGAAAATATTCCTAACTCAGCCTACTTCATCCCATTATACGACCTCTCCTTTAGGATTCTCATCTCATTCATCGCATTCCGTTGAGGATATTCAATGGTCACCTTCCGAGAAATCCGTCTTCGCATCAGTATCATCATCAGGGGAACTACACATCAATGACATCCGCACCCCCGACCGTTCAAAAGCCGTTCTTAATATCAAAGCCAGCGAAGTCGATGTCAACGTTCTATCGTGGAATACAGCAATCTCCTATCTAGCTGTGACGGGAGACGACAATGGAGCCACCAAAGTCTGGGATCTGCGACAAATCCAAAAAGTCGAAAAAGGAAAAGATGCTACTGTCGCTGAATTTTCATGGCATAAAGGTGCTGTGACTTCAGTTCACTGGTGTCCCACCGAGAGCAGCGTGTTTGCTTCCTCCGGAGCGGACGAACAAGTCTGTTTATGGGATCTATCCACCGAGGCAGATGACGAGGAACAGCCTTCGGCTTCAGGGGATATGAAGGATATCCCGCAGCAGCTACTGTTTATTCATCAGGTTATTTCCATTCTTGAGTACGATAGCTAAAAGACAGGGGCAAAACGATGTGAAGGAATTAAGGTGGCATCCGCAAATTCCAGGCTGTCTTGTGACTACCGCCGCTGACGGTTTAAATGGTACAATCCTAGAAGTAATGAGGCTAAGACTTAGTTTTCAAGACAATCTCAGTTTAGCATTGTTAAGTTTAGAATATTATATCAGGGTTGAATGAATCTGGATTTTGCATAACTCACGGAGAATTATCACGTCCCACGTCGATATTATGAGTTGAACGCCCCTGGGCTGTAGCACTTTTATCGTGTCAAAATTATATTTGCGGAGTAGGTGCGGCAGTTGACTATTGTCGGCTATAGGACAGATTAAGGGGCTCCGCAAGACTTCATCAGTGTGCCCACCTGCCCCGCACTGATCTGCGAGCCTCGACACAATGACAGAGCTTTCACTTCAGGACCTGCAATCTCAGCTTAGCTCCCTTCTCGATGAAGTCGGCTCCTTGCGCACTGAAGTAACCCGTCTAAACGACATCCAGGCAATCCGCACTCTCCATTTCAAGTACGGCTATTACTGGGATAATGTCCTCTACGACCAAGTCATCGATCTCTTCACCGACGATGTCAAGGTACCCATTCTCTCAATGTCAGCTTCTTATTCCAGCTCTACTACCGCGGTGGTC
>Ga0302325_10009513_pt1 | contig 21184 bp, 18 predicted proteins | sample Palsa_T0_2_FD_201948 | JGI IMG/M metagenome (GOLD analysis project Ga0302325, IMG submission 201948) | Peat permafrost microbial communities from Stordalen Mire near Abisko, Sweden - Palsa_T0_2 | ecosystem: Environmental > Terrestrial > Soil > Palsa > Peat permafrost | place: Sweden: Abisko...
CCCGGCGTGCTCTTGTCCGTAGCGGCGCTGGCCGGCATCGTGGCGGCGGAGACGTTTTCACTCCGGATTGCCTTGGGCGTCGGCTGTTTTTGGCTGGCGATATGGAATGTTTTCACGGTCATCCTGGTGCGCCAGGCCCTGCGCCAGTGGAAGGGAACACGGGCAGCCGGGAGCAATCCAAAACTGGTAAAACAAGCGCGCTCCAGCGCCTTATTTGCGCTTCCTTTTGTCGCTGCAGACGTCGTCGGTCTGTGCGTGCTCGCGTGGACCACGTCGGTTTTCGTGTTCTTGATACTGCTCGCATTGGTCGGCGCCAACCTCCTCTTTCACTCCGCGCTCAAGGCGCCCACCCGCGCTGGACGAGAGTTGCTGGATAAGATTGAGGGCTTCCTCGTCTACCTGCGAAGCGTTGACGGAAATCGCCTGAACCAGCTCATGCCACCGGAGAAGACCCCGGAGTTGTTTGATAGGTATCTGCCCTATGCGCTGGCGCTCGACTGCGAGTTGGCGTGGGCGCAACAATTTTCCACTGTGCTCGAAACCGCAAAGCAAAGCGATGATTACTCGCCGTATTGGTATGTGGGGAACGGTCCTTTCCCGATGCTTGCCTTTCCTACTGCCTTTGGCGCCTCCTTTTCCAACGCGATCGCTAGCTCCTCTACCACGCCGGGCTCAAGCTCGGGAACCGGCGACGGAGGATTCTCCGGGGGAGGAGGCGGTGGTGGTGGCGGAGGAGGTTGGTAGGTCCCAGCCAGAAATAGCGCCCGGCACGATCCCCTGTGTACACTCAGGAATCAACCACCTGCAGGCTCTCCTCACGGGGACATGAATCCGAACGCTAGGGGCTGAGAATGATCGGTTCTGGCACTGCCTTTGGGCCCTACAGAGTGATCGAGAAGATAGGCGCCGGCGGCATGGGCGAGGTCTATCGCGCGCTCGATACCCGGCTCGAACGTGAAGTCGCCATCAAGCTCATCTCCGACAGCCTTCTGCTCTCGGACACGCCCACCAGCAGCCCCTCGCCCACGGGCACTCCGCGCTCCCGTGCCCAGCTCTCCCATGAGCGCTTCCTGCGTGAGGCCCGGGCAGTCGCCACCCTGAACCACCCCAACATCTGCGCCATCTACGACGTCGGCGAGCAGGAAGGGCAGCCCTATCTGGTGATGGAGTTGTTGCACGGGGAAACGCTGCAGCAGTATCTCAGCCACTACCGTCTCCTCCCCTCCGAGGTCATCAGCCTGGGCCAGCAGGCGGCCAGTGCACTGGCTGCCGCCCACTCCCGGGGCATCATCCATCGTGATATCAAGCCCGCCAACCTCTTCGTGGTAGAGAGTGGCCGTGATCGCAAGCAGCTGAAGATTCTCGATTTTGGCGTGGCCAAGAAGCAGGGAGCTGAGGCCTCTTTGGATTCCCGCTTCTTTGACGCGCAAAATAACACCGCTACCAGCACGGACTCCGGCCTGATGGGGCTTACCACTCCGGGCTCGACTTTCGGCACCGCTGCCTACATGTCCCCTGAGCAAGCCAAAGGCGACCCGCTCGATTCCCGCACTGACCTGTTCAGCCTGGGTAGCGTGCTCTACGAGATGGCGACCGGGCGGCCACCCTTTGGCGACCGCAGCACCGCCGGGGTTTTTGCCGCCCTGCTGACGAAAGATCCGCCCCCTGTGAGCAGCCTCAACCCGGCCATGCCGAGCGGGCTCGATTCCATCATCGCCAGGCTGCTGGCCAAGGATCGCGATCAGCGTTACCGCAGCGCCGAGGAACTGCATGCCGACCTCGAAGCCTTATCCGCCTCGGCCTCATCGTCTCCCGCTGCCACCGGTCCGGTGGCCGTTTACACCGCTCCACCCGCGCCGGTCTCGCCTCCTTTGCCGCCGCCAAGTGGCCGTCCTCTCCGCGCCCGCATGCTCGTCATCGGCGCCTTGCTGTTGGTGGCGTTGGCCGGTGGGATTTCTCTGTTCCACTTTCATTCCAGTACCAAGCCTGCGCCCGCGGCCTTGAAAAACAGCATCATTGTCGCCGACTTTATCAATAAAACCGGCGACCCCGTCTTTGACTCCACCCTGAACCAGGCCCTACGTGTGCAGCTCGGCCAGTCTCCCGTGCTCGACATCATCAGCCAGCAGCACCTTCGCCAGAGTCTCCAATTCCTTGGCCGTAAGCAGGACGAGCCCATTACCCCGCAAATTGCCCGCGATATCGGCGAGCGGGAAGGCGTCGTCAAGGCTATCCTTATTGGCACCATCGCTCCCCTCGGCAAGGCTTATGTCCTTACCCTCGACGCCCAGAACAGCGCCAGCGGCGACGATATTGCCACGGAAGAAGCCACCGCGCCAGACAAGGAGCATGTGCTCGACGCGCTCAACCAGGTCGCCACTGGCATGCGCGCCAAACTGGGGGAAAGTCTCTCCAGTATCAAGCGACTCAATGCTCCCTTTGGTCAAGCCACCACGCCGTCGCTCGAAGCCTTTCGCGCCTACGCCCTGGGTGACGAAGCACATCAAAAGGGAAATGACATCCCCGAGGCTCAGGACCACTACAAACGCGCCTTGGAACTTGACCCCAAGCTGGCCATGGCCTGGGCCCGCCTGGGCGTCATTCGCCTCAACGCCGGAGCCAGCAGCGATGCGGCGGAAAACTTCGCCAAGGCCTACCAGCTCAGCGACAATGTCAGCGAGCGGGAGAAGCTCTATATCGCCGGCCAGTACTACTTCTACGTCGTAGGCGATCTGAATAAGAGCATCGAGACCCTGCAGGTCGCCACCCAGGAATATCCGCTGCAGATCGAGAACTTCATCAACCTCGGTGAGAGGTATCTCAGCTATGGCGATCTGGAGAAAAGCGCCGCCGCCAATCGCAAGGCTCTCGCATTGCAACCGGACAATGCCGCCGGCCTGGATAACGGGATCGCGGAAGCGGCCTCGCTGGGTGACGCAACCGAAGGGGAGAGGTACATCGCGGAAGCGCAGCGCATCGGCCTGAACGGAACGAATCTCTTCCGCACCGAACTTCAGTACTATGCCACCCGGTCTGATTGGAACAGCGTGCAGAAAATGGTCGCCCAGACGGCCGGCCGGCCTGATCAATTTGTCGTCACCTCCGCCTGGGGCGCTCTGCTTCCCCAGTTGGGCCAGATGCAACTGGCCAAGACCACACTGCAGCGCGCGGCCGACCAGGCGGCGAGCGTCAACGGGAAGGACGTCCAGGCCGGCAGTCTACTCAGCGCCGCCAGCGCCGGCTGGATGGTCGATCGATGCTTCGATCCGGAGCAAACCGTCAAACAAGCCCTGCAACTGGATAAAGGAAAGGTCACGCTCATGTCTGCAGCCAATACTTTGGCTCTCTGTAATGAGCAGAAGCCAGCGGCGCAGGCGCTCTCTGATCTCGAAAAGCGCTACCCGCAAGACACGCTCATTCATGAGCTGTCGGTCCCTCAGGCCCGTGCCTGGCTAGCCATCAAGGCAGGGGACGCGCAGGGCGCTCTGGTTCTGCTGGATCGGGTTCGCGCCCACGACGCAGCTTCCCGCGCACCCTATCTCCGAGGTCTCGCTTACCTTCAGCTCAAGGATTCGCGCAATGCGATCGACTCATTTGAGAAGGCGACCCGCCTGAAAGGCCTTGCCTACCTCAATGGCAGCCCATACGCCATGTCCTACTTAGGGCTTGGCCGCGCCTACGCCCTGGCCGGCAATAAGCCAGACGCAAAAAAAGCCTACGACACCTTCTTCTCGGAGTGGAAGAACGCCGACTCCGACCTGCCCGTCATCGCCGAGGCCAAGAATGAATACGCCCAGCTGTAGCGTCTGCGTGGGAAGTCTGACGTTGGGTAGGTCCGGGCTTTACAGGCTGCGGAAAAACTCGCTCAACAAAGGGCGCGGCTTTACATGCTGCAGAAAAACTCATGTTCTGTATCAGGGCACGACTTTAGTCGGGCCGTAAAAAGCCACTGCGATGAGGGCTTTAGCCCCTGAGGTATCGCTTTCCTGCTCGGCGCAGACTTTTTCCGCAACCTGTTTAGCCCGGACATCCATCCCCAAGAGCCATCGGCCTTCAGGCCCTGAGGTACGGTTTTCTCTCCATGCCTCTGCGGAAATTCAAGGAAACCCACACCTCAGGGCCTAAAGGCCAAAGAAGTTGCGCCGTTGATGTCCGGGCTGAAGCCCGGACCTACCCAACGTCGGAGTTCTCACGCAGACACTCTAGTTCGAAATAGCGCGCGGCATGTTGCTCTGTGTACACTCAGGAATCAACCACCTGCAGGTCCCCCCTCGCTGGGACATTAATCTGAACGATTTGGGGCAAGAATGATCGCCACCGGAACTGTCTTTGGGCCCTACAGAGTGATTGAGAAGATAGGCGCGGGCGGCATGGGCGATGTCTACCGCGCACTGGATACCCGGCTCGAACGCGAAGTCGCTCTCAAGCTCATCTCCGACAGCTTCCTGGTCTCCGAACACCCCGCCAGCCCTTCGCCCGCAGGAACTCCGCACTCCCGCGTCCACCTCTCCCATGAACGGTTCTTGCGCGAAGCCCGCGCAGCCGCGACCTTGAACCACCCAAATATCTGCGGCATCCACGACGTCGGCGAACAGGAAGGGCAGCCCTACCTGGTCATGGAGTTGCTGCGCGGGGAAACGCTAAAGCTATATCTCAGCCACCACAGGCTCTCTCCTCCCGAGGTGATTGCCCTAGGCCAGCAGGCGGCGAGTGCGCTGGCCGCTGCCCACGCTCGGGGCATCATCCATCGCGATATCAAGCCCGCCAACCTCTTCGTGGTGGAGAGCGGCCGCGATCGCAAGCAGCTCAAGATTCTCGATTTCGGCTTGGCCAAGAAGCAGGGCGCCGAGGCCTCGCCCGACTCCCGCTACTTTGACCCGCAAAACAATACCGCCACCGGCACGGGCACCGGGCTGGCCACTGGACTGATGGATCTCACCACTCCCGGCTCGACCGTCGGCACTGCTGCCTACATGTCTCCCGAGCAAGCCAAGGGCGACCCGCTCGATGCTCGCACCGATCTCTTCAGCCTGGGCAGCGTGCTCTACGAGATGGCGACCGGGCAGCCCCCGTTCGGCGGGCGCAGCACGGCCGAAGTGTTTGCCGCGCTTCTGATGAAAGATCCGCCCCCGGTCAGCAGCCTCAATCCAGCCATGCCCGTCGCTCTCGATCCCATCATCGCCAGGCTGCTGGCCAAGGACCGCGATCAGCGCTATCGCAGCGCGGAGGAACTGCTCGCCGACCTCGAAGCACTTTCCAGCACGGCTTCCTCTACCAATGCTGTACGCCCGGCTACGGCTTCCGCCGCTCCGCCCGCTTCGGTTCCGCCTCCTGTGCCGCAAGCGGGCGGGCGTCCTCTGCGCACGCGCATGATCGTCATCGGCGCTTTGTTGCTGGTGGCATTGGCCGGCGCGGTTTCTCTCTTCAGCCACCACCCTGGCTCCAATCCCGCGCCCAGCGCCGCACCGTCGCCATCCGCGGATCAGGCGGCAAGGCCCGCAGCCAAAAAAGACAGCATCATCGTCGCCGACTTCATCAACAAGACCGGCGACCCTGTCTTTGACACCACGCTGAATCAGGCCCTCCGCGTTCAGCTAGGCCAGTCTCCCGTGCTTGACATCATCAGCCAGCAGCACCTTCGCCAGAGCCTGCAATACCTCGGCCGCAAACAGGACGAGACCATCACTCCCCAGATCGCCCGCGAGATCGGCGAGCGTGAAGGCGTGAAAGCCATCCTCACCGGCAGCATCGCCCCGCTCGGCAAAGCCTACGTCATCAACCTCGACGCGCAGAACACCGCCAGCGGCGACGACATCGCCAGCGAAGAAGCCACGGCTCCCGACAAGGAACACGTGCTCGAAGCCCTCAACCAGGTCGCTACCGGCATGCGCGCCAAGCTGGGCGAAAGCCTCGCCAGCATCCAGCGCCTCAATGCGCCCTTCGGCCAGGCCACGACGCCATCGCTCGAAGCCTTCCGCGCGTACGCTCTGGGCGACGAAGCGCACCAGAAGGGAAATGACATCCCCGAAGCGCAAGACCACTACAAACGCGCCCTCGAACTCGATCCCAAACTGGCCATGGCCTGGGCGCGACTGGGTGTCCTCCACATCAACTCCGGCGCAGTCACTGAGGCAGTCGAGTACTTCACGCGTGCCTATCAGCTCAGCGACAACGTCAGCGAGCGGGAAAAGCTCTACATCGCCGGGCACTACTATTCCACCGTGATCGGGGACGTGAACAAGAGTATCGAGACCCTCCAGGTCGCGATTCAGGAGTATCCGCTGCAGATCGATAACTACATCAACATCGGCACCTTCTATCTCGCGAATGGCGATCTGGAGAAGGCCTACGCCGCGACCAGGAAGGCGCTCGAACTGCAGCCGGATGATGCCATTGCCCTGGAAAACGGAATTGCCAATGCAATCATCCTGGATCAACCTGATCAAGCGGCCAGGTATGTTGCGCAGGCGCAGCATCTCGGCTTGAACGGGACGTCCTTATTGTGGAACGAGGCCCTTTATTACGCCACGGTGAGCAATTGGGATGCCGTGCACAAAATCCTCGCAGAGGCAGCTGGCCGGCCCGATCAGTTCGTGGTCACTAACTACTGGGGCTCCACCCTTCCCGAGTTTGGCCAGGTGCAGCTGGCGAAAACCACCCTGCTCCGGGCTGCGGATCAGGCGGGAAGCGCCAAAGCCCGAGACGCCCAGGCTGGCGCTCTGCTGGCTGCCGCGTCCGCAGGCTGGACGGTCGATCGATGCTTCGACCCGGAACAGACTGCCAAACAGGCATTGCAACTGGATAAAGGGAAAGTCACGCTGACTACGGCTGCCACCACGCTCGCTCTCTGCAACCAGGGGAAGCAGGCTAACCAAATGCTCTCTGCTCTGGAAAAGAAATACCCGGACGACACGCTGATCAGGGAGCTATTGGTACCCCAATCTCGTGCCTGGCTTGCGCTCCAGGCCGGCGACCCGCAGCAGGCTCTTACTTTGTTGGAGCAAGTCCGAGCCCACGATGCAGCCTCCTTCGCACCGTACATGCGCGGTCTCGCCTACCTGCAACTCAAGGATGCGCGCAACGCGATTGCCTCGTTCCAGGATGCGTCTCGCCGCAAAGGTTTGGCCTACTACACCGGTAGCCCTTACGCCCTATCCCTTCTCGGGCTGGGCCGCGCCTACGCCATGGCCGGCGACAAGCCCTTCGCAAAAAAGGCTTATGACACCTTCTTCTCCGAGTGGAAGAGCGCCGACTCCGACCTGCCCGTCATCGCTGAGGCCAAAAAGGAATACGCTCAGCTGTAGCCATATGCGTGCCCTCGTCCTGCATCGTCCCGGCGATCCATTCACGCTGACTGAAGTCCCACTCCCCACGGTCTCTGCGGGCCAGGTACTCATCCGTATCAATGCCAGTGGCGTAAACCCACTGGACACGAAGGTCCGCGCGGGCCAGGCCGCCCACGCGCGGGTCGAGCTGCCCGCGATTCTCGGGATGGACATGGCGGGCGTGGTCGAATCGGTTGGGCCGCAGGTCACAAACTTCCGTCCTGGAGATGAAGTTTACGGGATGGTCGGAGGCATCGGCGGTCTGCAAGGTACTCTCGCTGAGTTTGCTGCGGTCGATGCAGATCTCTTGGCTATCAAGCCGGCAAATCTGTCCATGCGCGAGGCCGCGGCCCTGCCGCTTGTTTTTATTACCGCGTGGGAAGGTCTGGTGGATCGCGCCCAGGTACATGCGGCACAAAAGGTGCTCATCCATGCAGGAGCTGGCGGCGTCGGGCACGTTGCCGTGCAACTCGCTCACGCGTCGGGTGCACAGGTCTTTGCTACGGTCTCCGCAGAAAAGAGGAAGATAGTCGAAAGTTATGGAGCCATCACCATCGACTATCGGACCACGACGGTTGAGGAGTATCTAGTCGAGCATACCGGCGGACAAGGTTTCGACATCATCTACGATACCGTGGGAGGCGCTACCTTGGATGGTTCGTTTCAAGCCGTAAAGACCTACACTGGCCACGTAGTGAGCTGCCTCGGTTGGGGTGTTCACAAGCTCGCGCCGCTTTCCTTCCGTGGGGCCACCTATTCCGGTGTCTTTACCTTGCTGCCGATGCTGACAGGTAAGGGAAGGGCACACCATGGAGACATCCTGCGCCAGGCGACGAAGCTCGCCGAGGCTGGCAAGCTGAGGCCGCTGCTGAGCCCGGAAAGGTTCACCTTCGAGACCGCTCTGCAGGCTCATATGGCTGTGGAATCAGGTAAGACCGTTGGGAGAGTCGTGGTAGAGATCGAGGATCAGTGAGAGGAAGCAGGGAACTGCTCGGGAACAGAAGCGCGACAAGCGGCGCCCCCGGCACATGGCGCAGTGAAGTTCGCCCTATCGCACGCCCGGCCGCCGGCATGGAAGAATACATTTCCAAGCCGATAGGTCTCAATGAATGGGCCGCCGTAATCGCCCGCAACACCGTCTCCGCGTCGGCATATCCCGTCATTACGCCGCGGTAACCGCAACGGAGAGGCCGCCACTACGAATTCAGCGGCGGCCTGGTGCACCTGTGCTGGCTAGGCCAGCGGTCATTCAGACTGACCTTAGTTGGTGCCGGAGTTAGCAGCAAGGTCGGTAGGCTTCTGCGACGACTTCAGAGCCATCCGCTGCTTCTCGAGATCAGCATTCTCGGTCTCCAGCTTCTTCTTCTCCTCCGACAGCTTCTTGTTGGAGGCGTCCAGCCTTTGCGCTTCTTTCAGCAATTCCTGGTTCTTCTTGACGATCGCGCGCTGGGTGCTGACCTGGTTCTGCAGAACCTTGTTCTGTTCGGCCAGGCGTTCACGCAGAGCTGCGTAATCCACGGACGCATCGTTGGCGTTCGCGGGCAGTGCTGTGGATGCATCGGTGGAGGCGGAGTTGCTGCTCTGGCAGAATCCTGGTACGGCAGAGAGAGACAGCAGCAGGGCACATGTTGGAAGAAAACGCATTGTTACACCTCATTCCCTTGGGTTGAACTTCGTCGTGCGGCGCCCGCGGGTGGTTCCGGGCGATCGGGCATCGAATGGCCTAATCCTACTGAGATAAGGGGTGTCTTGTGAGTATCACTTTCGGGCCACTTAGACCCTGAAGTAATCGGTGTGTACGTTCTTGCCAACAGGCTGTAACAGAGTCTAATCGATGAAAGTATGGGCTTTACAGGCTACGCGAGCAATTGCTGATCGAGAACGGAGAAGCGCTCGCCGGCCAAAGTTTTAACATTCACCTTTCGCCCAGGCGGCGCGGAAAAAGCACTTCGAGCTTGTCTGCTCTTCTTGGGGTTCAACCATCCCGGGAGGTTACCTAATGGTCCGATGGATTACGAATTCGCGTCTACGCACTGCATTGGCAATCCTTTTGCTTGTGGGCGTCTTTCTATTGTCGTCGTTTTTTGCCGTGCTGGGGTCATGGGGCTTGCATCAGGACTATTCCGCGATTCCGGTCATCATCGGCCTGGTCACGGCGCTCCTCAGTCTCATCGGCATTATCGCAACGCTGGTCTTCGCATGGCGCGCCGACCGGGATGATCGGAGTGTCCGATAGGATACTGTGTGAGTTACAAAAACAGATCACAGAGTTGCAAAGAAAACGCGAAAACGCAAGCAGGGATTAAAAATATCCTGTACAAGGGAAGCGGGAATTCACCCGGCTCCATTGTCACTCTCTCAGGAAAACCAGGAATGCAGATCAGGCGGGCTAATCGCGAGGACGTTGAAATATTGAGGCCGTTTGTACAAATGATTGTGGATGAAGTCCATGGTTATCTGTGGCAGATTCAGTCCTCCCTCGACGTCCGTGGCATCATTGCTTCCCGCATCGCAGCAGAAGACTGGTCGAAGGCCTGGGTCGCCTTCGATGATCGCAAACTAGTGGGGACAGTGCTGACGCATGAAGACTGGATCGACGACTTGTGGGTGCTTCAGGGCTACAGGGGAAGAGGCATAGGAAAGGCACTATTGCTTCGCGGCGAAGAGGAGATCATCGAGAGAGGCTATGAGTTCTTGCGTCTACGGATGGTCCAGGCGAACACCAGGGCCTTTGCGTTCTACCAACGATCGGGATGGAACACGGTAAGAGAGTTTCCCCATGAAACCTTTCCTTTCATTCCCATGCTGGAACTTCAAAAAGCAGTTCCGCCCTAAGGGGGACCCTTTAACTCTCGAGTAACAGAGGCCCAAATCTTTGTCGTCTTTGCCCGTATCCAAATATCCAAGATCTTTGGTCGGTCTTTTCGTGAGTCAATCCACTCCACGGTCCAGCTCTCTTTGCCGATTGAGGACTGTACGATTGTTATCATCGGATGATAATATGGGGTGAAATGGTTGGAGACCCTGGTCTCGGCACCCTACTCTTGCTCGACGGTGAGAGCTTCGTTGTCGAGGGTGGTTATTGGGTCAAATTCGATGTCAAACAGGTGCCTGTCTCAAGGGAGAAGCCGCATGGCCTGGAGTATTCGTTGACGCTTCACGGTAGCGAAAACGAGCGACTGCTGGGGTTTGATAATGCCCATCCCGTTCGCCAAGGCTCGGGCCCTGGCGCCCGGACGCGTATCGAATATGACCACAAGCATAAGGGTGAGCGTATTCGTTTTTATGAATATCAGGATGCCGTCACTTTATTGACGGATTTTTGGACCGAAGTCGATCTGATCCTAAAGAAAAGGAGTACGCCGTCGTGAAACCGCTGAGAGTGGGAATCATCTCCAGAGAAGGATACAAAGCGAGGACGCTGGCAATAGCGAGGGGTGAATATGTCCCCTCCAAAGACGAACCGAAGGTTTGGTTTGAGTCCTTACATTCGATGTCTCAAATTCTGTCGGACCAGAACAGAGCTTTGCTCAAGCTCATTATCGAAACACAACCCGAATCGCTCGTCGAATTAGCGGAGAAGTCTGGCAGGGCTACGTCGAACCTTTCGAGAACGCTCAAGAATATGGAGCGATACGGTCTTGTGCATTTCGAACCCGGGCCTAATCGTCAACTTGCACCAAGGGTCAACTATTCAGGTGTCGAACTGGAAATGTCGTTCCGGCACTGATGCAGCAGGGAATCGGTGAATCCTCCGCTTGCTATCTTGCGCAGTTTCTGAGGTATACTCGCTAACAATGCTAAGTCGCGGCCTCAATCAGAGAGCACGTCATTCGCTCTGGGTAGCGCTTGGCTTCCTCTGCTGCGCACTCGTTGCTGGCGCCGCGATCGTTCAGGTTGGGCATGTCCACCCTTACGGTCAAACAGTTCAGTCGGACTGTGCACTTTGCCTTACAGCCCACGTAGCCATACAACCACTCATTCCGCAATCGTTGCCGCCTACCATAAGGGTCGTAGCGGCAGTTGCAGCGGCGCTGCAGCCGGTTCGTCCTAAGGAATTTTCTGTATTTTCTCTCTTCACCCGGCCTCCACCTGTGGACCTTGCTCTCGCCTAAAGCAACGTCAAACGCAAAAACACAGGATCTATGGAGGCTCCTATGCCAAGGTGCAGCCGTAATCTAAGTACACGCCATTGCTTGTGGGTAGTGCTCGGCTTTTTCTGCTGTGCACTCATTACCCTCGGTGGGATCGTGCAAGCCGGGCATATGCACGCGGACGGCCAAGCTGTTCAGTCCGACTGCGCCCTTTGCCACGTCGCCCACCTGGTCGTTCAGCCAGCCGTTTCCCAATCGCTGCTACGGACAGTCTCCGTCGTGGAGATGCTGTCGGCTGCCCCGCAGCCCAGACGTGCTCAATTCTTTTTCGTATTCTCCCTCTTCACTCGGCCTCCTCCTGCACAAACTGCTAACGCCTAAGCAGTTCTGTCTCAAAAATCAGTGAATCTCAGGAGGCTTCCCATGCGCACGCCTACGCGCAGCATCGTCTTTTGTCTACTCGTCTTTCTACTTTCAGCGGTATCGCCGCTCCTACACGCCCAATCCAACGCCGGCTCCATCAGTGGAGTGGTCACAGATCCCACGGGAGCGGTCATCCCGGGAGCGACGGTCTCCATCGAAAACCCCGTCAGTCAATACACGAGAAGCACAACCACGGATAACACGGGCCATTACGGTTTTCCGAACGTTCCGTTCAATTCTTATCACCTGATTGTCAGGGGGAAGGGCTTTGCTTCCTCCGCGCAGGATGTCGATGTCCGTTCCACAGTGCAGGTGGTTGCGAACCTAGGGCTCAAGTTGGGAGCTGAAACCAATACGGTAACGGTAACCAGCGGTGGCGATCTAGTGGAGGATGATCCCACGTTCCATACCGATGTGGACCGTAGTCTTTTCCAAAAGGTTCCTCTGGAGAGCCAGTCGTCTTCGATGAGTTCGCTGGTGACCCTGACGTCGCCGGGGGTGGCCGCCGACTCGAACGGCCTCTTCCATGGTCTCGGCGATCACGCCTCCAACTCGTTCAATATCGATGGCCAGTCCATCACCGATCAGCAGAGCAAGGTCTTCTCAAACCAGCTTCCAACCAACGCAGTGCAGTCGCTCGAAGTCATCTCCGGAGCGCCTCCAGCCGAATTCGGCGGCAAGACCAGCCTGGTCATCGTTGCGACCACCCGTTCGGGACAGGGCGTTACAACGCCAACCGGCGGCGTCTACACCTCCTACGGGAGCTTCGGGTCAGCAACCGGCGGTATCGACCTCAGCTATGGGCAAAAGAACTGGGGAAATTTCTTTGAGTTTGACGGGCTGAACACCGGGCGCTTTCTCGATCCGCCGGAGTTTACGGTCTTCCACGACAAGGGCAACGAGGAAAACGCCTACGATCGCGTGGATTACAGCTTTACACCGGTGGATTCGGTGCATCTGGACCTGAATTACAGCCGCTCCTGGTTCCAGACGCCGAACCCCTATGACGACTTGAACGTACAGAACGTGATAAGCGGGGGAGCCAGCGCCACCCCAATCTTTGGCGATGTGGGAAACGCCGACCAGCGCTCGAAGATCGGGACCTTCAACATCTATCCGACCTACACGCGGATCGTCAGTAATAACTCGGTCTTCAACATCGGCGCCTGGGTCCGAAAGGACCTGTACAACTATTTTCCGAGCGCCAATCCTCTTGCCGATCTGGGACCTCCAAACCTGCAAACCTCATCTATTTCCCAGATCCGCTCGCTCATGAATGCTGCGGTTCACTCCGATTTTTCGTATGCGAAAGGAATTCACAATATCAAAATCGGCGCGCAGTATGGGCAAACCTTCCTGCGCGAAAGCGACAACCTGGGCATCGTCGAAAACACCTACAACTCACCCTGTACGGACCTCAACGGCAACCCGTTGCCCGGATACCTCGATCAGACGGATTGTACTGCGCTGGGAGTGATCCCGAACGGGAACTACGTCCCGGTCCTCGCACCCTATGACCTGACTCGCGGCGGCACGGAGTACTACTACTACGGTCATACGGACATAAAGGAGCTAGCTCTCTATATCGAGGATCAAATTAAGGCCGGCAACTGGCTCTTCAATCTCGGCATGCGTGGTGACCTCTACAATGGTCTGGCGGTAGCACGCCAGGCCGAACCACGCGTCGGCATTGCCTACAAACTCAAGCCGACGAGCACAGTCATGGGCATCTCCTACGCCCGCACTCTGGAGACGCCGTTCAACGAAAACCTGGTTCTGTCGAGCCAGGGCTGCTCCAACCCGGTACTGGCGCCGCTGCTGGCCTGCTCTTCAACCGTAACTGGCTCCGTCGTATCAGCAAACCTGCAGCCCGGCTTCCGCAATGAGTTCCACGCCAGCGTGCAGCAGGCCTTCGGCAAACATGCTGTGGTGAGCGGCGAGTACATCTGGAAGTACACGCACAACGCCTTCGACTTCAGCGTGCTGGGTAACACACCCATCACCTTCCCCATCGACTGGCACAACTCCAAGATTCCGGGTTTCGCAATCCGCGCCGAAGTTCCAGAGACCCATGGATTTAGCGCGTATTTCGTGACCTCGTCGGTTGCCGCCCGCTTCTTCCCGCCGCAGATAGCCGGCGCCGGCGCCACCAGCGGGGTTGCGGTTGGCTACCCCTTCCGTATCGACCACGATGAGAGGTTTAACCAGTCGACACACATTCAGTACGCGCTCCCCAAGGGCACGTTCACGCGCAGCATGTGGGTCGGCTTCAACTGGCGCTACGACTCTGGGCTCGTGGCCGGGTCGGCGCCGTGCTACAACGTGACGGATCCCAACTCGGCTTGCGCCAACAGTTCCTATGGACCGGACGGTCTGCCTGCGACGCTGAACGGACAGCCTGCGGTAGCGTTGGTGGACAACGGCATCCCGGCCGGCACGAATCCCGTCACCACTAACCCCGTGGCCCTTCCCCTCACCGCGGACCAGGAGTATCAGTCAGGACTGGCCTGCAACGGGGATCGAGCAACACCCACCCACTTGATTGGCGTGCCTGTTACTGTTGCGGGCACGACCTACTATGAGTGCCAGGCCAACCAACTCACCTCGAGCCTGCTCAGCATCCCCGCGCCAGGCACCGGGGATAACGATCACAGCCCACCGCGCGTCGCACCGCGCAGTCTCTTCGACGCATCCATCGGCGATGACAACGTCTTCAAGGGCGACAAATACCGATGGAGCGTGCAACTGACTGGCATCAACCTCGCGAACAAAACCGCACTGTACAACTTTCTTTCTACCTTTAGCGGAACTCACTACGTGACTCCGCGGGCGCTAACCGCGCAAGTGGGCTTTCACTTCTAGCTGAAACCAACTCGTCTTTCCACACACTTTAGGGACTGCACGCACTTGCTGTCCCTAAAGCAGGATTGTGAAGGGAGGCGTTTGTGGCGGGAGAAATCAATCTCGGTAAGGGCAGCAAGCGGAAAGTCCGGCTGGTGCGCTGGAGCCGCTCTGAGAAAGTAAGCATGGCTGTGCTGTTTCTCGTAGTGCTGGTCGAGACCGTCTTTATAGCATTGTGGCTGATGGGACACTCTTTCGATTAGCAAGAGCGTAGGAGTGCCCAGGCCATGAACACAACCAGGATCCAGGAACCAACGCAAGCAGGGTGACTTAGAACTCAGTACCCGAGATGCGCCGCACCCTGCCCAACTCCTTAGACGCTGGCCGCTGCGGGCTCTGGGCGGGCAAGTTTTGACTTCTCGCGCGGAGGTAGCAGGCGCGTTGAATTGAGGATGAAGGTAAGCTCCGATGCCACGTGAATAAATGTTGCCAGCAACGGGTTGAGAAAGCCGGCCGCTGCCAAGCCAATGCCGATAGTATCGACGATCAGAGTGCCGTAGAAATTCTGCAGGATGATGCGGCGGCAGTTTCGCGCGATGCGGACGGTCTCCACAAACTTTGCCAGATCATTGCCGATCAAAACCACGTCGGCACTTTCCCGGGCAACGTCCGTTCCTGCACCCATGGCGACGCCCACCGTCGCCTCGCTGAGTGCGGGCGCATCATTGATGCCATCGCCCAACATGGCCACGGTTCGTCCTTTTTTTACCTGCTCCGCGATGAAGGCCGTCTTCTGTTCCGGCAGAAGTTCAGCGTAGACCTCATTAATACGAAGCTGCTCAGCTACACCTTTCGCGGCTGCCTTGGTATCTCCGGTAAGTAAGACAACTTTGATGTTCATCTCATCGAGAGCCTTGACCGCCGGCGCGGCGCTCGGACGTATCTGATCGGTGACCACAATGGAGCCGCAGTATTGCCCTCCACGCGCAACCAGGACCTCGGTCCCCACCTCTTTGCCATCGATCTCGTTCTCTGGATGAGCAATTCCGAGTTCTTTAAAGAGGGCTCGGTTGCCCACCACGATGGATGTGCCACGCAGAGAGGCAAGAACACCTCGGCCGACGCGGTACTCGAAGAAATCAGGATCCGTGCCCTGCATGCCTTGTTGCCCAGCAAAGCGAATGATAGCCCGGCCCAACGGATGCTCTGAGTTTCGTTCCGCCGTGGCTGCGGTCTCCATGAGCGTGCGCTGCGAAATGCCCGGAGCGGTTCGAACTGTCGAAACCAGGGGCGTTCCATAGGTCAACGTTCCCGTCTTGTCGAGGAAAACGATCTGTAGCTGTCCCAGCGCTTCAAGGTAGATTCCACCCTTGATCACTGAGCCTTGGCGAGCCGCGCGCCCGATCGCGCCCAGGATTGCCAGTGGTGTGCCCGCGGCAATCCCGCACGCCCCGGCCACAATAATGACTGAGATGGTAGAGCGCAGGTTGTGTGTGATAAGGAAGGTAAGCAGCGCTGCGCCGAGAGCGAAGTAGACCAGATAACCGGCCAGCCGGTCCGCTGTTTTCTGTATCGGCGCCCGGGAGCGTTCCGCATTTTCGACAGCCTCGATGATCTTGCCAAAGGTCGTCTCTTTTCCCAGGCGCTCCGCGCGCACCTGGAGTGTGCCCGCCTGGTTGATCGTTCCCGCATAGACGTCGCTTCCCGCCGACTTTTCACTGGGCATCGGTTCGCCGGTGATGGCGGCCTGCTCCACGAACGAATGACCATTCAGGACGCGGCCGTCTACGGGAATTCTGCTGCCAGGCCGTATCACCACCACTTCTCCCGGGCGAATGGTTTTCGTCTCCACCTCCACGATTCGTTCCTCCCGCAGCACGCTGGCGGTATGCGGCAGAAAGTCCAACATGTCCTGAATGGCCCGGCGTCCGCGTCCCACCGTGAGTCCTTCGAGGATCTCCGCGGCGAGGACGAACGCAGTAATCACCAGCGCGGTGAAGAATTCGCCAATCGCCAGCGCGGAAACAAGGGCGATGGTCATGGAGAGTTCCATCGTCATGCGGCGCTCGAGAATGTTTTCCAACGCCTCTTTGAAAATAGGGTAGCCTCCGGCCAACGTAGCCACCAGGCCGATCACGCTCATCCGCGGGAAAGGTTCCCAGCGACGGAACCAAACAGCGGCAGCGGCGAGCGCGACAAAGACTACGCGGAGTACATCGACCAGTTCGAAACCATGTCCGTGATCGTGTTCATGGTCTTCTTCCTGCCAGCCCTTGGAGATAGCATCCGCTGGCTGGGGAAGGTGAATACCCGCTTCGGCTACCTCAGCGAGTTCAGGGTTTGCGTGGTTCTGGTTGACAACAGCCATATCCGCCTCCGCGCTTCTACTTGAAATATCTCTTCACCACTGAAATCAGTTCGTCCGCCGCGTCGAGCTGTGAGGGAAGTGCCTTCTGATTGGGGGAAAGAACGTGAAACCGGACATGCCCTTCAATCAGCTCCGCCATCAGGCCGTTAAGAGCTCCTCTGCAGGACGCCACCAGCTGCAAGATGTCTTCGCATTCGGCGTCACCTTCGAGGGCTCGTTCCACTGCTTCGACTTGGCCCTTGATGCGACGGGTGCGCGAAAGTAGTTTTTTCTTATCCTTGGTCGTGTGCGCCAAATTGGTTCTCCTGCAAAAGTAGTATACTCCCCTACATTATATTTCAATGAAAGAGAGAGGGACGCATAATATGCTGGACACCAAGCGCCGAGTGATCGGGCAGATGACTGTTTGTCAGGGATGCTGCTGTGGGGCGACGGACAAGGATCGTCCAGAGGTGCCGATTGTCTGGCTGAAGGACGAGTGGCGGAAGCGCGGCTTACTGAAGCGTGTCCAACTCTCCATTAGCGGCTGTGTCGGCCCCTGCGATTTCCCTAATGTGGTCGTGGTGAACTCCGATTCGGGGTCGCAATGGCTGGGCAATATAACCGAGTTCAATCAATACAGATCCCTCGTTGATTGGGCTACCCGCTCGATGGAAGCCGGCCGTCTTCTCGATCTACCCCGCGAATTTAAGGACCACATTCTACAACCGTGGCGCTGATAGTTGTTCCGCGAGGACAAAGAGCGGATTCTTCGCTCTGCGATTGCACCTATCCTCGCTAGCCGGTGCACAGATGGGGGATGTTGCCGCCTGCCCCGGCCTGCCGTGGGGCCTGCTGTTACACAGAAACGCGAAGCTCACCATCAGAACGGCAACGCGATTGCCTGGCGAATCATCGGCAAATGATCAGGTACGCCGAATTGTTCCGGCCGCAGCGCAGCCACTTCTTCCGCTCGCACCTGGCTTGCGTCGTCTCCGGCTCGCATGGGGATGGTCGACCAATCGCCCTTGATCCGAACGCACCAGGCTTGCGTGGAAACAGCAAACAAATCTCCTTGTTTGATCGGCGTTCCGGGAATGTCCGCCCAGGCTTCGCGAATATCGAAGGGCCGATTACAGGCACGCGTCCCCACAGCTCTTACCCTGGCGGCCGCCAATATGTCTCCACCGATCCCGGTCTCTTCCCTCGCTTCCCGCAAAGCCGCCTCAGCCGGTTGCTCCAGGATGCCTGCGCGCTGGTCTTTCAGGTCGATAAATCCGCCCGGCAGCGCGTCAAGACCGATGCCCGGGCGGTTGCGGCGCGTGATCAGCACCACCTTGCCGGCATCGTCCAACAGCACCGCATCCACCGCATGGCGCACATAAGCAAACACCTGCCGGCCGCCTGGCATGTCGATCAAGCCCAGCGGATCCGCCGTATGCACCGGTTGGCTCGAACAGACATTTGCCACCGTGATGCGGCGCATGATCTCCTGCTGCAGCGCAGGATCGATCAGCATGTGATCTTTGATCAAAGAAGTCATGGCCATCCCCTGAACAGCACCCCGCTTCACTTTAGCAAAGCCGTGCCCAGCCGCAGACTCTGCCCGGCCAGGATGGTAACATTGCTGCCAGCAGTAAGGGAGCCCACCAGTTAATGAGTCGGAGCCGAAGAGACCGGACGTGGAGAATAATAGCGGCCTCGGCACTCCTGTTTACTCTGCTACTGGCGGTCCTTCCGCATCCTCACCACCTTATTGTTACAGCTGCCTGCCCAGTGCTCGTCGTTGTCTTTCTCTTTGGGGCAGTCCACGTTCTGTGCTCCGCGTGGCTGTGCTCGCACCTGAGCGAAGAACATCCTCCGCAATCACCTGACCTTCCATCTCGATTCCAGCGGCCGCCTCCCGCCACCATTTAAGTAAATCCGCTGTGCGTGCGCCGTCTTAGGCCCACGCGGTTGCGCACTCGCCACTTTTCTATGCTCATTTCCGCTTTCCGAGGCTGCAGGGGATCCCATGGATTTTTCTCTGAATTTCTTGCGTGGTTATTTTGCGTTCCAGGGGCTGTTCATACTTTCGTGTTGCGTTTTATTTTGCGTGAGACGTTTCCTCTGGAGACGGAGAAAGCGCCAAGGAAAGCCCAACCTCGGCTTTTGCCCGACCTATACTTCCGCCGGCAACGCCCTACACGCGCTACAAGCGATAGCTCAGCCAAGAGTCGACCATGTGCTTGCGGAAAAGTTCGACGACGAAGCGGATGATGACGCTGAGGGAGAACCAGCCACTCCTGAAAAGCATCTCCATCGCCAACTCAGACGAATCAGGCGGGGTGAGAAGGTCGAAAGACTGACCGTTCTTCGGCGATAGGCGACTACAGCGCAGGGTTTGCCGCACAGACTCCGCAGCGTGTCTCGATTCTTCGTGCCCGAGGGTGGGCCCACTCCCGTGGCCGCGAGTTCGCAGAAAACGAAAGTTCTTGACACACCTAAGTATCTATGGGTAGGCTCGTCAATACTAAGGTATCTAGGGGTAAATGAGATGGCGAAGAATGATCTGCAGGGAACCCTGGATCTGTTGGTTCTGAAAACACTCTCACAAATGGGTTCATTGCACGGTTATGGAATTGTCCTCCACATCCAGAGGGCGTCCGACTCACTGCTGAGTGTAGAGGAAGGTTCTTTGTACCCGGCTTTGCACCGCATGGAACAGAACGGATGGATCGGTTCGGAGTGGGCGCTGACGGAGACCAACCGCAAGGCAAAGTATTACAAGCTGACCAACGCAGGCCGGAAGCAGCTGCAGGAAGCAGAAAAAAACTTCGAACACCTGGTGAAGGGCGTCCGCGCCATATTGCGCTACGCGTGAGGTGATCCCTTGAAGAATGGTGTGAAGCTGGCGGCTATAGGGCTACTCGTGGGGTGGCCCCTATCCGCGGCCATACCTCACCTGCTACAACGTATGTTCCAAGGACACATCGTTGTCCACACAGTGGCTGTGTTGATGGGTGTCCCTGTTTTCGTTACACTGATCGCGATCGCCGCGACTTATATACCAGCACTCCGGGCATCCAGGGCAGATCCAATGCATGCCTTGCGCTATGAATAGCCTTGCGAAGCTAAAGACCGCCATCACAGAACTGCGCAAGATTCCGCGCCCGATCCTCGCCGTCCTGGTCGTCTTCGCCCTTGGCCTTGGTGTCAACACGGCCTTCTTTTCCTTAGGCTATCTTCAATTTCCCGGCACCTATCCACATCCAGACGAACTCGTTGTTCTGCGATCGGAGGTGCATGCGGATGACCAAGGAGTTTCGGCCGGAGACTTCATCCACTTGAGAAACCAGACCACAGTCTTCCAGGATCTGAATGCTTCGACGGAGGGCAGATTTAAAATCACCACCCAGGACGGACCGGAAGACGTCGCTGCGAGCCTGGTGACTCCCGGGTTTTACCGGATGATGGGAGATCGCTTTTTCCTGGGATACGACTTCATTCCCGAGGACGGGACACCGGGCAGGGATCGCGTCGCGATCCTTGCTCACGCGATGTGGCAGCGACTGGGCGCCGACCCGGCCATGATTGGGTCGACCATACTTTTGAATGGAGAGCCGTTCACGGTGGTGGGAGTGCTTGCTCCAGGTCTGCGCGATCGGGGCGCGCCAGTGACCGTGCCCCTGGTCCTGGAGCCTGAACGGCTCAATCAGGATGGCCAGCGGATGAACGTGATAGGGCGTCTCAAACCGGGCGTCAGTATCGCGCAAGCACAAGCGGATGTTGCGAGCGCGAGCGTTTCCGTGAGCGTTTCTTTGGAACCGATGCAAGCCGCCTCGCTCCCCCATGAGCGCAAATTCGTCCTATGGCTCATGCTCGGAGTGGTTGCCTTCGTCCTGCTTATTGCAACCGCAAGTGTAGCCAATCTTCTTCGCTTGCGTTCGGAAGCAGGCTATCAACTGCGCGTTTCTCCTAGCCCCCGCTTTCCCGTGGAATAAAACCGAAGCCCGCGTTATTGAGCCGCTACCGGGCTGAGAGCGGTGTTGAGCATGGCCAACGCGGCTTTTTCCTGATCAGACACAGAGGTGCCCCCGAAGCCGAGAAAGCCGCCTTCCTTGGCTGCCTCCGCGGTCGCTTGCGCAACCTTCGCCAGCCAGGCCCTTATTTCG
>Ga0302325_10009514_pt1 | contig 21184 bp, 18 predicted proteins | sample Palsa_T0_2_FD_201948 | JGI IMG/M metagenome (GOLD analysis project Ga0302325, IMG submission 201948) | Peat permafrost microbial communities from Stordalen Mire near Abisko, Sweden - Palsa_T0_2 | ecosystem: Environmental > Terrestrial > Soil > Palsa > Peat permafrost | place: Sweden: Abisko...
ACCCTTCATCCTGCCCTATCTGCTGTTCGGCGTGAGCTCTGGCGTCATCCTCGAAATCTTTCTGCATATCGCCATCTTGTTTGCCGGAGGCTACGTGCTGGGTCGCGAACTCGGCCTTCGCCCACTGGCATGCATTGCCCTGGCCGCGATATTTCCCTCGAGCTCATGGCTCTCACTACACATCGGCAGGGGCCATCTGAATTTCCTCTCGATAGCCTACCTTCCATGGGTGCTGGCGTTGATGCTCTCGTCATGCCGGACCAAACGATGGTTCCCGGCCTTGCTCGGCGGATTGCTTTGCGCGCTGACTCTGACCGAAGGAAACTACGGGTTCGTCTTCACCGTGTTGATGGTGGCCTTGCTTACCGTCGATGTAGCCATTTCCAGTCTAAGTATCAGACCCTTCTTTGCGGCATTTCTGATAGGAGTGTTCGCGCTGGCCTTCAGTTCTTTGAAGCTCATTCCCACCGCGGAACTGCTCAGGATATATCCGCGCGAGTTTGGTGACTCGTATCAATTCTGGTGGAGCGTCGCTGTTTCTCTTTTTTCGAGAGATCAGGACATAGGTCACCCGATGCTCGCATCTTTCTTCTTCTCCGAATACGCCGGCTACATCAGCGCCGCTTTCGTCGTCCTTGCCCTGATAGGAGTCGTCAGCGATTGGCGCAAAGCGTGCCCATGGGTCTTCGGCTGCATCGCGTTCCTCCTCCTTTATCGCGGCGATACGAGTTCCTACGCATTGGTTGTATGGATGCGTAAGCTTCCGCTCGGCGGAAATATAGGACTATGCGGTCGCTGGGTCATTCCGCTGGTGTTTTGCGTCGGCCTCCTGTCTGCCCTCGGCGTGCAGGCCTTGTGTGATCGCCCCGGCATTTGGGGGCATCGGCTCGCACTCATCATCCTCACAGCCGGCTTGCTCGACGCATGGTTGGTCTGCTCTCCGAACTACCGTTACTTGTTTCAGCCTCCCTATTCGGCGCCTCCAGCCTTGGAGACCTTCCGCCAGTTTCTGAATAACAGCCCGGGCGGCATGGTCGCGGCCAACCAGCACAACCTGGGCGCCGTCAATTGCGGATGCTGCGGATATTACATCCCGCACGACATAGTGCAGGGTTATAACCAGCCCGACTATCGCGGCGAGTTCTACCTGCTTGGCGACGGCAATGTGAAGCAGGCCAGCTGGACGCCTAACCGCCTCGACTACGATCTGAACGTGCCCGCTCCCACCTCGCTGGTGATTAACCAGAATATGTATCCAGGATGGCGGGTGGTTGACGGAGAAGGCGAGACCTACTCGGAGGGCGGCCTGCTCGCGGTGCATATTCCTTCCGGAAACCAGCGAATTGAAATCGCGTACCGGCCCACGAATATTGTTTGGGCATATTTGCTAACCTTCCTCGCAACTGTAACACTGGTCGCCGTCTGGTTAATTGAGTAGGCAGTCGCGCCAAGCGGCCGGGTGGTGAGGGAGAGTGGAGTACAGGATGAACATCAACAATTTTCGCTGGCGCCGTATCGCTCCGGCCATTGCACTCTTGGTTATAACTTGCAGCGCTCCCACCCGCGCATGGTGCGGCGGCAACCCCAGCCTGTGGGCATCGTTTTACGGCGGCGACATCGAGTCCTATTCCTCAGGCCAACTCAAAAAGAATGGCGCGCCGAAACCCGTTCAACTGAGCCTCACCTTCGCCGGCGGACTTGCCTTTGACAAGTCACATAACCTTTGGGTCCAGGGTGGCGACGCGCTGTCGCGCTTCACCCCCGCGCAACTCAGGAAATTGAAGAAGGACCCGAGCCCGACTGCCGCGGTGAACATCACCAGTACGTCCTTCATCGATCTGGGAGGTTGCGCCTTCGACTCTCAGGGCAACTTGTGGGTGACAGACTTCGAAAACTTCTCGCTCGATGAACTGTCGAAAGCACAACTCGATGCGGGCACCGCCGAGGTAACCCCTGCCGTCGTCATCACTTCTTCCGATCTGGTCGATGCCCAGTTCGTGGCGTTCGACGGATCCGGCGATGCCTGGGTGGGGAATCAGGATGAGAACAAAATCGTTGAATTCTCCGCCGGCCAATTGACCACCGGCGGCGCCAGGACTCCCGTGGTTGTTCTAACCAGCGACGGCAGTGGGAGCATCGACATATCGGGCCAGATAGCGTTCGACAAAGACGGCAACCTCTGGGTCGCCAACTACGGAGGAACGGTGGTCGAGTTTGCCGGCAGCCAGTTGGGATCGTCGGGCGATCCCACACCAACGGTCACGTTGAGCAGCGCCAGCTTCGACGGACCATGGGCACTTACCTTCGACAGCAAAGGCGATCTGGTGGTGGCGAACTACAACAACGGCTCCATCGACAAGTTCACCCCCAAACAAATCAAAGTCTCCGGCGCACCAACTCCCTCAGTCACCATAACCGGAATCCAAACCGAAAACGGCCAAATCACCTTCGGCCCAGCCTCATAGCCCCGCCACTCATCACAAGTGCAGTGGGGCGGCCCGCGTAGTGGGGCGGCCCGCCGTGCCCGCCTTCACTTAGATAACCTTCTCTCCCCATCCGGTCCCCCTTCCCGCGCGGGAAGGGGTTAGGGGTTAGGTTCCGCGTCCTCGCTCCCGTCTGTCTCCTCTCCCTGCAAGGGAGAGGATGAAGCTGAGGGTCCTCATACAGCGCGCTAACGCGCGCGACTCAAGATTCCGCCTCTGCCAGCGACCTCTTACGCCGCCACCTCCCTTCCGGCAAGCTGGATACTCATGCCCGCGACATCCCAACCGATGACATCACCCGGAGCCGGCGCCCCGATCGGCGTCAGCACCACCCTCGCGCGCGACATCGTACTCGCGCTCATCGTCGGACTCCTCACGGGCGCACTGGCAATTCCGGTCGTCATCAACCTCGGCCTCGGTGCTGCTATCCGGATTCCGCTGGCTCTGCTGCCATTCGTCGTCGGCGTACTGTTCACCACCGCACTGCTCGTCGCGAGCATAGTCGCCACTCGCGCTCCCTCGTTATTCGAGTTCTCGAAATTCGCCGTCGTCGGCGTTCTCAATTCCGGCGTCGATTTCGGCATCCTGAATTCCCTGATGCTGCTGACGGGCGTCTCCTCCGGCGCCGGCTTCCTCGCCTTCAAATCGATCTCGGTCACGCTCGGAGTGATCAACAGCTATCTGTGGAACAAGTACTGGACCTTCGACGCTGCGAAATCCTCAAGCGCGCGGCGCGAGCTGTTCGCCTTCATGGCGGTGACCGTCGTCGCAGTCGCCCTCAACATCCTCGGCGCCGACATCATCGTGAACGTCATCGGCGCGCCGCATGGATTCAGCAGCAAGCTGTGGGCAAACATCGGCGCGATTTCCGGCGCCGGCCTGACCTTGTTCGCAAACTTCTTCGGTTACAAGTTTTACGTCTTCAAAAAACCTTCAGTCGTCAGGTCAGGATTGTAATCGGCGGGTCGCTTCTTCGCGTAAGATTAACACCTGACCACTCAACAGCCTCTTACGCTGGCACTCTCGATCCGGCAAGCTGAAGGCAACCGACCCTCGGTCATGCCGGGACGCCGGTTTCGCGACGGATGAACTTTTAATGCATGGGATAACCGACCCCGCGCATATCACCGAACTGCTCTCGACGTGGGGCTATCTCGGCATCTTCGTTGCCGTGTTCATCGGCAACCTCGGCGTCCCCGTGCCGGAAGAAACCGTGATGCTCGCCGCGGGCTTCGTGGCCGGGCAGATGCTGCTCGATTTGCGCCTCGTCTATCTCGTCGTAATTCTGAGCGCGGTCATCGGCGACTGTTGCGGTTACATCATCGGCCGCACCGGCGGACAGCGGGTGCTGGCGCGGCTGACTGTCACCTTCCCCTTCATGCGCCCGCGCTACGAACGCCTGCAGCTTTTCTTTCAGACCCACGGCAGCAAGGCGGTCTTCATGGCCCGGTTCATCACCGGCGTGCGCTTCATGGCCGGTCCGATGGCCGGCGCATGCGGAATGCCGTTCTTCCAGTTTCTCGGATGGAACGTGCTCGGCGCGCTGGTCTGGTGCTCGCTGGTCGTGACCATCGGCTACTTGGTGGGCGGCGAGATATATCCGGCGCTGACGATGGCGCATGAGGTGTCGCGCTGGATCGGTCTCGCCGGCTTCGTCCTGCTGCTCGCGCTCTTCGTCATCTGGTGGAGGGACCGGCGTCCTGCGGTGTCGCGGCCTCAAGCGTAGTCGCGCAGGCGTCGCGATCGCCGCGCTCGTGCTCGCCCTGACCCTGACCGGATGTGAGCGGCGAACGCGCCTCGATCTTCACTACCTTCCAGGCTTCGTACCCGGCTCCGAAAATGTTTTTCGCCCCGTCAGAATTGCGGTACCGCCAACAACCGGAAACTTCAGCGCCGATGACCTCGAGGCAGGCGCAATCTACAACGCCGACGGCTCGATCCAGGCGCCGCTGCTGGTCGGCGATCCGGCCCGCGCTTTCAACGACGCGCTTATCAAGGGAATGGCAGACGCGGGCCTGATGCCGGTGGCGCTGGATTCGAATCCAGCCGACAGCCTGCCGCCCGAGGGCTCGGATTTCATCCTCAACTCCGAGCTGGAGCAAATTTCGGTACACAAACGCTTCGGGTCGCTCCAGACGGTGCACGGCCAATACTTCACGATGCGTGCGACCGTGCGCGTGAAATACGATCTGAAAAACCGCGCCGGCGATGTGCTCTACTCGGGCGATTTGAGCGGCATCGAAAATGAACCGCCAAATCCCGTCGGCGGCGAGATCTTCCTGCCGCTCGAAACCGATCCCGCCGAGTCATTGTCGGTAGCGCTATCGCGCGCCGTAGGCCTTCTGATGGTCCAGTCGGGCTTCCGCGGCCAGCTCCCGACGCGCTCCAAATGAAAATGTCCGCCACGTAGCCGCGATTGGCAGTAAATGTGGTGCTATACCTATTGCTGCCAACCCCGCCGCGCGCGACAATCGCCGCCATGAAGTTGCGCTCCCGCCGAATCGTAATGCTCGCTTTTCCCGACGCGCAAATCATCGACATCACCGGTCCGCTCGAAGTGTTCGGACGCGCCGCACGCCTCATGACCGAAGAGCGTGGCTGGCGCGTCCCCGCCTACACCGTCGAGATTGTCGCGGCCAAAGCCGGCGCGTTCCCGACGTCATCCGGCCTCCGGCTGATAGCGGACCGCTCGCTCGCGCAGGTGCGCGGACCGATCGACACGCTGCTGGTCGCGGGCGGCCGCGGAACCACCGCGGCGCTTCGCGATCGCGCGCTAATCGAATGGCTCCGGCGCATCGTCAGGCATACGCGCCGCCTCTGCTCGGTCTGCACCGGCGCTTTCCTGCTCGCGGAAGCAGGACTGCTCGACGGCCTGTCCGCAACCACCCATTGGCGGCAATGCGATCGCCTCGCCGCGCAATATCCCGCGGTTTCGGTCGAGACCGATCCGATTTTCGTGCGTGCCGGCAAGATCTACACTTCGGCCGGCGTAACCGCGGGAATCGACCTGGCGCTGGCCCTGCTCGAAGAGGATCACGGACGCGACGTTGCTCTGGCGGTAGCGCGCGAGCTCGTGATGTTCCTGCGGCGACCCGGCGGCCAGTCGCAGTTCTCAGTACAACTCAGTGCGCAGGTGGCGGATCGCGAGCCGCTCCGCGATCTCCAGCGATGGATCGCCGACAATCTCGGCGCCGATTTGTCCGTGGAAGCGCTCGCGCGGCGCGCCGCAATGAGCCCGCGCAACTTCGCCCGCGTGTTCGCGCGCGAAGTCGGAGCAACACCGGGAGAGTTCGTCGAGAACTCGCGCGTCGAAGCGGCGCGGCGACGACTGGAAGAATCCAGTGAAGGCGTCGATTCGATTGCTGCTGCGTGCGGCTTCGGCACGCGCGAGTCGATGCGCCGCACCTTCATCCGTGCGCTGCACGTGCCGCCAAGTGCATATCGCAATCGATTCACTCAAAAACTAAGCGCCTGACCCGGAGAGGAAAACGATGAGAATTGCCTTCTTGATTTTCGACGACCTGACCACGCTCGACGCGATTGGACCGTTCGAGGTGCTGTGCCGAATTCCCGGTGCCGAGGTGGCGTTTGTTGGCGAGACCGCCGGTATCAAGCGCGCCGATCCCAAGTCGCTCGGGCTTGTCGCCGACTACTCGATCGCCGACGTGGCCAGCGCCGACATCCTGGTTGTGCCGGGCGGCCGGGGCGAGGCGCAGGTGCGCGAGAAACCGCACATGCTCGAATGGGTTCGGCAAATCGACGCGACCACGCAATGGACCACATCGGTTTGCACTGGCGCGTTGATCCTCGGCGCGGCCGGGCTGCTCAAGGGACGGCCCGCGACGACGCATTGGGCGCGCCTCGAGAAGCTGCGCGAGCTCGGCGCCGAGCCGCGATCCGAGCGCGTCGTCGAAGACGGTAAGATCATCACCGCGGCCGGAGTCTCCGCCGGGATAGACATGGCGCTGCATCTCGTGCGCCGCGTCGCGGGCGATACCGTGGCGCAGGCGATCCAGGTTGGGATTGAGTACGATCCGCAGCCGCCGTTCGACGGGAACGCCGGGCGCGCGCCTGCGAGCGTCATGGAAGTGCTGGGGCCGCGCTACCAGCGAGCCACGGCCAACTGACGGACGCGCTAGAGCGGGAAGCGCTCGCCGACCATCTCCTCGCTCTTGCGCCACAGGTCGTTGGCGTGGGCGAGGTTTAGAGCATAGGAGCGGACGCCGACGCGCGAGGTGACGTCGTCGTTGATCGCGCATACATGGCAGTCCTCGCAATACTGGCCGCCAACCGCATCGGCGGGTGCGACAAAGCTGGCCCAGACCGAGGTCGCGGAGCCTTGCGGGACCGACTTGAATCGAAACGAAGATGGATCTTTGAGGCCAGTACTCATGCGAACCCTGATCTGGTCCAACAGATCGGGCGTGAGATGCCGGCCGAGCTCGGTCTGGATTCCGCCAGGATGTAATGAAGTTGCGCGCACGCCGCGTCCCTTGAGCCGGCTGTCGAGCGCGACCGCGTAGAGAATATTTGCGGTCTTCGATCGGCCGTACCCGAGAAAAGGCTGATAATCAGTGTGCTCGAAGTTCGGATCCTCGAGGTTCACGTCGCTGATTTGATGACCCGCGGAAGAGAGGGTGGCGACGCGGGCGCCCGACTTGAGCAGCGGCACGACGCGATTCACGAATACGAAGTGTCCGAGGTGATTGGTTCCGAATTGAGTTTCGAAACCGTCCCGGGTTTTGCCGAACGGACACGCCATCACGCCGGCGTTTGCGATGATCACGTCAAACGGTTTTGCGAGCGCGAGTAATTCGCTCGCTGCCTTGCGCACGCTAGCGAGCGACGCGAGGTCCATTTCAACCAGATCCACTTGCGGGTTGCCCGCTTCCGCCAGAGCGTGCCGCGCTTTTGCGAGATCGCGCGCTGTGCCGACGACGGTAGCGCCGTGCGCAACGGCTGAGCGGGCAGTCTCAACGCCGAGGCCGGCCGAGACGCCGGTGATCAATACGCGCTTGCCTGAAAGACTGACGCCTTCGAGGACCTCGTCAGCCGTTGATTCCGCACCAAATGTTTTTGCCATGTGCTTTTCCTATCTCATCTTCCGGAGTTTAAACAGACTTGCCTTTGCGGAATTCTTCCTGCTTGCGGAGATCGACGCGGCGGATTTTGCCGCTGACCGTTTTGGGGAGTTCGTCGACGAATTCGATTTCGCGCGGATACTTGTAGGGTGCGGTTACCCGCTTGCAGTGCTCTTGTAGTTCCGTGATCAGCCGATCGTTGGGCTCGGCGCCCGGGCGGAGTTTGATGAAAGCCTTTACGATTGAGCCGCGGTCGGCGTCGGGAGTTGCTACCACAGCGGATTCCATTACTGCGGGATGTTCCAGCAGCGCACTTTCGACTTCGAACGGGCCGATTCTGTAGCCGGCGGAAATTATTACATCGTCGGCGCGGCCCACGAACCATAGGTAGCCGTCGACGTCGCGGATGGCCTGGTCGCCGGTCAGATACCATTCGCCGCGGAAGACGCTGGCGGTCTCTTCCGCATTTTTCCAATACTCGAGAAACAGCGACGGCGGCCGCTCCGGCGCTATGTGGACAGCGATTTCGCCGAGCTCGTCAACCTTGGTCTCGGTCAGTTCATTGTTTATGACGCGCACGTCGTGACCGGGGAAGGGCAGGCCCATCGAGCCCGGCTTCACCGGCATCCGGGGTATATTCGCTGCCAGGATTGTCGTTTCGGTTTGTCCGTAACCGTCGTGAATCGTGAGGCCCAGCTTATCGCGCCAGACCTCGATCACTTCGGGGTTGAGCGGTTCGCCGGCTCCGGTGCAATGTCTAAGTTTTGGGAATGAGCGAGTACCGAGGTCCTCTTTAATGAGTATTCGATACTCGGTCGGCGGAGCGCAGAAAGTGGTGATGCCGTAGCGGGCGAGCAATTCGAGTTCCTTAGCCGCGTCGAAGCGGCCGTGGTACATGAAGGTCGTCACCCCGTTCATCCACGGCCCGAACAGAACGCCATACGCCGCCTTGGCCCATCCGGTGTCCGACGTCGTCCAATGGACGTCGCCCGGCCGCAGGTCCAGCCAGTTAAGCCCCGTGAATTTGTGACTATAGGTATAGGAGTGGCTATGCAGTACGGCCTTCGGTTCGCGCGTCGTGCCGGAAGTGTAATAGCAAATGGCGGGCTCCCATGACTGGGTAGCTGCCGCCCTGAAGGTCGCCGTCGCCCGGCCCATCTCCTCCTGCAGGCTCATCCAGCCGGTGCGGGCGGCGCCGGCTACAAAGTATTGCTCGATGGAGGGGCATTGCTTGCGCAGCTCCGCGACCATCGAGGCGCTTTCGACGCCGGCAATTATCGCGCGCGCGCCAGAATGATTCGCGCGGTAAATTAAATCCTTCTCGCGCAGCATGGTGGTGCATGGGATCACGATCGCGCCGAGCCGCAACGCGCCGATGTAGGCGGCCTGCCAGAGCGTGATTCGCGGCAGCACGAGCATGATCGCGTCGCCGCGCCTGATTCCGTGGCCGGCGAGAACAGTGGCGATACGCCTGGATTGCTGGGCGATGTCGGCGAAGGTGAGGCGCGCGCGCCGGCCCTCGCTATCCTCCCACAGCAGCGCGACGCGCCGCGGATCTTCGGCGAACTTGTCGATGACGGCGGCGAAGTTGAAATCATTCGGCGTGTCCCAGCGGAAGTCGCGATAGATGCGCCGATAATTTTCAATGGCGGTCGGGTCGGTCTTTGTTGAATCAGTCATCTAATAAGTCATGCGCGCGAATTTCCGCGCGCGGCGTGTTCGGCCGGCGCTTGCGAGCGCTTCGCGGCCGCTTTGATGTATTTCACGGTGACCGGCGACAGGTCGTCGCGTTCGACCCGGACGTCGATTATGGCGAAGGTTTTGCAGTCGTGCGCGGCGCGCAGAGCGTCCCGCAACTGCTCGACGGTGGTTGCCTCGAAACCTTCGCCGCCCCAATCGCGCGCAAGCTGCGCGTAGGGCCATGGCGGAATCTCGAGCAGCTCGCGGCGCTCGGCTATCGGCCGGAAGATGCCCCATCCGCCGTTATTTATCACGACTACGATCGGATTGACGCCTTTGGCCGGTGCCTGCGAAATCTCCGGGCCGGTCATTTGAAAGCCGCCGTCACCGCACATCACGAGCGGCCGCAAACCGCTGCCGATTTGGGCGCCGAGTGCGGCGGGAACAGCGAATCCCATCGAGGCGTAGAACCCCTGGGCGAAATAGGCGTTCTTGTGCGGCACGCGGATATCGAGGCCGCCGAACAGCATGTCGCCCGACTCGGCGACGACGAGGTAGTCGCGTTTGTCGGCCAGGAATTCGTTGACGGCAGCGAGGACCTGGCTGACCTTGGCCGGCTTGCCGTTGCGCGCCGCAATCTCACGAAGATTGTCGGCGTACTGAACGTCCTCGCGATGGTGATGAAGTTTCTCGTGCAGCAGAGCGCGGGCGAAGTCGCGCACGCCGACGTCGGTGTAGGTGTGATACTTCACCTCGACCTTGCGATCGACGGCCCAGACCGTCTTGCTCTGAATCACGTGCGGGGGACGGTTGCCGAAGTTCATGTCGGTTTTGAGGCAGCCGAGGTTGAGCACGAAGTCGGCGGCGTCCATCCGGGCGACGATAGATGGCGGACTGATCGGACCGACGTGCACGCCCATGTACAGCGGATGGTCCATCGGGAAGGCGCCTTTGCCGAGCACGGTCGTGAGAACAGGCGCGCCCATTTTTTCGGCGAGCTGGACGAGATCCTCGGACGCCTTGAAGCGGTGAATCTCGATGCCGGCGATGAGCATGGGCTTGCGGCTTGCGTTGAACATCGCGGCAGTCTCGTGGGCAGCTTCGTCGACCTTGCGCGAGTCGGATTCGGGGAAGTGCAGGCGCCCGTCCCATTCGATGAGTTCCTCGGGGACCTCAATTTTGCGATCGACCATGTCGCGATGAATCTCGACGTAGCCGGGGCGCTGATCGGCCCAGATGGCCTTGACGACGCGATGCAGCTCGTCGGCAGCGGTGCGCGGATCGGTGAGCACGGCGGAAGCGCACGTCACTTCATTATATATGCGGCGCTGCGATTCGATTTCACGGGCCTGATGATGAATCAGGGTGCCGAGCTTGCGCTCCTCCTCGCCGGGGCCGCCGGAGAAAATGAGAATCGGCACGCGCTCGGAAAAAGAGCCCGCGACCGGATTCACCATATTATGACCGCCTGCGCCGTAGGTGACGCAGATGACGCCGATTTTGCCGGTCGCGCGCGCATAGCCGTCGGCCGCGAAGCCGACGCCGGGCTCGTGCGACAGCGTGATGATTTCCAGCCCGTGCTTGCGGCCCAGCGTGAAAAACAGCTTGAGCGCGAGGTCGCCGGGGATGCCAAAGACATGCGACACGCCAATCTTGCGCAGGTACGCGACCAGGAAATCGCCCAGCGCCATGTGCCTCTTCACTCCGCTTCGTCCTCCTCGAACTGCGTTATTGTAACAAAGCGGGACCGTCGCAGGACATCTTCGACGCCGCGCTGTGTTAGAGTATGATGCTGGCGGGTCAAGTTGATGTTCTCCAAGCTCCTTCGCATGCAATTCCTCGGGCCAATGCAGTTGAGCCGGCTGGTGATGTACCTGCCGCAGTTCGTGCGGGTATTTTATCGTCTGTACACCGACGAGCGTGTGGGGATGCTGGCGAAGACGGTGCCGTGGATGGGCCTGCTGCTGATGATTACACCGCCCGCGCTCGAGTTGGACATGATCCCGATAGTCGGCGAACTCGACTGGCTGCTCATCGGCTACCTCTCGCTGAAGATCTTCATCTGGCTCTGCCCAGCCGACGTGGTGCGCGAGCACGTCAGCCAAATTGGCCGCGGTGAATAGAACAGCACGCTGATGCGGCCGCGCAATATCCTCATCCTGCTGGCGGCAGTCGTTATTGTCGCGCTCGTGGCGCTGAGCCTCGTCGATCAGCTGCTGGTCGATTACCTGTGGTACGGCAGACTCGGCTTCGGCGGGGTTTTCAACACTACAGTCGGCGCGGAAATCGCGATCTTCCTGATCGTATGGCTGGTCGCTTTCGGGGCGATCTTCGTGAGCGGGTTGATTGCGATCGGATCGAGCCGGAATCACGAGCGGCTGCGCGTCGTGCGCCGGCCCGACGAGATGGTCGAGGTCAATCTGCCCGAGTTGATTCGCGCACTCGGCGAACGCGTGCCGTGGCGGGTGATCGTCGCAGCCGGCGCGGCGTTGCTCGCGCTGTTCGCGGCGCAGGGCGAAGCGGCCAGCTGGGATACTTACCTTAAGGGTCTTTACGGAGTGCCGTTCGGAATCGTCGAGCACGCGTTCGGCAATGACATCGGATTTTACGTCTTCACGGTGCCGCTGCTGGAGGAGCTGCGCGATCTTTTCCTGATGCTGCTCGTGCTGTCGGCCGGAATGGCGATTGCGGTTTACTGGGCGCGCGGTGCGCTCGACTTCAAGGAGTCGCCGCCTCGAGTGTCGCCGGGCGCGGCGGCGCATATGTCGGTGCTGCTGGCGCTGTTCTTCGTGCAGCGCGCGATGAGTTACTGGCTCGGCCGCTTCGACTTGCTGCTGCATACCGACGGCGTCGTGTTCGGACTGCGCTACGTCGACCGAATTCTGTGGCAGCCGGGGCTTTGGGTACTAGTGGCGCTGTCGCTGCTGGCAGCGGGGCTGTGCGTGTACAACGCGCGCGAGGGCGGCCTCAGGCTTCCGGTCGCCGCGTTCGTACTCGTGTTCGGGCCCGCGCTCATTTTGAATTTCATCCAGCCGGTGATCGAACGCTTATGGGTCAAGCCGGACGAGCTGCGGGTCGAGCGGCCGTACCTCGTGCGCAATATCGAGGCGACGCGGCACGCGTACAAGCTCGACACGGTTGACGTCAAGCCGTTTGCAGGGGAGGGCACGCTTACGCCCGCGGCGCTCGAGCAGGATTCGACGACGGTGAAGAACATCCGGCTGTGGGACCCGCGGCCGCTGATCGACACTTATCGCCAGTTGCAGGAAATCCGGACGTACTACGACTTTCGCGACGTCGATATCGATCGCTACTGGATCGAGGGCAAGTACACGGAGGTGATGCTGTCGCCGCGCGAAATGAATCTCGACCAGCTGCCAGACAACGCGCAGACCTGGGTCAATCAGCATCTCAAGTTCACGCATGGTGCGGGATTGGCGATGAGCCCGGTCAACCAGAAGGATTCCGAGGGCCTGCCGGTGTTCTACATCAAGGATATTCCGGCGGTGTCGGACGTCGGGTTGAAGGTTGACCAGCCCGCGCTTTATTTTGGCGAGGCGCGAGACAGCTATGCGGTGGTGGATTCGGCGACGCCCGAGTTCGACTATCCCAAGGGCGCCGACAATGTCTTTTCGTTTTATAAGGGATCGGGCGGCGTGCCGGTGTCGGGATTTTTTCGGCGCCTGCTGTTCAGCATCTTTTTTCGGGACATCAACCTGCTGGTCACCGAGAATATCGTGGCGAACAGCAAGATCATGATTCGGCGCAATATCTCGGAGCGCATCGCTTACATCGCGCCGTTTCTGAATATCGATCGCGATCCCTACGCGGTGGTTCTCAACGGCCGCATGGTATGGATCGTCGACTGCTATACCACCAGCGATCATTACCCCTACTCGCAGCGCAACGCCGACGGCATTAACTACATTCGTAACTCGGTGAAGGTGGTCGTCGACGCGTACACCGGCGACACGGATTTTTACGTATCGGATCCCGACGATCCGGTAATCAAGACCTGGCAGCGAGTGTTCCCCGCGATGTTCAAGGCGATGTCGTCGATGCCGCCGGACTTGCGCGCACACATCCGCTATCCGGAAGATTTTTTTCTAATCCAGGCCGATACTTTTCGGACTTATCACATGACCGATCCGCAGGTTTTCTATAACCGCGAGGACCTGTGGGGATTTCCGCGCGAGAACTACGCTGGCGAGACGGTTGCGATGTCGCCCTATTACGTGATCATGCGGTTGCCGGGCGAGGCACAGGCGGAATACATGCTGATGCTGCCGATGGTGCCGTCGGGGCGCGACAACATGATCGCGTGGATGGCCGCGCGCTGCGACGGCGCGGATTACGGTCATTTATTCGAGTATTCATTTTCGAAGGACCGGCTCTTTTACGGGCCGTATCAGATCCAGGCGCGCATCAACCAGAACCCGGAAATTTCGCGGCAGCTCTCGCTGTGGAACCAGATGGGTTCGAAGGTGATCCTGGGCAACCTGCTCGTGATCCCGATCCAGGACTCGCTGCTTTATGTTGAGCCGCTATTCATCCGCGCCGAAAATGGCCAGTTGCCGGAGTTGCAGCGGGTGGTTGCGTCGTACAGCGATCGCGTCGTGATGGGCGATACGCTCGACCTGACCATGGCGGCGCTGTTCTCCAACCAGGGACTTCCGACGCCGACGCTCGCCAAGGCAATATCGAGTGAGTCGCCGCCAGAGTCGATCGCGCAAAACGGACAAACCGGCAAAGCGGACATGTCGATCGCGGCGCAGCATTACAACCGTGCGATGGATGCAATTCGCGCGGGCGACTGGACCGCCTTCGGCGCAGAAATGAAAGCGCTCGGCGACGAACTGTCAAAGCCCTCCGACTCCGGCCATCCTTAGATCGAACGCCGCTTCTTTGATCAAAAAGCGCCACTCCACACAAAGTGTTCTCTGGATAACTCGGCGTGCGTTCCTTGTCTTCGCGCTACCTTAGAACCATCGTTTTCCTCTGTCATTGTTACGGCGAAGGAAGCTTTTGGCACACGTACTCATACCCCGCTACCGGCCGGCGGCAGACGCGCCGCAACCGGGATCGCGGCTGCAAGTTCTGCGAGATCGGATTTTAGCGATTGCTGAGCTCGGTGCCGGCATGCTTGCGGCCGAGCGATGCGCGATTGCGTTTCGAGCGAGTGCCGCGGATGCCGATCAAATGATATGCGCGCCGCGGGAAGAGCCGCGCTGGGATGTGGTTGTGAATGCGCTCCTCGCTGCCCTCGCAAATCGGCTTGGCGATGCGGTTGCGGCAGGTGGAATCAAAGGTGCGCGTGATACGCCGGGTTCAGCCCAGGCGCTTGAACGGGTCGCGCTTGGCACGCGCGAAATCCAGGCTATCGCGCGGGGAGAAGAGATAGGCCAGGGGCGCCAGGTCGGCGCAGCTGCCTTCACCGTCGGTGCGAGTGCTGTGCGAATCGCCGTGGTTGCGCCGGCATCTCGTTCACGCGACGAACTTGAAGCATCGCTTGAACTTATCGCACGTGCGGTTTTCGGCGAGCTCGACCTCGTTGTCACTCGCGCTTCCCTCGATTTCTGGCGCACCCACGGCGCTCAGAATGGGCACCAGGCGTCCGGTGCAAAGCAGCAGCTCGGTCTGGAGCGCGCTGCCACAAACCGCCTCGACGATGCCGTTGCGGAGTTGCGCCTTGCGCGGCACAACCGGACGTTTGGGCGCTTCGGTGAGCTGGTTGCGACGGGAGCCGGCTTCGACCAATGGGTCGTTGCGATTGTTGACGGCGGCTCATTGATTGCGGCCGCTTCGTCGTCTGGACATACGCAATTCGATTTGGGCGGGACTGGCAGCGCCCTGGCGGAGAGTTTCAGGCGCCGCGTCGTGATTGCGCGTTGGCGTGATCGCGACTTGAGCATCGCCGAAAACGCCAGGAAATTTCACGAAGACAAGCTGTTCGCGGGTTCGTACGTATGTATTCCGTTCGATGTCGGCGCAATAGCGCTCGGATCGCGCGACTCGCGCGCGTCGGCGGAGCGCGCCGAGGAGATCGTCGAACGGCTGGCGCCCTTGGTGGCGGGCTCGGTGATGGAGCGGGACGCGTCGCGGCGGACCGCGCTGATGCGCCAACTGGCGCTCCGAATGTTTGCCGCGGTTGACAATGAACGGTCAAGAATCGCACGCGACCTGCATGACGATCAGGCGCAGTTGATTGCAGCTTCGAAAATTGCGCTCTCGGGCGATCGCGAGGCCGGGCGCGCGATCCTCCAGCAGGTTGAAGATGAATTGCGGCGCAAGACACGCGAACTTCGTCCGGCGACAATTGGCAGCGCGTCGCTCGGCGATGCAATCAAGCGCGAGTTCCCGGCGCTGAAGCGCGCGGGCGTCAAAGCTAAATTAGTGGGAGGTGAGGCGGCCGATAAAATTTCCCGGCCGGTGCAGCAGCTATGCTTCCAGGTCGTACGCGAGATGCTGTCCAACGTGATTCGACACGCGCGCGCGAAGTCGATGCAGATAAAGCTCGAAAGAACCGACATGGCGGTGCGGGTCTCAGTGACCGATGACGGATGCGGAATCGGCGCCGGCAAAGGCGACGGGATTGGCCTGGCGGGCGCGCGCGAGCGGCTGGAGTTGATGGGCGGCAAATTGATGGTCGAGTCGCGGCCGGGACGCACCATGGTAGTCGCCGAAATTCCGGAGGCCATGTGATGGAAAATCGCGGACGGATTCGCGTCCTGCTCGCCGATGACCATCGGATCTTCCGCGAGGCGTTGCGGATGGTGCTTGAGACAGAATGTGAAGTCGTCGGGGAGGCGTCGAACGGCGAAGAGGCAAGCGCGCTTGCGGTGCAACTGAAGCCGCAGGTGGTCGTGATGGACCTTGGGATGGAAGGAATCGGTGGGCTTTCTGCCGCGCGTCGCATTTCCAAAGAAGCGCCGGCGAGCAAAGTTTTGGTGCTTAGCCAGTACGAAGACGAGGAATATGTGCTCGAGGCGCTCGGCGACGCACGATGCGCGGGATACATGGTCAAGACCGACGCGGCGGCGGAGTTGCTGACCGCGGTGCGGGCGGTGAATTCCGGGCGGCGATATCTCAGCCCGACCATCGCGCCGATCGTGCTTTCGCGGCTGCGAAATGGCGCGCCCGGGAAAGCCTCGCGGACCACGAAACCGACACAGCGCGAGCGCGAGGTGCTCAAGCTGATAGGCGAGGGTGCAACGACCAAGGAGGTCGCGCAACGGCTCGGCATCAGCGTGAAGACCGCGCAGGCCCACCGCGACAACCTCAAGCAGAAGCTTGAGCTGCGATCCACTGCCGCGATTGTGCGGTATGCCATCAAGCATAAGTTAATTCGGCTGGATTGAGAGGTTGAACGGACTCTTGAACGTTCGTTTTGGAGGGTTTTGACTCTGGATTTGGCCGTGTTAGTAGTGAGGCAATGCACTGAGAGGTTTTGAACATCAGTCAGGAGGGGCGACAATGAAGCGCACGGGCGTTCATCATCTGGGGCTGGCGACTCTCGACATCGATCGTACGATCGAGTTCTACACGACGAAGCTGGGCTGGGAAGTCGCGTGGGCTGACATCATCGAGACTGCTGACGGGGGCAAAATCAAGCATGTCTTCCTGAACACAGGCGACGGCAGCCTGGTTGCGTTCATGTGTCCCGAAAAGGTGCCAGGCCTTCCGGCGGAATGGTCGACGGATATTAACAGCGCACAGGGACTGCCGGGATCTTTCTATCATTTCGCGTTTCATTGCGACGACGTGAAGGAGCTCGAGGCCACGCGCGAGCAACTGATCGGGCGCGGCGTCGATGTGACGCCGGTGGTCGATCATGAATGGTGCCGATCGATCTACTTCCGCGACCCCAACGGCCTGTTGCTCGAATATTGCACGACGGTGCGCGCGTTCACCCAGGACGACAAGATCATGCGACATCACGATCAGCCGGGTCCGATGGTGACCGATCCGGAAGACGCGAAGAAAGTTTACAAGATGCTGAGGGGGCCGCAGAAAGCGAGTCGCACGCCGGTGTGAGCGCGGCTGGTTAACGATTTAAGAATGCGGCCGGCGATCATTTCGATCGCACGGCCGCTTTTCTTTTCGCATCGCAGGATGCATTCTTCGGCTGACTGACAATCATTCGCAGGAGCTTTCAACGATGGCAGAAATAGGACTTTTCGAGGCAATTTATTCGGCGCGATCGCTCAGGCGATTCAAGCCGGACCCGGTTCCGGACGATGTGATCACCAAGGTGCTCGACGCTGCGATCCGCGCGCCGTCGGGCAGCAATCAACAGAGTTGGGAATTTATCGTCGTTAAGGACGCGGCGCAGCGCAAAAAGATCGGAGCGGTGTATCAGAAGGGCGGCGCAATCCTGAAGGCGCTCTACGCTGATCGCGTCAAACCCGAGCATATGAGCGAGGACACCTACTCCAAGCTGACGGCGTCGGCGTACTACCTGATCGATCACATGGCCGACGCGCCGGTTTTGCTGCTCGCGTGCCTGAAGCAGGTTCCGCCGTCAGGGCCGCCGCCCAAGCTCCCGCCGGAGGTGGCCGCGGCGATGAAGAGCCAGGCGCGAATTTCGGGCTCAAGCATCTATCCCGCCGTGCAGAACATCATTCTCGCGTGTCGCGCGCTGGGACTCGGAACCGTGCTCACGACGATTCACACGTTCTTCGAAGACGAGGTGAAAGAGATATTGGGTCTGCCGCCCGAAGTGATGACGTACGCCCTGATGCCGATCGGATATCCCGCCGGAAAATTCGGACCGATCAAGCGGCGGCCCGTGAGCGAGGTCGCGTATCTCGACAAATACGGCAGCCACTGGAAAGGCTGAGCGCGCGGCGACGTACTAATCCTTTTCGTCTTTCAGATCTTCGGCGACTTTGCCCGCAAGGTGACGGACCTGGTCGTGCTGCGACATCAATGACGCGAGCACGGCCGGGTCGGACTTGCCGCCGAGTCGATATTCGTCGGCCGTATGCGCGAAACGTTCGTAAGCATTCAGCAGCTTTATGAAATCGCGATGCGACGGGCGTGACGACTCGCGCGGAGTCGACGACGAGAACGCGTTGGCCTTATTGAAAGCGTAGTAGAACTCGCCCATCTCCTCGGAAGACAGTTGCCGGTCGTCGAGCTTGAAAAAAGTTCGGCAGTAATCAGCCAGCTTGTCGGACATATCGGACAGCAGCGACACGTTCGCGGTCATCGTGCGGCGATAGTCGGTCGAGTAGCACGCGCTCAACGCGAGGATCGCAATCGCAACAAAAAAGACGGGCCGGAACCGCCCGGCCCGCCAAAATGACTTCAACAAGACGCGACCACGCTGTTTCAGCCGAGATACTCTTTGAAGAACGCGATGGTCCTGGCCCACGCCTCTTTCGAATGCAGCGGATGGAAGGACGGGCGATCGTCGCACATGAAGCCGTGGTCAGCGTCTGGATAGAATACCACCTCGGCTGGCTTGCCGGCTTTCTTGAGAGCGTCGCGAAATTCGTCGACTTCCGTAATCGGAATGAACGCATCCTTGCCGCCGAAAAACGCGAGCACCGGACCGTTGAGACCGGCGACGTAATCGATTGGCGGCTTGGCGCCCGGCTGCCGCGACTTCACGATGCCGCCGCCATAGTACGGCGCTGTCGCTCTGACCGAAGGGTTGCGGCATGCGGTCAGGAAGGCGATGCGTCCGCCCATGCAGAACCCCGTGGTGCCGAACACGGGCTTCACCTCTTTCAAGGCCTTGAGGTGATCGATCGCAGCGCCCATGTCGGCGACGACCTGATCGTCGTTGACCGAGCCCATCAGGCGAAACGCGCCGGGCAGATCGTTGTAACCGACGACATTGTTGGCCTGGCGAAAATAGAGATTCGGAGCGATCGCGACGAAACCTTCCGACGCGAATTGATTGGTGATGCGTCTGATCTGATCGTTGAGGCCGAACGCCTCCATCACGACCACTAGCGCGGGATACGGACCGCCCGCTGCGGGACGGGCGAGATGCGCCGGCATCTGCTCGGTGCCGGTGCGGACGGACATTTCACTCGAGACGACTTCCATGACTTTGAAGCCTCCTTGAAAAAGATTCGCGCGACCGGCCGACGGCGGGTCGCGATTCCGGACGCCGTTGTCGTTGATGCCGATCCGGCGACCTTTCTCGCATACAACGAGGTGCGGCTCAAGCCGCGAAAATTCGCCGCCCGCCGCCGGCGTCTCGCGCCGACCCGTTGCGCGCCGCTAGTATTGCTCCGCCGGTGAATCACTGCGCGTGCCCGGCCTGATTCCCTGATGATTCCGCTTCGCGACAACGCCGCGCCGCGCCGCCTGACCCCGGTCAACACCGCACTCATCGCCGCGAACGTCGCGGTGTTCATTTACGAACTGTCGCGCGGCCCGCGCGTGACTGCCTTCGTTGGCAGATTCGCAATGGTGCCCGCGGCGGTGACGCAAGTACTGTCGAATCCGCATCGCAGCGTCGACGCGCTCGCGCCGTTGATGACGACCGTCACATCGATGTTCATCCACGGCGGTTTCCTGCACGTCGCGGGCAACATGCTCTACCTCTTCATCTTTGGCGCCGCTATCGAGTACCGGATGGGCGCACTGCGTTACCTGCTTTTCTATTTCGCCTCTGGAATCGCCGCGGCGATCGCGACGATATGGATCGCGCCCGCGTCGATCGTTCCGGTGATCGGCGCGAGCGGCGCGATTGCGGGCGTGCTCGGCGCATACTTCATCCTGTACCCGCGCGGGCGCATCCTGACGATTCTGCCGATTTTCATTTTCATCCAGTTCATCGAAATACCCGCCGTCATCTACCTGCTGTTCTGGTTCGGGGTGCAACTCTACGCGGGACTCGAAGAGGGCGGGAACGCGGCGATGACAGGTGGAGTCGCATGGTGGGCGCATGTCGGCGGCTTCATGTTCGGCGTCGCGCTGGGGCCGATGCTCGCCGTCAATCGTCCGCGCCGCCGGCGCTCGAAGTAGAAATTGTGCATCATCTGTTGACAGCGTGGTGACAACCGTTGGCGTGCGGCTGGTGTACTTGTTGTAAGCGTTGATTGCTTGCGAAATAATTTGCGCTCCTGGAACTCAGAGCGCGCGGTTGTTGAGGAGGTAGTGGTCAGTGGCGGTATCGTCGGACGATATTCTAAAGCGCGTTCCCCCGCAAAATCTCGAGGCAGAACAATCGGTGCTCGGCGCGATTCTGCTCGACAACGACGCGATCAATCATGCGCTCGAAATTCTTTCGCCGGAAGATTTTTACCGCGAGTCCCATCGCCAGATCTTCCGCTCGATGGCGGAGCTTACCGATCACAGCCAGCCGGTCGATGCGATCACGCTGACCGATGCGCTGCGCACCAACGGCGTGCTCGAGCAGATAGGCGGTCCGGGATATATCGCAGAGCTGGCCTCCATAGTGCCGACTGCGGCGAATGTCGCGCACTACGCACGAATCGTGCACGACAAGGCCGTATTGCGCAGCCTCGGATCGATCGCGACTGACATCGCGAGCTCGTCGTACGAGGCGCCGGCCGACGTGGACGGTTTTCTCGACGAAGCCGAGCATCGCATCTTCGAGATTTCCGAGAAGCGCATCAAGCCGTCGTTCCACACGATGCCCGAGCTGACGCGCGAGTCGCTGAAGATTCTCGAGCGGCTGTACGAAAACCGCGAGATGATCACCGGCGTGCCGAGCGGGTTCATCGATCTCGACCGCATCACCGCGGGCTTTCAGCCGTCGGACCTCGTCATCATCGCGGCCCGTCCCAGCATGGGCAAAACCGCGCTGGCGCTGAACATCGCGGCCTACGCGGCGATGGACGCGGACCCGCCCATGGGGGTCGCATTTTTTTCGCTGGAAATGTCGAAGGAACAGCTCGTGTTGCGCATGTTGTGCTCGGAGGCGCGGGTGGACAGCGCGCGTGCGCGGCAGGGATT
>Ga0302325_10009515_pt1 | contig 21184 bp, 17 predicted proteins | sample Palsa_T0_2_FD_201948 | JGI IMG/M metagenome (GOLD analysis project Ga0302325, IMG submission 201948) | Peat permafrost microbial communities from Stordalen Mire near Abisko, Sweden - Palsa_T0_2 | ecosystem: Environmental > Terrestrial > Soil > Palsa > Peat permafrost | place: Sweden: Abisko...
GGACTCAGAACCTGTCCAGAACCTCGGGATTGGAGCCAAAACTCAGCAGCGAGAATCGTAGCCGGACAGATTGGAAAGACTATAAAAGGCTATAGGTACAAAGTATCCCACCTTAGCCACAAAAACAAAGACGTGGCGAAGGTGGGGCCCCCACTTTTGTGCTCCGGGAAGAGTTTTTGGACAGATTCTTAAGGAAAATCCACTTAGCAGTTGCGGCTTCAGCCTACACCAATCCGGAAAATGCTATAAGCCGAGGAGTCAGCGTCGAGGTCTTCGTGCTATGTCAGAGGCGAAATGCACTGCTGGCTTAGTCGAGCCCTACCACTGCGGAGGCAAGAGAATATGCTACATCTTTCGCGTCTGCTATTGACAATCGATTGAAGAAAGGAAGTGCAAGGGTCCGCGTGGCGATGGCTTCGGTTACGGGAAGATGGGCCTGCCGGGCGCTTGGAGATTGCGCGTATGCCGGTTGCCGATGGATGGGCGCGAAGTATCGGGCGCATCCGATGCCCTGGCGCTGCAACGACTCAAGTATCTTATCTCTCGCGCTCATTGAAAGATGCTCCGCGAGACGAACAACATAGACGAACCAACTCATGTTTCGAGAAGGAAAATGCAGCGGCGGACGAAGGATGCTTTCGATTGGCGCGAGCACTTCATCGTATCGGCGAGCAACCTCAGCCCTTTGCAAGAGGATCGTTGGAAGACGGCTTAGCTGTACCAGGCCCAGCGCACATGCCATCTCCGAGAGCCGGTAGTTATAGCCGATTTCGGCATGTTGCAACCAGTCTCCGGAGGGATAGCGGCCCTGATTGCGCAGCGCGCGGATACGGCCGGCTAACTGGGAATCGCGCGCCAGGACCGCGCCGCCTTCGCCGGTGGTGATTTGTTTGTTGGGATAGAAGGCGAGGGTGGCAATGTCGCCGAAATTGCCTACGGGCCTGCTGTTGTAAGTTGCTCCAATGGCCTCGCATGCGTCTTCGATCACGGCGAGGTTGTGGTGGCGGGCTAATTGCATCAGTGCGTTCATCTCCGCCGGAACGCCGAAAGTATGCACGACGATCATCGCTCGCGTGCGCGGAGTGATAGCGGCAGAGACGCATGAGGGGTCCATGTTCAGCGTAACGGGATCGATGTCTACGAAGACAGGCGTGGCACGTTCGTAGCGGACCGCATTGGCCACGGCAATGAAAGTGAATGAGGGGACGATGACCTCGTCGCCTTCGCCGATCCCAAGCGCGCGAATCGCCAGATGCAGGGCAGCTGTTCCCGAACTTACTGCAATGGCGCATGGCATCCGATGAAATGCGGCGAGTGCGTCTTCGAATTCTTCGAGGCGAGGGCCGAGGCTCAACGAGTTTGTTCTCAGCACTGCGGAAACGGCTTCGATTTCTGCCTCGGTTATGTCTGGGGATGAAAGCGGGATGCGCAGGCTCATTCTGTCTCCGCATCGCCAGGAACAGGTACGGCCGCTTTGATCAACAGGCTTTCGACATCAGTCTTTGCGAGCACGTCGACTATTCGTTCGGCTGCGTGACCGTCTCCGTAGGGATTGGCCATACCGGTGAGGTTTGCTCGAAATTCCGCGCTGAGAGCACGTTCTACTGCGGCTACAATTGACTCGGCGTCGGCGGCTGCGTCCAAGACGTTGCGTGCGCGTTCGCGGCCCTGCTGGCGAATGCCTATATTCACGGTTGGCAATGCGAAGGACGCAGCCTCCATGATGCCGCTCGACGAGTTTCCTACGAGAGCATCGACGCATTGCAGCAGACTCCAATACGTAACAGCGTCGAGGTTGACGAAGATGTGTGTACTGGGATGCGCGGCCGCAAACGCGTGCGTGCGCTCGATCAACTGCCGGCTGCCTGCGTCGGAGTTGGGATAGACGAAAAGTAACTGGCCGTGGACTCGATGGAGCGCGGCGAAGAGAGCATCCGCTTCGTCTGTAGTATCGCGATGGATCGTGACTGGATGGTAGGCGACCAGGAGTGTTGGTGTTTGCAGGATGACTCCGAGGCGCTGCTCCACGGATTCGCGGCTCCATAGTTTGCTGCGGCGTAAATGATCGAGCGATGGCGCTCCGGCGTGGTGCACGCGCCAAGGTTCTTCGCCCATGGCAATTATGCGCCTATGGGCTAGCGCGGTCGACGTGAAATGGATGTGAGCGAGCTTGGTGAGTGCGTTGCGCACAGCGTCGTCGATGGCGCCCTGGCTTACTTCGCCGCCTTCGATGTGCGCGATGGGGATGCGTAACGCGAGTGCTACCGACGCTGGGGCAAGCATCTCATAGCGGTCCGCAATCAGCAGCAGAAGATCGGGCCGCCATGTGCCTAAAGTGTCCGCGAGGCTGAGCGCGGCGAGCCCGATGGTCTTTGCCATGCCGATGTCGGTATCGGAACTGAGCAGGCACTCGATGCGGGCAACGATAGGGAAGCCGTCCTTCTCAATTTCTCTCACGGTATTGCCGAATTCAGGTGAGAGATGAGCGCCCATTGCGATGACGCCAAGCTCTACATCCGGATGTAGATTCAGTTCAACGAGAGGCCAATAGAGATGGCTGTAATCGGCGCGTGAAGTTGTGACCACTGCGATGCGGCGCTTCATGATTGCAAGGCTCCCAGCGCTTTTCTTTGCAGTGCTTGCACCGTTGCCGATGGAGTGTAGGAGGGAACGAGTTGGAGCACGATTTCTAAAGCGCGTGGTAGATCGCGCTCCCGCACTGCGTCTTTAAGATGCATCAATTCGCGGCGCAGAAGCGCGTCGCCGGATGCTCGCCGTTCCATTTCGAGGTGCCCTTGGATGGGCGCAGGCATCGGTCGTTCTTCAGGTGACCACAGAACTTCGCGTATCTTATCTCCGGGGCGAAGCCCTGTGAAGGCGATGGATGGTCTTGCTTCGGACGGGCTGGTTCTTATGAGGAATTCCGCCAGCGAAGAAATCTTGTACTGACGATCCAAATTCGGCACGAGGATGCTCCCAGTCTTAGCGCCGGCGGAGGCGAGCAACAGATCCACAGCCTCTTCGCAGGTGAGGAAATACCTTTCTGCATCGGGATCTGTGATCGTAACCGGACTGCCTGCGGCGATTTGACAGAGGAAGGTTTCACTCACGCTGCCTTCGCTTCCGAGGACGTTTGCGAGTCTGAGGACGACGCCTTCATGGTCGAGCGTGATTCGCTCCGCAATGCGCTTGCTCGCTCCGAGGATGCTGATCGGCGTCACGGCCTTGTCTGTGGACACGAGCACGAGGCGAGCGATGCTGTGTTTCTTCGCACAGTCCGCCAGTGTGAGCGTGCCCAACGCATTATTGGCGATTGCTTCAAGTGGATGCTCTTCGAGGAGTGGCACGTGCTTGTAGGCCGCGGCATGAAAGATGAGTTCAGGACGATGGGTTTCAACGATCTCATCGAGATGCACGGCGTCGGTGATGTTGGCGAGGATGAGTTGAGGTTGTACAGGCAACTGAGCATCTGCAAATGCCGATTGCAATCGATACAGAGCTTGTTCTGAGGCATCGAGTAGCGCCAAATGACGTGGCCCTAACCTCGCCAGTTGCAGGCTGAGTGCGCTTCCAATGGACCCTCCTGCCCCGGTAATGAGGATGGAAGAGTCGCGAAGATGGGCCAGCGCTTCGGTGGCCGGAGAAGGTAGCCGTGGCCGCTCAAGGAATTCGTACCAGTCGATCGAAGTGGCGGACGAAGCCGCGTGCGGAACAGGAATCACGGCCTCAGTATAGATGCTTGAGTGCGTGGCTTGCATCGAGCGCGTGCGATGCTTCATGCCTTATGGCGCGGGCTCAATCGAGGAGGGAAATTTGCAGGACTGAGGCGGATTGCTGCTGGCTTTGCATTCACGGATGCAGGGGATGGGCAAGATTTGAGACACTGTTGCTTCTATCGTGCAGGCGTATTTACGCCTGTCAGTTTGGCGGGAAGTCTGGAAATGCGAACTCGTTCCTCTCGATTGCTTCAAGCAGTGTTTCTTCTTTCGCTCGCGGTCTGCGCTTCCGCATGGGCTGCCGCGGTTGGCGATCACGATGCCGAGGCCATCCGGCTCAACAACAACGGCGTGGCGTGGATGAACCAGCAGCAGACCGAGCGCGCGGAGGCTGCGTTTGCGCAGGCTTTTGCGAAGGACAAAACGCTCGCAGAGGCTGCGCTAAACGATGGCATTGCGCTGTTGTACATGCAGAAGCTTGCGGAGGCGCAGGCGGCGCTGAAGCAGGCAATTGCGCTGGCGCCAGGCAATCCCCGAGCGTGGTACAACCTTGGCCTGGTGCAGCGAGCGGCCAATGAATTGCCTGCGGCTGAGCAAAGCTTTCAGCGCGCGGTCGAGCTTGATCCTGCGGATGCGGATTCGCTGTATTTTGAAGGCGTCTGCTTGCAGGATCAGAAGCAGTTTGGGCCGGCGATTGCCGCATTTAGCAGGGCGCTCGTCGCGAATCCGCAACATGCGTCGTCGGAGTTTGGGCTGGCGCGAGCTTTGCAGCGCTCGGGTCATGGGGATGAGGCAAAGGCGCATTTCGAAAGATTTCAGCATCTGACCATCACGAAGCTTTCGCCCGCGCTGGGCCTCAGCTATGGCGATCAAGGGCGCTACTCGACGGCAGTTGCTGTGAATGAGCAGGTTCGGCCCAACCACGCCATGATCCCGATTCACTTCAGCGAGCAGGCGTTTTTGCCTGGTTCGCCTGCTGCTACAGTGAGCGGCAGCGGCGGGGCCTGCATGATGGATGTCGATGGCGATGGGATCTATGATCTAGTGCTTATGCAGAGCGGGCCTTCGGCAATTCGGATTTTTCGCAGCCACGGAGACGGGAGCTTCGAGCCCTTCGCTGCGGATAAAGCTGGATTGGCGCTGAGCGGCCATGCTGTTTCTTGCGCTGTAGGCGACTTCGATGGAGACGGCCTATCCGATCTTGCGGTTGCCCTGGATGACAGGCTGGTGCTCTTTCACAATCTTGGCCATGGCCACTTTGAAGATGTTACGCAGGCCTCGGGCATCGTGGTCCGCAATCATCCTGAGGGAATTACGTTTGTCGACTACGATCATGACGGAGATCTGGACTTGTTTGTGACCGGCTCCCCGTTGAAGCCTGGTTCCGCGCCCAATGTCCTGTGGCGCAACAACGGCGATCGTACATTTACCGAATGGACAGAGCAGACGGGGCTGGGCGGCGCGGGGCACACCCAAGCGGTAACTCTTTCGGATGTGAACAATGACCGGGCTGTGGACTTGATTGTTACCGGGGATGGCGCCGCACCGATGGTCTATCTCAATCCCCGCGAGGGTAAGTTCAAGGCGCTGCCGCTTGTACCTGCGGGAGGAGCCTCGGACTCGACGGGGATTGCTACGCTGGACTTCGATAAAGATGGATGGATGGATTTGCTGGTGACGCAATCCGTTGCGCCTGGGTTGAGTCTTTGGCATAACAAGGATGGGGTTAGCTTCGAGCGGGTAGCTCTGCCAATGCAGGATGCGACGCGCGCGTGGGGAGTTACTCCCATCGATGTGGACAACGACGGCTGGATCGATATTGCCGCCATTGTCGAGACCAGCCATGGAGCGGAAGTACGTATCTTCCGAAATATGGGAGATGGAAGCTTTGAGGATGTTAGTAAGGCTTTAGGGCTTGATCATATCGCTCTTCATGATCCGCGTGCGCTGATTGCGATGGATGTGGACGGCGATGGCGATGCAGACCTGATCGTAACTTCGGCGGGCGGAGAGCCGGTATGGCTGCGCAACGATGGTGGAAACCGCAATCGCTCGGTGCGCCTGAAGCTGACCGGTTTTGCGGATAACAAGACGGCCATTGGAACCAAGGTTGAGGTCTATTCCAAAGATAACCATCAGAAGTGGGAGATAGCTGGGGCATCGGGCTATCTTAGCCAGGGACCGCCGGAGGTCTTGGTTGGACTGGGGGACGCGGATGGCATTGATTTACTGCGGTTGTTGTGGCCAACGGGTGTTCCGCAGGATGAGATCAATGTGGCACGCAAGCCGGTTGTCGAATATACAGAAGCAGATCGCCGCGGCAGCTCCTGCCCCGTTCTTTTTGCGTGGGACGGCAAACACTACGCGGTAGTTACGGACACAATCGGCGCGGCTGTGGTGGGGCATTGGTTTACGCCATCGCGCCGCAATATTCCCGATCCCGATGAGTGGATCAAGGTCCAGGGCTCGCAGCTAGTCGAAGCCAATGGGCGGCTTAGCTTGCGCTTTGCCGAGCCTATGGAAGAGGTGAATTACATTGACCAGCTTCGGCTGCGGGCGATCGATCATCCTGAAGGGACGGAGGTTTATCCGGACGAGCGATTTCTCGATGAACCTCCGTTTGCATCAGGAGGCGTAGTGGTTAGCAGTGCCGCTCGTTTGCCTGCTGGAGCGTGGGATAACGGGGGTCGCGATGTTCTTGACTTATTGACTACGCGGGATCACCGGTTTGTCAGCGACCTCACCAAGCTGCCTTATGACGGTTTTGCCAATCTGCATTCTTTGGAATTGGAGCTTGGCCCGCAGCAGAGCAGCAATCCGTTTAGGCTACTGTTGACTGGGTATGTAGAGTATTTTAGCGCGACTTCGCTGTATTCGGCGTCACAGGCGGGAATCGCTCCGATTTCGCCTTATGTAGAGGCGCAAATGCCGGATGGTGGCTGGCGGCGGATCGATCAGGAGATGGGATTTCCAGCCGGGTTGGAGCGCACGATTGTGGTCGACTTGAGCGGCAAGCTTCCGCCGGGCTCGCATCGCATCCGGATCGTGACCAATCTGCAAATTTATTGGGATCAGATACTGATCGATGATGGTCCGAACGACAAATCAGCAGTTCATGAAATAGAAATTCCCTTGGTTCATGCAGCGCTGCGCTTCCACGGATATCCGCGCCAGATCGAGGGTGCGAGTCCTGGGGATTTGACCTATAACTACGATGAAGTCAGCCTAACCGGACCATTTCAGCGCCAACGGGGAAGTTATACGCGCTTTGGAGATGTAACTCCACTGCTTACAAGCGTCGACAATCAATTCGCAATCTTTGGCAGCGGGGAGGAGATCGCGGCGGACTTCGACGCCACGAAGCTTCCGATTCTTCCGCCGCACTGGAAGAGAGATTACTTCTTTTATGCGAATGGCTATGTGAAGGATATGGATTTTTACGATGCTTCGCCATTTACAGTCTCGCAGTTGCCCTTTCACGAGATGAGCGCGTATCCCTATCCGCAGAGTGAGTCGTATCCCGCGGATCGTAAGTCGATTGAGTATCAGTTGGATTGGAACGACCGCTTCGATAGTGGGGAATCGGCGCATTCCTTCCGTTTCGACTACCAGATCCGACCTTCGACTCCTGCCGATTCCGAGGGCGCAAAGGCTGGTCCTCGTGAATGAACTGGTATTGGCTTCGGCTTCGCGCCAGTTGGAGCTGTTGCGGTCTGGCGATATCTCAGCGGTGGAACTGGCGGAGGCACATATTCGTCAGATCGGGCGCGTCAATCCGTTGCTCAATGCGATTGTCGATTTCGATCCGGAGCGGGTTTTTGCTCAAGCGCGGGGTTTGGATGCGGATAAGTCGGTGCGAGGCTTGTTACACGGGCTTCCTGTAACTATCAAGTCTTCTATCTCCGCGGCTGGTTACCTTTGCGAAATCGGCAGCACTCTGCAACGTGGAGATATGCCCAAGGAAGATGCGCCGGTGGTGGCTCGGCTTCGCGCTGCGGGCGCAGTGATATTGGGGACTACGAATTGTCCGGAATTCTTGATGGCTTATGAGACGGACAATCTGCTGCATGGACGGACGAACAATCCCTGGGATCTGGGGCGTTCGCCGGGCGGATCGAGCGGGGGAGAATCGGCGGCGATTGCGGCGTGTATGTCGGCTGCGGGACTGGGCAGCGATAGCGGAGGTTCGGTGCGGCTGCCGGCCCATTTCACGGGTATTTGTGCGCTGAAGCCGACCCCTGGCAGGGTGCCGGGGCGAGGCCATTTGCCGCCCTGTCTCGGGCCGTTTTCTGTGCTTGGGGCAATTGGTCCGATGGCGAGAACCATCGAAGATGTGACGCTGCTTTTCGAGACACTTTCCGGACAGGACGATTGCGATCCGTTGAGCGCTCCGGTTTCGCTGCGACGGCCAGAGTTAGCGGAGTTGCGCGAACGGACTGTTGGATATTTCGAGGACGATGGCTTAGTTCCAGTTACTGCCGAGACTCGCTTGGCGGTCCGAGATGCGGTTCGAGTGTTGAAGGAGGCTGGGTTTCGCGTTGAGCCTTTTCGTCCGCGCACGCTGGAACTGTTGCGCAAGCTTTGGTGGAAGTTCTTTGTGCGCTGCGGGGCGATGTTTTATCAGCCTGCAATTCGCGGCAGAGAGAGCGAGCTAAGTCCTATCTTTCGTGAATTTCTTTCGATTGCCGCGGTGGATGGTCCGCTGAATGGCGTCGAGTTACTGAACGCGTGGGCTGAACTTGACCTGCTGCGTAGCCGGACGTTGCAGGAGATGGCTAGTTATCCGATTTTGTTATGTCCTGTTGCGAGTATTTCCGCCTTCCGGCATGGGGAACGCAAGTGGGTTGTGGAGGGTCGCGATGTCGACTATCTTGACGCGGTGCGGCATACGCAGTGGTTCAATGTGCTGGCCGCTCCGGCTGCGGTGGTACCGGTGGGGCGATCGGCGGAGGGATTGCCTATTGGAGTGCAGATTGTCGCTCGGCCGTATGAGGATGATGTGGCGCTGGCTGTTGCTGCTGTTCTGGATCGAGCGTTCGGCTACCGGCATCCGCCGCTGGCGCGAGGGTAAGAATCTGTACGGAAACTTGGCGCAGGTTCAAGGGCCGAAACAAGATTTATGGCTGTCAGAGTTTGACAAAGCTATAAAAAGCTATACAGGACTGTAGATACAAAGTATCCCACCTTAGCCGCAAAGAACGCGGCGAAGGTGGGGCACCCAGTTCTGAGGTTGGATGAAGATTCTAAGAGGTTCGCTGTGTGGCAGATGCTACACGCCTACCGGGAAGGGCTTTGGGCTGGACTCATCGGTATTTGTGCCGCCGCTCTTCCAGCGTTCGAAACGGCCCTGGAGCAGGCTCATCAGGCCTGTGTACCAATAGCCGAGAACGAAGAGGATGAGGAACGGCGCTGTGAAGAAGTTATGGTTGGTGAACGTATAGGCAATGGCCAGGGCGAAGTAGACGCCGATGGCTAACTCAACCCAGGGTGTGAGCAGCAGACGCTTGCGATACTTGCCGGCTTTGGACTTTTCGCCCTTCTTGGCCACGCTGTACTTCGGCGTTCTGGCAAAGGCGCTCTTGATGCCGAAGAGGGCTTCCATCACGGCCTTGGTATTGGTGACGGTAAGGCCAATGCCCAATGCCATCAGCATGGGAAGATACAAGAAAGTTTTGAGCCATGTCTTGGGGAATAACTCCCGCTGGCTGACAACATAGAAGACGGCGATTGAAAACGTCGATGCCGTGAAGAGCGGAAAGTCGATGAGCAGCATTTGGAACCAGCCTTGATAGAAGCGCACGATCATGGCTGGGATGAGGAGCGCGGTCATGACGACCATCAAGGGATAACTCAGGTTTGCCGTCAGGTGGTAGACGGCCTCGATCTTGATCTTGCGTGGAACGTTGGAGCGGAAGATCAAGGGCAGGACTTTGATGGAGGTCTGGATGAGGCCCTTGGCCCAGCGTGCCTGCTGGGTTTTGAAGGCGGTCATCTCGATGGGCAGCTCGGCGGGGCATTCGATATCCGGCAGATATTTGAACTTCCATCCGGCGAGTTGCGAGCGATAGCTGAGGTCGGTGTCCTCGGTGAGTGTGTCGTGCTGCCAGCCGCCGGCGTCGGTGATGGCCTGGCGGCGCCACATGCCGGCGGTGCCATTGAAGTTGAAGAAATCGCCGGAGCGGGCGCGCGCGCCGTGCTCGAGGACAAAGTGGCCATCGAGCAGGATGGCTTCGACCTGGGTAAGGATGCTGTAGTTGCGATTGAGGTGCGTCCAGCGGGTCTGGACCATGCCGATGGCGGGGTCTATGAAGTGATGGACAACCTTCATGAGCCAGTCGGTGGGCGGCACGAAATCGGCGTCGAAGATGGCGATCAGGTCGCCCTTGGCGACTTTCAGGCCCGCATCGAGCGCGCCGGCTTTGAAGCCGTGGCGATTGGTGCGGTGCATGTAGACGATGGGATGGCCGAGGGCAGCGTATCGCTCGACGATATCCGCTGCTACCTGCTGCGTTTCGTCGGTCGAGTCGTCGAGAAGCTGGATTTCGAGCTTGTCGGTGGGGTACTGCATGGCACAGATGGCTTCGATGAGCCGATCGATGACGAACTGCTCGTTGTAGATGGGCAACTGCACGGTGATGCGCGGCAGCTCTTCAAAATAGCCGGGCGGATTTGGGTTGTAGTTCTTTTTGTGCTTGTAGTAGAGGTAGACCAGCGTATAGCGGTGAACGCCGTAGATGGCGAGCAGGATCATGACGGCGAAATAGGGAGTCAGCAGCGCGGCGTCAAAGCCATTCCAGGTGTAGAGTTTGCGGAAAGGTTGGTCTGCGGTCTGCATCTTCAGGAAATGGCGGAAGCCGCTTTGCGGGGCGAAGATGGCCATGTGCAAAGCCAGGGGCAGTCGAGATACCAAGCCCGCGGCGAGGTTCAGACTGGTTGCAATCGCGTCGATCAGAACAAGCCTCCCATATTGCCTAGCCGTGATGTCGATCTTGCTTCATGATACGGCAAATTGTTCGATGCAGATTCTAAGGATGACGTAAGCGGAAGAATCGGAGCAGATCGGTCGGGGGTTCAATCCGTACACCCCCAATCGTCTTTCCAAACCATTGGCTGAAATGCTTTTTGTCGCCGGTGATCAAGTAATCCGCCTTCGCGTGAATTGCCGCTGCGAGCACATGGCGATCCTTCACCGGCAACAGCAGGAGTTCTGGAATTTCCGGCTGAGTCTTGGACAACTCGGGAAACAGCAACACCTCTGCCGAAGTCATGAAGCCCCGCAAGCGTTCGATTTGGCTCACCTGAGGCAGATTGCGCTGAACCTCTGCCATGACGTAGATGGAGGTGAGCAGCTTGACGCCTTCCAACTGCCAGATTGCGGCGACTTCGGCATTTGCTTTCCAGGCCGCTGAAATCAGCACATTGGCGTCGAGGAAAAAAGTCACAGACACAGATTGCGTACCGGTCACTCAGGCCACCTGATATGGTCAATCGAATCGGGGTCGATGCCCATTTCCGCGACGTCCTTGCGTGCTTCCAGATAACCGTCTTTGCTCATGACGTTGTTGAGAAAAAACTCGGCAAGGCGCTCGGGAGTGTAGATTTCGACTTCGATGGGGGTGGTGACGGCGGGACGCATCAGGATGCCGTCTTCACGTTCTTCGATGAGCATTGGGCTGCCCTCGTCTAGCTTGTAACGCTTGCGCAGTTTGGCTGGGATGACGATGGTGCCGCGTTTGCCGATCAGGACTGTCTGCATTTCAGAATCTCCAGTATTCAGAATATCGGAAAAATAAGGACTGAGTCTACAATTGTTCCGAGCATAGGACGCGAGAAGTATGAGTCAAAGCCATGTCCGTGTCGCCAAACCGCAACCGCGCCGGCGGAAATGGCTGGAAATCGCCGTCGGCGTTACGTTTCTGTTGATCCCGGCCTTCTATGTGCTGGCCAGGACGGAGGGATGGTTTGTCCCTGACTTCGATTCAACGACGGGACAGGTGCTGGAAACCAGAATTGTGGTGGACCACACCTTGGACAGTCAGACCGGCGGCCATATCTACTACAGGTTGGAAGCGCATGTGAAATACACAGTTCCAGATGAGGCTACGCCACGGCGGCCTGATCAATCACAGGACCGCTGGCTGACCGCGTCCGAGGTAACAAGCACACGTGAGTTGTTGACGATGCTTCAGGCGAAGCAATCGAAAACATGCCAGGTCTACTGGATTCCTAATCATCTGGAAGCGGCCAGATGCCGCCTTGGGTAGGAAACCGATTCGCGTGGAACTTCAAGAGCGATGCAGTTCACGCCGCAGTTGCTCTTGGCTCGGCGAATGGGGTAGTGTTCTGGCAGTTGGAGACACTTCTCTATGTCCACGATCTCTGCTTCGCCTGTTGGTTCTGTCGTGGCTGCCGCTGGAGGCAGCTTTTTGCTGGAGGATCGCGCTCCGGAAGAGGTTTTCACGCCGGAGGATTTTAGCCCTGAGCAGCGGCAGATTGCGGAAACGGCTGCCCGGTTCGCCAGAGAGCAGATTCAGCCGGCGGCTGCGCAGATCGAGGCCAAAGACCAAGGCGTGATGCGCGGACTGCTTAAGCAGGCGGCGGAGCTTGGCTTTACTGCGGTCGATGTGCCGGAAGAGTATGACGGCCTCGGTTTGGACAAGACGACTTCGGCACTGGTGGCGGACTATATTTCCGTCAACGCCAGCTTTTCCACGGCTTTTGGCGCCCATGCGGGCATTGGCACGCTGCCCCTGATCTGGTACGGGACCGAGGCGCAGAAGCAGCGGTATCTGCCGCGGCTCGCCTCGGCGGAATGGGTGGGGGCTTACGCGCTCTCGGAGGCGACTTCCGGCTCGGACGCCATGAATATCCGCACCCGCGCGGTGCTTTCGCCGGATGGAGCCGAGTACATTCTCAACGGCGAGAAGATGTGGATCTCCAATGCCGGGTTTGCCGATCTGTTTACCGTTTTCGCGAAGATCGATGGGGAAAAATTCTCGGCTTTCCTGGTGGAGCGCGGCACTCCTGGCTTTTCGATTGGGAAAGAGGAGCACAAGCTGGGCATTCGCGGTTCGTCTACCTGCGCGCTGGTCTTTTCGGACTGCCGGATTCCTGTAGAGAACCTGCTTGGCGAGGCGGGCAAAGGGCACCACATCGCCTTCAACATCCTGAATATGGGCCGGTTCAAGCTGGGCGCGGCCTGCGTAGGCGGCGGACGGATGGCCGTCGATCACGGGATTCGCTATGCCAAGGAGCGGGTGGCCTTTGGCAAGCCTATCGCGGAGTTTGGGCTGATTCAGCGCAAGATCGCTTCGAGCGCGACGCTGCTGTACGTCACCGAAAGCATGACCTACCGCACCTCGGGGATGATGGATGCAGCGCTGGCCGCGCTGAGCGCCGAGACTGCCCACTCGCCGCGCGAGATTCAGAAGCGCATCGAGGAGTATGCGGTCGAGTGCTCGATTCTGAAGGTTTTCAGCTCGGAGATGCTGGACCATGCCGCCGATGAGCTGGTGCAGATCATGGCCGGCTACGGCTATGTGGAAGATTACCCGGCCGAGCGCATCTACCGCGACGCGCGAATCAACCGCATCTTCGAGGGCACTAACGAGATCAACCGGCTGATTATCACCGGCTGGCTGATGAAGCGTGCGCTTAGCGGGCAACTGCCGCTGCTGCCGGCCATCAAGCGGCTGATGGACGAGATCACGCAGCCGCCGTCGTTTGAGAGCGAGGAATCCGAAGGGATTCTGGTGCGCGAAGTTAAAGTGTTGGCAAGCTTGCGCAAGATCTTCCTGCTGGCTGCCGGCGCGGCGTCGCAGCGCTTCATGACCGCCTTGCAGGAGGAGCAGGAAGTGATGGCCGACCTGGCCGATTGCATTTCGGCGATCTTTGCGCTGGAGTCGGCACTGTTGCGAGCGCGCAAGCTGGCGCTGCCGGGTTCGCGCGGCAGTTCTGGCTCGGCGGGGATTGCCGCGGCTATGACTGCGGCTTATGCCGACGAAGCTCTGGCAACGGTGGAGCAGGCGGCGCGGCGGGTGCTGGCCGCCTCTGCCGAAGGCGATGCCTTGGGGATTCAACTTTCCGTGCTGCGCCGGTTTGCGCGTGTTGCCCCGGCCGAGAGCATAGCCGTCGATCGCCAGATAGCCCGGTATTTTCTCGATGCGGGACGGTACCGGTTCTAAGAACCTGTCCAGAAACTCGGGATTGGAGCCAAAACTCAGCAGCGAGAATCGTAGCCGGACAGATTGGAAAGCCTATAAAAGGCTATAGGTACAAAGTATCCCACCTTAGCCACAAAAACAAAGACGTGGCGAAGGTGGGGCACCCACTTTTGTGCTCCGGGAAGAGTTTTTGGACAGGTTCTAAGGTAAGCCCGAGGAACTGCCATTTTCAGAAGCTCACGAGTTATACGAACTTGTCCGAGAGTTCGCAGTCTCCCAGGATCGTCATAAATTAACAGTCCAAGTGTAACTTTAAAACTTTCGATTTCAGCCAAGCTGGGCTGACCGTCAGAGTGCCCGCTCCTCGCCTTGGAACTATCGGGATCGCCGGAATCTCTTGACTTAACCCGGGCTCCCAGTATAAGAACATGGCATATCCAAGTGCTTTCATCTCAGTTTTCGTGCGCCGGCAGCAGACCGCCGGCGGGCTATGCGAATGATTGTGGCGCGTTGGATATTCCATCCGGGCGGAAGATGCCCGGCAACCATAACGCAGTTCCCCCACTTCGTTTCCATCGAGGATTGTCATGAACTCCCCCCAAAGGACTGTTCGACTTGTATTCCCAGTTCCATTGCCCTTGCCGTCTCGCGGTGTTGTTGAGAGGGTGCTTTCGGCCGGTATTGCAATGCTTATCGCCGCCGGAATCTTCCTGCCTGCAATCCCACTGCGAGCCCAATCCGAGCAGCCTGACGCAAGCGTTCAGGGCGCCAATGAACCTGAAGATCAGCCTGTTTCCGATGCCGTCGCCAACACCAGCCGTCCGCACTTTACGATGGCGAACGCATCCGTTCTGTTGGGCGCCGAGCACTCTACCGCCGCTCCAGAGATCGTGACCACCTCCGAAAACGGTTATGCCGGGACCGTCCACTACACATGCAAACTGTTCGGCAAAGTAACCACGTCCGACCCCCCGGAGTGCGGCATGTACCCCGCTTCCGCGACCGTGGCCGCATACGGCAAGGCCACGCCACTGATGCTGATCTTTGGGAAGGGCACCAAACTGCCCACGGGGGTGACACTCGGCAGCAATGCAGCCGGCAAGCCGGGCAGCAATGCCGGCCGATGGGCTGGCGCGGGAAGCGTAGTGCTGGCCTGCTGCCTGCTCTTCGGCGTTCCGGCTCGCCGGCGGAGATGGAGGTCTGTCCTGTCGGTCGTTCTGCTGCTGGGCGCGGTTGGAAGCTTCTCCGCTTGCGTGACCCCGGCGAAGATGATCAGCGTAGGGGTCTACACCTTCAAGGTCACAGGAACGGACTCGAAGGACTCGACGAACACCGCAACAGCTACGATCCAGGTTGAGGTGGTGTAAGTCCGTTTCGAACCTGCCAACGTAACAACAAACAAGAGGCCATCTCCGTGCGGGATGGCCTCTTATTTTTCAAGGATGGTGAACGCGCTTATGCCGGCGCGGAGAGCGGGCTATCCTTTGGCCCCAGGTGACCGGAAGTCGCAGCAGATGTATCGGAGCGGAGATTTGGGCCGGGAAAGGTGTCTGAAATTTGCCGCTTCCTGCGCCATTTATGGGGATTCGCTTGAGGATCGGTCAGCAATGAGCTATATAAGGCAACTTCAATCTTCCACATGGCGTCCAATGGGGGTGGGTGAGGGAAGACAACTTGGACTACACTTGGTTGTGCTCAAAAAAGCTTCCCACACCCACAGGATTTGATACTCTCAGTCCTACTTCAGGTTTTGCGAAAGGAGTTTCCTTTATGGCAACGGACAATCAGCAGGCTTTTGGATGGTTCCTGGCAGGTCTGGGAATTGGCGCTTTGGTAGGAATTTTGTACGCGCCGAAGAGCGGTCGCGAGACACGGGAAGATATCGTGGCGACGGCCAAGGACGGCACGGAGTACGTGCGTGTCCGGGCGCGCGAGGTGGCCGATCAGGCCAGCGTTCTTGTTGAGCGCGGCAAAGGCCAGGCGGTCGAGTATGCCCAACGTGGACGCGAGGTCGTGGAGCGCGGCCGCGCTCAGTGGGAAGACTTTGTCGACCGCGGCAAGGGCTTTGTGAACGATCAAACCGTGAAGGTTTCGGCGGCTGTCGACGCCGGCAAGCAAGCCTATCAGGAGACCACTGCCGCTCCGGGCCAGGGGCCGCTCGCCTAGCTTTCCAAGCCATCCCTCCCCCACGGGCATGGCCCAACCGATGTGCGGGATGCTTCGGCATCCTGCGCATCTTGCATTGCCAGACGGGGACGCAGCTCCGTCCCTTTTGAGCGAGACCTCCAATGGCGCAGAACACCGAAACACTCTTGATCATCTTTGTCGCATTCACAGGGGCCTCGGTTTTGTTGCAGGCCTGCGTGCTCCTGGCGATCTACCTGTCTTTGCGCAAGACGGCCAAGTCCGCGATGGAGGCCTCTCAGGACTTCAAGACAACCGTGCTTCCGATGGTCCATTCGACCAAGGACTTGATAGACCGTATTACGCCGCAGGTGATCCTCATTACAGAGGGGCTGGCGGAGCTGACCAAAACATTGAAGAAAGAGACGAACGGGGTCAGCGTGTCCGCTTCCGAGATCATGGAGCGCGTCAACCGCCAGACCCAGCGGCTCGACGGCATGTTGACCAACGGCCTCGATGCGGTGGAACGCGCCGGGGAAGTTGTCGAGACAGCGGTTGCCGGGCCGATTCGCCAGGTGAACGGCATTATGGCGGCTATCAAGGCAATGATTGAAACCTATCGGTCTGACGCTGCACGCAGCAAAGCGACTTATCCGAATGCCGGCAGCACTCCGATCGACCCGGAAATCTAAATCCAGAGCAGAAGCAGAATTACCGTAATGTAGCGACCAGCGTGCAGGGCGGATTTTTCTTGAGGAAAAATCCGCTCGACCTCCGAGGCCTCACCTTATACCAATTCTGCTTCTGCTGTAGTCCAAGTTTCACTCTCTCCGCGCAATGCGTTGATAATGGCGTGGGAGCCAATCATGCGAGCCAGCACCATCCGTCTTTCTCTTTCCGCACTTTTTCTGGTCTGGGGAGTTTCTCACGGGCAGCAGATCTTTGCCCAAGCCCAACCCACACCCAGGCAATCGCTGCTGGTGCTCTCCAAGCACGATCACACTTTGGCCATTGTCGATCCCGCCACGCTGAAGGTTGTGGGCCGCGCGCCTGTTGGCGCCGATCCGCATGAGGTTATCGCTTCTTCCGACGGCAAGACCGCGTATGTCTCCATCTATGGCGGAGGGGCGTATCACGTGCTGAACGCGATCGACCTGATCGCGCAGAAGGCGCTGCCGGATATCGACCTGGGCGCGCTGAACGGGCCTCATGGGCTGGCTTTCGCAGGCGGCAAGGTGTGGTTTACGGCGGAGGGCGCAAAAGCTATCGGCAGTTATGACCCCGCTGCCGGCAAGATCGATTGGATCATGGGAACGGGACAGAACCGTACCCATATGCTCTATGTGACGGCAGATCTGAAGCAGATATACACGACCAATGTGAACGCCGCGACGGTGAGCATTTTGGAGAAGACTCCGCAGGAGTTGAGGCCGCCGCCGATGCGTCCGGGCGGACAAAGTGGACCGCCGCCGGGTGGAATGCCGCCCGGACCTCCAGCGGGTGGACCTCCAGGTGGTGGGCCGCCGCGCATGGATTGGAACCAAACTGTGATTCCAGTCGGCAAGGGCGATGAGGGATTCGATGTATCTCCCGACGGCCGCGAGCTTTGGACGGCGAACGCGCAGGATGGCACGGTTTCTGTGATCGATCTTCCGGCTAAGAAGGTTGTGGCCACGCTGGACGCCAAGGTCTACGGCGCCAACCGGCTCAAGTTCACGCTGGACGGGAAGCATGTTCTCATTTCTTTGTTGGGCGACTCGGACTTGGTGATTTACAACGCATCGACGCGCACGGAAGAGAAGCGGATCAAGATTGGGCATGGAGCGGCGGGAATCCTGATGCAGCCGGATGGCGCGCGCGCCTTTGTCTCTTGCGGGCCGGATAACTATGTGGCGGTGATCGACCTGAAGACGCTGGAAGTCGCAGGCCACATCGACGCCGGCGGCGAGCCGGATGGGCTGACGTGGGCGGTGCGGCCGTAGTGTACCGTATTCCGCCGCAAATAAGGGCATGCCCGGGGCTTTATCGGCTCTAGTGAAGCCGTGCCCTGTTGCAAAACAAAAAAGACCGACTGCGTGGCGGACCCCTCTACTTTCCGTCATCCGGTTCGGATAGAAAGTCCACGAGGCGGTCGAAGCAGCGCTCCCAGGTGGTCTTGCGGTCTTGAATCCACTGTTCCATGGCGCGAAATCCTTTCGGTTCAATGCGGCAGGTGCGCACGCGGCCTGTTTTCTCGGTGCGCACCAAGCCACTTTCTTCGAGAATCTGCAGGTGCTGGACGACGGCCGCGAGCGTAATGGCCAGCGGCTGGGCCAGTTGCGAGACGGTGATGGGTGCTTCGCTCAAGCGCTCGACGATGGTGCGGCGCGTAGGGTCGCCGAGCGCGTGGAAGATGCGGTGGATGTTTTCGGGCGGTCCAATCGGAGCTTCCCGTCCGCCCGGATATTGGGTCGCGTCGGCCACTATTCAGCCAACATCTCGGCCAGCGATTTGAGAAGGCCGGTCCAGCCTTTCTTGCGCATCTCCGGGCCGTCCGCGCCTTCAAAGAAGGCCGACTGCTCGGTAAAGAGAATGTCGGTACCCGTTTCGGTGGGCAAAAGCTCGAAGGTGGCCAGAGAAGCAGAGAAGGGGCGGTTTTCGCCGGCTGTTTCGATGCCCATGGTGTACGCGATCACGATGCGGCGGTTGGGCTGGATCTCGAGGTAATGCGTGTCGTTGCTTAGGATTGCCCCTTTGAGCGGACCGTCGGCCGACATTCGGTAGCGATAGCGATCTATGCCTCCAACGCGAAAGTCCACGTCGAAGGCCAAAATCTCCGTGTTCCGGCCGTCGGAGTGCCAGCGGATTTTCTTGGCGGGGTCGGAGAATGCGGAAAATACGCGCTCAGGCGTGGCTGGGAAGCTGCGTTCCAGGGTGAATGTCGAGTGGTTGACGGTTGGTTGCTGCATGGTTTCCATGTATCCTCCAGGCGGAATAGTCAAGTACATACTTAAGTATGTATGCACGATTTTAACTGTCAAGTAAAAACTTAAGTATTCCAATCGATCAAGGTTAACCGCATATGAGCATCGATTGGAGCGAGCTTGATAATTTCGGGATTCTTACAGACCGCTAGATGATCCAGCCGCCGCCGACGACCTCTTCGCCGTCGTAGAAGACGGCGGAGTGGCCGGGGGTGACGGCGCGCTGGGGCTCGTCGAAGGTGACGAGAACGCCTTCGACCCCATCTGTCGTGACCGTAGGCTCGATCCACGCGGGAGCGGGGCTTTGGCTGTGGCGGATGCGGGCCTGGACGCGCAGGCGGCCTTCGAGCGCGGGAACACTGATCCAGTTGGCGCGATGGCAGGTGAAGCTGTTCCGGTTCAGTTCCGACTCCGGACCGACGGTGACATTACGGCTGGCTGAGTCGATCTGCAGAACGTACAGCGGATTGGGCGAAGTGACGCCCAGGCCTTTGCGCTGGCCGATGGTGAAGTTGTGAATGCCCTCATGCTTCCCAATGGGCGCGCCTGAGGTTGAAACCAATTGTCCGGCAGACTCAGGCACAGTCTGGCCCTGCTCTTCGAGGTAGTTGGCGATGAACTGCTTGTAGTCGCCGCCGGGGATGAAGCAGATCTCCTGCGAGTCAGGCTTATCGGCGAGGGCGAGGCCGCTTTCGCGCGCGATCTCGCGGACTTCGGGCTTATTGAGATGGCCGAGGGGAAAGAGCGTGTGCGCCAACTGTTCCTGCGTAAGGCCGAATAGGAACCAGGTCTGGTCCTTGGCCAGATCCGTCGGTCGCTTGAGAATCCAGCGGCCGCGCGCCGGGTCGAACTCGTTGCGGGCGTAGTGCCCGGTGGCGATGCGCTCCGCGCCGATCTGCCGCGCGGTGAGCAGAAGCTGGTCGAACTTGAGATGGTTGTTGCAGAGCGAGCAGGGAATCGGCGTGCGTCCGGCGAGGTACTCGTTTACGAAGGGACGAACGACGTCGTTCTCGAAGCGATCCTGCTGATTGACGACGTAATACGGAATATCGAGCGTCTCGGCTACGCGCCGGGCATCGTACACGTCGTCCAGCGAGCAGCAACGGCCGGTCTTCGGCCCCGCTGGGACGCCGGGCTTGCCCGCGAGCCGGTTCTGATCCCAGAGCTGGAGCGTCAGGCCGATCACGGCTGAGCCATCGGTGCGCAACATGGCCGCGACAGTCGAGGAATCGACGCCTCCGGACATGGCTACGGCGATGGTTCCAGAAGCTTGGCCAGACCGGGGAGCCGCGAGATTTGTGCGGACTGTTGCCATGATTAGCCTGCGGTACCGGCTAGCTCGGGAGCCAGCTCACGCAGCCTTCCCACCGCAGCTGGAACGACTTCGAGCGCGTAGTCGATGTCCTCTTCGGTCACGGTCTTGAGCAGGCTAAATCGCAGGCTGGCGCGAGCGCGAACCTTGTCCAAGCCCATGGCCATGAGGACGTGCGAGGGCTCGGTGGCGCCGGAGTGGCAGGCGGAGCCGCCGGATACGGCCAATCCCTTGAGGTCGAGCGCGATCACCAGCGCTTCGCCTTCGAGCTGATTGAACCAGATATTGGATGTGTTGGCCGCGCGCGGCACACCGCCGCCGTTGACGCCGGTTCCCGGAATCTGCGCCAGAATACCCTCTTCAAGGCGGTCACGCAGCGCGGCGACGCGGTGCATGGCGCCCGATTCAAGGCCGTGCATGGCGATCTCGGCGGCCTTGCCGAGAGCGACGATGGAGGGAACAGCTTCCGTTCCCGCGCGGCGGCGGCGCTCATGGCTTCCGCCCACCATGAGCGGATCGAGCGGCGTGCCCTTGCGCACATACATCGCGCCGATGCCCTTGGGGGCGTACATCTTGTGGCCGCTGATGGTGAGCACATGGCAGCCAATCTTCTTGACGTCGATGGGTATCTTCCCTGCGCCTTGCACCGCGTCGATATGGAAGAAGACGCCGGTCTGGGCGGCGATGCGGCCGATTTCCTCGACCGGCTGCACCACTCCGGTTTCGTTGTTGGCCAGCATGACGCTGATCAGGCGAGTTTGAGGACGGATGGCACGGAGGATCTCCATTGGATCGATCAGGCCGTCGGGGCGCGGATCGACCTTGGTGGTGGCGATTCCGTCGTGGGCCAGCCGGTCGGCGGCGGCCAGTACGGCCGAATGCTCGATCGAGGTGGTAATCAGGTGG
>Ga0302325_10009516_pt1 | contig 21183 bp, 21 predicted proteins | sample Palsa_T0_2_FD_201948 | JGI IMG/M metagenome (GOLD analysis project Ga0302325, IMG submission 201948) | Peat permafrost microbial communities from Stordalen Mire near Abisko, Sweden - Palsa_T0_2 | ecosystem: Environmental > Terrestrial > Soil > Palsa > Peat permafrost | place: Sweden: Abisko...
GCCGGCGGCGATATCGTGCGCTGGCCCTACGCCGCCGCTCCTACAGCCCCGATCCACGAGCGTGACATCGCCGCGGTCGCGGTGCGCGCCTTGTGCGAGGATGGGCACGCCGGAGCGGAATATGTTCTGACGGGGCTCCAGTCCTTGAGCCAGGGCGAGCAGATATCGACGATCGGTCGTGCGATCGGCCGCTCGCTGTGCATGGAAGAGATCTCGCCAGAAGAGGCGCGGCGTGAGTTACTCACTCGCATGCCTCTGTTCATCGTGAATATGCTGCTTGGCGCCTGGGCTGCGGCAATCGCGCAACCCGCGCTGGTCACATCCACGGTCGCCGAGATCACCGGAGCACCGGCGCGAACGTTCCTCGACTGGGCGACCGATCACGCCGCGGAGTTTCGGGCGGCAAAATAAGGAGACTATGACTACTCTACTTAAGACCATCGGATTGTGGTTATGGCTGCTGCTTATGCTGGCGCAGATCGCGGTCTTCGTTCGGCGCAAACGGGCCGGCCGCTGGAAGAGGCCGCGGACTTTCCCGATCGCGATTTCGATTCTAACGCTGGGCGCGATCTGCTTTTCGGCGGCGCTGGTGCTGCGATATTTCGGTAATTATGCGCAACCCCTTTTGCCTAGCGTCATGGCTGCTTATCGCCATAATTGTCCCGGTCGCCGCGTTCATATCTACCCGGTGTTGCAGTGGGCGCGTACGCGCGCGCCGCTGAATGCCAAATCGTTACGATGGCGATCGGCTACCGAGCACTTCTCGCTAATTGTTGCTATACTAGAATCCGCATTTCTAAACTGAAGAACGGATCGATTATGAGACCCATCGCCATTCCTTTATTTCTTTTCTGTGTAGCCTTCTTCTCACCGCGGGCGTCGGCCGTCACGGCCACCTATATGAACAGCAGCCAAAACGTCACTCTAACGGGTCTCGGCGGCAGCGGCGGCGTAGGGCAGAGCCGGGTCGAATGGGGCGCCTGCGCGTACGATGGTACGAATACGAATTGCACAGTCTCGGCTCCCTACACCGGCGTCGGCGGCGGCGGGACAATCTCGATGGTGTTGAGTTATCGAGGCAACGGAATCTCTCCCTTTACGGCCAACTCCATCAGCCCGGGCAGTAACTTGATCACGTTCGGTCTGATGCCCGGCAATTCCGGCAGTATTGTGGTGAGCCTGCAAGAAAATACCGGCGCCAACGTTACGTTTCTATCCGACAATTTCGTTTTTTATTATTCCAATTTTCCCACATGCACCGGAATCGCCGCCGCGTCGTGCGGCGTGGGACAAGTGGGGCTTACGCCGAACGCTACGATTACGGGAACGGTTTACGGCACATTCGATGCCACGCCCGTGATTCTAGCCGTCATCAGTGCCAGCAGTTTCGGAGCGTTCTCCGCGGTGGCGCCCGGGACATGGATGGAGATCTACGGCACGAATCTTGCCAATGTCGTCTCTCAGGATTGGAGCGGCGCCGATTTCAACGGGAACGTGGCGCCCACTGCTCTGGGCGGCACTACGGTCACGATCGGCGGCCAGCCGGCATTTATCGATTACGTCAGCCCCTTACAAGTAAATGCCCTGTCGCCATCCAATATCGCAACCGGACCGCAGCCGGTGGTAATTAGCACTCCGGGCGGAACCAGCGCGCCCTATATGCCGACTGTCAATGCAACCGAGCCAGGCCTGCTCGCGCCGATATCGTTCAACATCGGCGGCGGAACCCAGTACGCAGTGGCGCAGTTTGCCGATGGCACGTACGTCCTGCCCACGGGTGCGATTGCGGGCGACACTTCGCGGCCCGCCCAGACGGGTGACGAGATCGTTCTATATGGCATAGGCTTCGGGCCGGTCACGCCAAACATACCGGCGGGCCAGCTTGTGGGACAGGCCAACACGCTGACATCGTCGTTTAGTGTGTCCATAGGCGGAGTGCCCGTCACCAACGTGCCCTATTCGGGATTGGCGCCGAGTTACACGGGCTTGTATCAGTTCAATATCGTGGTGCCGGCTAACGCCGGCAGCGGCGCCGTGCCGTTGACCTTCACGCTCGGTGGCGTTGCCGGAACGCAGACGTTGTATCTCGCGGTGGGCAACTAAACGCTGCGCCCCGCTAAGAGCCGGGTTATCGCTAAGGGCGTGCGCCACATCAGCGCCCCTCCGCGCTCACCAATCGCTTGAGCGCCGCTTCCAATTCCTTAGGGTGAAACCCGAACGGGCCGGGGCCGCTCTTGTACGCCACGCGCCCGCCGCCGTCGATGGCATACAACCGGTCGGGCCAGCCGGTGTACGCCTCCTCTGTCGTGTTCCGGAAATCGTCCAGCAGCGCCGGGATCGCGATATGCAGGTTGCGCACGCAAGAGTCCGCCACCGCCGCGCGCTCCTCGCGGTTGCGCGGGCTGGCGATGAGGATGTGTTGCTTCACGTTCGATTCCATTTGCCAGACGTCGCTGGCGTGCGCTTCCTGAATGTAGACGATGTAGAAGGCGGCCCGATCCTTATACTGTTCGTAGAGCTTGTTGAGCGCGGGAACCTCCCGGCGAAAGGGCGGTCAAGTGTAGCTGCCGAAGATCAGCACCACGGGTTCCCGGCCGTGGAACGAGGACAGGCTGACGCGCGCGCTCTTGTCGAGCGTCTCCAGATCGAAGTCCGGCGCCGTATCGCCGGGTCGTACATGGCCGCCGCGAGCCACACCCCAGAGCGTCTCGAACGGCAGCACCATGAACATGGGGCCGGGCACTTTGGCGATCGCTTTGGCGAAGCGCACCGGCGGCTGCCACATGATCGCCAGTATGGCGGCGCAAAACAGGAGATAGGCCGCCACCAAGCCCGCCGCGATTTTGAGCGCCGTGAACGCATTGCGCATTCCTCGATTGTAACCGGGCAGGAACCGGTTAAACTGGGCTGATGGAATGGAGCCGCTTTGAAACAGCCGGCCAGTTCGCCTTCGGTGTAATGGCGTCGGACGCGGGCATTCGTGCGATCGAGCTAAATGCCGCGGCCGAACTGCCGGGACGCGAGAGCCAATCCAACCCGCTACTGCGGCAAGCCGTCGCGCAATTGCGCGCTTACTTCGCCGGCGAATTGAGGGAATTCGACCTGACCCTGGATATGCAAGGTACGGAGTTTCAAAGGCGAGTGTGGCGCGAACTGCTGAAGATCCCCTACGGCGAGACCTGCAGCTACAGCTTTGTCGCGAACACCATCGGCGCCCCTAAAGCCGTGCGCGCGGTGGGCGCCGCCAACGGGCGAAACCCCATCCCGATTGTGGTGCCGTGCCATCGGGTCATCGGCGCGGGCGGCTCGTTGGTGGGGTACGGGGGCGGATTGCCGCTCAAGCGTTTCCTGCTCGACCTGGAAACGCGGCACTCCCACCTGTTCCGTTAATTAGTAGGGCAGACCCCCTGGTCTGCGCGGATTTCCCTGGACCCGCTCTTTGCAGGACGGCGAGGGCGTCCTGCGCGGCTGCGGCAGAGAAGGCCGCAGTCCAGAGGGACCGCCCGCCGGGGCTTCGCTATTCGATGCGCACCGAACCAGATCCCGTGCGCACGTCCACCAACGCGCCGCCGCCTTTGACTTTGCCCTGAATTTCATGGCCGCCGAGGTTGCCGTGGACGGTAATGGGGTGATCCACATACACCTGGCCCGAACCGGTATGCGCGTACAAATCGAACGCGGCGTCGGCGGGCAGCCGCACATTCACGCCACCGGAACCGGTATGGGCTTCGAGCGGCCCCGCCGCGGTCTGTTCCAGGCGCATACTGCCACTCCCCGTATGCGCGCTGATAGGGCCGCGGATGGCGGATCCTTCGATTGGGCCGCTGCCTGTGTGGGCGTCCACTTTGCCCTTCACGAAATCGATCTCGATGCGCCCGGAGCCGGTTTGGACGCGGACCTCATCGTCCACGCGGGCGACTGTGATGGATCCCGAACCGGTCTCCAGCTCCACGGGACCATGGATGCCCTCCACGGTCTCGCTGCCCGATCCGGTGTGGGCGCGCAGGCGGGTCTCGCGGGGCACCACCAACTCGTAGGCGATCGAGACGTGCCGCCGCAGCCAGTCGTCCTGGGGTACGCTGATCCGGATGCTGTTTCCGGTTTGTGAAATGGGAGGATTCGTCTCGATCTCGTGGATGCGGGCTTCGTCGCCTCCGCGGAAGAAATCGTCGTGCGCGCGGATGACGCCATGAATGCGCACGTTGGAAGTTTCGCCGGGATGCACTTCGATGCGGCCGGAGCCGGTCTCGACGTTCAGATCCACCGCGCCCTTGACGGTGAGGGTGCGGTCGAAGGAGCCTTCCCGCTGGGCCGCGGCCGATTGCAGGACCAGGCCGGCAAATGCGAGCGCGGCGGTGACGTGGCTAAATCTCATAGATCCTCCTGTACGAGAAAGGTAGACGTTACGGCGGGACGGACGTTAGTTTTGCGATAGAGTAAATCTCATGCGATATCTCGTTCCTTTGGCCATCGTATTGATTAGCCTGTTTAGCATGGCGTGCCTGCAAGCCAGCCCCGCTGACAAAGCTGCGGACTGGGGACCGCTGCAATCCCTGGTGGGCGATTGGATCGGAGAAGGCGGTGGCACGCCGGGACAAGGCGCCGGATACTTTTCCTTCACGCCCGACTTGCAGGGCAAGATCCTGCTGCGCAGGAACCGCGCCGAATATCCGGCTGCCAAGGAACGCGCAGCCTTCGTGCATGACGATCTGATGGTCGTCCACCGGGACGCTCCGGAGGCGCCACTGCGCGCGATCTACTTCGATAGCGAAGGGCACGCCATTCGGTATACAGTGCAGGCGGCGGCCGATGGCGGTGAGGTCGTCTTCGTGAGCGGCCCGGAGCCGTCCGCGCCATGCTATCGACTGACATACGCGAGGATTGACCAGGACCACCTAAAGATCAAGTTCGAAATTGCGCCGCCGGGGAAGCCCGCGGAGTTCGCGACTTACATCGAGGCTGGCGCGCGCAGGTCGGCAAAGTAGGGGCGGCGATGCACAGGCCTGTCCCGGAACCCCTGCCCGCCGATGCGGCCCTCATCCTGATCGACCTGCAGAAAGCCATCGATTACCCAAGCTGGGGTGAGCGCAATAATCCCGAGGCGGAGAACAACGTGGCGGCGTTGCTGCGGGCGTGGCGGCGGACCGGGCGGCCGGTGTACCACATCCGGCACGATTCCAGCGAGCCCGCTTCCCACTATCGTCCCGGCCAGCCTGGACACGAGTTCAAACCCGAGAACCAGCCGGCCGCAGGCGAGGCCATAGTCGCCAAGAAAACGAACAGCGCTTTCATTGGAACCGATCTGGAGGCAATGCTGCGCGCGGCCAACCAGACCCTGCTGGTGGTCACTGGAGTGATCACCAACAATTCCGTGGAAGCCACGGTCAGGATGGCGGGAAATCTGGGTTTCGACACTTATCTGGTGGAAGATGCAGCGTTCACCTTCGGACGCAAGGACTGGCGCGGAGTGTGGCGCACGGCGGATGACGTGCACGCCATGAGCCTGGCGAATCTCGACGGGGAGTATTGTGCGGTAGTCCGCACGCGAGAGATTCTCAACGCGGTGGAGTCGCTAACTTAAGGGAATTTGAGAGGCAAAGTTTTTGAACAAGGAATCCATCCTTGCTATAGAAGGAAACGCGTAGGGTCAAGGTCACATCCAAATATCGGGTTACCGAGCCGAGGAGAATTGCGGAACGCTACCATATCCACGCCGGGCGATGAAATCGAGCGGGTGGCGGCCGGCGAAGCGATTCGCGTCATTCCTCCAGGCAGACAGGCGGCGCCGCTGGATAGAGAATCGCAACTCCGTCTATTCGACCAAGCTACCGAACGTCACCGCAGTTCAGCGGCGCATAGGACACGCCGGCATCGCGACAGAGGCTGACGAAAGAGAGGATCTCTACGGGCGTGGCCGCTCTCGTTGACACGAACATACTGGTCTACCGGTTCGATAGCCGCTTTGCCGAAAAGCGGAAGATTGCAACCGAGCTTCTCAGACCTGGCATCGCGGAAGACTCGGTGCGCCTGCCGCATCGAAGCGATCGTTGAGTTCGTGGCGGCCCGTAACCCGCCCCATTCGTGGCCACATCATTCTCAAACAAGCCGACGCGCCATCGGGTAGTCAACCCATTTATCGGCGTGCGATAAATCGCGCCGGGGCGCATCTTCGCCGGGCACGACTGACTCAACCCACGTCGGGGAATTCGTGGCGTGCTGGACCAGTCCGAGGCTGTTGTACCGTATCGACAGGCCATTCAGCACCGCCGTTCCGTAAGGCACGATCTCGACTGCGTCGTTTCGCTCACGCCTCTAGGAAGGCATGCTCGGCATTCCTGGATCAAAACGTTTTCAAGCCGGGAAAGAGGCGTGATTCCGCACCAGCCGGGCCTGCCACAAATGCCGCCGTTCATGGGCGGCGAGCCAAGCGAAAGTAAGCTGCAGGTTGAACCTGAGCGGTCCCGCCTCGGGCGCGGGCACCTTGACGCGCGCCAGATCCAGCCCGTTGGCCTGTTCCAGCCGCAGGGCGAGTTGCTCCTGCAGGTGCCGGAACGTCGGCAGCACCGCCGTGATAGGCTGGCCGTACGATGGCGTGAACCTACGGGGAGCCTTGTATTTGCGTTTGACTGGCGGCTCCGTATTGGCGAGAATCCACTTCCCCAGCCAGCCGTACCCAAAGGGGCCCTGCCCCACCAGCCCCCGCGCGCGGGCCTCCGCGAGGGTCTTTTCGAGCATGTGCACAGAACGGTCACCCACGATATTCAGGTGCAGCAGGCACTCCGCCATCGACCAACTGTGCGGGTCCGGACGCCAGTTGAACTGCGACTCCTTCAACCCCTCCACTAGTTCGGATGCTTCCGCCTTCGCCAGGGCGAATTGGCGGTCCAGTTCGGCAAGTTCGGGAGCCAGCGAAGGCATGGTCAACATAGTCGTTTATTCTTGGGGGAACCGCTCCCTTACAGTCGCGGCTCGGCAGGCGGCAGGGCCTGCCCCACCACTGCTAGCTGGTTCCCAGATACTCTACGTGGGCGTACGTGCCGAGCCTCACGTTATAGGCCAGGTACCAGCCCACGTGATCCGGATCGTCGTAGATCACGATCTGGTCGGTGTCCCAGAGCCAGCCAGTACAGAAGCCAACGTCGAAGGGAGCCACGCTGAAATAGAATCCGCCGAACCAAAAGCGTCCCGGACCGCCGCCTGCCAGCCGCCAGGGATGGCCCTTGCCAATGCCGCCCGTGAAGTGCCCGTGTTCCCATGGACGATCGAGATGGTAGTGCGGGTCATCCTTGCCGGTATTGTGCCCCACCCACTGGCCGTTGGTGTGGACGTGGGGAGCCTCCGGATGCCCGGGTTTGTCGGCGACGGGGTGTTCGGCCTGAGGCGCAGCGTGCCCCGCCTTAACAGGAGCCGGTCCCCGCTTGGGAATGTATCCGCCACCCACCTCAGGCTTGCCGCCTCCGTGTTTTTCCTGCGCCGGAACTGGGAGAGCCAGCGTCAACGAAACTGCGCACAACCCGATCAGTATCTTCATGGTACAACCCTCCAAAGGACAGCTTACATCATACGCGGAGCGATTGCGAACGGGCATGCTGGACTGGGTATGCCTGGGCGCCTATGCGGCCCAGAATGGCGACTGTAGCGCCCAGTGCGGCCACCGCCGACAAGGCCAGAGCCATTCGGGACGGGCTCTCTTATCGGAAGTAAAGCCATATCTCGCGCCGCCGGGGCATCGGCGGGACGACGAGGGGAGAGTTGAACCTAGCGTGACTCCCGCCTATGCCGCTCGATCATAGCCACGCCGGCGACCATCATACCCGGCCCGACAAACAGCGCTTCAACCGGAAGGCGCGCGCTTTCCAGGCATGCGATCCCGAACAGAACCCAGCCCGCGTGCAGAAGCAGCCTGGGCCATTGGTATAGACTCCAGTTTTCAAACCTCCGCATCCAACTCGGCCTCCGGCAGCACGTCGCGGTCTCCGGCTACCCAGACATAAAGCGTCGGCAGAAGAAAGATGCTCATGACCAAGTCTGCGATCAGCCCGCCGACAATCACGATGGCGAATGGCCGCTGGGAATCCGAGCCGATGGCATGCGAGAGCGCGGCAGGCAACAAGCCCAGCGTGGCCACCAACATCGTCATCATGATGGGCCGCAGCCTGAGCACGGCGCCTTCGATGGCGGAGTCTTCTATGGTCCGGCCCCCCGCGCGAAGTTGATTCATGTACTCCAGCATGATCACGCCCGTCTGCACCGACACTCCAAACAGCGCCAGAAAACCGACGCCCGAGGACACGCTGAAGTTGGCGCCGGTCACCAACAACGCCAACAGCCCGCCGATGCGCGCCATAGCCACATTGGCCAGAATTAGCGTGGCCCACTTAAACGAATGGAACATGGTGTAGAGAATGATAAAGATGATGAGTACCGTGATGGGCACAATAATCAACAGCCGCCGTTCCGAACGCTTCTCGCTCTGATACTCGCCTTCCCACCCAACGGTGTATCCTTTCGGCAGTTTGACTCTCTCATCCACCTTCTTAATGGCCTCTTCGACAGCGCCGCCCAAGTCGCGCCCGCGCACGCTGTACTTGATGGCCACGTACCGCGAATTACCTTCCCGATAGATTTCGGAAGCCCCGTCCCGAGTGTCGATTTTGCAGAGTTGCCCGAGCGAAACGCGCTCGTTCGTGGGCGCTAACAGGCGAATGTTCGCGATCGCCTCGCGTGTCTCGCGGTACTGCGGTAGATAGCGCATCACCAGGTCGAACCGTTGCTCGCCGCGCAGCACTTGTGTCAGGGCGTTGCCGCCCACCGCCGTCTGGACGGCGTCTTGCACGTCCGCCACGTTGATTTGATAGCGGGCAGCCTGTTTGCGGTCCACGGTGAAATTTAGGTTCGGCTGCCCTCTCACTTGAAACAATCCGAGGTCCTCGATGCCGCGGACCTGGCGCATCACGTCCACCACCTCCGCCCCCTTTTCTTCCAGAACCTCCAGGTCGTCCCCGTAGATCTTGGTGGCAAGCTGGCCCTTGACGCCGCTGACGGCCTCTTCCATGTTGTCCGCGATGGGTTGGGAAGAAGTTCCAAATCACGCCCGGCATTTTCTCCAGTTCGCGATTCATGGCGCCAATGAGCTCGTCCTTGTTCCGATGAAATACGGAACGCCACTGCTCTTTCGGTTTCAGGTCGACAAAGTACTCAGTATTGAAAAAGCCGGTAGTGTCCGTCCCGTCGTCCGGGCGGCCAACCTGGCTGGTTGTAACGGTCACTTCCGGGAAGGATGCCAGCGCTAGGCGCGCCCAGTCCACCACGCGGTCGCCTTCGTCCGGTCCCGTACTGGGCGCCAGGGTACCGCGGACCCAGATGGCGCCCTCATCGAGATGCGGCAGAAACTCCGAACCGATGACGCCGCTGGTGGCCAGGTACAGGACGGCAGCCAGGCTGATCAATCCGGCGCCGACGGTAAGCCAGCGCGCGTGGATGGCCCACCGTACAGCCGTGCGATACCCGTCCGTCACAAGCGTCAGCACCGGATTGCGCCACTCGCGCGCATTCTTGCGGAACAGGACGCTCGAAAGAACCGGCGCCAAGAGCATGGAGAATATCAGCGCGCCCAGCAGCGCAAAGGCCACCGTCCAGGCCATCGGCTTGAAAAGGCGCCCCTCCACGGATTGCAGTGTAAAGATCGGAAGATAAGCGGTAATGATGATGGCGATCGCGAAGAAAACGGGGCGCTGCACCTCGTGTGCGGCTTCGCGGATGCGCTCCATCGGCGATCTGTAAGCGTCGCTGCCGCTGGTGCGGCCCAGGTGCCGGACGATGTTCTCCACCATCACCACGGCGCCATCCACCACCATGCCGAAATCCAGCGCTCCCAGTGACAACAGGTTCGCCGGAATGTGCCGCAGGTCCAGGCAAATGGCCGCGAACAGAAGCGAAAAGGGAATGGTCAAAGCCACGATCAGGGCGGCGCGGGCATTTCCCAGGAACATGAAGAGAATAATCGAAACCAGGATGATGCCCTCGGTCAGATTTTTCTCCACCGTTTTGGAGGTTAGATGCACCAGGTCGCTGCGGTCCAGGAATGGAACCACCTTCACTCCCTTAGGAAGAATGTGGCCGTTCAGTTCCTCGATCTTCTTGTGGATTAGATCCAGCGTTTCGTCGGCCCGCACGCCTTTGCGCAACAGAACGATGCCCGACACCGCATCGTCGTCGTCCAGAATCTTGCCGTCGGCTCGGTGAATCGACTTGGCGAATTGCCCGAGCCGGATCTTGGGTCCTTGCGCCACAGTGCCGATGCCGCCGATCCGCAAAGGCGTTCCGTTTTGGGTCTTGATGACAGTGTCCTGGATATCGTCGACGTGCCTGACCAGCCCCACCGCGCGCACGTTGATCTGCTGCAATCCCGCCTGGATGAAGCTCCCTCCGGCGTTCACGTTGTTGTCGGAAAGTTGCTGTTCCAACTGACCGATGCTCAGGCCATAGGAAACCAGCTTGTTCGGATCGACGCGCACTTGATATTCCTTGGTGGGGCCGCCGAAGCTGGATACGTCCACCACGTTCGGCACGGACTTGAACTGCTTCTCCAGCACCCAGTCCTCCAGGGCCTTCAGCTCCATCACGTCGAACTCCGGATTGTTGCTGGTCAGCGTGTAGAACATGATCTGACCCACGGGGCTATAGTCCGTACCCATCTGCGGCTGCAGATTATTGGGCAGGGTCACCTGGGCGAGGCGCTCCAGAACCTTTTGCCGGTTCCAGTCGTTCTCCGATTCGTCGTCGAAGATCAGCATCAGGCTGGAAAGTCCGAACAGGGATACGGAGCGCAGGTGCGTCAGGTGCGGCAGGCCGTTCATCACGATTTCGAGCGGAATCGTGACCTGCTGCTCGACCTCTTCCGCCGCGATGCCCGGCCATTGCGTGATGACCTGCACATAGTTGTTGGCCACGTCCGGATAGGCTTCGATGGGCAGGTTTTTGAACGAGATTACGCCCCAGGCGAATAGCAGAATCGCAAGCGCCAACATCAGGAGGCGGTTATTCAGGGCGAAGTCGACGAGCCAGCGGATCATTGTTTGGAGACAGCAGTAGATTTCAATCTAGAACGACCGCCGCGTGAGACGCTACGTATCTTTCACATAGCTGCGCCTATCTTCGTAGGCTGCAAATTATGCCCATTCGGTTGGGCTGGCCGATCTTCCGGTATTCGAAGTTAGATCTTTTGGCTCGACAACACCATCTTTAGGTCAAAGAGTTGAGCGTCTCTATGGGCATGCCTGACAATGGGTTAACGGTCGCTCGAAAGACATCATGGAGCGGATACGCCTGCTGCTACTGGTCGATTACGTCCTGGTCCGCGAGAGCCTTAGCCGCCACTTGCGATTGGAACCGGACCTCGATATCGTCGCCGAGTGCGGCACGGCGGTTGAAGGCTTGGAAGCCCTTGATCGCTCGCCCGCGGACGTTGTCCTGTTGGATTACGATGCAGTGGGCGGGCAGGCCGCGGAGTTCATTTCGTCGGCCCGCGCGGCCGCGTATCACGGAAGGTTTCTGCTGCTCGCGTCCGAACGGCATACGACCAGCCTCTTCATGCCTCTGCGCGCCGGCGCATCCGGCGTATTCCGGAAGCACAACTCGTTGGACAGTCTCCCGAGAGCCATTCGGCAAGTGGCGGCGGGAGAAGCCTGGGTGGATCTGGAAGTCCTCCAACTTCTAGCCGGCCCCATCGCGGAACGGGAGAATCGGAACCTGCATAGCCTGCTGACAAAGCGCGAACAGCAGGCGCTCGAAGGAGTTCTGGATGGTCTGACTAACAAGGCCATCGCCGGCCAGCTTGGCGTATCGGAGGGCGCCGCGAAAACCATCTTACGGGAGTTATTTCGAAAGGCCGGCGTCCGCAGGCGCAGTCAACTGGTCCGCGTGGCCCTCACAAGGGTCATCGGGGCTTACTGACCCGCCAGATCCAACGTGCTGAAGAAATATGCCAACTCCACCGCCGCCGTCTCCGGCCCGTCCGATCCGTGGATGCAGTTGCGCTCGATGGATTCCGCGAAGCGCTTGCGAATGGTCCCTTCCGGCGCGTTGGCCGGATTCGTCGCGCCCATCATCTCGCGCAGCTTCGCAATGGCGTCCTCGCGTTCCAGCGCCATCGCGATGATGGGACCCTCCGTCATGAACTTCACCAGGCTACTGAAAAACGGCCGCTCGCGATGCACCGCGTAGAAACCCTCCGCCTGCGGCTTGCTCAGGCGCGTCATCCGCAGAGCCACTATCTTGAAGCCTTCCAGTTCTAGGCAGGCGAGGATCTCGCCGGCGTGCCCGGACTCCACCGCGTCGGGCTTGACGATCGAAAACGTACGTTCCACACTCATAAGCGGCCCTTTATCTTTTCCCCGATTTCAGCGGGCGACGAGCACACCGTGATGCCAGCCTCTTCCATCGCCAGAATTTTGTCGGCGGCAGCGCCCGAGCCGCCTGAAATGATGGCGCCCGCGTGGCCCATTCTGCGGCCCGGCGGCGCCGTCTGTCCCGCGATGAACCCGACCACAGGCTTGCGCACGTAATCTTTCACATAGCGCGCTGCGGTCTCCTCGGCGTTGCCGCCGATCTCGCCGATCATCACGATGGCGTGCGTGCCGGGGTCTTCGTTGAACAGCGTCAGCGCGTCCAGAAACGTGGTGCCGATGATGGGATCGCCGCCGATGCCGATACAGGTTGATTGGCCGATGCCCAGTCCGGTCAACTGCCCCACCGCCTCATAAGTCAGCGTGCCCGATCGCGAGACCACCCCCACATGACCTTGCAGGTGGATGTGTCCGGGCATGATGCCGATCTTGCATTTGCCCGGCGAGATCACGCCCGGACAGTTAGGACCTACCAGCCGCGTCGGACGGCCCCGCAGAAAGGCCCATACCTTCACCATGTCGAGCGCCGGAATGCCCTCAGTGATCGTCACCACCAGCGGCAAGCCGGCTTCGGCGGCTTCCATGATGGCGTCCGCGGCGAACGGCGGCGGCACGAAAATCACCGAAGCATTCGCGCCCGTCGCGCGCACGGCCTGCTCCACCGTGTCGAACACCGGCAGATCCAAATGCGTCGCGCCGCCCCGCCCGGGCACTACGCCGCCGGCCACTTTTGTGCCGTAGGCGATGGCCTGCTGCGCGTGGAATGTGCCTTCCTTGCCGGTGAACCCCTGCACGATCAGGCGAGTATTTTCGTCAACCAGTACGCTCATCGTTCCTCTACTGCGCGGCTACTGTGCAGCCAGCCGGACTACTTTGTCCGCGGCATCGCGCATCCCGTCGGCGACCGTGAAGTTGAACCCCGACTCGCGCAGAATCTGGCGGCCCAATTCCACGTTGGTGCCCTCCATGCGCACCACGATGGGCGCCGCGATGTGCAGGTCGCGCGCAGCCGCCACCACGCCGGTGGCCAGCGTGTCGCAGCGCAAGATGCCGCCGAAGATGTTGATCAGCACGGCCTTCACGTGGGGGTCGGACAGCAGGATGCGGAACGCGTTCTTCACTTGCTCGGCGGTGGCGCCGCCGCCCACATCCAGAAAATTCGCGGGACTTCCGCCGGCATACTTGATGATGTCCATGGTGGCCATCGCCAGGCCCGCGCCGTTCACCATGCAGCCCACCGTGCCGTCCAGCTTGATGTAATTGATGCCGAAGCGCGAAGCCTCCACTTCCAGCGGATCCTCTTCGTTGAGGTCGCGCAGGTCGATCAATTCCTTGTGCCGGTAAAGCGCGCTGTCGTCGAAGTTGATCTTGGCGTCCAGCGCGTATACTTTGCCATCCTTGGTCAGGATGAACGGATTGATTTCGGCGAGCGAGCAATCCTTTGCCACATATGCCTTCGCCAGTGCGCCCATAGCCGCCGCGGCCGCATTCACGCTGGCTGCCGGCACGCCGATGCCGAACGCCAGCTTGCGCGCCTGAAAGGGCTGCAGGCCAATGCCCGGATCGAAAGCTTCCTTCAGAATCAGATCCGGCGTCCTGGCGGCCACGTCCTCGATTTCCATGCCGCCGGCGGCCGACGCCATGAATACCGGCTGGCCCTGCGTGCGATCCAGCACGATGCCCAGGTAAAGCTCGCGCTCGATGGGCAGCGTCTCTTCGATCAGCAAGCGCTGCACGATGCGGCCTTCCGGACCGGTCTGGTGCGTCACCAGTTTCATGCCCAGCATCTTGCGCGCGATCGCCGCCGCTTCCACCGCATCCTTTGCGATCTTCACGCCGCCGCCCTTGCCGCGTCCGCCGGCATGGATCTGCGCCTTCACCACCACGCTACCGCCGATCGCTTTGGCTGCCACCTCGGCCTCGTCCGCGGTGAACGCCACCTCGCCACGCGGCACAGGGACGTTGTATTGGCCCAGGATGCCCTTGGCCTGATACTCGTGAATTTTCATGGGCTTATGATAACGTTTATGATAACGGGGACTTGAAACCCCACTATAACATGTCGCTTCTGCCCTACCTGCACCGCGTCGTCGACCGCCAGAACCTGTCCAGCGGCGAGGCTCTGGAGGCCATGCACATCATTTTGAACGGCCACGCGACGGCCCCTCAAATCGCCGGATTTCTGGTGGCTCTGCGCATGAAAGGCGAGACTGTCGATGAACTCGTAGGGTTCGCCCGCTCGCTCCGGCAGATGGCCGAGCTAATAGATCCCGCGCTCGGCGGCGAGCCGCTGCTGGATACTTGCGGAACCGGCGGCGACGGCCTCGGGACGTTCAACATTTCGACCGTGGCGGCGTTTGTTGTGGCGGGCGCCGGCGTGCGCGTGGCCAAGCATGGCAACCGGTCCATATCGAGCCAGTGCGGCAGCGCGGACCTGCTTGAGGCGATGGGCGTGCGCATTCCCATGCCGCCCGCAGAATGCGCGCGGGCCATCCGCGAGATCGGCATCGGCTTCCTGTTCGCGCCGGCCATCCACACGGCTGCCAAACATGCGCAACCGGTGCGCGTCGATCTGAAAATGCGCACGGTGTTCAATCTGCTTGGACCGCTGACCAATCCGGCGGGCGCCAGCGCGCAACTTGCGGGCGCGCCCAGCGCGCATTTCGCGGAGTTGATCGCCGGCGCATTGGCGGCGCTGGGACTGTCGCACGGGTTTGTGGTGCACGGCTCCGACGGCTTGGACGAGATCACCACCACCGGGCCGACGTTGGCTTTCGAAATCCGGCATGGAAAGGTTACGCGGCGGACGCTTACGCCGGACGACTTCGGCGTGGCGGCCGCGCTGCCGGAGGATTTGAAGGGCGGCGACCGCCATACGAACTGCGCGATTGCACGCGAGATTCTGGAAGGCGCGCATGGCCCGCGGCGCGATATCGTGCTGGTGAACTCCGCGGCAGCGTTGGTGGCCGTTGGCCGGGCGTGCGATTTTCGGGAGGGTGTCGCGCTGGCGGAGGCCGCCATCGATTCCGGCGCGGCGCGGGGGAAGGCGGCGGCATTGGCCCGCTTCACACATCAGCCACTCTCTAATATTGTGGGGCAGGCAATCATGCCCAATGTCACTTAGTTTTCGCAATCTCGCAACCCTGCATAATTTGTGGGGCAGACCCCTGGTCGGGGTGCCCTCTGGGCCGGGTCCCCCTGGACCTGCTTTTTGCTCGAAGAATCAGGCATTTCTTTGATGGTGCTCTGTTCGCAAACCTCGTGGGACGTCGGCACACCGCGATTTGGCCGCGTTGTTCCGAGATCTTGTGGAGCGTCTCCCGCGCGTGGTCAGCTTCGATTCGCTGTGGCTCGTGCTGCACCATCCCGCCCGCAACCGAATGCGGCTGCACGTGCTGGTAGGGTCCGCGCGCGAGACCGCCGAGGAAAGCGCTGGGCCGCTGGAAAGACCCATGGAAGAATCCCCCAGCGCGCTGGTGTGGAGCACGCAGGAGCCGCTGGTAGTGTTCAATCTCGCCGATGACCCACGCTATCGCGCCGCATTTCGGTTGTTATTGGACAACGGCGTCCATTCGTGCCGCATCCTGCTTCTGACCACGGGCACCGGCGTTTGGGTGTGGTGGGCTTTGGCTATGCCCGGCCGCACAACTATTTCGAGGCGGATGTCGAGTTTCTGGGACAAGTGGCCCGCCAAGATCGCCGTGGCGGTGGACAATGTTCTGGCGCACCAGGAGGCGAGCGAACTGCAGGCCGCATTGGCTGAGGAACGCGACCGCCTCCGCCTGCTGCTGGATCTGCACAATACGCTGGCGCCGAATCCGGCTGCGGGAGCTCTTGCGGGCCGTATCTACCAACGTGCGATGGGTGATGCGCTGCGATTACACCAGCGTGATCCTGCCGGAGCCGGATGGCGTGCTGCTGCGGATTTATGCGCGGGATGTCTCGGAACTGCCCGAGCCTCTGGCCGAAGAACTGTTAGTGCCGCGAGTGGGTACGCCGGCCGGCATCGTCCTCAAAACCGCACTGGGAGTATCGAGGATTCTTGACGATCTTGCGTCTGAATGAATTTTAGGTCATCGCCAGGACGCTCTTTTTCCGCTCCTTTCGCGCCGCCCAACTCCGTGGAGTAGAGCTTATTTCGAACGACGATGGTACTTTCCAACTACAGAACGTAACTTGCTCAAAACATGACCCGCAGAAAGTGCTTGACGGGAACATTTCCAACTTCCTACGTTTTTTGAATGAGCTCTCCCCGAGATTTCCAAGCCTCGGCAATCCGCTTGGCACCGAAAGGGAGGCATCGTGAACCGCCGTCAACCCGAAGACAAGCTGGCCCGGTTCAGCAATCGTCTCGTCCAAATCAAATTCATCGTTTTCGAAATCGCCATGCTGATCGGTTTCATTGCGGCGGTGCTGGCCTTAGTCCGGCACGAGTCCGATTCCGACCCGCGCCTCCAACCTTTTCCGACATTCCCGCAGACTGCCTTTCTGTAATAATATCTGAATAGCATGGATGGGCCAATCTGCGTACTGGCCGACGCTCCCCGCCAATACCAGGCTCTGCTGGAAGTGTCGCAGTCGGTAACCTCGCACCGCGATCTGACCGCGCTGTTCCGGGATCTTGTGGAGCGTCTCCCGCGCGTGGTCAGCTTCGATTCGCTGTGGCTGGTGCTGCACGATCCCGCCCGCGACCGCATGCGGCTGCACGTGCTGGAAGGACCGGCGCGCGCGGTCGCCGAGGAAACCGCATGGCCGCTGGAAAGACCCATGGAAGAATCCCCCAGCGCGCTGGTGTGGAACACGCAGGAGCCGCTGGTGGTGCGCGACCTTGCGGAAGACCCGCGCTATCCCGAGGCCTTTCAGTTGTTGCTGGACAACGGCATCCGGTCGTGCTGCATCCTGCCCCTGACCACGGCGCACCGGCGTTTGGGCGCGGTGGGTTTTGGCTATGCCCGGCCGCATAACTATTCCGAGGCGGATGTCGAGTTTCTGGGACAAGTGGCCTGCCAGATCGCCGTGGCCGTGGATAATGTTCTGGCGCACGAGGAGGCTTGCGAACTACAGGCCGCGTTAGCGGAGGAACGCGACCGCCTCCGCCTGCTGCTGGATCTGAACAATACGCTGGCGCCGAATCTGGACTTGCGGGAGCTATTGCGGGCCGTATCTTCCAACGTGCGGCGGGTGATGCGCTGCGATTACACCAGCGTGATCCTGCCGGAGCCGGATGGCGTGCTGCTGCGGATTTATGCGCGGGATTTCTCTGAACTGCCGGAGCCTCTGGCCGAAGAACTGTTAGTGCCGCGGGTGGGTACGCCGGCCGGCATTGTCCTCGAAACCGGCAAGGCTCTGGTGCTGGATGCTGAAGAACTCGCGCGTTTCGATCCGAAGATCAATCCCACGCTGGCGTTGGGACTGAAGTCGGCATGCTTTCTGCCGCTGGTTGCCCGTGAGCGGCGGCTCGGCACTCTGAATGTCGGCCGGTTTCCGGATCGGGCGTTCACCCAGGACGATGTCGACTTTCTCCGGCAGGTGGCCAGCCAGGTGGCGCTGGCCGCGGATAATGCGCTGGACTACTATCAGGTGGCGGAATCCAGGCAGCGGCTGGCCGAGGAACGCGTCTATCTGAACGAGGAGATCCGCAGCGGGCAGAACTTCGAGGAGATTGTCGGCTCCAGCGCGGCGCTCAAAAACGTTCTGAAACAAGTGGCCATCGTGGCGCCCACGGATTCGACCGTCTTGATTCTTGGTGAAACAGGCACCGGCAAGGAACTTATCGCGCGCGCCATCCACAACGTGAGCGCGCGCCGCGACCACACGTTCGTGAAAGTGAATTGCGCCGCCATTCCGCTGGGGCTGCTCGAAAGCGAGTTGTTCGGCCACGAGAAGGGCGCGTTCACGGGCGCCATCGCGCGCAGGACCGGCCGCTTCGAAGTGGCGCACCAGGGCACCTTGTTCCTGGATGAGGTGGGCGACATCCCGCCGGAGTTGCAGCCCAAGCTGTTGCGGGTCTTGCAGGAGCAGGAGTTCGAGCGGTTGGGCAGCACTCACACGATCAAGGTCAACGTCCGCCTGGTAGCGGCTACCAGCCGCGATCTGCCGGCCATGGTGGAGCAGCGGGAGTTCCGCGGCGACTTGTACTATCGCCTGAACATTTTTCCGCTGGTGGTGCCGCCGTTGCGCGAGCGTAGTGACGATATCCCCCCGCTGGTCGAATATTTCGTGGCGCGTTTCGCGGAGCGCCTGGGCCGCAAAGTCAGCCGGGTCGACCGGCAGACCATGGAACTGCTGCAGGGTTATCACTGGCCCGGCAACATCCGGGAGCTGCAAAATGTGATTGAACGTAGCGTTATTCTGGCGGTGGGTGGCACGCTACGAATCGACGCGAGCGTGCTGGATAACGCCAAATCGCGCAAGACACACTCTGCCGGAGATGTTCTACGGCAGAACGAAAAGGAATCGATCGAGGCGGCGCTTGCCGAGACCCAGGGACGCATCGCCGGATCGCGCGGCGCGGCTGCGCGGCTGCGCATCCCAGCGTCCACGCTCGAATCCAAGATCCGCGCGCTGAAGATCGATAAGTTCAAGTTCCGCAGTGGGGCAGGCTGGTAGCCTGCGCGGGGCTTCCCAGCCCCGCTCTTGCGGTGCCGCAGGGTCGGCGTTGATTTAAATGTTTGGTTCTCAGGACGCTGGGAACTCGCAGATCGTCCGGGTGTGCGCGGTCCGAGATGGCGACAAACCGTCAACTTGGTCAGGAGCCTGCTGTGAACGGCATTTCACTGGAGCAATCGAATCGCTGAAGAACCCTGTGGAACGTCCCGACAGCCCGCGCGGTCGTCCTACCACTTCTCCATCCAGGCGCGTAAGTTCCAACAGGAATCGCTCGAAGCCGAGCAGGCGCGGTTCGAAATGGGGGCCTCCACGGTTCTTCGTGGCTCAATACGAGAGCCCGTTGGACGTAGCCGCGTTCCACCGAAGTGGCCGCCAAAGGTTCGTGGCTGAAGGCACGGGCGGAGATGGAATTCGCCACCGTCGGTGTCAACGATGGCCGCATTCATTGTGACCCGGGAAGACAGTCACCTTCTCGCCGCCAACCGCGCGGGCCGCCGAGAATTCCTCTACCGAATCGTCGTCGGGCGCCGGCTCCCCAGGAAGAGTCTCAAAGTCGCCAATCGGAGTGACAGTTCCTGGAGGGAGAGCGAGGCGGTGGAGCAAGGCCGGGAAGCACCGATTGACTGCACCCCGTTGTCCACGACTCCATCATGGCGGTTCAATGTGAGTTCTTGGCCTCACTGGGCAGTCCGCAAGGAGCCGTGGACGGGCGTGTCACGGGATCTGTCGGCCGCATGAGCGCGACTACAAACACCCCGCACCACATCAATGCAAAGACCCACGGCATAAGCCATCCAGGCATGAGCCATGCGAGTCTGCTGCCGCTGCGGACGCCTTCTGAGTCTAGTCCGCTGTGGCCCTCCGGCTTGATCTCGTCCCACTTGGCACTCGCGCGGTCGATCGCCACGTTAGCCCGATACAAGGAGTATCCAACGGAGATCGACACTACGATGCCTGCGAGGCACGCAATGAAAGTGATGGGCTTCGCCCCGGTTTTATCCCACGCAAACGCCACCGCTCCAAATAGTAGTCCTTGAAATGTACTGAACCAGCTCATTCGCTGGTGAATGAGGTCGTTTTCCAATTTAATACGTTCTTTGATTTCCTTGCGCTCATCTTGCCAATTAACGTCAGTCCCCATATCGTCAAAGCCCCACACGGAGTTCCAAGAAACGATTCGATCTCCCTGAGAGCAAGTCTATCCAATCCCGCCGCATCCTGCAAAAGGCCCGAGAGCACCGGGGACGCCCCGGTCCGCCCGCGATGCGGCAGCGCTTAAGTATCGACTTGGACGTGGTGTCGCGGTCCTGCGGAAGTTCCGTCGAGCCACGCTCTACGGAAACGGCGCTCTGGGAGATTACTCCCCTGAAGTCCCGCTCACGCCAGCCTGACCCATCACGCGCGACGGTTGGACTGGCCCTCCGTGGGTTCAGACTTCGCCTGCGAGAATGATCTTTCACAGCATCCGCTGTTCGGACCGCCAGATTGCGTCAAATCCGCGGGCCGGGATTCCTCGCGTTATCATTGCGGATAGATGGGACTTTTTTACGTTGGTTGCCGGGTTCTCAATCCGGTGACTTCCAAGTCGACCGCCGTTCGCCGCCTGATGGTCGACGCGGGTGCCGAGTCCACGTGGATCGACGCGACGGCATTGGAGGCGATCGGGATTGAGCGGCGCAAGAAGGATCTCCAATTTCAGTTGGCGAACGGCCAGATCGTTACACGCTCAGTTGGCTACGCGGTGCTTATGGTGGATAGGTCCGAAACCGTGGACGAAGTCGTTTTCGCCGAAGCAGGCGATCTCCAACCGCTCGGTGCGCGCGCTCTGGAAGGTCTGAATCTGCAAGTGGATGCTCGCCGGAAAAGGCTAGTGGCTGCCGGCCCGATCGTCAGTGCAGCCGCCGTGCCTCCGCGATTCGGACGGTTGGTGCAGGTCCCCCCGGGAGCACCGAAGGCTCGCGGAAAGACCCGGACGAAGAGGCCGAAAAGGCCTCGGGACACCAAACCGAAGGCTCGATGAGTGGCCAGAGGCCAGGTTTCAAGTTCATTTGACGCATCACGCGCGTTTCGTGGAAGTGACTCCACAAGAGATGCCCGGAAAATCCCGCTCTCCGCGAACAGGTCCGGTTTTAGCGGCGCCGCCGGCTGACGTGTGGCACTCGTGGCG
>Ga0302325_10009517_pt1 | contig 21183 bp, 28 predicted proteins | sample Palsa_T0_2_FD_201948 | JGI IMG/M metagenome (GOLD analysis project Ga0302325, IMG submission 201948) | Peat permafrost microbial communities from Stordalen Mire near Abisko, Sweden - Palsa_T0_2 | ecosystem: Environmental > Terrestrial > Soil > Palsa > Peat permafrost | place: Sweden: Abisko...
TCACCGGCAAAGAGCGGCGCCGGGGCAAGTTCACCGGTTATCGCCCCGACTGGAAGAAGGCGTACGTGCGGTTGAAGACGGGGCAGAAGATGCCCGAGTACGCGGAGAACATTTAGGAGCTAGTGGTCAGTGGCTAGTGGCCAGAGTTTCAGGTTTCAAGTTTCACGCGAAGAGCGACTAGCGAAGAGCGAATATGGCAATCAAGACTTATAGACCGACAACTCCTTCGCGGCGGTTCACGACGTCGACCGTCAACGACGACCTGACGACCAACCGGCCGTACAAGCCGTTGACCGAACCGAAGCAGCGCACGGGCGGACGCCGCAATGCCGGCGACCTGACCATGTGGCATCACGGCGGCGGACACAAGCGCAAACTGCGCATCATCGATTTCAAGCGTGACAAGGCCGGAATCCCCGCGACCGTCGCGTCGATTGAATACGATCCCAACCGCTCGGCGCGCATTGCGTTGCTGAACTATGCCGACGGCGAGAAGCGTTACATCGTCTATCCGGTAGGACTGAAAGTTGGGGCCAAAGTAGTGAGCGGTCCCGACGCCGACATCCTGGTGGGCAATGCGTTGCCGCTGCGCAATATTCCTCCTGGCACGACGGTACACAACATCGAGCTGAAGCCGGGCAAGGGCGCACAGATGGCGCGCTCGGCAGGAGCACAGGCGCAACTGGTGGCCAAGGAAAACGATTACGCGCTGCTGAAGCTGCCCTCCGGCGAAACCCGCAAGGTGCTGGTGGATTGCATGGCGACGGTGGGCCAGGTGGGCAACGTCGATCACGAAAACATTTCCATCGGTAAGGCGGGACGCACGCGCTGGCTGGGAATCCGCCCGACCAACCGCGGCGTGGTCATGAATCCGGTGGACCATCCGCACGGCGGCGGCGAGGGCAAGACCAGCGGCGGACGGCATCCGGTGACGCCGTGGGGCCAGCCGACACGCGGCTACAAGACACGCAATAACAAGCGGACCGATAAATTCATCGTGACCCGCAGACAGAAGTAGGACTGAGAGAATATGGCACGTTCAACCAAGAAGGGTCCGTTCATCGATTCGCACCTGCAGGCCAAGGTCGACGGCATGAATGCGCGCAACGAGAAGAAGGTGGTGCGCACCTGGTCACGCCGCTCGACGGTGATTCCGGAGATGGTGGGACACACGCTGGCGGTGCATAACGGAAAGAAGTTTATTCCGGTGTACATCACGGAAAACATGGTGGGCCACAAGCTGGGCGAATTCAGCATGACGCGCACCTTCAAGGGCCACTCCGTGAGGGCGGCGACGGAAACCGCGGCCAAGCCGGCGCCGGCGAGATAAGGAAACGACATGGAATTCACAGCCAAACTGAATTACGTGCGGGTCTCGCCGCAGAAAGCGCGCCTGGTGCTGGACCTGATCAAGGGACGCAGGGTGGAAGTCGCGCTGGACACCCTGAATTTCACCAAGAAGGGCATCGCCCCGGCGCTGTACAAGTTGCTGCGCTCGGCGGTGGAGAATGCCAACTATGTCAGCGCCGAGAAGGGCCTGGATGTCGACGTCGATCGCCTGGTGGTGACGCGTGCGATCGCCAATGACGGCCCCCGCATGAAGCGCATCCGTCCAGCGCCGATGGGACGCGCGTACCGCTATCAGCGGCGCATCTCGCACATTGAGATTGCGCTGGCGGAAAAGGTTTCGGCCAACGGTAAGAGCGATCTGGTAACAAAGGCGGAGGAGGGCGCTCCGGCTGCAACCAAGAAGGCTGCGAAGAAAGCGCCAGCGAAGAAGCCGGCGGTCAAGAAGGCCGCGAAGAAAGCGCCAGCGAAAAAGTTTGCGGGCAAGAAGCCCGCCAAGAAAAAGTAGGAGATCTATGGGACAGAAAGTCCATCCATACGGGTTCCGTCTCGGCATCACTAAGCCGTGGAAGTCGCGTTGGTTTGTGGAACGCGACTACGACAAACTGCTGCTGGAAGACATCAAGCTGAAGGCCGAGCTGAAGGACAAGCTCAAGTCGGCAGGCGTGAGCTCCATTGAGATCGAGCGACCGGGCAACAAGCTGCGCATCATCATCCGCACCGCGCGACCGGGCATCATCATCGGGCGCAAGGGCACGGAGATCGACAAGCTGAAGCAGGAGATCCAGAACCGCACCAAGCGCGAGGTGTACGTCGATATCCAGGAAGTGCACAAGCCGGAGCTGGATGCGCAACTGGTGTCGGAGAACATTGCTCTGCAGTTGGAAAAGCGCGTTGGCTTCCGTCGCGCCATGCGCAAGGCAGTGGATTCGGCGCTGCGCTTTGGCTGCAAGGGAATCAAGGTGCGGGTTAGCGGCCGCCTGAACGGCAACGAAATCGCGCGCTCGGAGTGGTACTTGCAGGGGCGGCTGCCGCTGCATACGCTGCGCGCCGATATCGACTACGGCTTCACCGAAGCCAGGACAACGTACGGCGTCATTGGCGTGAAGTGCTGGGTGTACAAGGGCGAGATCTTCAAGGAGAAGCGCCGCGAACCGCAGGGTGTGCAGAGCGGAGCGTTCTAGACGCAGTGGCTAGTGGTCAGCGGTCAGTGGCTAGTAACAAAGTGGCTGACGATTGGAACTAGCCGAACAGAAGCATTGGGGAATTTTGCAACGCGGTATGGGGAGATGCTGGGCGGTAGCAGGCAGAGTGATGTTGGAATGGGTTTTCTAACCACTAGCCACTGACCACTAGCCACTGAATTCTATGTTGATGCCAAAGAAAGTGAAGTATCGCAAGCAGCAACGCGGCCGCATGTGCGGCAAGGCGTGGCGCGGCGGTGAGCTGTCGTTCGGCGACTATGGATTGAAGGTCCTGGAGCCGGGATGGATCACGGATCGCCAGATTGAAGCCAGCCGTGTGGCTATGACGCGCTTCATCAAGCGTGGCGGCAAGATCTGGATCCGGTTGTTTCCCGACAAGCCAGTCACCAAGAAGCCGGCTGAAACCCGTATGGGCAAGGGAAAAGGAGCGCCGGACCATTGGGTCGCGGTAGTGCGGCCAGGCAAGATCCTTTTCGAGATGGAAGGGGTTTCGCCGGTGGATGCAGCCGAGGCAATGCGGCTGGCGTCGCACAAGCTGCCCCTGCGAACGAAGTTCGTGCAGCGCGAAGGCGTGCATTAGAAAAGTGGCTAGTGGCCAGTGATCAGTGGCCGGTAGCGTTGCCGCAAGAAGTAGGTGGTGGAGCGAGTTGAGGGTATGGCCGGTTAGGGTTTTCTAGCCACTAGCCACTGACCACTAGCCACTGCCTTCAAGGATTTCACGATGAATGTAGACAAGATTCGTAACCTGACCGGGATTGAGCTGGAGCATCAGCAGCGCGAGCTGTCGGACCAGCTCTTCAAGATGAAGTTTCAGCTCAAGATGGGGCAGACCGAGAGCCTGAAGAAGATCCGCGAGCTGAAGAAAGACATTGCGCGGGTGAAGACGGTGACGCGCGAGAAGCAGATCGCCGGCGGCAATGGGGCATCGGCTCCGAAGGCCACGGTAACCAGCACGCCCGCACCGGCGAAGAAGACGGCGAAGAAGGCGGCCAAGAAGACGGCTGCGACGGAGAAAAAGTAATCCATGGCCGAAACCACAACCAGTAACGCGAAGGCTGCCGGCCGGCGCAAGATCCTGATTGGCAAGGTGGTCTCCACCAAGATGGCCAAGACCATCGTGATCGAAGTGCGGCGGCAAAGGGCGCACCCGTTGTACAAGCGGGTGGTAACGCGGAGCAAGAAGTTCTACGCGCACGACGAGCAGGGCACGGCGCACCTTGGCGACTTCGTGAAGATTGAAGAGACCCGTCCGCTGTCGAAGCTGAAGCGGTGGCAGTTGAAGGAGATTGTGCAGGCTGCGGCGCAGGTGGCTCCGGTAGAGGATGCACCCGCCCTGGCCCAAAAGCAGGGCTAAAAGCAGGTCCCTCGACTCGCTACGCTCGCTCGGGATGACAGGACGGGGCACCCCATGAGAAGCAAGGAGGCAAGATTATGGCAGTGATGATGAGGAGCATGCTCGATGTCGCCGACAACTCCGGCGCCCGCAAGCTGCAGATGATTCTGCCGCTGGGCGGCTCTACCGGCCTGGTTGCGGGATTGGGAGACGTGATTACGGCCGCGGTGAAGGAAGCTTCGCCGGACGGCACCGCCAAGAAGGGCACCGTAGTGAAGGCCGTAATTGTGCGCACCCGCAAGGAGCATCGGCGTCGCGACGGCACCTATATCCGCTTCGACCAGAATGCAGCCGTGCTGATCAATGATGTGCACGAGCCGGTGGGGACGCGCGTCTTCGGTCCGGTGGCCCGCGAATTGCGCGAGAAGAAGTTTCTGAAGATTGCTTCGCTGGCGCCGGAAGTACTGTAAGGCAGTTACCAGTTGTCAGTGATCAGTTGTCAGTTGAAGAAGAGATTTATTTACTGACAACCGACAACCGACAACCGACAACGAGGTTTTGGAAAATGCAGAAGAGTGTAGACATTCGCCGCAACGATCAGGTGCGGGTGATTACCGGACGAGATAAGGGCAAGCAGGGCCGGGTACTCCGCGTGATGCCTGACAAGGGCAAGGTCCTGGTAGAGCACGTGATGATGGTGAAGAAGAACGTGCGGCCAAACCCGCAGAAGAACATTAAGGGCGGCATCGCCGAGCAGGAGAGCGCCATCGCCATCAGCAACGTAATGCTGATGTGCAACTCCTGTAAGCGGCCGGTGCGCGTAGGGCATGAGTATCATGGCGACCGCCATGTGCGGGTGTGCCAGAGCTGCCGGAATGCGCTGGAGAAGTAGCTAGTTACTAGTTGCTCAAATTGATTTCCTCACGAACCGGCTGCAACGAACGCCGAAACCGTGAGAAAGGTAGAAGAGAGAATGGCAGACGAGAAGAAGCAAAAGGCCCAGCAACCGGGTGGGCAGGCCAAGCCGCAAGGCAAGAAGGCGAAGCCGGAGAAGGTAGAAGCGGCGGGCGATCAGCCCGGCGGGAAGCCGGCGCGGCCCAAGGCGACGAATCGCGCGACTGCGCGTCTACGCGACCGCTACGTCAAGGAAGTTTTGCCGGCGCTGATGAAGGAGTTCAGCCTGGAGAATCCAATGGCGGCTCCCAAGCTGGAGAAGATCATTTTGAACATGGGCGTGGGCGAGGCGACGCAGAATGCAAAGCTCATTGACCCGGCGGTAACCGAAGTCACCCAGATCACGGGCCAGAAGCCGGTAATCACCAAGGCAAAGAAGTCGATTGCGCAGTTCAAGGTCCGCGAGGGAATGCCTATTGGAGTGATGGTGACGCTGCGCGGCGACCGTATGTATGAATTCTTCGATCGGCTGGTGAATGTGGCGCTGCCGCGTGTGCGCGATTTTCGCGGAGTGCCGACCAAGTCCTTCGATGGGCGCGGCAACTTTACGCTGGGGGTGCGCGATCAGTTGATCTTCCCGGAGATTGATTACGCCAAGGTCGAGAAGATGAAGGGCATGAATATTACCATCGTGACCTCGGCGGGTACGGACGACCAGGCGCGGGCGCTGCTGAAGCATATGGGAATGCCGTTTAGGCAGTAGGAGGGGACCAGGGATTGGGGGCTAGGGGTTAGTAGTTTCCAGTTTCGAGTTTCAGGTAGGACAAGATTGAAGGCAGGCTAAGAGCTAATGGCTTATAGCTAAGAGCGAGAAGCGAAGAGCGAAAAGGAAACAATGGCCAGAACATCACAAATCGCCAAGTCGAATAAGAAGCCCAAGTTCTCGACCCGGCAGCACAACCGTTGCAAGATCTGCGGACGGTCGCGCGCCTACCTGCGCAAGTTCGGCCTTTGCCGGCTGCACTTCCGCGATCTGGCACTGCGGGGCGAGATTCCCGGGGTTGCGAAGTCGAGTTGGTAAGAAGAAGTAACTAGTAGCTAGTAACTAGTCAGGCAGTTAGTTCGTTGTCGACAGGTTCTTCTCGCAGGCGGATGAATGTTGTAATGAGAAGCTAACGGGCGACGATATCAGGAGAAGCAAAGCATGAGTTTGACCGATCCGGTCTCGGATTTTCTGACCCGAGTTCGTAACGCCATCAAGGCACGGCAGCAGAAGGTGGACGTTCCGCACTCCAAGCTGAAGGTGGAGATGGCCCGCATTCTAAAAGAAGAGGGCTATATCGCGAACTTCAAGGCGACCGAGGAAGAGGGACACAAGGTGCTGCGAGTGTACTTAAAGTACAGCTCCGATAATTCCTCTCCCATTTCCGACTTGAAACGGGTTTCGCGGCCCGGCTGCCGCGTGTATGTGGGACACAGCGAGATTCCCCGCATTCTGGGCGGGTTGGGGATCAATATCCTGACCACGCCGAAGGGCGTAATGACTGGCCGCCAGGCGCGCAAAGAAGGCGTGGGCGGCGAAGTACTGTGCGAAATTTACTAAACAGCTATCAGCTGTCAGCTGTCGGTAGGATCTCGCGGGTATGTGTGCAGCAATGTTGCGACCATAGTTGATGGGCCACAGCGAGAAAAGCAGGTCCCTCGACTCACCGCAAGAGCGGTTCGCTCGGGACGACAATGGTTTTTGGGTTTTGCTAATCGCTAAGAGCTAATTGCTAAAGGCTGATTTACTTATGTCTCGAATTGGAAAGAAGCCGATACCGTTGCCCAAGGGGGTGACCTATGCCGTTGAGGGCAACACGGTCCGCGTGAAGGGTCCCAAGGGCGAAGTCATCACCCACATGCCGGGCGGCGTGAAGCTGGAACAAAGTGACGGCCAACTGCTGGTCGTGCGCGAGGACGACTCTAAGGCTGCGATCCATGGGCTGGTGCGGGCTCTGGTCAATAACTCGGTGGAAGGCGTCACCAGGGGCTGGACTAAGGAGCTGGACATTGTCGGCATTGGTTATCGCGCCGAGTTGAAGGGCAAAAGCACCGTCGTGTTTACGCTGGGATATTCGCACCCGATTGAGTATCCGCTGCCGGTTGGAATTGAAGTATCCGTCGATCCCAAGCTGACGCACTTGACGGTGAGCGGGATCGACCGGCAGAAGGTGGGATTTGTCGCGGCTGAAATGCGCGGCCTGCGCCCGCCCGATCCGTACAAGAACAAGGGCGTGCGTTATACCGGTGAGCGCCTGAAGAAGAAGGTTGGCAAGACCGGAGCAAAATAGTGGCCAGTGGCTAGTGGCCAGTGGTCAGAGAAAGAACCTACTTGTAGCCGAAAGCTGATGGCTGACGGCTGAGAGCTAAAAACGATGCTAGCGAAGACTTCAAAAGATCAGACACGGCAGAAGGTACATACCCGGATCCGCAAGAAGCTGATGGGTACGACCGAGCGTCCGCGGCTTAATGTTTATCGCTCGGTGAACCATATCTATGCGCAGGTCATCGACGACGCGAAAGGCGTGACCCTGGTGGCGGCGACGTCGGTGGAAAAGGGCAAAGGCGTTAAGGGCGACAAGCGTCCAACCGGCGGCAACGTGAGCTCTGCGAAGGAAGTGGGCAAACTGATCGCCGAGCGCGCCAAGGACAAGGGCATCAACAAGGTGGTATTCGATCGCGGCGGGTATCTGTACCACGGACGCATCAAGGCGCTGGCCGATGCGGCGAGAGCAGCGGGATTAGAGTTCTAAGGACAGTGGCAAGGAAGAGGGACGGCAAGTGATATAGAAGTCCTTCGACTCGGAGTAAAGTCCTCGCTCGGGATGACACAGTTTTTTTAGGATGACAGAAGTTTTGCGATGCAGGTTTGAGATTGAGTAGGGCGACGGAATCCGAAAACGGAAGCGGCGCCGGGAGATACAAAGGTAATGCCAATCGTTAAGAAGAAGCTGGACGCGGGTCAGTATCAGCTGAAGGACCAGGTGGTTTCGATCAACCGCGTCACCAAGGTTGTGAAGGGCGGCAAGAACCTGTCGTTCGCGGCGCTGGTGGTGGTGGGCGATCCGAGTTCGGCGGTGGTGGGCTACGGCTCCGGCAAAGCGAAGGAAGTTCCGCAGGCGATCCGCAAGGGGATTGAGTCGGCGAAGAAGAACCTGCTGCGAGTGAACCTGACGCAGACCACGATTCCGCATCAGGTGCTGGGGCGCTACGGTTCGGGGATGGTGCTGCTGAAGCCGGCGCCGGAAGGAACGGGCGTGATTGCCGGCGGCGCGGTGCGCGCGGTGATGACCTCGGCCGGAGTGCAGAACGTGCTGACGAAATCCATTGGGACCACCAACCCGCACAACGTGATCAAGGCTACGTTCAACGCGCTGGGCAAGCTGCGCGATCGTAAGGACGTGGCGGCACAACGCGGCAAGACGGTCCAGGAGCTGTAACTATGGCGCGTATTCGGAAGAAGACAGAAGCGGCGACGGCCAAGCCTGGCGCGAAGATGAAGTTGAAGTGGGTGCGATCGGCGATTGCGGCCCCGGTGAAGCATAAGCTGGTAGTCAAGGGACTGGGTTTCACCAGGCTGAACCAGGTGGTAGAGCGGGAAGACACGCCGTCAATCCGCGGCATGGTGGCGAAGGTGCCGCACCTGGTGGAAGTAGTTAAGTAGTTGCCAGTAGCCGGTTGGCACTTAGCATTTGGCATTTGGCATTTAGCACTTAGCCAAAGCAGGAGTGCAGCGCGTCGTACAAGCAGTAACGATTAAGTAGCAGTTGCCAAGTGCTGACTGCTAAGTGCATCTCGATAAGGTTAACGACATGAATCTGAGTACGTTGAAAGCACCGCGTAAGTCATCGGAGAACCGCAAGCGCGTGGGCCGTGGTATGGGCTCGGGCATGGGCAAGACCTCAACCCGCGGCCATAAGGGGCAGAAATCGCGCAGCGGCGCGCGCCAGATGCGGGGCTTTGAAGGCGGCCAGATGCCGCTGCATCGCCGGTTGCCCAAGCGTGGCTTCACCAACATCTTCCGCATTGAGTATGAAGTGGTGAACCTGGGACGGCTGGCCGACCTGGGCGAGAGCGAGATCACGCCGGAAGTGTTACGCAAGGCGGGAGTGGTGACCTCCAAGAAGACGCTGGTGAAGGTGCTGGGGCAGGGCGAGTTGTCGAAGGCGCTCACGGTACACGCACACAAGTTTTCCAAGTCGGCGCGGGAGAAGATCGAGAAGGCCGGGGGGAAGGTACTAGTGGTCAGTGACTAGTGGCCAGTTGTGCTTGGCACGCATCGTGCAGAGAGCAGGTTGTCATTCTTCGTGCAGAGGTTGTCGCGAGTAGTCCCGTTTTGACTGGCCACTGACCACCGATCACTGGCCACTGAGGTTCAGATGCTTGAGAAGTTAGCCAACGTATTCCGCGTTCCCGATCTGCGAAAGCGCATTCTGTTCACGCTTATGCTGCTGGCAGTGTATCGGCTTGGCGGCCACATTCCGACGCCGGGTATTAACGCCGATAAGCTGGCGCAGTTCTTCGACCAGAACCGTGGCAGCTTCCTGGGCTTCATCGATTTGTTCAGCGGTGGCCAGCTGCGGCGGCTGACGGTGTTTGCGCTGGGCATCATGCCCTACATTACGGCGTCCATCATTTTGCAGTTGATGACCGTGGTGTACGAGCCGCTGGCCAAGTTGCAGAAGGAAGGCGAGCTGGGGCGCAAGAAGATCACCCAATGGACTCGCTACTTGACGCTGGGGTTGAGCTCTGTGCAGTCGCTGGGCATCGCATTTACCTTGCAGAGACAGCCTGATTTCGTTCTCAACCCAGGAATTGGTTTTGTCCTGATGACGATGTTGACCCTGACCACGGGCAGCGTCTTCATTATGTGGCTGGGCGAGCAGATTACCGAACGCGGCATCGGCAATGGCATGTCGCTGCTGATCTTTGCCGGCATCGTCGTGGGCCTGCCGCGTGGCGTCATGGACATGGCGGAAAAGGTATCGTCCCAGGCCTGGGGTGCGTTTACCGTTCCCGCCATTCTGATGCTGATGGTGCTGATGGTGGCGGTGGTGGCGTTCATTGTTTTCGTGGAACGCAGCGAGCGCCGCATCCCGGTGCAATATGCCAAGCGCGTGGTGGGACGCAAGATCATGGGGGGGCAGTCGACCCACCTGCCGCTGCGCGTGAACTCCGGCGGCGTGATGCCGGTGATCTTCGCGTCGTCGTTGCTGACCTTGCCGCAGACGGCGGGAGCGCTGTTCAAGGACAACCGGTACTTTGGCCCGATGCTGCGCGCGTTGCAATGGGGCGAACCGCTCTATACCTTGCTGTACGCAATCGGGATCATCTTCTTCGCCTACTTTTACGTATCGATTGTGTTCAACCCGACCGAGGTCGCCGACAACATGCGGAAGTATGGCGGCTTCATTCCCGGCATCCGGCCAGGCGCGCGGACGGCGAACTACATCAACGATATTCTGACGCGGATCACGCTGGTGGGCGCGCTGTACCTGATCCTGATCTCGTTTATTCCGGAGTGGATGATCGCCGGTATCCGCCTCAATCACTTGTGGGGCCCGATCGGTGGGTTCTTTGAACGCCTGCCGAGTTGGGTGACCAACGGTCTGGGCGTGAACTTCTACTTCGGCGGAACGTCGTTGCTGATCGTGGTCGGCGTGGCGATGGATACGATCAACCAGGTGGAGTCGCAGTTGGTGATGCGGCATTACGAAGGCTTTACCCCGCGCAGTGGACGAATCCGCGGGAGAAGAGCGACGTGGTAGGAAGAAGCAACTAGTAATTAGCAACTAGTAATTAGCAACTAGCAACTAGTAGCTAGCTGTTGAGATTGGGTGCTTCCGGTTGTGGAATGGCCAAAGAACGAGGTTGTCAGCCGTTCAAGTTTGTTTGGGAAAGACAAAGCTAGTTGCTAGTCGCTAAAGGGGCAACCATGGAAGCGCAGACTTCCGCGGCAGTGGGCGTCAAGACAAACGTGCGAGTGGTGGGTCCCATCATACTGCTGGGACCGCCGGCGGCAGGCAAGGGAACGCAGGCCAAGCTGATCGCTGAGACCTTCGGCATTCCGCAGGTCTCCACGGGAGACATTCTGCGGGGCAATGTAGCTGGGAAGACCGAGCTGGGGATGAAGGCGAAGGCGATCATGGAGCGGGGCGAGCTGGTTCCCGACCAGTTGGTTTGCGACATGGTGGCGGACCGGCTGCAGCAGGCGGATTGCGTTCGCGGGTTCATCCTGGATGGTTTTCCGCGGACGGTGCCGCAGGCGGAATGGCTGGACGCACAGTTGGAGAGGATGAGGCAGGCGAAGAAGGGCGACGTTGCGGGCCAGCAGGCATGCGCGGCGCCGGTTGTGATCCGGTTGGTAGTGGATTATAATGTTCTACTGCAACGGATTACCGGACGTCGTTCGTGTCCCGCCTGTGGCCGGATCTATAACGTCTACTTCCAGCCTCCCAAAGTCCAGGGTACGTGTGATGTTGATGGCGCGGCGCTGGTGTCGCGGCCGGACGATGCGGAAGACGTTTTTGCGGAACGCATGAAGGCCTATGAGCGGCAGACGCTGCCCTTGGCGGACTACTACCGGGCCCGCGGCCGGCTGATTGAAGTGAACGGCGAGCAGCCGGTGGATGCAGTAATGGCGCAAGCTTTTAGCGCGATCGAGAATGTCAATCGTTTGTAAGTCGTCTTCGGAGATCGAGAAGATGCGCCGCAGCGGGCGTATTGTCCGTCAGGTGCTGGAAGCGGCGAGAGAAGCAGTGGCGCCGGGGCGTTCGACCATGGACCTGGAGCGGGTGGCCGAGCGCAAGATCCGGGACTTGGGCGCCAAGCCTGCGTTCAAGGGTTATTACGATTATCCTTGCGTGCTCTGCGCCTCCGTGAACAACGAGATTGTGCACGGCATTCCGTCGGAGAAGCGTGTGTTGAAAGAAGGCGACATCGTTTCCCTGGATTGCGGCGTGGTGCTGGACGGTTATTACGGGGATGCGGCAATCACGGTCCCGGTGGGTGAGGGGATCACGCCCGAGTTGCAGAAGTTGCTGAGCGTTACGCAGGAATCGCTGTCGCAAGGGATTGAAGCGGCCCGGGTGGGAAATACGATTGGCGATGTTGGCGCCGCGGTGCAGCAGTTGGTGGAAGCAAGCGGCTTCAGTGTAGTGCGGGATTTCGTGGGGCACGGCATTGGCACGCGGCTGCATGAAGATCCGCAAGTCCCGAACTATGGCACTCCGGGACATGGACCTAAGCTGCGCGACGGCATGGTGCTGGCGATTGAGCCGATGGTCAACATGGGACGTCCCGAGACCCGGCTGCTGGAAGACAAATGGACAGCCGTAACCGAAGACGGAAGCTATAGCGCCCACTTCGAGCACTGCATTGCAGTAACGAAGAATGGGCCGGTGATCTTGACGGAGTAGTGGCCAGTGGCCAGCGACAACCGGTAGTTGCAATATCAGGATTGAAAACTAGCCACTGACCACTGGTCACTGGCAACTGGGTGTGAATGAGTAAGGAAGACGCGATTGAAGTGATGGCAGTGGTGGTTGAGCCCCTGCCCAATGCGATGTTCAAAGTGGAGCTGGAGAACAAGCACCAGGTGCTGGCGCATGTCTCCGGCAAGATGCGCAAGAACTTCATTCGCATCCTTCCTGGCGACCGGGTAGCGGTGGAGTTGTCGCCGTATGATCTGACTCGTGGGCGGATAGTGTACAGATATAAGTAGTAACTAGCGACTAGCCACTAGCAGCTAGTGCGTAACGAAGGAAATGACGTCATCATGAAGGTACGGGCATCGGTGAAGAAGATTTGCGACAAGTGCAAGGTGATTCGCCGCCATGGAGTGGTGCGGGTCATCTGCGAGAACTCAAAGCATAAGCAGAGGCAAGGATAGCAAGAAGTAACTGGTAACTAGCAACTAGCTTCTGCATTTCCAGACTGAGGCATGGTTCGGTCCGAGTCGAAGCACATGGGCCGGCAAGAACATAAGAAGACTTGAGCGACGGGGTGGCTAGTTGCTAATTGCTAGCTGCTAGTTGCTTCCGGGAGTAACTATGGCACGTATTGCAGGCGTGGATCTTCCGCGCAACAAGCACATCAAGATAGCGCTGACGTACATCTACGGCATCGGCAACTCGCGGTCGGCGAACATTCTGGGAACGGCGAGTGTAGAGCCGACCAAGAAGGTGAGCGACCTGAACGAGGACGAGGTCAACCGCATTCGCCAGGTCATTGAGCAGGAAGGCAACGTTGAAGGCGATCTGCGCAAAGACATTTCGATGCATATCAAGCGCCTGATCGAAGTCGGCTCGTATCGCGGGTATCGGCATCGCCGTAGCCTGCCGGTGCGCGGCCAGCGTACCCACACCAATGCCCGCACCCGCAAAGGACCGCGCAAGGGCACGGTGGCCAATAAAAAGAAAGCCGCGGGAAAAACATAATTTATGGCTAAAGCAGCTTCCGCCGCAGGCGACAAAAAAGGCAAGACCAAGAAGTTCAAGAAAAAGGAGCGCAAGCACGTTCCCCATGGACTGGTGCATGTGCAGGCGTCCTTTAACAACACCATCGTCACCATCTCCGATCCGAACGGGAATACGGTGTCATGGAAGAGTTCGGGATCGCTGGGCTTCCGCGGATCGCGCAAGGGAACGCCGTTCGCCGCGCAGCAGGCCGCAATGAACGCCGCCAATCAGGCGCGCGATCACGGTATGCGCAGTGTGGACGTGCGGGTGAGCGGCCCGGGTTCGGGACGTGAGTCGGCGGTGCGCGCGCTGTCGGCCGCAGGACTGGATGTCCGCACCATCAGGGACGTGACGCCGGTGCCGCATAACGGATGCCGGCCGCCGAAGAGAAGAAGGGTGTAGGACTAGCAATTTAGTAACTAGCAATTAGCAATTAGCAAAAGCGGTCGGCAGGCAGTTGATTCCGAAACGTGGGTTGATGCATCTAATCATTAACCTAAGCTGACAACTGACTACCGGCAACTGACAACTGAGTTCGATCGGGACGAAGGGACGCCAAGTCCTGTAAACCGATCGATAGCAAGTGAGCAGTCGCAGGGCATAGATCAGCGGCAGAACCAGCCACTGAACACTAGCCACTAGCCACTGTCTTACAAGGAGAAAGTAACTTGGCACGCTACAAAGACGCAGTATGCCGCCTCTGCCGCCGCGAGGGCATGAAGTTGTTCCTCAAAGGCGCGAAGTGCTTCACGGACAAGTGTCCGATCGAAAAGCGCAATTTTGCTCCGGGCCAGCACGGCAAGGACCGCAAGGCCAAGATCGTGGGCTACGGCTTGCAACTTCGCGAGAAGCAAAAAGCCAAGCGCATTTACTTCACCCAGGAAGGCCAATTCCGTAACTACTTCGAGCGCGCCTTCCGCACCAAGGGCGTAACCGGCGAATTGCTGCTGCAGCAATTGGAGCGGCGACTGGACAACGTGGTGTATCGCCTGGGCTTTGCCGTGGCGCGACGCCAGGCGCGCCAGTTGGTGCGTCACGGTCACGTCGTGGTCAACGGCAAGAAGGTCAATATTCCTTCCTATCAAGTAAAGGCCGGTGACGAGATTGGGGTGCGCGAGGCCAGCAAGAAGCTTGTGATGTTGGAGACTGCCAAAGAGTTTGCCAGTCATCAGCCGCCGCCGGCGTGGCTGGAAGTCGATCGCGATGCCTACAAAGGCCGGGTGGTCGCGCTGCCGAAGCGCGAAGACATCAACCAGCCGCTCAACGAGCAGTTGATCGTGGAACTGTATAGCAAGTAGGAAGAAGAAGTAACTAGTAACTAGTAACTAGTTTTCATCACGGAGCTGCGGATGTGTGTTGCAGTTCCCCCAGACCTTCGCGCCAGATCAGCCGGGCGTAACCTTGTTGTCGCGACCCGCGCAGCACGGCCGAAGAGATACAGGAGTTACGAATGCTTTGGAAAGGTTTTCAAAAACCGAAACGGCTGGCTACCGACACCGAGACGTTGACCGACAAGTACGGTCACTTCTGGGCACAGCCGTTTGAACGCGGGTTTGGTACAACGATTGGCAATGCGCTGCGCCGGGTATTGCTTTCTTCGATCGAGGGAGCTGCGGTTACGGCGGTGAAGATTGAAGGTGTGCTGCACGAATTCCAGTCGATTCCCGGAGTGGTGGAGGATGCCACGGACATCATCCTCAACTTGAAGCAGGTTCCGTTTCGCCTGAACGGTGACGCGCCCAAGGCGATTTATCTTCGCGCCGATCAGCCCGGTGTGGTTACTTCGGGCATGATTGAGGCCGACGCCGACGTGGAAGTGCTGGACAAGGACGTGTACATCGCGACCGTCAGCGAGGGCGGAAAGCTGGACATGGAAATGCGGCTGAAGCGCGGTCGCGGCTACGTTTCGGCGGACAAGAACTTTGATGAAGACCTGGGCCTGGGATTTATTCCCATCGACTCGGTGCACTCGCCAGTGCGCAAGTGCAACTACTCGGTCGAGGCCGCCCGTCTGGGACAGATTACCGATTACGACAAACTCGCAATCGAGATCTGGACCAACGGCTCGGTCACTCCGGCCGACGCGCTGGGCTTGGCGGCGAAGCTGCTGAAAGACCACATGAACATCTTCATCAACTTCGAGGAAGAGTTGGAAGCACAGAATGCCGCGCAAGGTGATAAGCCGGAGATCCGCAACGAGAACCTGAACCGCTCGGTCGAGGAGCTGGAGCTTTCAGTGCGCAGCTACAACTGCCTGAAGAATGCCAATATCCAGACTATCGGCGAGTTGGTGCAGAAGAGCGAAGCGGAAATGCTCAAGACCAAGAACTTCGGACGCAAGTCGCTGAACGAGATTAAGGAGATCCTCTCCTCGATGGGCTTGGGTCTGGGGATGAAGATCGACGAGCACGGCAATGCGGTGCCGGGAAGTGCTTCGAGCATGTCGCAGGGCCTGGCCTCGGCAAGCTACAGCATCGATCCGGGATACTGAAATAGCTGCGAGCAACGAGCCGCGACCTAGTAGCTCTGGGCTGCGGCTGGGAGCTTCGAAGGTAGCAGGATCGAGCTGATTTCAGTGGCTATCCGCAGCGGCTTCTTGCTCGAAGCTCGTGGCTAGAGGCTCGAAGCTATCGGACACCGACAACGTTAGTTAACAAGGAAAAAGTCATGCGTCATCGTAGAGCAGGATGGAAGTTGGGACGGAACACCGAACACCGGCGCGCGTTGCTGCGTAACCTGGTGACGTCGCTGATCGTGGAAGAGCGCATTGAGACGACCATCACCAAGGCGAAGGCGATGCGTCCGCATGTCGACAAGATGATCACCCTGGGCAAACGCGGCGACGTCGCGGCGCGGCGCCTGGCCGGGTCGTACCTCATGACGCGCGATGCCGTCGACAAACTCTTCGACACCATCTCACCGCGTTTTGGCGACCGCGAAGGCGGCTACACGCGCATCGTGCATGGCGGCTTCCGTCAGGGCGACGGCGGCGACATCGCTTTCGTGGAGTTGCTCGGCAGCGAGAAGACGCTGGATGAGAAGCGCCAGAAGCGCGCCGAACTCCGTGCCAAGCGCGCCGAAGAAAGTCGCAAGGCCCTGGAGTCGGCCGAGGAAGAGAACAAGGCCATGGGAGACCAGAACGCGGCCAACGAATCGTCGAGCGAGGAGAAAGAGAAGTAGACCCCTTCTCTCGAGACGCTGGGAACCTCATAGCGCACTCTCGCAACTGCGGGGTGCGTTTTCTTTTTGCCGAGATTATTTCTGTGCCGCCGCCCTCGTCACAATTGTTCCACGTGGAACATTTTTTTAAGCCCATAACTGACGCCATATCATATAGTTAGAATACCCCACCTTGGTGGGGTAACCAGGGCCCGAGCAAGGTAACCAAATATCGACCGTCGCGTGCCCCAGACTTAGATCTTGCGAGTGCCACAGTCAAGGCCCTCTATCAGCCTTGAGCGAGGGCGCCAGGCATTGACAAGAGGTGCGCCAGTAAATAGGCTTTACGAAGCGTACTAACGAGTCATACTTCGTATTACTATCATGAGAACTACCGAAATCATGACCATCTCCTTGCCGCCGGCGATGGTGCGGCAATTTGAAGAGGTGCGCAAACGGGAATCCCGCACCCGTTCCGAACTGGTGCGCGAGGCGCTTCGCGTCTACTTTGAGCAGCGTTACCCTACTGTCCAGCCCACTAGAACAGAGCTGGCGGCCCTTCGTCGCGGCCGTGCTGCCGTCCGCCGAGGGGATTCGCTATCATTAAGTAGGTTCCTCGATGGCTTGGAATCTTCAAATCGCCGGACCCGCCCAAAAAGAGTATCAAAAACTCCCGGCAAACGATCAGCGGCGCGTTAGAGCAGCCCTGAGCGCAGTCAAAGGGCCGCTCTACTCTCGATGCAGGCCGAGGCCGGGTGGCCTCCCTTTCCAATCATACTGACCGTACCTGGGATAATCGGGTGCCCCATCCTTCTCCCCTTCTTTTGGGGAGAGGATGGGCCCAGGGCCGTCTTTTTGCCCTTGAGTGGGGATCTTCATTTTCACAACCGAACACTGTGGCCAGACGAACTTGGGATGGCGTGGTCTGGTGACAGCGCCGGAGCTATGGCCGTGGAGCAGCTTCTGCGCGTATGCCTACGAGGAAAGAGGATTGGTCCGGGTGAACGAGTGGGGTGTGCTGAAGCTGAAGTTTCTGCGAGCGACCGTTTTCCCGCGCCGATGCCTCGCCCACGTCTCGAAACCCGCGAGAGCCGGGGCGCCCGGCACCCTGGCCGACATCTACATAGGAACTGTTCTTAGCCGACCTGACGCTGTAGAGTATGGAGGATGCGGAAGACGACCGTTTATGGTGTTGACCTGTTCTGCGGCGCAGGCGGGTTGACGTTTGGGCTGCAGAAGGCAGGTGTGCGTGTCGTTGCCGGCATTGACCTCGACCCCACTTCTGAATACCCCTTCAGCTGGAACAATTGCGCACGCTTCATCAAAACAGACGTGAGGAGACTGTCGTCCCGCGCTCTCTCGAAGCTCTACCCCTCAGGAGCAATCCGTTTGTTGGCAGGTTGCGCGCCGTGCAGGCCCTTCTCGCCCTTCCGAAGAGGAACAGATAATTCGAAGGACGAAGAATGGGGTCTTCTCGCTGAATTCAGCCGGCTAGCTGCAGGAGTGAGGCCGGAATTGTTGACGATGGAAAACGTCCCGGGCCTTGCGTCCAAGCCGGTCTTCTCCGACTTTGTGGAGAGACTGCGCCGGCTCGGGTACCACGTGGACTGGCGGTCAGTCTACTGCCCACGGCTTGGCGTGCCCCAGCATCGGAGACGGCTGGTACTCCTTGCATCCCTCATTGGCCCCGTGAAAGTTCCTGCAGGCGTTTTGCCACCTGAGCAGTACCGGACGGTTAGGGATACTCTGGCGCGTTTGCCCAAGCTGTCGGCTGGCGAAGTTGACACGAAAGATGCTCTACACCGGGCGAGGGCTCTTGGCGAAATTAATCTCCGCAGGCTGCGTGCCTCTAGGCCTGGACGCACGTGGGAGGATTGGCCGGAATCCCTTCGCGCCAAGTGCCACCGAAAAAAGACTGGTTTGAGTTATCGCAGTGTTTATTCCCGAATGGCCTGGGACGAGCCTTCACCCACGATCACAACGCAGGCGTATAACTTCGGGACGGGACGATTCGGCCATCCAGAGCAGGACCGGTCACTTACGTTGCGCGAGGCCGCTCTTCTTCAGACTTTTCCACGGCACTTTCGGTTTGTGAAACCGGGCGGAGATGTGTTTTTTGCGCCGGTCGGCAGGCTAATCGGGAACGCCGTCCCGCCGCGTTTGGCCTATTTCGTCGGAAAGGAGGTTATGCGAGTCGCCGCAGCCGTCCGCGACGACGACCTTAAACAATGACAAGTCCCTATGTTCTAACTCTCGATCTGCGAGTTCTGGATCACCTTGGCATAAACCTCTACAGCAACGCAGCGGCAGTCCTTTCGGAGGCCGTCGCCAACGGCTGGGATGCCGATGCTTCACTGGTTAGGGTAGACATAAACGATGCGCAAATCACAATCGAGGACGATGGCGTCGGCATGAATCTGAAGCAAATCAACGACCGCTTTCTGAAGGCAGGCTACGATAAGAGGGCGGAGGAGGGGGAAACCTCGGCCAAGGGACGCCCGTTCATGGGACGAAAGGGAATCGGAAAGCTGGCGCTCTTCTCCATTGCCGAGGTCATTGAAGTGCACACACGGAAGGGTGGCGAGAAACATGCGTTCGAAATGCGGACCTCCAAAATCAGAGAGGCGATCGCCGCGCGCAAGGATTACAATCCCAAGCCGATCGACTTCGCCGGCCCCACTAAGGGCAGCAAAATCATTCTGAAAGAACTGAAAAAAAAGAGGACGGCTACTTCTGTAATCGCTCTCCGCAAGAGGATTGCGCGGCGCTTTTCCGTGATTGGGCTGATAACACCGGGTGGGGATAAATTTACCGTCGACATAAACGGCAAGGCAGTCGGCTCAGGGGATCGTGAAGACCTGAAGGCCCTTGAATTTTTGTGGGAGTTCGGCAGCGAGCGGCTATCAAGTTCTCAATGCCCGAGCTTGTTGAAGCGCTTCGTTCTTCCTGACGCCGTTGATGCCGAGCACCCTCATTGGAAGCTCAAAGGATGGCTCGGAGCAGCCGAAGAGCCTAAGAAACTCAAACACGACGAAGCCGGTTCACTCAACGGCATTGTGGTGCTCGCTCGGGGACGACTCATTCAAGAGAACATTCTTGACAAATTGGGTTACAGTCGCATCCTTGTCAGTTATCTTACAGGCCAGGTTGAAGCCGATTTTCTGGACCTTAAGGGCGGAGAGGACATCGCGACTAGTGATCGTCAACGACTTATCGAGGATGACGAGCGTTATGTTGCCTTGACAGATTTTCTCAGGCGAACATTAGTCTCTATCCAGGACAGTTGGACCGATCTGCGCAACGAGGCGCGCGGCAAACAGGCGATCACTGAAATTCCGGTTCTCGCGGAATGGTTGGACGACCTTCCTTCGAGCCAGCGCAGGAACGCCGAGAGGCTTCTGGGCTTGATACGGGGTGTGGAACTTGAGGATCCGGAGGAGCGTAAGCAGCTCTACCGTTCCGGAATGCTGGCATTCGAGAGATTGCGATTGCGAGAAGAAGGACATTTGCTGGCGCAGGGCTCGCAGCTTACGGCCAAGGAACTACTCCCCTTGCTTTCGGATCTGTCTACGCTGGAGGGCTCCTTATACCGGGAGATCGTGAAGGTGCGATTGGATGTCATAAAGGAGTTCGAAAATCTCATCGACGCTAATGAGAAAGAAAAGGTGCTTCAAAAGCACCTTTTCAAAAATCTATGGCTCCTGGACCCGGGATGGGAGAGGGCTGCGGGAAGCGAGCGCATCGAGCAAATATTGAAGAAAGATTTCAAGGATTTTAACCCGGATCTTTCTGATGAAGAGAGCAAAGGCCGGGTTGACATAAGGTACCGCACCAACGCAGGCGAACACATCATTGTGGAGTTGAAGAGAGCGAAACGAAAACTCCATTTAGCAGATCTCATCGAACAAGGACCGAAGTACCGCGCCGCGCTTCATAAATGCCTCTCTCTGCAGGGAGATGAAGGCCCGCACATCTCCATAGTTTTTGTTGTGGGAGAACCATTGTTCGAGCAGCAGGACTTCCAGGGTCCCGCAATGATCAAGGCCGCGCTGCAATCCTTTAACGGAAGGGTCATCCACTACGAAGAGTTGATCAGCAGAGCTCAGGGTGCGTATAGCGACTTCCTCAAAAGTTCCGCTAAAGCCGACCGTATTGACAAGATTCTGAAGAAACTTCAATGAGCAAGAGGCACGGCAACGCGCGGTTGTTGCTGCAGCTCCCGACGCGGCAGCGCAGTCTTTTGATGGGACGTGTGCGGCGATCTGGTACGGAATGCGAACTCTGCCTCCGGAAAGCTCTTCATCGCGCAGGCTACCGATATCGATTAAACAGCGGAAGTAGCCTTCCAGGAACTCCAGACGTGCTCCTTCCACGTTGGAGAGTCGCGATCTTCGTTGATGGCTGCTTCTGGCGTGGCTGTCCGAAGCACGGCACGGTTCCGAAGACTAACACGGAGTTCTGGACCGTCAAGATTTTGAGAAATCGAGAGCGTGACAAATACGTTGATCGTTCTCTCAGAGCACTGGGATGGAGAGTCCTCCGAGTCTGGGAGCACGATGTTCCATCCGGCATTCGCCGAGTAATTAGGCGGATCAAGCATCTCGAAGAATCCTGACCGACCGGTTATCCTCGCGGGCGAATGGCCAGGTCTCGCGCCTTTCGAGGCCCTGGGATCCCATCATCAATACGCGATCTGGCTGCTTTCAGTTGGAGTAAACGAACGTGCGCCAGAAAGCAGAAGCTA
>Ga0302325_10009518_pt1 | contig 21181 bp, 19 predicted proteins | sample Palsa_T0_2_FD_201948 | JGI IMG/M metagenome (GOLD analysis project Ga0302325, IMG submission 201948) | Peat permafrost microbial communities from Stordalen Mire near Abisko, Sweden - Palsa_T0_2 | ecosystem: Environmental > Terrestrial > Soil > Palsa > Peat permafrost | place: Sweden: Abisko...
GCGATTACATCCACGATTACCAGCCGGCCAAATTCGCCGCCATCGAGGCGCGCTGGCACGACGAGCAGCCTGCCGGCGAGGTGCTGATCGCGATTCCAGATGAGCAAACCCAGACCAACTATTTCGAAATCAAGATTCCGGTTCTCGGCAGCTTGATCGGAAGCATGAGCCTCGATTCCAAGGAGGTTGGTCTGACCGACTTTCCGCGGAACGATTGGCCGCCGGTTTTCATTCCGTTTTGGTCGTTTCGCATCATGGTCGGCTGCGGCCTCGTCATGTTGCTGCTCGCCTGGGTGGGCTCGTATCTGAGCGTCAAGAAACGCCTGGAGGAAAGCCGCCTGCTGCTTTGGGGGATATTCTTAAGCTTTCCGCTGCCGTTCATCGCGATATTGACCGGCTGGTTCACCGCTGAAGTCGGACGCCAGCCCTGGACGGTCTATGGAGTGCTGCGTACTGCGGATTCGCTGACGCCGTTCCTGACCGCGCATGCCGCCCTGATCTCGCTCATCGTCTTTTGCGCGGTCTATGGGTTAATTTTCGTCTTCGGCGCCCTTTATATTCACCATCTCCTGCGCATCGGGCCGGTTGGGCGCCTCGCCGAACCGCCAGCCCACGCAATCCCCAACCGTCCGCTTTCCGTTGTTGATGAGCCGGTGACGACGCAGGCTCCGGGAGAATAACCATGGTCTCGTATTGGGTCTTCGTGCTGGCGCTGAGCATCCTGCTGTACGTACTGCTCGACGGCTTTGACTTGGGCATCGGCATTCTCTTTGGCCTGACGCGCGATGAGGCAAAGCGGCGCGGGATGATGGCCGCCGTGGCGCCGGTATGGGACGGCAACGAGACTTGGCTGGTGGTGAACGGCGTCGTGCTCTGGGGCGCGTTTCCGATCGTCTACGCGACGCTTTTTTCCGCGTTCTATCTGGCGCTGCTGCTCATGCTTGCCGGTTTGATCCTGCGCGGGGTGGCGTTCGAGTTCCGTTACAAGGCCGAGCGCATGCGTCCGATCTGGGACCTCGGTTTTGCCGGCGGCTCCCTTGTCGCCGCCTTTATCCAGGGCACCATGGTCGGCGCTTTGGTCCAGGGACTTCCGGTCGCTAACGGGCACTATATCGGCGGCGAATTCGGCTGGGTCAGTCCGTTCGCCCTGATCTGCGGCGTCGGCCTCTGCCTCGGCTACACGCTGCTTGGCGCCTGCTGGCTGGTGCGAAAGGGCGATGGCGAGCTTCGCGAATCCGCCTATCGGCTTATTCCCTACCTGTCGATTAGCTTGTTTGTTTTCCTGATTGTCGTGTTCGGCTACGCGCTCGCCGAGAATCTCCGCGTCATCAGCCGCTGGCTGGAACGTCCTTATTTGTTTGTCTTTCCGGCGATTGGCGCCGTAGCCGCGCTCGTACTCGCGCTGAGTGTGCGCACGCGCCGCGACGGGCTGCCCTTCTACATGGTTTCGCTGATCTTTGTGGCGGCGTTCGGTACGCTCGCGATTTCGTTCTGGCCGTACATGATTCCCTTTTCCATCACCATCGCGGAGGCTGCCGCGCCGCATTCGAGCTTGGCCTTCATGTTTTGGGGAGCCGGCCTGTTCGTATTCCCGCTCATGCTGGTCTACACCGCGATCAGTTACAGCGTGTTCAGGGGGAAAATCGGTTCGAGCGAAAGCAGTTATTAGCGATCCCACCTTGTAAAGAGTCAGGGAGACTGAGAGATGGTGCGGCGTTCAAGTTATACACCGGCTCCCAAATGGCGTTTGATCATGATCAACCGTGGCGTCGCGCCTACGTGGTGCTCAAGCCCGGCGCGAAGGATTCCTTCGTACCGAAGGGGGCATAACCCGGGCGCGGACGAATTCCAATAAGATGCACGAAGGAGCGTAGATATGACGGAGATGAGAAAAGAGACCGATAGCCTCGGCGTCGTTGAAGTTCCTGCCGACAAACTCTGGGGCGCCCAAACCCAGCGCTCACTCGAACATTTCAGCATCGGCAAAGACCTGATGCCCCGCGAGATGATCACGGCCTACGCGATGCTGAAGAAAGCCGCCGCCATCGTTAATCACCAAGGCAAACGGCTCGACGACCAGCGCTGCAAATTGATCGTCCAGGCTTGCGACGAAATTCTCGCCGGCCGGCACCACGACATGTTTCCATTGCACGTCTGGATGAGCGGCAGCGGCACACAGTTCAACATGAACGTCAATGAGGTGATCTCGAACCGCTGCGCTCAAATCGCCGGCACGCCGCTCGCCAGCAATACATCGGCCCATCCCAATGATCACGTCAACATGGGGCAATCGTCGAACGACTCGTTTCCCTCGGCGATGTGCATCGCCGCCGCGGTCAATGTAAAGCGGCGCCTCATTCCGGCGGTGACCGATTTACGCGATGCAATCGACAAAAACGCAAAAGCTTGGGACGAGATCGTCAAGATCGGACGAACGCATATGCAAGACGCGACCCCGCTGACATTGGGGCAGGAATGGTCCGGCTATGCCGGCATGCTGTCGGATGACCTGGAGCGGCTCGAAGGCGCTCTCACGGGCGTATACCGCTTGGCGTTCGGCGGTACGGCGGTTGGGACAGGAATCAATTCGGCGCCGGGTTTCGCCGAAGCGACCGCTGCCGAGATCGCAAAACTTACCGGCCTGCCATTTGTCACCGCGCCGAATAAGTTCACGGTGCAGGGCTCGCATGACGCGCTGGTCCAACTTTCCGGAACCATGCGTACGCTTGCAGTGTCGCTCTACAAGATCGCCAATGACATTCGCCTGATGTCGTGCGGGCCGCGCGCCGGATTTGCCGAGTTGGAAATCCCGAAGAACGAGCCCGGCTCTTCAATCATGCCCGGCAAAATCAATCCGACCCAGTGCGAGGCGCTGACCATGGTCGCCGTCCAGGTCATGGCCAATGATGTTGCGGTAGGCTTTGGCGGCGCCGGCGGCTACCTAGAGATGAACGTCTACAAGCCGCTGATGATTTTCAACATTACCCATTCGATCACTATCATGACCGACAGCTGCACAAATTTCCGAAAATTCCTGGTCGAAGGTACCAAGCCCAATCTGAAGAAGATCAACGAATACGTCGAACGGTCACTGATGCTGGTGACGGCGCTTTCTCCGGTCATCGGCTACGATAAGGCCTCGAAGATCGCTCACTACGCCATGGATAACGATCTGACGCTGAAGGACGCCGCTTTGAAGCTGGGGTTTGTCACCGAGGCCGAATTCGATCGCGTGGTCGATCCGAAGAAAATGGTGAAGCCAAATGTGGCGGCGGCAGGGAAAACCGCGAGCGCGGCCTAGGTCCGCCACTTCGGAAAACGAGCTAGGCGGGATTGCCCCCCGATGCGCTCAAACATTCTTAAATAAAAGGGGCCGCCCCAAGGGCGGCCCGAAACACAGTGACAGAAAACGCCTTATTTATTTGGTGGCGTTTTTGAACGCGTCCTTCACGTTGCCGGTGGCATTGTGCAGATCGCCCTTGGCCTTATCGAATTTGCCTTCGGTCTCGAGCTGCTTGTCGCCCGTCACCTTGCCGGCGGTTTCCTTGATGACGCCTTTCGCCTTATCGGCCGCGCCTCTGACGTGTTCGCTATCCATTCTCGCCTCCATTGCGTGGGTTCCTTATAAGAACGCGCAGGTGGCGTGAAAGTTTCCTGCCCAATACACGCTTATTGGCGATCGCCTAAAGCTTTTCCATCACGCCGGCCAACCGGTTCAGCATGTCGTCTTCCTGTCCCGGAACGATATTCACGGCGATTTGCTTGTAACCCAGCGCCGCCATGCCGTGCGCCCGATCGACGAGCTCGGACGGCGTCCCGGTAAACGTGAGCGCGCGGACAACTTGCGCGGAGAGGTGCTTCTCTTCCGGGCGGACGAACATGAGATGACCGCGGTGGTTCGAGAGGTAGCGCGCATCCGCCGGTTCGTATTGCTGGTAGACTTTGCGATAGGCCTCGAGTTCCGCCGCGAACGGGAACGGCCCTTCCTGCGGCACGATCGAGCCGAACTGGTCGAGCTCAACAAGGTTATGAAACACGATGGCGGCAAATGGCCCGGCTTGCGCCATGCAGCGCTTGCTGTCGCCGGATTCTCCCTCGTCGAGGACGCATCCGCCGCAGCTCGCGGACGCGTAGAAATCGGCGAGGTTTCTGCCGTTTTTCACCCATGCGGCCTGGATGTCCTCGATGTCGGCTTTCTCTCGCTGCGGGTAGCTGACATTGCCGATCCACCCGGCGCCTAATTTTGCCGTTAGCGCGCGGGCTTTCGGTCCGAATGCCGATACGAATGTCGGTATCGGATCCTTGATGTTGATGAGGCCAAGATCGGGATTCAAAAATCTGATCTTGTGCGGGCCACCTTCTTCCGACCACTCCACTGTCTTTCCGGCAAGCAGTCCTTCAATCACCTCGACGTATTTTTCCAGGCGGGCGAGTGGAACTGGCCCCAGTCCCATGGTGCGTCGTCCGGTGTAGCCGGTAGAAACGCCAAACACGATGCGGCCGGGCGCCAAGGCGTTTAACGTCGCAAGCGCATTGGCCGCGACCGGGGCGATGCGGTTTGAGGGAATGAACACGCCGGCGCACAACTTGATGCGCGAGGTCTTCATGGCGGCGGCGCCCATCGCGACCAGGACGTCGGCGCTGAGTAAATGGGTGTCGTAGAACCACGCATAGTTGAAGCCAAGTTTTTCGGCGCGCTCGACCACTTTCCAGGAATCTGCCTTTGTCGGCAGAGTAATACCAAACTCCATTTTCTTTCCTCCCTAGGCGGTAAATAGTGCAGCGCGGTTTAGCCGCCGGCTGCGGCGTGCAAATCAGGTACGCCGCGCGGCGGCGCTGGGCGCAGCGGCGCGGCTGAAAAGGACGCGTTGACGCGATCCGCCGCCGCGTCATCGTAAAGTGTGGTGCGCTGGCGGGGCCGCCGGCCTAAAGATGTGATGGTCTCTTCCATGGCTTCGGGAGGCATTTCCTCGCCGTGAACGGCGCCAGCGGCGCGCGTGATGCTTTCGTTCATCAAGGTGCCACCCAGATCGTTGGCGCCGGCCGTCAGACAGGCGGCGACGCCTTGAGGTCCCATCTTCACCCATGACGTCTGGATGTTTTTCAGGACCGGGTGGAGCGCGAGCCGCGCGACCGCGTGCATGAGCACGGCTTCGCGGAAGGTCGGCCCAAGCCGGCAGCCACCGCGCAAGTGGATCGGAGTCTCCATCGGCACGAACGGCAACGGGACGAGTTCGGTGAAACCGCCGGTGCGGCTTTGCAACTCGCGAAGGCGCAAAAGATGTCGCGCCCAATGCTGGTACCGATCGACGTGGCCGAACATGATGGTGGCGGTCGTGCGCAATCCCAAAAGGTGCGCGGTCTCGATCACGTGCATCCATTGCTCTGTGGTGATTTTGTCGGGACAGATGATGGCCCGGACTTCGTCGTCCAAAATCTCCGCGGCCGTGCCCGGCAAGGTGCCGAGGCCGGCGTCCTTCAGCCGGATCAGAAACTCGCGAACCGAAAGTCCGAGTGTCGCCGCGCCCTGCCAAACCTCGAGCGGCGAGAAGGCGTGGATGTGAATACGCGGACAGACGTCCTTGATCGCGCGGCAGATCGCGAGATAGGTCGAACCGTCATAGGCCGGATGAATGCCGCCTTGCAGGCACAGCTCGACCGCGCCGCGGTCCCAGGCTTCGACGGCGCGCCGCTGGATCTCTTCGAGGCTCAGATCGTAGGGGCGTCCGCGCAAGTTCTCGCTGAGCTTGCCTTTTGAGAAGGCGCAGAACTTGCAACCGAAATGACAGATGTTGGTGTAGTTGATGTTGCGGGTAACGATGTAGCTTACGTCTTCGCCACACGTTTCCGCGCGCAATGAGTCGGCTGCTTGGCGCACGGTGTGAAAGTCCTCGCCGCGGCTGGCGAATAAGGCGACGATTGCGTTTTCGGAGAGCGTCTTGCCCGCGAGCGCGTCGGCGATGATCCCATCGAGCTCGGTATGAATCAAAGGAGCCCGTGGCTCTTCGCGCGTTTTGCCGAGCGTTCCCGGAATCCAGGAATCGCCGCGGGCGAATCCTTCACCGTCCACCGCCCGCATGACTGCGGTGCGTAGCCCACGATCCAGCCACTTGTCCGGGCGACCAACGTAAGCCGGATAGATCGCAAGTCGCTCGACGAGGACCTTGCCGGCTTTGGCCGTATCTCGGGACAGCCTTTCGATCTGCGGCCACGGCCGTTCCGGATTGACGTGGTCGGGCGTGACCGGAGAAACGCCCCCCCAATCGTTGATCCCGGCGGCGACGAGCTGTTGAAGCGCGCCGGGCGATAAATTGGGCGGCGCCTGAATGTTCATCGCGGCGCCGAACACAAGCCGCGTCGCCGCGATGGTCCATAGATGATCGTGGAGACTTGGCTCGGCGTGATCCGCCATCTTGGTGCCGGGCTTGGCGCGAAAGTTTTGAATGATGATTTCCTGCAAGTGCCCATATTGTTCGTGCAGGGCCCGCAACTTGAGCAAAGCGGCGAGGCGCTCACAGCGCGTTTCGCCGATGCCGATGAGAATGCCGGAGGTAAACGGAATCGCCGCTTCGCCGGCGGCGCGAATGACTTCGAGACGCACGGCGGGATGCTTATCCGGCGAGCCGAAATGAGGGCCGCCACGCGCGCAAAGCCGCTCCGCCGAACTCTCCAGCATCAAGCCTTGCGACACGGAAACGCAGCGCAGCGACGCAAGTTCGCCGGCGCTCATGACTCCGGCATTAAGGTGCGGAAGGAGGCCGGTTTCTTGCAATACCAGCGCCGCCATCTCGCGGAGGTAAGAAAGAGTCGTGTCGTGCCCGAGTTGGGTCAACTCCGCGCGCGCCACGCGATAGCGCTCTTCCGGCTTATCACCCAAGGTGAAGAGCGCCTCGCGGCATCCCGCTGCGGCGCCGGCGCCGGCGATGGCGAGCACTTCTTCCTTGGTCAAATAGGCGCGCGTGCCGCGCCGGGGCGGACGTGCAAACGTGCAATAGTGGCAGCTATCCCTGCACAACTGGGTCAGCGGAATGAACACTTTTCGCGAGTAGGAAATTGACGCGCCATGGCCGCGGTCGCGCGACGCGGCCGCCACGTCCAGGAGCGCGGCAAGGTCGCCGCCTTCGTCCGCCAGGGCAAAGACCTCGGCGTCCGACAGACGATCGCCATCCCTGGCGCTGCGCAAAGCGCGATTGAAGTTGTTCATTGTGACTCGAGCGCCAGCGACGCTTCGTGATCCCATTCCGCCCGGCGGTCCTCGAGCAATTTCCAGCTTCGCGTTGCGGAACGCTTGCTCATGAATCTTTGGAGATCGGAAGGCTCATCGACATCAAGCGCAATGGCGCCGTTGCGGACCACGGTTGGCGTCAGCCCGACCGCGCGGGCTGCCGCAAGATGCGGGAAATAGCTGTTGGGACCAAACCGCAGCGGGACGACATCGGCAGGCGAACAGACGATTGCGTTCGAGCCGCGCTCGTCCCACGCCGGAACGATGGTGAAAGCAGGCGCTGAAAGATGTGCGGCCAGGACGCCGCTAATGTCGATACGCGACACGAGCGGAATATCGCCCGGCAGCGTCAACATCGCGGATGAGGTCGCCGCCAGGCGGCGCGCGGCGGCGCTCACGGCGCCGGTGTGGCCGTCATGCGCACCTTCGGACCACACCTCGGCACCAGAGCGCCGCGCGATTTCGGCGACATCCCGGTCGGCCGTTACGACGGCAATACCGTGCAGCTCCGGCACGGCCGCAACGGCGTCCAGCACGTCCTGAAACATCGCAAGCGCCAAATCCTTCCGCAGCTGTGCCGAAAGCGCGTCAGCCAGCCGCTGCTTCGCAAGCGCGGCGTCCTTAACCGGAATGACGGCCCAGATTTCGGGATGCGACACTCGCCGATCATTCCCCATTAAGCGCTTCCATTGCAACGCGGGAACGGCGCACCACACTTTTCTGCCGTCGCCAGAGCATGGCGTCTGTCCTATTTCTTTATGACGGCGGCTTGCGAATGACGCCGCGAGAGATCGTCGGCCAATGCCAGCGTCATTTTCGCCAGTTGCTCGCGATCCGCAAGCGAAACCATCACCGCCCTGGTCGCGATTGCCGTAATCGGGAGTGTGGCGAGAAGAGGGGCGTCGCGGTCATCGACGACGTAGCCGTCGAGTAGGTCAGCATAGCGTTCTGCCACAGTTTCAGCGCTGACCTTGAGCCCGAGCTCGCGCATCATTTTCGCCGTCGGTCCTTTAACCGCCTGATCGCCGACGATGGGGGCAACGGCCACAACCGGCGCAGTGCATGCCCGCAGCGCTTCTCGTACGCCTGGTACCGCCAGAATGGGCTCGATGCTGATAAACGGGTTTGACGGGCAAATCACGACAGCGCGCAACTCCGGGTGCGCAAGGGCCGCGACAAAATCGGGATGCGGCTTTGCCGTCGTGGCGCCGTGGTAGGAAAATTCCGTCACCTCCGGCTTGCACTGCTGCTCGACAAAATAACGTTGGAAGTCGAGCCAACCGGCTGCGGTGCGAACGCGCGTGCGGACCGGATCGTCGGTCATCGGCACAATTGCGGCCCGAACGCCGAAGCGGTCGGCAAAGTCGCGGATGATGTGGGACGACGGCTCGCCGGCGCGCATCCGGCGGGTGCGCTCGACGTGAATGGCAAGATCGCCGTCGCCTAAGCGAAACCAGGTTTCACCGCCCAGCGCGGCCAAGACCGCCATGAAAGTCCAGGTCTCGTCGCGTCGCCCCCAGCCGGTTTCGGGATTGTCGAGACCCGCCAGCGTGTAGAGCAGCGTGTCGATATCCGGAGAGACGTGCAGGCCGAGATGCTCGAAATCGTCGCCAGTGTTGGCCACAACGGTGAGCTTTCCGGCAGGAACGACGTTGCGCAGGCCGAGGGCAAGCTTGGCGCCGCCAACGCCGCCGGAAAGCGCGAGCACGCGGTCCCGCTGTATGCTTTCTTGCGTCATCGGAACAGGTCGTCCTTGGGATCGCGCAGCAATTGCGCAGCCGAAGAGGCTTGCGCGGACCATGTAAGCCCGCGCACCACAATAACCGGCATGGCCTCATCCGCCTGCCCCATGAGGAGCGATGCCGCCGCGGCAATCTCGTCGGCAAAGCCTGTCTCGCTCACCTGTAAGGGGCGATCGTAGAGGTCGGGTTGGCCGCGAAGATCGCAAAGCGCCGGAAGACCGGCGGCGCCGAGGGCGACGCCAACGGTCCCAAGCCGCCACGCGCGCCCGAAACTGTCATTGATGACGACGGCAATGTTTTTGCCGAGCCGCGACCGAAGACCTTCGTGCAAAAGCCGCGCCGACCGATCGGGATCTTCCGGCAAAAGCAGGACAGGTTTCGCCCCGCGCCGCGGGTCGACATTCGATTGGTCGACCCCGGCATTGGCGAGCACGAAGCCCAACCTGTGTTCGACAATAAGCACGCCGGCTTTATGCCGCAGCACCTCGCTGGATTCGCTGAGGATCACCTCAACCAGCCGCGGATCTTTTTGCACCTCCTTGGACAGCGCCAACGCGCGTTCGCCGGGTTCGACTGCCGCGAGATCGACGTATCTGCCTTCGGCCTTCGAGATGATCTTTTGGGCGAGCACCAGGACGTCGCCGTCGCGTAATACCGGTCCCTGGCTTTGGGTAATGTCGCAGATCAAGGAAACGAGATCGGTGCCCGGTTCAACGAGAGGAATTCCGGGAACCGGGATGAGCTGCAAATTGCGCGTCTTCGCTGCATTGCGCATGCGATGTTCAACTGTTGGCGGGTGGGATCATTGCCGGGACTGGGGCAGCCGGCAAGATGTGTGCGGGGGACGGTGTGATGCGGCAAACTCAAATCCCCGGCCGTTGCCGACCGCGGACCGTTAGTGTTTACCTCAATCGTCCGATAGAGCCAGCGGCTTTATCAGACCCAGCCGCTCTTCGCCTGTACGGGAACAAGCTCGGAGTCGGCGACGCCGACGGCGAACGCCGAGCGGAAGAAGCCATTCTGCCGCTGCCCGACGGTATAGGCGATGTTTTGCAACTGAGTGCGCAGATCGATCTCGCCGATCACGGTCTTGAAAGTGTGGTTTTTCAGATACTCGGTGACCGCCTCTCGATCGACCGTACCGGGGCCTTCAAACGCCTGGGTGAGAACCTGGCCGTTTGCGTTTTTGCACCGACCACGCCAATCTGACGGTTCCGGTATCCGTTCTCGCAATTCGTATGAACGGAGCAGCCAGCGCCGTCGCGCCGGCATATTTCAGCAATTCGCGTCGTCGCATGAAAATCTCCCCGATCGGATTTTTTCGCGCATAGCCTATAGCGCGCCGTGGGGGAGACGGTATGTCGTCGGAACTAAGGACAATGCGCACTCGGTAGACCGTCCTAAGCATTTAGGACAGACTTGCGTTGCGCAGCACGCAAGGATGCCGATGCCCAAACCAGATGCTGACAAAACTAATAGATTGAGGAGGGGCCCGTGAGTACGGCCGCTGGACCCACACCCAATGTTGCAACGCTGCGCCTGGGCGGCGGAGCAGTGGGCTTTAACTGGCTTCCGGTGATCGTCGCCGAACGCCAAGGCATGTTCGCGCGACGCAACCTTGCGGTCGACATCAAGCGTCTCGGCGCCGTCGATAAAGTAACCGCCGCGGTCAAGGCCGGCGAACTTGACCTTGCGATTACGCCCCCCGAAGGCGCGATCCGCGACTGCGCGGGCGGCGGCAATCTGCGGATTATCGCAGGGAACGTGAACCGGTTGCCGCTCTCGCTGATCGCCAATCCGCGCATTCGCCGGATCGAGGAGTTGCGCGGGGCGCGCCTTGGCACCTCGTCGCTCACCGAAGGCACGGCGCTCTACACCATGGAAGTGCTGCGGCAGCACGGCCTGAATTATCCGGGCGACTATGAGTTTGCCGTCGTCGGCGTTCACCCGGCGCGCTGGAAAGCGCTGCAGGAAGGAACGATTGACGCCGCGGTCCAGCTTATTCCGCTGAACTTTGTCGCCGAGGATGCCGGCTACACTAATCTGGGTGAGGTGACTGACTACATACCGGAGATCGTCTTCACCGGCCTCATCGTCGATCGCACGGCGGCCGAAAAGCGCCGTGACCAGATCGTTGCTTTTCTTAGCGCCGTAACGGAGGGCACGCGTTGGGTCTACGATCCCGCCAACGACGAAACGCTTTTGGCATTGACCAAAGAACTGACCCAAGCCGAGGGCAAATACGGCCGGCAAGCCCTGGACTATATGCGGCAGATGCGGGTTTTTTCGCCGGAGCTTTCCATTCCCGACGCGGCCTTTGCCAAATCGCTCGAGCTTATGCAGAAGGCTGGGCTAGCCGACGCGCAGCTTGTGGCCGACGCGAAAGCCGTCCTCGACGCCAGTTTCCTTGCTGCCGCGTTAAAATCGCACTGAGCAATGACGGCTCTGCCTTTCGATTTTGTGCTCGACGCAAGAAGTGCCGTGCGCATTGTTTGCGGCGCGTTCTTCCTGCCGCACACGATTGCGAAATTACGCAATATCGACCGCGCTTCGGTCCTGTTCGACAAAGTGGGCTTTCGGCCGCCGCGTCCGTTTGTTGTACTGACGACTGTGATGGAGCTTATCGCGGCATTCGGGTTGATTTCGGGCCTTTATCCGCGCCTTGCCGCGGTTGTGGCTGCGACTGTGCTCTTCGGCGCTGCTTACGCCATCGCTCGCAACCATGCCCTGATGTGGCGGTGGCAGCATCCGGGCATCGAATACATGGTGTTTTGGGCGGTCGTTTGCCTCTTGGTGGGCTTTCTGCCGTAAGCCGGTGGCGGAAATATGCTATCGCTGCCTTGGTTGTTCACGTTGGCCCAGAAGCCAATAAACTGGCCGGGTGGCAGGTGGGAGGAGGGCGCCGATGATCGTCGTTTCTGCGGCGGGTTCCGACGAGCGTTTGAACCTTGGCACGCGCGACGCCTGCGAGGTGGTAAATTCCATCGGCACCGACTCCTATGGCGATGTCTGCTTCGCCATGCTGGAACGAGCGCTCAACGCCGAGCATTGGGCGCTGTTTCGTTTCCGCTCCGGCAGCCCGTTGAAATGCGTGGCGACGGCGAGCAAGCGCGACAAGGCGGCGGCGAAGGAAAATTGCGAGCGCTTCGTCGGGCACTGTTACAGCGTCGACCCGTCGGTGAAGGTCGCCCGCACGCGCCTTTCGGCGCCAACGCTGACGAAACTGGCGATCGATGACATCGAGGACCCGCAGTATCGGCACTGCTTCGAGCTGACCCACGTCCAGGAACGCGTGAGTTTATTTTCGTGGGTCGGGCTCGATTTGTATCAGCTGAGCATATTTCGCGGTCCGCGCAAGGCCTCGTTTTCCGCGCTCGAGATGAATCATTTCGCGGCGCTCGCCAAGCTGCTCCTGGCGACAGCGCGAAAGCACGAGATGCTGGTCGATCGGCAAACGAGCTTTCCGCGGCACCTGAACGTCGACGGCATTGAGCGTCTGCTCAAGCTGCGTTCACCGGAGCTCAGCGCGCGCGAGTGCGAGGTGTGCGCCCGCGCGGTGGCCGGCAAGACCATCGAAGGAACGTCGCTTGATCTCGACATCAAGCGAACGAGCGTCATTACCTATCGGCAAAGGGCCTACCAGAAGCTCGGTATTTCCCGGACCAACGAGCTTGTTGCCCTGTTGAGCAACCTCCATGCCGAGCGGTCGCTGGCTTCCTGAAGGATCGCTTCACTTTAGCGCCATGTTCGGGCCGGCAATTGGGGCCTCTAAAGCGCCTGCTTTCCCTAATGGTTGCGGATTGTTAACCATCAACTTTAATCAGGGACTCACCAAACCTCGCTACTCATGCGCCGTCGGGCGCACGGTTGGACAGGGCGTGGGTGGTGTTCGCAGAACGGCTTATCCGCAAGCGATTCGCGCGGCTGGCACTGGCCATCTTGCTCATCGGAACGGCGGGCTGGGCTTTTTTGCCCTACGTCACCCATCGGGTCGCCGCTTCCGCGTTCGTTAACTCTGAGCTGGTGCGGGTCAGCGCGCCATTCGCCGGCCGCCTCACCAATGCATTGCCCCGGCAAGGCGATTTCATAAGCAACACCAGATCGGTGAATCTGATCGAAGCTTTGTCGCCCGACCGGCGTCATCTGTTCGAACTTCAGCTGCAACTCGCGCTGGCGAACAAAACCGGCGAGCTCGCCCAACAACACCTCAACGAAATCGCGTCGCTTGATGCGGAGTTGGCCAAGCGGATCGACACTTACCGGCACGCCATTGTTAATCTGATCTCTCACGAGGGCATGGAGGCCGAAGCCGAACGGGCCGGATGCATCGAGGAATTAAAGCACCGTGACGATGTTGGTCTGCGCATGGACACATTGACCGAATCGGGATTGGCTTCGGACATTCGCTCCTCCGAAGCGCATGCTACCGCGCGCGGCGCCGCGACCCGGTGCGCCGTCGCAGCCGCACGCGGCGATCGGATCAAGGCCGAGCTGGAAGCCGCGCAAAACGGGGTATTTCTCCGCAACGGCATCAGTGACGTCCCGTATTCCCAGCAGCAGCGCGAGAATCTGATGCTCCGCCGGCAAGAGTTGCAAACCCAGGAGCTGCAAGAGTCAGCGCGTTCCACACAGCTCGCGGCGGACATTTCGGCAGAGCGCGATCGTATCGCGCAACTGGATAATTATAGGCCGGCGCTGCCGGGGGGCCATGTGGTGTGGTCGACAACCGCAAGCCCGGGTTCTGCGGTCATCGAAGGCCAAACCATCCTGGACCTCGCCGATTGCGAACACCGTTTCGTCGCCGTCGACCTTCCGGAACGCGATTTCGAGCAGATCAAGATGGGTGATGTTGCCGCCGTCCGCCTGGTCGGGGGCAACGAATGGCGGGAGGGTCGTGTGCGGCAAATCCGTGGCTCGGCGGCCCGCGCTGACGATCGGCTGTTCGCCGCGCAAATACCAAGTCCCGGTCCCGCGACCATTACGGTTGAGGTGTCTTTGCCGCCCGACGATGTCCGTAGCGACGGAACGAATTTATGCGGCATCGGGCGGCTCGCCGAAGTGCGCTTTCCGCGACCCTTCTTCGACATGGCCAAGTTCGCCAAGGTTGGATGGCACTGGCTGACCGGGGCGACGCACATGCAAACGGCAGCGAATACCGCGCCGGGCCGCTGACGTGGACTCGGATACGGTCACGATTTTCCAGCTACTGGCGCCGACCATATTCGTCGCAGGCGCGATTTACACTCTCGGGCCGATATTACCGATCGACCGTCCCTGGACGCGCATCTTTGTGTTTTGCGCCGTCTGGCTGATCGTCGGGCGCTACCAAAGCTGGCGGCTGTTCGTGACCGTGTTGCCGGCGCGCGGCGCTTGGTACGAGGTCGTGTGGGTTTGGTTCGTTTACCTCGTGGAGCTGTTCGCGACCGGCGACGCGGTGATCCTTTACCTGATGTTCCTGCGCGGTACGGACCGGAAGCCTGAAGCCGATCTCCACGAGACGCGCCTGCGCGCCACGCCGCCGCCGGAATTGCCGAGCGTCGATATCTACATTCCGACTTATAACGAGCCGATGGACGTGCTGGAAAAGACCATTACCGGCGCGCTGTGTTTGGATTATCCGAACTTCCAGGTTTGGGTGCTCGACGACGGCCGTCGTCCATGGCTGAAGGAATTCTGCCGCGACAAAGGCGTTGGTTATCTCACCCGGCCCAACAACGCCCACGCCAAGGCGGGGAATATCAATCACGCGCTCACCAAAACGAACGCTCCGTTCGTTGCGATATTCGATGCCGATTTCATTCCGCAGCAAAATTTCCTGATGCGGACGATGGGCTTCTTCGCCGATCCAAAAATCGGCATCGTGCAGACGCCGCATGCTTTCTACAACAGCGATCCGATGCAGACTAATCTGGCGCTGCGCAAGACGCTGCCGGACGATCAGCGGTTCTTCTTTGAAGCGATCATGCCCAGCCGCGACGGCTGGGATGCCGCGTTCTGCTGCGGCTCCAATTCGGTCACCCGGCGCGAGGCGCTGCGCAGCGTCGGCGACGCGTTGCCGACCGGTTCGATCACCGAGGACATGCTGCTCACCCTGGTGCTCCTTCGGAAAGGCTATGTGACGCGCTATTTGTGCGAGCGGCTTGCTTTCGGCCTGGCGCCGGAAAACATCGAAGCTTTCTTTGTGCAGCGGCAGCGTTGGGCGCGCGGCGGCACGCAAATCCTGTTCTTGCCGGAGGGCCCGCTTGGGTCGCGCCTCGGCTTCATGCATCGGCTGCTGTTTTTGCCGTCGCATTGGCTGTCGCAAAGCTGCACTGCGGCGTTGACGATCGCCACACCCTTGGTCTTCCTGTGGACCGGCCTGTTGCCGTTGGTCAACGTTACCTCGGCCTCCATTATCGATTACATCGTGCCGATGATCCTGGCGCTTATGGGGGGGATGCGAATCTTGGCCCCGGGAAAATATTTCCCACTCGCCTCGCAGGTGCTCGGCACTTTCCAGGCTTTCAAAATCCTGCCGACAGTGCTGCTGACCTTGATAAAACCGTTCGGCCATGCGTTCAAAGTCACGCCCAAGGGCAAAGACGCCAGGCGCTCGAACTATGATCGCGGCATTTTCTGGTCCGCCGCCACTCTGATCTTTCTGACGCTCGGCGGGTTGGTTGTTAACTCGATGCCGGAAATACGGATAATCGATGACGCCTTGCTGCTTCCGATCCTGGCGATTTGGGGCGTCATCAACATCGTTGTCCTTTTTCTCGTGTGCATGCTGTCGTTGCAGGCGCCGGTGCGGCGGTCGGAAGAGCGATTCAGGCTTGACGAGGCGATCGGCTTATTCAGCGCAAGCGGTGAAGTTTCGACCGGCTTTATTCGCGATATCTCGTTGTCGGGCGTCGCGATCGCAGTCGACGCCGACGCTGAAGTCGTCACGCAGGTCGGTGAACTCGCTCGGGTGTTCATCAGGGAAGTGGGGTTCGTTCCCGGTCGCGTGGTCCGGCAGCACGACAGGTTCCTGGCCATACAATTCGACTTGCCGCAATCCGTCGAACGCGACTTGCTGATCAGCAAGCTCTTCACGCTCGGACTCAATACCACGGCGGACGTGACCGCCTCATCCGCGGCTACTCTCGCGATCCTCGGCAGCATCCTCAAGGTCCGCTCGCCTTACGTGCGCGCGGAAGCCAGCGGGGCCGCCCCGGCGGCGCCCGCCGAAAAGCTCGCGGCGGAAAGCCTAGTCCTTCAACCAAGCGGCCAGAAGCAGCGGCTGCGCGAAATTGGTGCCCGGCGGCGCTCCTTCGCCGCGTGACGCCACATCACGCGGTATCTCCGACCGGATCGCCCGGCGCGCCGCCGCGCGGCACTATGCCGCCGTCGATCGTCAGCATGGCCCCGGAAATGTATGAGGCGCGATCCGAGGCGAGAAAGGCCACGACGCCTGAAATTTCGTCGGGACGCGCTGGCCGTCCGTACGCCATGTTGCGATAGAAGCGCCGGCGCCACTCGTCGCGATCTTGCGGTGCGACTTTTTCCTCTTCGATTTTGCGAAGATAGGACATGCGTTCCGTGTCGACCGGTCCAGGATTGACGCCGCAGACACGCACGCCGTAACGCATGCTCGCTCCGCCCAAAGCGTGCGTGAAATTTATCAAGGCCGCGTTGGCCGGTGCGCCGCAAATGTAGCCGGCATTGGTCATCTGGCCGCCAGCGCCTACCACATTGACGATCACGCCAGCGCGGCGCGCGCACATCGTCTGATACACAATGCGCGTGACGCCGATGTAGCCGAACAGCTTGAGGTCCCAAGCTTCGCGCCAAGCGTCTTCGCTCACCTGATCGAGCGTGCCGCCGGGGATCGCCCCTGCGTTGTTGATGAGGATATCTGTACCCTCACATCGATGCGCAAATGCGTCGCGTTGCTCGCGCTTCGACAGATCAACCGCCTCCGTCTCCACGCCAATCTGGAACCGAGATCTAAGATCACCGGCGGCTCGTTGCAATTCGTCGCGATTGCGCGCTGCGAGCGTCAGGTTGACGCCCTCGCGCGCCAATTCTTCGGCAATGGCAAGCCCGATGCCCTTGCTCGCGCCAGTGATCGCGGCCGATTTTCCTCGCAGATGCAGTTCCATAATGACCCCGTTGTTAGTCGCCAGTGATGGCGGGCTTAGTTAGCGCTGAAGACACGACAAGGCTAAAGGACGGTGTCGCCCGCGCAAGGATTCCGCGCTGGGGTCTAGTTCATCGGCTGTCGATAATCGTAAGGGCAGACCAAGCAATTCCAGGCGCAAAATATCTCCCATCGGCTGTTATCATGGCGCGGTGGATGCCCTAAACGTCCCGCATTGTGCCGATACCGGCGTCGATTTTGAGGGAAGCAATCATGGAAGGCCAATCTCCAACCATCGCGGTCGTCGGCGGGACCGGCGCCGAGGGCAGCGCCATTGCGCTGCGTCTGGGCCACGTAGGCTACCGCGTGATTATCGGGACGCGGGACTCGGCGAAGGGTGTCCGCGTGACCGCGGAACTCAACAAACTCCTCGGCGCCGAGGCGATCGCGTTTTCGGGGAACGCCGAGGCGGCAAACGCGTCCGATATCGTGATCTTGACGGTGCCATACGCCGCCCAACAACGGATCGTGCAGGAAATCGCCGCCGCTCTCGAGGGCAAGATACTGATCGACGCAACGGCGCCTTTGATGCCGCCAAAAGTGAGCAACGTCCAACTTCCGCCGGGCGGCTCGGCTGTCGCCCAGATACAGCACACGCTGGGCGACAAGGTGCGGGTGGTATCCGCTTTTCAAAACGTCGCCGCGCATAAGCTTCGCGAGCTCGACGCGGACGCGGAGTGCGACGTTCTCGTTTGCGGCGATGACGTGAAGGCCAGAGTCACGGCATGCGAACTCATTAGGCGGATGGGACTGCGCGCTCTCGAGGCCGGCCCGATTTGCAACTCGGCGGCGGCCGAGGCGCTGACCTCGCTGCTCATATTCTTCAATCGCAAGTACCAGGTCTCCGGCTCCGGTATCCGCATCACTGGTTTGGAAGAAACGGCGACCGGCTGATGTCCTTAGCTCTCAGGACAGACAGCAAAACTCCACGTTGAAAATACTACTAGCCAGGAACGGGCGATGTCACGGGCCGTCGCGGCCGGTTAGCGAAAACCCCATACGTGGAGCAGTGAATGTCGAAGCGAACTAAGCCGCCGTTTCGCGCGGACCAGGTGGGAAGTCTGCTGCGTCCCCAACATCTGCTCGACGCCCGCGGCAAATTCGACAAGGGCGAAATTACCGCCGCGCAACTGCGCAGTATTGAGGACGACGCCATTCGGCACGCCGTGAAACGTCAAGAGGAAGTTGGTCTCAAAGCCGTCACCGACGGCGAGTTCCGCCGCCGGTCCTGGCACATGGACTTTATCTGCCGCATTGGCGGCGTCACTTCGGCGGGCACCCAGTTAAGGCCATTCTACAACGAGACCGGTTCGGTCAAGAACGAAATAGATCTGCCCAAGGTTGTCGGAAAGCTTTGCCTCCGCGAGCCGATCTTCGCCGACGACTTTAAGTTCCTGGAATCCGCGACCAAGGCGACGCCGAAGCTGTCCATTCCGTCGCCCAGCATGCTGCACGGGCTCGGCGCCACTGAAGACAAGAGCATTTATGGCCGGCCGGAGGATTTCTGGGCCGATCTTGTCAACGTTTACAAAGAGGAACTTTGGGCGTTGAGCCGCATCGGCTGCACCTATCTGCAGATCGACGACACGATGTTTGCGACCTTGAGCGACCCGTCTTTCCAGAAAAAGCTTAATCCGTCCGCGGGTATGCAAGATCAACTGTACAAGACCTATATCCGGCTGATGAACGATTCGCTCGCGCAGCGGCCGCCGGGAGTGACGCTTTGTGTCCACACCTGCCGCGGCAATCATCGTTCGGCCTGGGTTGCCGCCGGCGGTTACGATCCGGTAGCCGAGGCAGTCTTTAACGAGCTCGACGTCGATGGTTTCTTTCTGGAATACGACGACGAGCGCTCCGGCACGTTCGAGCCGTTGCGGTTCGTGCCGAAAGGCAAAATGGTCGTGCTCGGGCTGTTGACGAGCAAGAAGGGTGCGCTTGAGAAAAAGGATGACATCAAACGGCGCATTGATGCCGCCACGAAATATATCGATCTTGAGCAGCTCGCGCTTTCGCCGCAATGCGGATTTGCTTCGACTTCGCTGGGCAATTTGCTGACGGAAGATCAGGAATTCGCGAAGCTCGCGCTCGTGGTGGAAATCACGCGCGAAGTTTGGGGCGAGTGAAGTCGGCGCCTTCATTTAGCTCCCGGCATGCCTCAATCTCGCGGGAATCTGCCGCGACTGTGCCGCCGATTCATCAAGCTAAAGTATTGGAGATGGCGGCATGACGTTGCGGCGCTTTGGTTTCATCGCGTTGGTGTCAGTGGGACTCGTAGGCACTTCGCTAAGTTCCAACGCGCAGGTGATCTGCACCGGCAATGCCAGTCCGCCCCCTGAACTGCCGGTCTACGATGAGCCGCCGATCCCGGGCGAGGGTTACATCTGGACGCCCGGATATTGGAGCGGCGGTCCACTCGGCTACTTCTGGGTTCCCGGGACCTGGGTCGAGCCGCCAGCCGCCGGGCTGTTGTGGACGCCCGGCTATTGGGGCTTTCGAGACGGAATTTATGTGTGGAACGCCGGCTATTGGGGGCCCCACGTCGGCTTCTACGGCGGAGTCAATTATGGCTTCGGCTATGGCGGTGTTGGTTATCTCGGCGGGCGTTGGGTCAACGGGGTATTTGCCTACAATCAAACGGTCAATAATTTCGGCGGCGTTCGCATCACCAACGTCTACGAGGAAACCGTCACCATCAACAATGGGCCACGTGTCAGCTTCAACGGTGGTTCGGGTGGCACCAGAGTGCGGCCGACGCCGGAGGAAGAAGCTGCTGCGCGAGAACAGCACGTCGCCGCCAACCTGCTGCAAATCCAACACGAGCGAACCGCCGGCGCCAACAAGGATTTGCTTGCGTCTGAAAATCACGGTCGGCCGGCGATTGCGGCGACCGCCAAGCCCGGGGAGTTCAGCGGTAAAGGTGTGGTCGCCGCGCGCGAAGTAAGGCCTGGCGAGGAAGGCCTGCAAAAACCGAATAACGCGATGCGACCTGCCATCATCGGCAACAAGCCGATGGAGCGGGAAGACACCCCGAAAGCCAAGGATACGTTGAAGCGCGAAGCGGAACCTAATCCTAACAACCCGTTGCGACCTGGTGCGACCGGTAACAAGCCGGTAGAGCGGGAAGAAACGCCGAAAGCCAAAGAGACACTGAGACAGGAAGCGGAGCCTAATCCGCCGACCGGTCATGCCGTGGTGCCGAACAACAACAAGCCGCCGCGGGACGAAGCCAAGCTTCCCGCCGACAAGGCAGAAACGCCGAAGCCGCGGGAAAAATTGCCGGAGGGCGCGGCCGGCACCGCTAATCCGCCACCAAAGATCGTTACGGCACCCAACCCCAATCCGAAAGCGAAACCTGATTCCAAGGACAAAAAGCCGCCGCAATGAGGCGAACGCGAACCGGATATTTTGTCCCGGGTCCTGCCGATTAATCTTTCGGTGAGGTATCGCGCTTACTCATCGAGCGATGCGGCAATTTCTGATTGCACTGTTCTCCGGTTTGATCATTGCGGCTGCGGCCGACGAAGTGCTCTATGGCGGCGCAAATACGGTCATACCGGCGAAAGTTGCCGGATCGAACGCGGTCAACCAATTCAACTATCAGCTGAGTCTGTTGCTCAGCAAAGTCCCCTGAATCTCGTAAGCGTGTCGTGCTCGCGCAACCTAAGCGCCGGTGAATTGGGCGGGGCGCTTTTCCAGGAAGGCGTTGACGCCTTCCTGAAAATCCGCGGTGGCACCGGCAAGCCGCTGCATGCGGCACTCGAGATCGAGCTGCTGCTCATACGAATTCTCGGGACTTTCCCAATAGAGGCGGCGAATGAAGCCGAGCGCCGCGGTCGGGCCGTCCGCGAGTTCGCCCGCCAGGCGCAGCGCTTCGCTCATTAGTTGTTCGTCGTTGAACACGCGGTTGACGAGTCCCCACGCCAGCGCCGTTTCCGCCGGCAAGCGCTCGCCGAGCAGTGATAGTTCGATCGCCCGGGCGCGGCCGATCAATCTCGGCAGCAGCCAGGTCGAGCCGCAATCGGGCACCAAGCCGATGCGCCGAAATGCCTGCAG
>Ga0302325_10009519_pt1 | contig 21180 bp, 20 predicted proteins | sample Palsa_T0_2_FD_201948 | JGI IMG/M metagenome (GOLD analysis project Ga0302325, IMG submission 201948) | Peat permafrost microbial communities from Stordalen Mire near Abisko, Sweden - Palsa_T0_2 | ecosystem: Environmental > Terrestrial > Soil > Palsa > Peat permafrost | place: Sweden: Abisko...
ATCCGCCCGATCGAGTTGTTACCGTCGTTGGTGAACCACATCGCCCCGTCAGGACCAACCGTGATCTCCTGAGGATTGCTGATCCCGACGCCGGTAAAGGTGCTAACGACACCACCGGTCGTGATACGTCCGATCGAACTGTTGCCGCTGTTCACAAACCACATCGCCCCGTCGGGCCCCGCAGTAATGCCCGCCGGTTCAGCAAAAATGTTGGCCGGATAGCTCGTGACAGCGCCGCCCTGGTTTCCCGTCGCCATAGCCGGATACGAGCCAGCGAAGACGGATACGACGAACCCCCCCACAATTGCAACGAGCGACAGCCGGACACACTTCATCGGGTCTCCCCTCCAACCTCCCCGCCTCATCCTGCGAGCGGGCCCCCTTTTTCTCTACCTATCTCAAGAACACCCTCTCACACACGAACGCACTGGACAATCGCAACCATCAGAGGTGGGCAGCCGAAGACGCCCGAGGCGGACGCTCTTGGCTTCTTGGCCGCCATGCCCTCTTTGGTTCGCTGGCCGATCAGGCGCCGTTCGAACTGGCAGGAACGTCGCCAGCGCGGTCGCCATCATCTCCACGGCGAGCGATGACGTGTCGACGCCCGGTCGAGAGCAATAACCGGTTGGCCGAAAGCGAAGTCCGAGCTCGGGATGGATGGAATCATCGGAGTCGATTCGACGGAGGGACGGAAAGGTTGGACTGGGAGAGCCGCCTGGCTTCTCCCAAAATCGAGGTCACAGGAGCGGGCAGATAACGTCCAGACCATGAGCCGAGCGGCTTCGACGAGTTGCCATCCACGTGCTGGCTCTGCGCCTTAACCGGTGGCAAGAGGTGGACGGCTAGCGGACCGACGGCCAATGGTCCGGCTGCCTACGGCGTGGCGTCCGCCTCGATCATCCTGGTTGGTTGGCCTCGTCGCCGTCAGTTCGTATGTCATCGGAGCATGGCTTCTGCTGTTCCCGCTCGGGTTGGCGGACCGCACCCATCTACCCGGGTGCGCTTGTGGTGACGCTGCTTTGCAGGTGTGGTTTCTTGAACTAGCCCGGGTCAGTCTCGGTCACGGGCATATGCCCTTCCACACCAGCCTCATCGACTACCCAAGTGGGATCAACCTCGCCGACAATGTTGGTCTCCCCTTTCTTGGCATCCTGTTCGCTCCGGTGACGGCGGTCATCGGCCCCGTAGGGACCTTTGTGCTCCTTCTGCGATTGGGGCTCGTCTTGTCCTCGTTGTCGGCTTTCTTGGTGCTGAGGAGGTTGGTCCGCTCGGGACTCGCCGCCGGTGTAGGCGGGGCGCTGTACGGTTTCTCGCCCTACATGACCCACCAGGCCCCGGTTCACTTGTTCCTGGTGTTTGTGCCTCTGCCGCCGATCATGTTGTTAATCGTCGCCGAGGAGGTCTCGCGGTCACGCTCCGGTGGGGCCTTCAAGCGAGGGATGCTCCTCGGGGTCTTGGCTGTCGCCCAATACTTCATATCAGCGGAGGTCCTCATCACGACCGCGCTCGTGGCGGTCGTGACCCTCGCGGTCTTCGCGGCCTGGAAGATGGCTCGGCGCCAGCCACCCCGCACCCAGACGAAGGCCCTTTGTCGCCTGACGGCCGGCGCTACGACAGTGGCGGTGCCGTGCTTGGCGTACCCAGCTTGGTACGCGCTTTTCGGCCCGCAACGGGTGCTAGGGCCGACCCAACCAGTCACCCTGCCAGGAATCGATGTCCTTGGTTCGATGCTCCCTGCGGATCGCTACCTCCTTGCGGGCAGGATCTTGGGCTGGCAGGGACCGACGATTGCGCTTCAGGGAGATATGGCATTCGTGGGGGTGCCTCTCCTGATCCTGCTCGTGTGGGTGGTGTTCCGCTTCCGCAACCTGATCGCTGTGCGGGCCGCCGCGGTGCTCGCCGTGGCCGCGTGGCTGCTCGCCCTCGGTCCGCGCTTGGTGGTCAACGGCCGGGTCACTCACGTTCCCTTGCCGTTTGCGCTGCTCACCCGGATCCCGGTGCTGCAGGACGTGACACCGCCCCGCCTGACTCTTTACGTCGATTGGGCGGCGGCGGTCCTGGTCGCCTTTGCGATCGCGGGGCTCGTCGAGAACACCCGGCTGGTCACCCGATCGACTGGCCCAAGAGCAGGCACCAGGACGCGCCGCAAGGCTGCGGCGGTGGCCGCGATCGGGGCCGTTGCAATTGCGGCCGCCCTGGCACCGGTCCTGCCGGTGAGCCGCGTCCCCATAGCTGCGCTCGGCACGGCAGAACAGTTCGCAGGCGGCTCAGTGTCGCACCACATTCCCACGGGTGCGGTGGTGTTCACCGTCCCATACCCGTCCTATCCCAGCGATCAGGCCATGTTCTGGCAGGCCGAGGACGGCATGCGTTTTTCTCTCTTAGGCGGCTATGCGCTGAGGCCCGACCCCAATCCACTCCTGAATAAAACCCCGCTGCCAACAGCGCCGGAGGCGATAGCAGCGATTTTGAGCCGTCCGAGTAACTTCGATATCTCGACCGGATTGCTCGAGGCGGCGCGCCAACAGTTGCTTGACTTCGTCACAAGGTACGACGTCACGGCCATCGTGGTCGATACGACTGAAGCCAAGCCGGCAGCAACAGTGGCCGACCTCGTTTCGAGCATATTCGGTCCTCCTCTCCGCAGCGGTCCGCTCGACGTCTGGTCCCTCGCCGCGCCGAACCGAGCCGCCGCCTCCACCTGAACGGCACGATCTCATAGCCAAGGGCGCCGGGCCAGAACGCGATGGAGCGGTCTGTCGCTGAGCCGGGCACCGAGCCTGGTATGCATCGCCTCCAGGCGCGGCTGGCGCGGTCAGGCAGGAGACTTCGATTCGGCGTTCGCTCGTGATCTCGTAGGCTCGCCCCGAAAACCGGAAGGAATGGAGTGGAGTGGAGATGACTGGCAGCTTTCTCGGACGGCCACCGATAACCCCGCAGGTCCAGGCGCACTTCGACGAAGACATGGCTGACAGCGGCTACGTGTGGAACGTGTCCCGGTTGTGGGCGTACCAACCCGAGACCATCGACCGGCTTTTTAAGTTGATGTCGCAGGCGTTCAAACCCAGCGGGCTGGCTTTCCGTCAGCGAGGAATCCTGGTTACCGCCGCCGCGTCGACTCTCGGTGACTCGTACTGCTCAATGGCTTGGGGCGGAAAGCTCGCCGGCGCGACCGACCCAGACCTGGCGGCAGGAGTGCTGACCGGCCGTGATGGCGAGTTGAGCGACCAGGAGAAGGCTATGGCCGCCTGGGCACGCAAGATTGTCAAGGATCCCAACGCGACGACTCCGGCCGACGTCCAGGCGTTGCGAGACGCAGGACTCAACGACGAACAGGTATTCGCTATCACCGCCTTCGTGGCTCTACGCATAGCGTTCTCCACCATCAACGACGCCCTCGGAGCTCAGCCAGATCCGCAACTTGTCGAGAGTCTGCCCAAACAGGTTGTAGACGCGGTCACCTACGGCCGGCCTGCGTCACCCGCTACCACACGGACCTGACGCCCGCGCATGAAGCAAGATGGGTGCATGCCCGGCCGAATGGAGTCTGAGCGCGTCGTAAGGGCAGATCGCGAGATCGAGGCCAGCGCAGACCGCATTTTCGAACTCATCGCTGACCCGGCACAGCAGCCGCGCTGGGACGGCAACGACAACCTGAAAGAAGCTGCGCCGGGACAGCGCGTGCGCGCACTGGGCGACGTATTCACGGTGTGGCTCAAAAGGGGCGGAATCCGTGACAACCATGTAGTCGACTTCGTCGAGGGTCGTCGCATCGCGTGGCGACCATCGGTCCAGGGTAAGTCCCCGCCCGGGCATCTCTGGGCCTGGGAACTCGAACCGCTGGGCCCGTCGCTCACGCTCGTCGCCCACACCTATGACTGGACCGAACTGACTGATCGGTCTCGGATACCGCGTGCCCAAGCCACTACAGCCGAAAAGCTACGGGCCTCGCTCGACCGGCTCGCCGCCATCGCAGAGGGGCTGGAGCGGCGACACGGGTAAGAACTCAACAGCCCAACGATGGTAATGCTCCTGGGCAGGTCAGCCTGGAGCTGCCCGTCATAGGCCCTTTCGGACCGTTCGCTCCAGGATCCCCAGCGTGGCTCGCAAGGCCGATTCGGGCACGATCGGAAACCGAGCCTTGATGTCGCCGCTTATCTTGGACCAGTCGTAGTAGGACGTCACGTTGGTCACGCCGTCCTCTTCTGGCTCCAAGCGGTACCCGTAGAAGTGTGGGTACGGGATGTTCGGCCCGAGGTCCCAGGCGATCTCCTTGTCCCGCTCGAAGACAATGATGTGTACGGTCACGTCGTACCTGCCAAGTGGGACATCGTTGAGCGACTCGCGGTCCATGTGGATGACGAAGGTGTCGCCGACCTTCTCGGCTGGTGCACCGGTGAAGTCCTGCAACATCCCGGACGCGTCAATGGCCACATGACCTGCTGGGCTACGCAGAATGTCGAAAATGGCAGAAGGTGACGCCGGGACGGGACGCGCTATTTCGATGCGGTCGGCAAGGAACACCGTTTCGGGCATGTCGACTCCTCGTGAACTCAGACAGACTTGCGGGCCAGCTCGAAGCTGGACGCTACAACCAGCATCGCGCACCAAGCCGGACACCGCTCAATCGCGAGAACAGCGCTCGGGAACGTCGAATCGGGAACCGACGGCTGCCTGGTCGTCATCGTGATCACGAGAGCGGGATGGAACACCAGGCGCTCGCCCTAGTAGAAACCCTGCAGAGTCGCCCCTACGACGCACGCACCGATCTTCGGGGTGGCTGGTGACGGTTTCGTTAAGAAATCTCCAGTTTTGCCGATCCAAGCTGTGTGGACAGACGCGTTGCCCAGTTGTCGTCCGTGGGCCTGTGCAGTCTCGTTGCCGTCTGCTGTTGGCGGTTGCTAGCCGCCGTGCTCGACGCACGACATTTCCAGCCCGACGCGGTCGAGTCGGTCACGGTCCCATCTCCGGATTCGAACGCCTTCCAGTCCAGCTTTACCTCTGCGGGCTCCGGGCATCCCACCTGGATCATCGCCTCCACCTTCGCGGACCGTTCTCTTTACCTGCTGGTGATCGGGGGCGCGGCTGCGGTGTGGCTGAACCAACGCTACGACCTCAATGGGACCGTGATTCGGGGAGCGCTGACCTTGCTCGCCTTGTGCGCCGCTGGGACCACCGTGATCGGTGTAGGCGCGCTGTTCGATCGAAACATGGCCACGGCCACCCTTGACCTTGGCCCTTATCCAGACACGATGCGAGCGAACGCAGGAGAAGAGATCCTCATCGGGATGGCGGTGCTCGTAGCTGTCGACCTCCTGGCCCGAGCGAGGCAGCGAGCAGTGGGCTACAAACACCGAGCCGCCCTGGAATCGCCGCGACCAAGCCGCCAGCAACCGGCTACGAATCCCCAATCGGCTGGAGTTGCGGCGATTGCCACCCCATTGGTGTGCGGCCAGTGCGGACTGTCCCTGGTCGGGCCGTACTGCCATAACTGCGGAACGCGGGCCGACCCGAACGGATCTCGTCGTCCGGCGCGGTCAAGATCACCTGTCAACCCGCTGCAACCCGCTCTCGCTCATCTTGGCAAGACTGCGAAGCGGCGACCCATCGCCTTTGCCGGGACCGTCGCGGTTCTGGTCGCGGCCATAGGGGTTGGCTCCTGGTCGCTAAGCCGCCAGGGGGCAGGCCCAGCAGCTACCCGAACCGCCGAGACCAACCTGCGCAACGCTCTGACAGCGGAGCAGACGGTTTGGACCAACAACCAGCAGTTCTCGCCAGCCTCGCAACTAGGGGCAGTTGAGCCGACCCTTCCATTCGCCAACTACCCCGCAACACCGACGGCCATGACCCCAGGGACGGTGTATATCTGGATGCTCGACGGTGCCGACGTTGAACTGTCTGCTGTCGCTGGTAAGAAGCTCTACACAATCGTTCAGAGCAACAACGCCACGACCGACCCCTCCACCCTCTACGGGGTGACCGCCGTCTCAGCGGGGCGACCCGACCCAGCCAAGATCACCGATCTCTCCTGGTGAGCCCAGTCGCGATCACCCGATCTGGAACAGGGTGATGTGGCGTAACCGTCCGTCCGCCCGACATGCGGATCAGACGGGTCGGCCCTCGACGCCAGACCGCGTCAAAACGGGCGCCTGGGGCACGGTTGGCGAACGCTGACCGTCCGATGCTTGCCAGATGGCCTCACCATCGCCGGACTCGAGAGCGTCGACAGTGATCTGACTGATCGAATCAAAGTTGAGGAAGACGACGAACTCCGCAGACTGAACTACCTCTATGAGATGGGGTTCCTCTCAGAGCAATCCCAGGAGCGACTCGTCGAGCTGCGTCCTCGTGACCGGAGGCGAAAGGTCGGTGGGCTCCGAGAGCTCGGCGAATAGCGACCCGCGGCCCACCCAACGTTCTGCGCCTCGTCATCAATGAGACCGATTCCGAAACCGAGGTCTGAGGGCGAACCACCAGACCGCGGCCATGGTTCCCAAGGCGCCGAACAGCGCGAGAGGCTTCTTGGTCAGCGAGCGGCCCATACAGACCAGGGTACTGCGACCACCACCGAGGTGCCTGTACTGGACAGATCCCCGCCGACTATGCGCCGATGCTGGTGGGCCGGTCGAGGGGCGGGCCGAACACGAGTCAGAACATTCAGCGCTGGCTTGGATCACCTGAGTGTCGATCATCCACGGACCGACCGGGAGGACCGTGGCGCGGGTCGCGCAACGGTGGAAGGCTTCCTGGTATGAACGAGCCGCCGGACCTGCAATACAACCCACACTGGAGGATGGCTGTCTGGGCCCTCCGAGTAGGGTACGTCGGGCTGGCCGTTGCCATCGCGGGCCTCATCGTGAAGTCGTTGGGATCCACGCCGTGGGTCCTGGCCGTCGGGGTGATCATTTGGCTCGCCGCCGGAGCCGTCACGTTGACCGGGTTCTTCCGGGCCCGGCACGAGCTCCCCGAGCCACGACCTGGGTACTGGTCGATGCGGTTCATGCTCATCCACGACACCGTCCGCGCCCAGACGTCGGCCCAGCGGTTCTGACGGCTCCGGATTCCGGCATTCGATAGCGTTGACCGGCTTCTGGGCACCCCGATCATGGGATCGCCCGGTCCGCGATGAGTTCGGACCGGCGCTGACGTCGTACATTCAAACGGAAGGCCCTGTATAGAGGAGGATCGCATGAGCAGAACCAACCACGTCACAGCCTCGCGCAGGGTCGAGGCCTCAGCGGCGGCGGTGTTCGCTCTTTTGTCCGACCCGGGTCGCCATTCAGACTTCGACGGATCGGGGATGCTCGTAGAGTTGGTCACGCCCGGCGTGTTGACGAACGTCGGGAACGTGTTCACCATGCGCATGCACAACGACTTTCTGGGCAACTACGCCATCGACAATCACGTGGTCGAGTTCGATCCGGAACGGCGCATCGCATGGGAGCCGGTTCTCAGCGCCACCTCCCGAGAAGAGGCTCAGCCCAACATCGGTCACAACCTGCATCACCGGTGGGGATACCAGCTTGAAGCGGTCGGCCCGGCCGCCACGTTCATAACGGAGTTCTTTGACTGCTCAAGATCATCAGACGACTGGCAGGAAGACCTGCAGGAAGACATGCGGGGCTGGATGCCTGCCGCGATGACAACCTCTTTAGAAAAGATCGAAGACCTCGTCAGAAGCGGTTAGACGCAACGCTGCATGGCAAGTTGCCGATACGGATCGGGCGCGGGCACCGGGACGGCCGCACACCCAAAGTATCGCCCGGTACTCGCGCTCACAGGCGACGCATAATGACGCCCCAAGTGACTCTCTGAGTCAGGATCTGAAGCGAGCCAGATGGACGGGACTGGCGCCAAGCCCACCGCCGAGTGCGAAGCCGAATCCGTATTCGTGGCCGTGGACCCATCGGCCGAGGTCACCCGGACGAGATGGGACGTTCTGACGGGCCCGACTGAGCCTGCTTGCCTTGGCCGAGGAAGAGTTCGCCGTCGGTGTAGTCAACGAGCACGGGGTTGTAGTTGATCAGGGTCCCGGAACCGAACACGCCGACCGTGCCAGGGGGAACGAAGTTGCTGCCGACCGTCTGCGCGGGAAGCTGCAGCTTTCCGAGCAGCGCGGGCCCCATCGTGTAGTGGTTGACCACGACGGGGCAGTCAAGCCCGGCGTAGGCAGCGCCGGGTGCGCCCGCCGGCGCCAGCCGGAGCATCTTGACGACGCTCGGATCGAGGTTTGTTGTGCCTGCGCCCGTGTCGAGAGTCAGCGTGAACCGGTTGGGCCCGAACGACAGGTCAACGGTGGGCCTTACCTCTGTCAGTTGTAGGTGGTCGGGGAACAGAAGTTCGGTTACTACCTTGACGGGCATCGGACTGGCCAACGATGTGCCCTCTGTCAATGACGCAGAGACCGAGGGGGGTCCCGAGCCACCCGCTACGTCTGATCGAAGGGGAGCACTTTGTGGGCCGAGTGTAAGGGTCTGTTGTTGGTAGTCGATTCTGACCGCACCGAAGCTGCTCAGTGTGTCCGAGCCGAGTATCCCGTCAAGGTTCGGAAGGACCGGGGACTGGGCGGTTCCGACTTCTACGGTCTGCGGAAGCAATGTCGTGTTGCCTACCGACCACCGTGAAACAGTTGCGAATGAGATCTGCCGCTTGCAGGTGAATGAGGTAACGGTCCGAGGCCCGTCAACGAGGGCGAGGTGAAGCTGCGCCGCAAGGCTCGAATCCACGAGAGTTGTAGATCCTCCGGTATCCACCAGGAACGGGAATGGCCCTTCGCCGCCGATGCAGACGTTGGCGACGATCTCCACCCGACGGACGATCCTTATCGGCACCACCGACGGAGGCCCGGGCTGCGGCGCACAGGATTTCTCGAACACGGGCAGTTGTATGCCTGGGACCACGGGCGGCGCCGCAGGCGCTTGAGGCTCGCTGCTGCTACACCCAGTGATGAGGGCGACGACGGTGATGAGAACGAGCGCCTGTCGAGCCCTCAGTGCAGCAGTCATTGCGTAGGCTCCCTCCTCCGCCTTCATTGTCCCATCTTGCCCAACCTCGCCGGGTGGCTTGACCTGTTGCCAGTCTCCCTGCCTCGACGCCGAACGATTCTTATCTGCGCTTGTCGCCACCGGCTCCTGACTGTCGGCGTTGGGCGCCAGATCGCCTAAGACACCGATATAGCGCTTCCAGCCTCAAACCTGGTCTGGAAGGCCAAGACCGGATCATCAACGGAGTCAGCTGCCCCAGAGCCCGAAGATCAAACCCCCGCGTCACGGGATCTCACTTGCGGCTTCTTCGGAGCAGCCCTAACGAGCAGCCCCAACGAGCAGCCCCCACGGAGCAGCCCCAACGGTGTTCGAACCCGTGCCTCCACCTTGAGAGAGTCACCGACGCGTACGAACAACGGACACTTTGGGACGGCGACAGACAGTAGTGGCTGGTCAGGAGCGGCCAAGTCGAATCCCCGGACATGCACGACGGCTTTGGATCGCTGAGGCAGCGCGATGGAGCGCTGCGCTAGTCCCCCGTCGCGGGCCCGGCGGCGGTCGTTGCGCGCCCGGAGGAAGCGACTTTACCTGGCTACCGACGAAAGCCGTAGAATAGGCCTTTACAGCAATAAGCGACGTTTAGGCAGCCGCTCATTGCGCCCGTGCCGCCGTTTGGGCACATTCAGCCTCCGCGCCGCTTGCCGACAATCGAGAATTGATCTCCTCGTCGACACGCAGACGTTTGGATCTTTGCCTTCGGCTGACTACATTGCCTCTTTAGGCCTTTGGCTGGCACCCCATTTGTGGCGATTCTGGTCGAAGGCCGCCTCGCATTGGGCGAGTTCCGACGAACAAAGGGGATACACCCATGAAACGAGCATGGTTGGCAGTGCCTGCCGTCACGCTGCTTTGCCTGTCGATCCCGACGGGCGTGACCAGTGCCGCAGCGGAAACTGCGGCGACCACAACCCACGTCTCACCATTCGGTGCCAGCACGGCCGAACACGGCCACGCCACCCGGCGGGCGGTGGCTAGCCACCGCCCGACCTGGGGACCGCTCACGCCCGGCATCACCGAGTGGGTCTCCCAATCCGCCACGATCGGATCGAACACTAGCTGCACCAGCCCCGGTTACAACACGATCAGCGCCGCGTTACTCGCAGCACCGTCGGGCGCCACCATCGACGTCTGTGCCGGGACTTACGACGAGCAGCTGGCCATCGTCCAGCCGGTGACACTAAAGGCCAAGGGCGCCGTCACTGTCCAAGGCCCGTCCAGCCCGGCGGACAATCTCACCGGGTGCGACGCCGACGGCGGGTCGCAGCCCAACCAGGACGTCGTTGACATCTGCGGCGCAGGGACGGTCGAGATCACTGGGTTCACCATCGCGGGCGGGTGGTCGTCCAGCGCCTGCTACGACTCCATCTACGGGATCGCGGTGCTCGGGAGCTCCAGCTTGACGCTCACGAATTCCACAGTCGAAAGCGTCGGCGGCGACCCCCAGACCGACGGGTGCCAGGGGGGTGTCGGCATCCAGGTGGGCTTGGCCACCTCGGCGACCACCGCCGACGCCGGGACCGCCACCCTGACCAACGACGTCGTCAATACGTACGCCAAGAACGGCATCACCATTGACGGCACGGGCAGCAGCGCGGTTCTCACCGACGACACCGTGACCGGGACGGGGCCGACGCCGGCCATCGCGCAGAATGGCATCCAGGTCAGCGACGGCGCAGCCGCGTCCATCACGGGAGCACTGGTCTCGGGGGATGAATGCAACGACACCAGCGCACCCTGCGGCCCCGATGCCCTGACGGAAACCCAGTCCATCGGCATCCTGCTCTTTGACGCCGGCGTCACCACCGTTTCCAGCTCCACGGTCAGCAGCAGCGACCTCGGTGTGTACAACGTCGAGGATTACGCCTGGAGCTATTACACGCCTCCGTCGCCGTTCACCGCGACCAACGAGACATTCTCCGACCTGACCCTCAACAACCGCTACGAGAACGCAGGATTTGACGCGGGTCGATCCACCCTGACCGGATCGTCTGTAACGGGTGGGGATATCGGTGTCATGGTTCTGCAATACAGCGGCCAAGCCTCACCTCCCGTGGCGAAGGTCAAAGGCAACACGATCAGCGGTACCTCGACCGCTGCCGTGGAAGTGGAGTCTGATCAGACGTCAGGCGACGAGCCGGTGACGCTCAAGGTCAAGAAGGACAACTTGGCCTCCAACGCCGGCGGGGTCATCAACCAGAGCACCTCGGTCATCAAGGCCATCAATGACTGGTGGGGCGACGCGACCGGTCCGTCCAGTTGGAGCTTCGGCTCGGGAACGTCGGTCAGCTCCGACGTGACGTTCTTCCCCTGGGCGACCGACTCCTCCGAGTCCACCCTCGAGGCTTGCGCTCCAGCGGGTGACCCGAGCAACCAGACCACAACCAGTACCGACGTCGTCCTGTGCGCACCCTCCGGAACGGTCAACACCTACGCGGCCAATGACGGGAGCGGGAACGTGCTCCTTCTCGGCAACAAGGGCAACGATCAGCTCATCGGCAGCAGCAGCGGGGAGACCTGGATCATCGCCGGATCGGGAAACAACGTCATCAACGGCAACAATGGAACCGGTTACATCCAGGAGCGCGGCAACAGCGCCAACGACACGCTGGTGAACACCTCGGGTTACACGATCGCCCCGAACTAGATCCGGCCGGGACGCCCCGTCGCTCGCTATGGAGGGGTGACGGGGACCCGGGCCGGCCCATCGAACGGGTCCAGATGACCAGCTCGCGCACGATGCGCAGCGGGACATCCCAGTCGCAGCAAGCTGAAGAGTTGCTCGGATCGCGAACGCAGGTGCCGTTCGGGCCGGGCACAGCTCATCCGGCCAGGCTCGACAACACCGATCACTGCGGTCGCGCGAGATGGAAGCGCGATGGGACCCAGCACGACCCCGCTAGGCCGAAGATCAAACCCCGCGTCACGGGCGCTCACCCGCGGCTTCTTCCGAGCAGCCCCAACGAGCAGCCCCAACGGGATTCGAACCCGTGCCTCCACCTTGAGAGGGTGATGTCCTAGGCCGCTAGACGATGGGGCCGTGTAGCGCGACCGAAAAGCATAGTCCCCAGAGCGCGGCGACAGGCCGCCCAGGATTCGTCTGCCGGGCGGCCTCGTTGGTGCCCCCGCATACCCGATGGGGCTGCACGTGGTTGGTAGGGTTTCGTCTAAGGCGCACCCTCGTCGCCTGTGGCGCGCTGGCACGGAAAGGTCTTGAGCATTTGATTCGTAAGCATTTGGTAGGTGCGGGTCACCACCGTGTGACCTTGACCGCAACCTTGGTGGTGATCGTCGGCGCCGCGAGCCTTCTGGGCGGGTGCGGCAAGCCGTCGGCAGCGAGCAAGGCCAGCTCGTTGATCCAGGACGGCGTCACGGCCGGGAGGGAAGGGAACAGCGCGGCAGCGCTAGCGGACTACCAGGCGGCTGTTACGGCCGACCCCCTATCCGCCATCGCCTACTACGACCTCGGCGTCGCCTACGGGGAGCGGGACGACGTCGACCAGGCCCGAACCTCTTTCCAAAAGGCGTTATTGATCAACCCGCGATACAAGTCGGCCCTATTCGACCTAGCCGTGCTAGATACGCCAACAGAGCCGACCACGGCAGAAACCCTGTACCGCCAACTGGACGACCTGTACCCGAATAGCCCCAACGCTCTATTCAATCTCGGCTTGCTCCTCGATCATCTGGGCAACAAGGCCGGGGGAGCCGCCGCCATCGCCAAAGCCGTTGCGTTGGAACCGTCTCTCGCGTCGCGTTTGCCTAAACCGGCAAAGCCGACGAAGCCCGCGAGCCCGACTACCTCGACGACCAAAGCCCCCTAGAGGACCCATCATGAGCCTGCCTGGGCCGCCGCCGGGCTCCGCTTCTGAGCCGATGGTGGTGGTCACCTTTTGCAACGCGGTGGCGTCACCCGAGTCTTTGTTCGCGATCGTGGATCTGTCGACGGGCGACCTGCGAGAGATCCCGTTTGGCTATGAATTCTCCGATCATGGGGCCACCGGCCTAGCCTGGCTGCCCGACGGCACCCTGTTGCTGGGACTTCCGGGTAGCTGCAGGCTGACACGACTCTCGGCGGACCTCACGCTGCTCGGCCACTACTCCGATGACGCCTTGGACGACATTCACTCGATCGCGGTGCGCGGGGATTCGCTGTTCGCGGTGGCGACGTCGAAGGACTCGGTGCTGGAGTACCGCGTCGGCGCTGATGCATTCGAGCCGGTCACCACACACAAGCTGACCGACGCTGGCAGCGACACGGTGCACGTCAATTCGGTGTGCATCCATCAGAACCGAGTGCTGGTGAGCGTGTTCGGCGACAACTGGCGGGATCATCCGGTCGGGTCGCCCATCGGTGCCGTCATCGACCTCGAGGACCGCCGGGTGGTCACGGCGTCTCTGTCCCACCCGCACACCCTCGTGTCTGACGGCGACAACCTGTATGTGCTCGGTTCCTTTTCCGGCACGGCCGAGAAGGTACACCCGGACGGCCGCCGATCTTTGTGCGCCAAATACCCCGGCTACCTGAGAGGGCTGTCTTTTTTCGAGGGTGGCGCCTTGGTGGGCGTGTCGGGGCGGCGCAAGCGCTCCAGGGGCCTGGGCACGGTCAACGTCGCCGGCCCCGAGTTCGATCAGCGCTGCGGGGTCATCTGGTATTCGCGTGAGTGGGAGGTCGATCGATTCGTCGATCTATCGTGGTTCGGTCGCGAGATCTTCGACGTGGCGCTGGTCGATCCCGTCCTCGTCGCGCCGTCGCCCATGGACAGCTTGGCGGCGGCGAAGCACCGGTGCGTGCAACTCGAGTCGTCGTGGGAGGCTCCGCCCGGTGGACCGGTCCCGCCCAACGTGGTGAACTAGGAGCCGAGCCGGTGGTTGTCAGAAGTTGAGAATCCCGCCTTGGCGGGGTCCGTCCTTGATAGCTATAAGGTTGGCGCAGACATAGGAGACGTTGTGCTCCCTGTGCCAGTCATTGGGGAAATACGTCACCAGCCGGCTAGTCTGGAAACGGGACGCGATCGACGGCACGAAGCGGGCGTACTCCCGGTCGGTAAAATAGAAGAAGCTGTTCTCGTTGTAATAGGCGACGTGGGTGGGGTCCTGGAAGGCGCCCCGCCCGTCGGTGCTGGGCGTGAGCGACAGCAGAAGGCCACCGTGGGCGAGGAGGCGGTAGATCTCGTTGAAGAGGGCAACCTTGTCGGGGATGTGCTCGAGGAAGTCGACCGCCCGGATGACGCCTACGCTCGAGTCGGGCAGGTCGATGCCCTTCGATATGTCGGCGACGATGTCCACACCTTCACCTGAATACTGGTCCACGCCGAGGTAGCCGACGGGTTTGTTGTGGGCAGCGCCGAGGTCGAGGGCGGCGAGACCCCGGCGTTGTGCCCAAGCCAACGCGCAAGGCTGGACATAGCGCTCGTACAACTCGACCGTCTCCTGCTGAATGCGGGCGTTGAGGTCCGAGACGCTCTGAGTGTTGCGGCGATGCACCCTCTGCAGATAGAGGCATTGCTCGATGTGGTGAAAGTCGGCCAGCTGGTACAGACGGCACATCAGGTCCTGGTCGTCAAGCACGTCGCGGCTGGCGTCGTAGCCACCGGCCATCTCGTAGATGTCGGTGCGAAAGGCCCGCACGTGGTTCGGCGCGTACCAGATGTAGCTCACGTTGTGAGGTGACGGCTCCAGCGAGTCGACTTGGAGCACGGTGCGGTCGTCGAACTTGACGTCCCTATACACCCAACCATGAGCGGTGTCCCACCGGTCGTCGTCGCGCGACCCGTCCTCTTTGATCTGGGCCGAGTGGCTGTACACAAAGCCGACTCCAGGGTGATTCTCGAAGGCCTCCACGATGAGTTCGAGGGCGTCGGAGCGAAGCTCGTCGTCGTGATCCAATTCCACGAGATACTCGCCGCGAGCCTCGCTGCATGCGAACGCCTTTGTCGCCCCCACGCCGACGAGGTCGTCGTTGACGATCACCCGCACCCTGTCATCGCTCGTAAGTGGTCGCCATCTAGCACCTTGGTTGAGCACGACCACCCACTCCCAGTCGGTCCGAGTCTGGGCCTGGAGGGACTTCAGACAGTCGTCAAGAAAGCGGGGTTGGTGGCTCGGGGTAAACACCGATACTCGAGGCGAGTCTGGGTCGGCCGGCGGGTTGACAGCCCGAAGTTTGGTAACCCTGGAAGCGGCCATGTTCAGTCCTCCACTTTCTGCCACGCCGCCCAGTGGAACGGCGCCTTCTCTTCATCGGGGCGCTCAGCGGTGTAGTAGTAGAGGGCCAGCGAGAACCGTTTGCGTTGGGGCGGACAGGCGAGCGGCTTGGGCACACCGTGGAACGCGTCGTCCGTGATGGTAAAAGCCACGAGCCGGTTGAAGTCGGGGGTCAGGGATACGACCGGCTGTTTGTGGTCGCGTGACCACAGCTCGAGCTGTCCGTTCCAAGCCGGGTCCCAGTCCTTGTTGAGGAAGAGCAGGGCGTTGACCCGGCGGTGCATCCCCGTGTCGGGATGGAGATTGAAGTCGGCGTGAACGCCGAGGTATCCACTGGGCAGGGTGACGTGCACCCCGCCTCCGAGGTAGTGAGCGTCGGGCTGGAGCTCCTTGATTCCCGTGAGAACCGAGAAGAAGTGGCAAGCTGCCGCCGAGTTCATGTCGAGCATAGCCGAAGCGGTCATTGCGGGCAGCAGGTCGGGATCGTCCATCCACAGCTTCTCGACCTGATCGGAATGGTCGTCGCGTCGCCACGATCCGACGTCGCAGCTATCGAGCTCCGAAACGATGAACTCGGCGAAACCCGGAATAAGGAACTCCTCGATCACGATATGAGGAAAAGGCTGCGCCGACTTGTATCGCTCGTACAAGGCGATGGGGTCGTGACTCGGGTTGATCATGCTCACCCCCCTAGTCTGCCTTGTCTCGGACACGAGCAGGGTGACCGCGGTGTCCCCGATTCGTGGCGATGGGTTGGTACTCTTTGGCGGTCGTGCCCCTATTCGCTGCGGAGCGTGCGCGAGCACGGGAACATGAGGTCTGTCGTCGTGAACAACTGGGTCGTGTACAGGTGAGGCGACGCCGGGCGGGCCGCACCGGATGGTCCCTGATCGCTTTGGCAGTCGTGACGGCCTTGGCCATCCCTGCCTGCGGCAGTTCGAAGAAGTCGGCCTCGACGACGACCACGACCCCGGCTGACGGCTTGATCCAAGCAGGGGTCACCGCGGGTGACCACGGCAACACGGCCGCTGCTATCGCCGACTACCGGGCGGCGTTGAAGGCCAACCCACTGTCCAACATCGCCTACTACGACCTCGGGGTGATATACCAACAGAAGGGCGACGCAACCGACGCGCGAACTAGCTACCAGAAGGCGATTCTCATAAACCCTACCTACAAGTCGGCCTTGTTTAACTTGGCCATCTTGGATACCCCCACAGAACCGGCAACGGCCGTGTCGCTGTACACCCAGTTGCTCGGCCTGAATGCCAACGATTCCAACGTCTTGTTCAATCTAGGTCTGCTGCTGCGCCAGACGGGCCAGACGGTTCAGGGAAACGCCGACCTGGCCAAAGCAATCAAGATCAATCCGGCCCTGGCGTCGCGGGTGCCGGCGACCACCACGACGACCCCGGCCCAGACAACTTCCACAACCAAGCCGTAGACGGGGACCTTATGAACGCGTACATGCCGGCGTCGGCCCATCGCTACTGCCCGCCTCGATTACGATGACGGTCCGTCTGTCGCTGGCCATGATCGTCAAGGACGAGGAGCGATTGCTTGGCCGCGTCCTGGCCGACGCCGCGACGGTGTGCGACGAGTTGGTGGTAGTCGACACCGAGTCGTCCGACAAGACCCGCGAGGTCGCCGAGGAGCATGGCGCGACGGTGCACGCCATCTCCTGGCGCGACGACTTCGCCACTGCTCGTAACGCTTCGTTCGCCTGGTGCAATGAGGACTGGATCATGTGGCTCGACGCGGACGACGTCCTGCCACCAACAACGTTGCGGGCTATCGAGACGCTGAAGGTCTGGTTGGCTGATCAGAACGATATCGATGCTGTTCTCGCTCCTTATCACTTCCAGTTCGGGGAAGACGGAGCCACATTGATATGGCAATCGCGTGAGCGAATCCTTCGCCGGTCGGCCGGTTTCAAATGGGAGGGCAGGATCCAAGAGAGGATCCGCTTAGACGGCCATCAGTCCGTGTTCGTGCCCGAGCTAGTCGTCGAGCACCGGCCCGAGCCCGCCAGTCGAGCCGATAAGCGGGACCGCAACATGCGCATGCTGGAGCGCGAGGTCGAGGGGGGCCACCCGAGCCCTGCGGCTCTGTTCGGATACGCCAACGAGCTCTACGATCTGGGCCGCCACGAAGATGCCCGCCGCGCTTATCGCGAATATCTGGATGTCGACCGCAACCCGGGGCCTGATCGCTATTGGGCGCAGGTCTGCCTGGCCGCTCTGTCCCGCCAATTCGGGGACGAGACCACTACCCGCGCGGTCGCCCTCGAGGCCATTGGCGAGGATCCCAGCCGCGCCGAAGCTTACGTCGTCCTCGGCCTCCACTATTACGACCACGAGCAGTGGAGCAAGGCCGCCCCGTTGTTTATCGCGGCGACCACCACGAAACAGCCGACCATGGGAATAACGAGGAATCCCGATTACCAGTACAAAGCGTGGGATTACCTGTCGGTCTGCCTCGACCGTCTCGACCGGCGTCAAGAAGCCTTGGACGCGGCACGGCGCGCGCTTCCTCGGAATCCCGACCGAGAGCGCGTCCGCACCAACATGCACTGGTTCGTCGACAACCTCTGAGCCGGCCTGGCTGGTGCGATATCCAACTAGCGTCTGAGCCAGAACGTCAGGTTCCGCTAGCGGAGCCCTACAGCCAGGAAAAGACGGGAGCTGGCGATGTCAACTGATCGGGGCTCTGGGCCGGAGCTCTGGCTACGCCCCGGAACCGGGATCATTTGGCCCACGACCTCCGCACCCAGCAGGGCCACGGAATCTCCGTCGAGGGGTCGGATTCAGAGCCGGTCGAGGAAGTGCCCACCGCGCTCGCGGTCCGTCTGGTGGCGCGGAACGGCGAGCCGTGGCCGTCTAGAACCGCCTCATGGGGTCGCTGCTGCGGCAGGCTGCGGGGCTGAGGGTCGTCGGCGCCAAGGCCGACCGTAGCCCGCGACCGGAAGATGCGAGGTTCGCTGGGCATGTGACTTCGCCGGCCATGTTCGAAGCCGCCAGCGCGGGCACGGCGCCTCGACTGGCTACCGGGAGGGAGGTCATCGGGGCCGGTGCCTGAGGAACTCCGCGGGCGGAGCCGAGGCGCGGCGAACAGCCACCGGCCGTTCAGCGGCGACTCCGCCAGCTCTCAAGGCTCCCCGAGAGGTCCCTTCAGCCACAGCCCGTGGCAACAGGAATAGTGTCGCGATATTGCGGAAAACTGCCTCGAAAGAGCAAGGCCCAGAATCCTTTGAGCTCGGGAAGCGGCACCCCTAGGACCTGAGGCAAGGGGACCCGTTGGCACGAGCTCCCTTCCCTGGTTTCGGCCACCGCCCCGGACCCTCCCCAGGGCGTCCCCGAAAGTTGCAGTAGCTGTGCCGATCCGTTGCTGAACCCTCTACGCGGAATCGGTCGGGCAGGGCCTAGAGACTTGAGGACGTAGCCTCTCCACCGGGCCCCCTACCCCAGCCCGGCTTCCACGCTTATGACCGTGCGGAGTATTGGCAGCTGTCACCCCGGCGTGTGCTCAAGAACCCAAGACCTCAGCCTGGGCGCGCCACGTCGTGCTCGCCCCGGTGGTCGTGCACCTGCTCGCGGGCCTTGGAGCACACGCTCCCGCTGCCGGCGAGGGATTCGTGTTCCGCACCGAATCGGGTCGCTGCATGGGTGGACTACAGCGCGGTCCAGGCGGCCTTCCGCCGGGCACTGGACCGCTCCGGGCTGCAGGTGGACAGGCGGTTCTCACTCCTTTCGTGCCGCCATGGCTATGCCTCGCTGCTCATCTCCGAGGGCCTCGACGTGGTGTTCGTCGCCCGCCAGCTTGACCACACCAAGCCCACCACGACCCCTTCCACCTACGCCCACCTGTTTGAGAAAGCCGACCACGCCAGGGCTGTAGACGGGGCAGACCAGGCGATGCTCGGGGGTCTGTCCGAGGCGCTCCCGACCCTGGTGCCGGTGCCCGCGGCCCTCCACCCCACACCACCGAGAAGGTCAGGGAGCATGAGAGTGCCTACGAGACTTCCCGATGATGGAAACGGCGACGGATAACGGTCGGGGAGGCCTAAACCTCGGAAGGGGGCCCCTAGAGGCCCCCTTCCGACTCCCCCCACCGGTTGCTCGAGTCCCCCCGGTGGTCGGAATGGCGCTCCTAGTGCGAGCAGATGACGTAGGCCGTCACGGTCTGGTTGCCTTCGAAGTTGGAGACCTCTGCTTGCCAGCCCTGCGACTGGCCAGGAGCGGTGCCGCTGGCAGTGTCCAGCGGCGCAGCCTGGAGTAGGCCGCTCGTCTGGTCGTTGACATCCGTTCCGACCGGATATGCGAAGCCGGCCACCTTCGAAGTTACGTTGATGGTCGTGGCTCCTGCCGAAGCGGTCGCTGATGCTACGAACGTCTGAGTGTTCGACCCACTGACGACCTGAATAGTGTCGCCGGAGGTGACCGCCTGCAAGATGGCAGTGACCTTGAGCGATGTGGTGGCACTGCTCGCGGACAACGCCGTAGTCAACGTGGGGTCGATTGTCGGCTCGGATTGTTCGATGTAGCCGGCACTTCCGTACCCGCCACCACCAGTCGCAACGTCGTTGGCCGGACAGAACACGTCCTCGGTTTCTGTTCCCCCACTGGCACTCGTTGCGTACTCGGTGACGACGCTCGAAGCCACGGACGGACCCGTGGAGCCCTGGGCACCCGTGGCGCCCGCCGAACCCTGAGAACCAGCGGCACCGGCGGAACCCTGAGAACCGGCCGCCCCTGCGGCGCCTTGAGCTCCGATGGAACCCTGAGCACCAGCGGCGCCCGCAGAACCCTGAGAACCCGTCGCACCTGCAGAGCCCGTCGCACCCGCAGAACCCTGAGAACCCGTCGCACCCTGGAGGCCCTGAGCACCGATGGAGCCTTGCGAACCCGCGGCACCCGCAGAACCCTGAGAACCAGCTGCACCAGTGGCACCCTGCGCACCCGCGGAACCCTGCGCACCAGCTGCCCCAGTGGAACCCTGAGCACCCGTCGCACCCTGGAGGCCCTGGGCACCGATGGTCCCCTGAGAGCCATTGGAACCGTTCGTACCAGCAGAGCCCTGAGAACCCTGAGCACCGTTCGAGCCGTTCGTACCAGCAGAGCCCTGAGCACCAGCGGAACCCTGAGCCCCAGTCGAGCCGTTGGTACCTGCGGAGCCCTGAGCACCATTAGAGCCGTTCGTACCAGCAGAGCCCTGAGCACCAGCGGAACCCTGAGCCCCAGTCGAGCCGTTCGTACCCGCCGAGCCCTGAGCACCAGCGGAACCCTGCGCCCCAGTCGAGCCGTTCGTACCCGCCGAGCCCTGAGCACCAGCGGAACCCTGAGCACCATTAGAGCCGTTCGTACCCGCCGAGCCCTGAGCACCAGTCGAACCGTTAGTACCGGCCGCGCCCTGAGCCCCAGTCGAGCCGTTCGTTCCGGCCGCGCCCTGCGCCCCAGTCGAACCGTTGGTGCCATTGGTACCAGCCGCGCCCTGAGCCCCAGTCGAACCGTTGGTACCAGCCGCACCCTGAGCACCCGCGGAACCCTGAGCCCCAGTCGAGCCGTTAGTCCCGTTGGTGCCAGCGAAACCCTGAGCCCCGATCGAACCATTAGTGCCATTGGCACCGGCCGCACCCTGAGCCCCAGTCGAACCGTTGGTGCCGTTGGTGCCAGCGAAGCCCTGGAAGCCCTGCGCCCCATTGGATCCGTTGGTGCCATTGGTCCCAGCCGCACCCGTCGCACCCGTGGCACCCGTCGCCCCGTTGGTGCCATCAGTACCGTTGGTGCCGTTGGTGCCAGCGAAGCCCTGGAAGCCCTGCGCCCCAGCCGCACCCGTCGCACCCGTCGCACCCGTCGCACCCGTCGCACCCGTCGCACCCGTCGCCCCGTTGGTGCCATCAGTGCCGGTGGTGCCGTTGGTGCCAGCGAAGCCC
>Ga0302325_10009520_pt1 | contig 21180 bp, 16 predicted proteins | sample Palsa_T0_2_FD_201948 | JGI IMG/M metagenome (GOLD analysis project Ga0302325, IMG submission 201948) | Peat permafrost microbial communities from Stordalen Mire near Abisko, Sweden - Palsa_T0_2 | ecosystem: Environmental > Terrestrial > Soil > Palsa > Peat permafrost | place: Sweden: Abisko...
GACGATTTGATGTCGGTGATCCTTGCCGGGCACGAGACGACCGCATCTGAGCTGGCGTGGGCGTTCCAGCTTCTCGCCCACAACCCAGTCACCACGGCACGCCTCGTCGACAGCCTCGACAACGGCGAGGACCGCCTCCTCACGGCCACCGTGCAAGAGGTGCTGCGCCACCGACCAGTATTCCTGTTCACGATCCCGCGCGTCGTAAACGCTCCCTTCGAGATCGCCGGGCGAACCTTCCACCCGCCCGTGCACCTCATGGGCTGCATCTATCTCATGCAGCACGACCCAGCTGTGTACGAGGACCCCGAGCGCTTCCTACCCGACCGCTTCCTGGCCGCTGAGCCGCCACCCGAGGTCTGGATGCCCTGGGGCGGAGGCCGCAAGCGCTGCCCCGGACACCATCTCGCGGCACTCGAGATGCAGCTCGTCCTCAGAGCCGTCCTCGCCGAGCTGCACGTACTGCCAGTTACCAACCAAGTCGAGACCGCACGATGGCGCAGCGTGATCGTCACGCCGGGCCGCGGATCGCGCGTGGTGCTCAGTATGCGCAGCGCGGCGAATACTCCCACAACACGGGGGCCGAGGGCCAGTTCTCGACCCCCCGGCTTATAACTGAATGTTTCTATTTAGTTATAAGGCCGATTTCGCCAAATGGAACCTTGCAGCGGGTCATCATTGCGATCGATGACGCACCGGAACCCGACACGGCCGAGCAACGGAAAGGCCGACCGCTGCTGCATTAGGCAGCACGGCCGCTTCGGGGCGGGCCGCGAGGCCGCGCACATCCCCCGCGTCGCACTGACCCGTCCGTGCGTCATCGCCACCGCCAACCGCGTAGTCGAATGGAGCCAGAAGTCGATGGCCAGCGAGTCCCACCCTGTCATGCCGCCGGTATCGCCCTCGCAGGTGAGGATGTTGGCGTTCTGGCGGAGCGGCCAAGCCCGCTGCTGCGCGCAGGCGCGACATGCCGACAAAGAAAGGGCGCCTAGCCGATGGGAGCCGGACGAGCAGAGACGTTCGAGTCCGGTTCTGCAAGCGCCGCGCGGGTCAGACTTCCCCCCGGCGACTCTTCTTGCGGGCGGGTTTGATCGAGCGCGACCCGCTGACGCGACGCTACAGGCTCGCCCGATGAGCTGCGTCGGCTCGGTTTCGAGCGCAGCTTCAAGCGGTCTGCACTCGAGAACGGTCGTGCTGTGAGTGACGAGCGCGGAGTATCGGTCACGCTGAGCCCGGCACAGGTCGCCGAGGTGGTGCGCCAGGCGAGCGATGGTGCCGGCCGCGCTGTAGTGATGCTGGCTGGGTTGGTCGACGTGCGCGAGCTGGAGGTCGTAATGGGTCCGCTGCTGGGCGACGCCACGTACTCGCAGTCGACGCTGCGAGCGGCGCAGACGCTCGCAGCGTTTCCAATCGACGGCAGCGAACGTGCACTAACGGACGTCGCCAGAGAGCTTGGTCTATCGCCGCCAACAACACACCGCTACGTGATTACCTGGGAGGCGCTGGGGCTACTCGAACGGGACCCGCGCTCGCGACGGTACTCCCGGCCACGCACTCCCGTAAGCACACCGATAGCGAGAAGGCGATGACGCGCAGCGCCGGTCGACGCCCGGCCAACCCTGCGCCGGGCTGCGTGCTGGGTCGCACACCGAGAACGCGTGGGCTCGAGTTTGACTCGGTGCGTAACCACGACGCGATCGGGCAGCCCGGATGAGCCCGCGAGCCAGTCGCCACGCCGGCACGCTGGAGCAGGAGCCGGCCTGGTCTGACCCGAGCCTACGCATACCGCGCTACTCGCAGTCGCTCGAGCGCGGCCTTGCGGTCCTCGGTGTGTTTACCCCCAGGCGCCCTGTGCTCGGTATCGCTGACATCGCTGATGAGTTGGGGATGGGCCGCTCGACCACACACCGTTATGTGATTACGCTGGTCGCGCTCGGCTACCTGGAGCAGGACGCCTCGCGCAAGTACCGCCTCGGCTTGCGGGTGACGGACCTGGGGATGTCGGTGCTGAACTCGACCGGTATGCGCGAGCACGCCCACCAGTGTCTGGAGGAGCTGTGTCAGCGTACTTCCTGCACGACCAGCCTCGGTGTGCTCGATGGCGCTGACGTCGTGTACGTCGACCGGGTGCGCAGCTTCCGCGCCGGGCGGGGCAAGAGCGACCTGGGGCTGCGCACGGGCTCGCGCGTGCCGGCTTACTGCACGGCGATCGGCAAGCTGCTGCTGGCGAGCCTCCCCGAGCCAGAGCAGCGCGAGCTGATCGTCGCGATGAAGCTCGCCAAACGCGGCCCGAACACGATCACCAGCAAGAGGGCGCTGCGTACGGAGCTCGAGCAGGTCAGAAGCAGCGGTTTCGCCGTCAGCGATCAAGCGCTCGCCGCTGGCGTTTACGCGGTCGCGGCGCCGGTACGCAACGAGGCTCGCGAAGTCCTCGCCGCCGTGAGCATCGCCGCTGACTCATCGCCGGTCTCGCTTGAGGGGTTCATCGACGCGCTTGGCCCACACCTGCGCGCGAGCGCCGACCAGATCTCTGCCCGGCTGGGATACCGCCGCGAGGATGAGACATCCGGTGGAGCTGGACATGGGCCCGGAGCAAACCCAGGCACCCCGAGCCAAGGCGCCAACGCTAGGCGACGCGCGTGTTGAATCGTGGCAGGTGGGCCACGGGTGAACGGCCGCCGTCTCGCCGGTCAGGATGAGTCGTGCCAGGACTAGCCGTCTGGACCGACAAGCAAACGCGAGCGGACCTCGCGGGCGACGCCGCCCAGCTCTACATGCAGGGACAGCTGCACGCCGAGATCGGCACGGCGCTCAACCTCACCGAGGCGCAGGTCCACAAGATCCTCAGCGAACTGCTCGCCGAAGGAATGCCCAAGCTCGAGCGCCACGAAATGAGCGACAGGCAGGTTCGAGCGATCCACGCCGCATATGTCCGCGGGGGCGCCTCAATAGACAGGCGCGCCGAAGCGATGGGCTTCACGGGCTCCGCCGCTCGACAGCGAATGCGCGGGCTGAAGCTGCCGGTGGGACGCCAGCAGGCGCCACGCAGGCCCGCAAGGACGCCAGCCCAAGCCGAGCAGCGTGTGATCACGGCGCTGCTGATGGCAGGGGTTGACGAGCTGCGAAAGCCGCGAGGGCTGAGCCTCGAACGGCTTGCGCATGAGTCCGACATCTCGATGTGGACGCTGCAACAGGTCAGGGGCGATCTGTCAGACCCACGGCTCACGACTCTGCTCAGACTTTGCCGCGGGCTCGGCGTGACGCCGGGCGAGCTCCTGGAGGATCTGCCGCTCCCGACTGAGCCCCGCCTACGGCGGGCACGAACCTCACGGAGCTGATCTCATGACGGAGATCTTCGCCGCTGGCCTACCTAAGCGCCACCACCTGTGGAACGCCTGGAGGGCACGAGCATTACTAGTCACGTCATGACCATAACCGTTCCACGGCGTCGCTTGATGGCGCCGCCGGAACGCTGCAGCGGGGACGCCAGGGTGCCGCGATGAGGCAGCGTACGGGCATCCGCGGTCCCGTCACCGTCGTAGTCGGCTGTGTCGATGAGCTCATCGGTCCTGGCTTGAATCACACGCTGAGCGGCGATCCGCGTGTGCACGTACTCGCGACTGACCTTGATGATGCCGACCTCGAACACGTCGTCACGCAAGAGATGCCACGAGTCGCGATCTTGGGCGAGCGGGTTCAACCATCCGTAGTCGCTCACCTGCGGACGACCCGGCCGGCGCCGGGCGTTCTCGTCCTAGCGCACGACCCGCCGCCCCTCTACGAGCCCGCATTGCGAGCACTCGGCGTCAACTGCCTCGCCCGTAGCGCCTCGCGCGCGGAGGTTCTGGCGGCAGTGCATCGCGCTGCGGATCGCGACTCGGAGTGCGCCGTCAACACGGACCCACTTCCTGGCCCAGGCGATCCTTATGACGGCATGCTCACCACGAAGGAGATCGAAGTCATGCGGCTCCTCGTTCTTGGCAGGTGCTACGCGGAGATCGGCGGCGCGCTGCGTATAGCGCCCGAAACCGCGCGCAAGCACACGGGAAGCATCTGCCGCAAGCTCGGTAAGACACGCCTCGAGCTAGTCGGAATGCTCTCTCCCGCACCTCCCGGGTGACACTGCATTGACAGTATCAGCCGTCAGCGGCATCTAGTTCACACTACCCGCAATTACCCGCTTTCGGGTATTGCGCCCACAGCAGCAAGCAAATATCCTCTGACGCAACTGTTCTATCAACATGGCGGTACGGGGCCAACGCCATCAGACGGGAGACGAGACATGGGGCGTGCTAAGCGATTGGCGTTGGTGCTTTTGTTCTGCTTCGGGGTGGTGTGTTGGGCGGCAAGCGCCTGCGAGGCGGCTGCAGCTTCGCGTGAGCCTTCGGTGCTCTCCTCGCCGTTCGTGATCGCTGGTTCCCCGGAAGAGGGTGAGCAGGTGCAGGCTGAACGCGGCGCGGCGCTCGCTGATCCCTCGGCTGTCGCGGAACGTGAAGGGTCGCGGACGCGCTACGCGGGTCTGCACCGGGAAGAAGCCGTCGCGATCGCTAAGCAGACGTTCGGTATCGAAGCCCCGTCGTGGATGGCGCCCGGCAGCAACGGCGAAGGTCCGCTGACCCAGTATTTCGGGGAACACAGCGCGGTCGAGATCGCCCCCTCGGGCAAACATCTGGTCATCACCTCGACGGTGCCGCTGCGTAGCGCTGTCGGCTCGGGGCAGTTGGCGCCGACCTCGCTGACGCTGTCCGAACGCGAAGGCGCGTATGTGCCGGCGAACCCGCTGGTGCCGGTCTCGATCTCCAAGTCGGCCGGTGGTGGCGTGTCGCTGCCATGGGGTATCTCGTTCGCGCCGGTGCAAGCAGCCGAACCCGAAGCCTCGGTGACTGTCGGTGAGCAGGTTTTCTATCCCGGGACGGCCACCGACACTAGTTTCATGGTCAGCCCGGTGCCGGGCGGTGTTGAGACCTCTTGGCTTCTGCTCTCGCAGGCCAGCTCGCAGGAAAACGCTCTTCGGTTCAATCTGCCGGCTGGCGTGACGCTTCAGATGAGCGAGACTGATCCCGGTGGTGCGGAACTTGTCCGCGAAGGGGAAGCTCTGGCGGTGATCCCGCCGGCGCACGCGACGGAGGCAGACGGAAGCGAGCTGCCGGTGTCCTACTCGGTGAGCGGCGACAGGCTGGCCACGCACGTCGATCTCGAAGGCAGTGTCGCGCTCCCGGTGATGGTGGACCCGATCGTCGACGGAAACTACGGTTCGGATGCCAGCTCCGACGCATGGAATCATTGGGAAACCTACACGAACTGTAGTTGCTTCGGTTTTTTCCAGGAAGCCAACCGCCTTGTCACATCCGCGAATCCCGGCTCACCAACGGGCGCCTACGCCGAGTGGTATATCTATGCTCCGGGGATAGCTGGTGACCCAGGCCGTGCAGGCCTCGCACGTATAAACCTGTCGGGACTCGGCCACTACACCGGGACTAACGAGTCGACGCTAGAGGCGTTTCTCACGAATAGCAATGGTCCTCACCCGGGCTGGACGTATAACCCGAATGTGGGGATCGAAGGCGAAGGGCCACTCATCACAAAAGAAGGGTTCGGGGGCAGGCTTGCGGTGCTGTGCGCTGACGGCGCTGGCGGCCACGAAGGGTCTAATCCTCCGCTCTGCAATGAAAATTACACCGCCGAAGCGGCGTCGCTGCTTGACGAAATTGGTCCCGAAGCGCAGGCTTACTACTCCAACGTCGAAATCACCGGCGCGTCGATCGCGTATCTCGATAACACGCCGCCAAACCAGGTCGTCCTGGTAGAACCATACGGGCAAGGTGGATACGCTCCCATCACTCAGCACTGGGTAAAGTATGGTTCCAGCGCCGCGAGGGTCGACGCGCAGGATGAAGGTGTGGGTGTCGAGGCGGTCACCGTCGAGATTCCACCTGGCTATAAGAACTCAAAAGGAGAACCGTTCTTTGCGGAAGAAACGTGCTCTAGCACTATCAAGTTCGGCTTCTGTTCGACCGCTATAACTTCGGGCAATGTTAATCTGTCGGGGCTCGAAACGGGAGTACATGAACTCGGGGTGTATGCGTATGACGCTGCGGGGAACGTTCGCGAAGAGGAAGTAGGACCGAAAGGCGAAGAACAGCATGGCTCCCATGTCTACCCGAAGCTTTACGTCGACCATACCCCGCCGGTGATCCCAGCGTTCGGCGGGTCGCTGGGAGAAGCGAGTGGCGGCGGGATCGGCAGCGGCAGCTATGCGTTGACGTTTAGCGCCGAAGACGGGAGTAGTAGCGCCCCGCAGTCCGGTGCGCATCTCCTGACGGTGTCGGTCGACGGGAGCAAGGTCGATGAAGTCGTGAGCTCGTGTCCGGAACCGGCCGGGGTGCCGTCGGCCGGGTGTTTTGCGTTGAATGGTAGCTGGACGATGGAAGGCGCGAAGTACGGGGCGGGGCCGCACACGATCACGGTTACCGCGAAGGATTGGGCGGGCAACGAATCGTCTCGGTCGATCGCCGTGACCGTGAACGAAGCGCCGTCTGAGGCGATCGGGCCGGGGTCGGTGAACTTGAAGACGGGTGCCTTGAGGCTCGAATCGACGGATGCTTCGGTCGCGGCCGCGGGCGGGGAGTTGACGGTTGGCCGGGTCTATGACTCCAGGGCGCTTTCGCAGGGCGCTGGGGGGCCGTTGGGGCCGCAGTGGAGTCTGAGTCTGCCGGACTCTCCAGCGGGTGGGGTCTGGCAGAGCCTGAAGGCGATGCCCAACGGCAGCGTGCAGGCGCTGACGACGGGCGGGACGACGGTGACGTTCTCGTCCAACGGTAGTGGTGGGTTCGTCTCGCCCGCGGGCTATCAGACGTTGGCTTTGAGCGAGACCTCGAAATCGCCTTTGGAATACGAGATGACGAACGCTGGGGGCGACGGGACGATCTTCAAGCGTGCTAGTAGCGGCGAAGAAGAAGCGCTGCTGCTTGTCCCGAGCACGGTCGTACAGGCGACCGGCGCGGGCGGGCTGAACAAGATGACCTACGTCTTCACGAAGACCGCGGAAGGCATCACCGAGCCGAAAGAGGTGATCGCGCCGTACCCGTCGAGCATCAACTGTCTGGCGGAACTGGTGCAGGGATGCCGCGCCCTTGAATTCGTCTACTACGAAAGCACGACCGCTGAAGGCGAAAACCAGAAGGAATGGAAGGGCTATAAGGGCCGCCTAGCCGAAGTGCTGTTGGTGGCTTGGTCCACGACAGAAAAAAAGATGACAAAGACCCCGGTCGCGGACTATCAGTGGGACACCCTTGGGCGCCTGCGTTCGGAGTGGAACCCACAGCTAAACCTGAAGACGACCTACGGCTACGCGGGCTCTGAAGCGCTCGTGACAGCAGTGAGCCCCCCCGGCCAGCAGCCGTGGCTGCTGCATTACGGCACGACCGCCTCTGACTTGAGTAGCGGGCGGCTGCTGTCGGTGAGCCGCTTCAAGGCGGAAGCCAAACTTTGGGACGGGAAAGCGCTGAAAAACACGAAAGCGCCGCAGCTATCGACCACGAGTCCGGTGGAGGGTACCGCTGTCAGCGCGACGAAAGACAACTGGAACGAGAACCCGGAGATCGACAGCTACCAGTGGGAACGCTGCAATTCGAGCGGCGGAGAATGCGCGGCGATCGGCGGTGCCGTCAACGAAACCTACACGCCGATCCAGAGCGACAGCGGACACGAGCTACGCGCGAAAGTAACCGCGGACACGGCGTGGGGTTCCCTGATGGTCTCGACGGAAACCAGTAAAGCGGTCACTGGCAGCGGGGGTCCGACTGAAGAGCCAATCCAGCCGGCGCCGAACCCGGGGGCGACATCGGTGTCAACGGTCGAGTACGGCGTGGCACTCTCAGGTACCGGCGTGCCGTCGATGACCAAAGCAGAAGTCGCGAAATGGGGCGAGAAAGAAGAACCCCTCGCCGCGACCGCGGTGTTCCCGCCTGATGAGCCGCAAAGCTGGCCAGCGGGCAACTACAAACGCGCGACGATCTACTACCTAGACTCCTCCGAACACGCGATCAACCTTTCGACGCCCGCCGGTGGGATCTCGACCGCGGAATACGACGTCCACGGCGACACGACACGCACGTTGAGCGCCGATAACCGTGCGGCGGCGCTAGCCCAGGGCTCGAAATCAGCCGAAGCAGCAGCCCCGCTCTACAACGAAAACAAATACAACACCGAAGGGACCGAGCTGTCGCAAACGATCGGTCCGGAACACAAAGTCAAGCTGCCCAGCGGAAGCGAAGCCGAGGCACGCAAGATCGTCAAGGACTCCTACAGCGAAGAAGGCGCACCAGCCGGTGGCCCGTACCGACTTGTGACGCAGACCACCGAAGCAGCACTGACGACCGGCAAAGAAGAAGACCTGCGCACGGTCACTAACTCCTACGAAGGCCAATCGAAGCTCGGCTGGAAGCTACACGAGCCGACAACCACGACGGTGGCGCCAACTAGCGTAGACCTGACGCACAACGCGGTCTACAGCACCACGACCGGCGCTGAGGTCGAAACCTCGATGCCCGGCAGCAACGTGCAAGGCACAGGCTACAGCGACTTCAGGCAGTTCGGCGCGACAGGTAGCGAAAGCGAAAAGCTGTCTGACCCAAGCAGCGACGCCCTTGACGCCAGTGGTGACGTATGGGTCACCGACGCGGCGGGCGGCCGTGTCGAGGAGTTCTCCTCGACCGGAGGTTTCCTAAAAGACTTCGGCTCGAGCGGTACAGGCAGCGACGACTTCAAAGAACCACGCGGTATCGCGATCAACGCGACGACCAAAAACATCTACATAGCCGATGCCGCGAACAACAGAATTGACGAGCTCAACGAAAAAGGCGCGTTCGTACGGGCCTTCGGGTATGGCGTCAGCAACGGCGAAGCAAAACTGGAGACCTGCACTAGCACCTGCGAGGCTGGCCTTGCCGGGGCGGCTGCCGGGCAGTTCCACGAACCCCGCGGAATCGCCATCGACTCGAGCGGACACCTTTGGATCACCGACTACGCTAACGACCGGGTCGACGAGTTCGGCGAAGCCGGCGAATTCATAGCCGCGTTTGGCTTCGGCGTAAGCAACGGCGAAGCAAAACTACAGTCGTGTACTAGTAGCTGCAAAGCCGGAATCGCGGGCTCTGGCAACGGACAGTTCAAAGGCCCCGCGTACGTTGCGCTCGCCGGTGGAGACCTGTTCGTCACGGATGCGGGCAACAACCGCGTCGAGGTGTTCAACACCAACAAGGAATATCTCTTTATGTTCGGCGGTACCCGTTCGGGTGAACCGGAATTCAAAGATCCTGCTGGGATAACGGCCAGCGCCGCGGGCGAGCTGTTTATCGATGACCTTGGCAACAATCGAGTCGTGGAGGTCCTCGTGAGCGGCGAGAATGGCGCCGAGGCTGGCGTATTCGGCGGAACTGGCCGTTTCAGCGCGCCGGAAGGCATCGCTATCTCTGCGGCGGGTGATGTCTACGTGGTCGACAGCGGCGACAACCGCGTCGCGGAGTGGGTGCCGAGTCTACAGGGCAACACCGGCGCCTACACCAGCCAGACGATCTACTACACGCCGAAAACCGAAGCGAGCGTCGCGGTCTGCCAAAACCATCCGGAATGGGCCAACCTGCCATGCCAGACCCAGCCCGCACATCAGCCCGAAGTCGCCGGGATGCCCGCCCTACCCGTAACCATCTACAAGTACAACATCTGGTTCGAGCCGATCGAAATCAAGAGCACCAGCGGCGAAGGCAGCGAACCCCCAACCCGCACCGAGACGGACGGCTACGACCCCGCCGGGAGGCTCACCAGCAAGGAAATATTTTCAACCACGGGCACCACCCTGCCGAAGGTGAGCTACAGCTACAACACCGAAACCGGGCTTCCTGCGACGCTAAGCACCGGGTCGGGCAGCTCAGAACAGAAGATCACCGAAGAACACAACGCACTGGGCCAGTTGATCTCCTACACAGACGCCGCCGGCAAGGCCACCGCCTACGAATACGAAAAAGAAAAGGACGACCGGCTGCTGAAGATATCGACCGAAAAGGGCTCACAAACCTTCGGCTACAACGAAACGACCGGCACGATCAGCACCCTGAAAGACTCCGCCGCCGGGACCTTCAGCGCAGGCTATGACATCGAAGAGAACCTCGTCAGCGAAACCATGCCCAACGGGCTCATCGCCACCATAACCCGCAACCCAGTGGGCGAAGCGGTCGGCCTTGAATACTGCAAAGAAACGCACTGCTCTGAAAGCGGCCGGTGGTACTACGACAACGTCGTACCGTCGATCCACGGCCAATGGGTCACGCAGACCAGCAGCCTCGGAACCGACAACTACAGCTTCAACGAAGCCGGCTGGCTCACACGAACCCAAGAAACGCCGACCGGGAAAGGCTGTGCCACGCGGCTCTACGCCTACAACGCCGACGAGGACCGCACGAGCCTCACCAGGCGTCCGCCCGGCGCCGGAGGCGCCTGCGCTGCCGAAGGCGGCGAAGTCGAAGAACACGTCTACGACACCGCCGACAGGCTGCTCGACGCCGGCACCGCCTACAACCCCTTCGGCGACATCACCGCCCTCCCCGCGGCAGACGCTGGCGGCACCGAACTCAAGAGCGGCTACTACACCGACGGGCAGCTCGCAAGCCAAGAACAAGAAGTCACCGAGCACGCCAAAAAATTCATCCAGAGCATCGGCTACGAGCTCGACCCCGCCCGGCGCACCAACGAAACCATCACCACCGGAAACACCAGCTCAGACATGACCGACCAATACGAAGGACCCGCCAGCACCCCAGGATGGCTGAGCTACACCACCGGAGAATGGACACGCAACATCTTCGGCATCAGCGGCAGCCTCGCCGCCACGCAAACCGACACGGAAACGCCTATCCTGCAGATCGCGAACCTCCACGGCGATATCATCGGAACCGTGCCAGACAGCGAAACCGCAACGAAACTCAGCTCGGCGACCGAAACCACCGAGTACGGAGTCCCGACCGTCCCCGAACCAGCGAAATACTCGTGGCTCGGCGCGTCCGCGCTGCCCACCGAACTACCATCCGGCATCCTCGACATGGGCGCCCGCTCCTACGTGCCCCAGCTCGGCCGGTTCCTCCAGCCCGACCCACAAGCCGGCGGGTCCGCGAACGCCTACGCCTACACCCACGGCAACCCACTCAACGAAACCGACCCCAGCGGCCAATGGACCCTCAACGAGACCTCCGGCGGGGACTCCGCGATCGGCGAAGGAGAAGGCACACACCTAGAAAACGGAGTCGGCATAGCCGCCGGAGCGATCATCCCTCTCCCCACCGACGCCCAAGCCGAAGCGGCCTTCTGGGCCGACCCACCCTGGGACCAAGTCACCGCCGGCAGCGAAGAATACGAAGAAGAATGGGAAGAATACGAAGAAGAAGACGGGTACGGCTACGAATACGCCTCCAATCATCAGGGCAGCGAATCGGACGAGCCTGAAGCGCATGTCGAAGCAGCGATCCTCATCCAGCCGCTACAAGCGGAAGCCGGTGAAGCCGACGGTGGTGATGGCGGCGTGGGTGGAGTCGAAGGATTCCGCATTCCCATTGCGGGTGGTTGCCCGAGTACGAAGGATCCCTGCTACAAACATCATGGGCACGGAGGCAAAGCAAACGAAGGTGCAAACGGCTGCTCGCACCAGGGCGGTAAGGGCTGTCATCGCGGCGGAGGTGGTATCAACATTACTTGTGGCGACGTTGGTGCCGCCGTAGGTGGTGCTGCAGGCGCTGTGGTTGGCGGTGCATTTGGTGAATCGGCCGGCGCATACGGTGGAGGAGCTGCGGGAGGATACGCGGGTTCACGGGCGGGTGAAGCCGTGTGCAACTGAGACCTCGCTCAGTCGACCTTCCGTCGCGACACATACTAGCGACGAAACGCATAGGGCTTGTGAGGCTTCTTTGCGGTGTAGCCGTGATCGTCTTCGCAGCGGAACTGATCGGAGGGGCCTCGTTGAGCAAAGCCTTTACGATCGCAGTGTTCTGCGGAATCGGTAGCGCCATCGGCGGGGCGCTAGTAAATATCGTGCGAGCGCGACGCAGAAGCCGGCGTTCGGACCGTGTGTGAGGGCGCAGCGGCCGCTGCGATGATGGGGACTGCGAGGGCACGAGCTGGTGCCTGGCCGCTCTTGCGGCCGCTTCAATGATCTAGGTTGGCCGTTGGTCGGGGCGGCGTGGTTACGGGCTCGGTGCCTCTTCCGGCCAGCCGGCCTTACGGCGCTCAGCGCGCCCCGGCGGTCCGAAACAAGCTTTCCCGCTTGCCCCCAGCCGCTCATCGCCGGGCGGGCATTTGGCCGCAGCCGGCACTGTCATTTTCATTGGATCGCTTCTACGGCTCTACGGCAGCGCGCTTACTAGAAAATACTTCCCACAATGACGCAAGTCGTCGGTAGTAGGCACGGTAGCTGGGGAAATAAAGAAGAAAGCGGATACGAATACGCCAGCGATCACCCGAGTGCCGGGGGCGGCGAGCAGGGCCACGCTGAAGCGGCTGTGCTCTACCAGCCGCTAGAAGAAGCGACAAACAGAAGACAGCGGCGAAGAAGAGGAGCGAGGATCTCTGACTCCCGTTGCAGGCGGCTGCCCGGAGCGATCCTTGCTACAAACACGTACGACACAAGGGTGGCAGTGCAAACGAAGGTGCAAACGGCTGCTCGCACCAAGGCGGCAAGGGCTGTCACGGCGGTGGGGGTACGTCATCAGGATGCGCAAGGAAGGGAGCAGAGGGCGCTGCCGGAGGCGCTGTTGGGGGCGCCGCTGTCGGTGCCGCGACAGGCTCTGGAGCTGCTGCAGGAGCTGGCGCCGGTGCAGTTGGGGGAGCCATCGGAGGCTGTATCGTTGGTGCAGTTGAGGAAGTACTACCAAGATGATACGTCGGGATAGCAAGTCGAAGCCGGCGTTGTGACGGCTGCATTGTGGTCTGCTGTTGGGGCGGTACCCGCGATCATCATTGGTGGCGTCGGAATTGGTACCGCAGCACGACTTTTGTCGATGCTTCACCGTAGGACGACGCCAGCCGCGGAGGAATAGCGAGCGCGCCGTGTACGATCACGACGCATGGCTGCGGTGATGGCGGTTACTGCAATGGGTAAAGGCCATGTGCGGCTCGGCGGTGCCGGTAGATCCATGTGGGGGCTGTACGCGGGCATTCCGACACAGCTTCGCTGCCGCCAGCATCTGGAGGCGACGCCGACATAGCTCAGCCTGATAGGGCGCTGCGATAAGGCAGAGGTCTCGGGTTCGACCCCGACGTCGGCTTGGCGATTCGGTTTGCTTGAGCAGTGCTGGACGCCACGACCACCGTGAGCGTGGGCTTCTCCACGGAGCGTCTCTGGTCACGCCTCTCTCTCTCGTGGCGGCCCGTCGCCGGGCGACCTCGCTTGCTAGCGGGCCAGTAGGCGCCCTGCGCGCGAATACGAGACGACACCGAGCGGTGAAGCCGGTCCTGAGACGTTGCGCGGCTTCAACGCCTACGCGGTTGCGCTTGCTATGAGTTGAACGTTATTCGCAATCCGGCGAAGGCCGGGAACGCGGCTGAGCCGCCGGTTCAGCACCCAAAGCCTATTGGTAGCTCCCCCGCTGATGGAGAACGGCAGCATCAGCGGAAGGACATTCGCGTAGCTGGCCTGGATCACATGAAAGCCGTGCCGCTCCAAAAGCTCTCGTGCCTCGCCCAGGTAGTAGAGATGATCGTAGGGTGCCATCCCGTGGTAAAAAACAAGCGCCCACCGAGGCGCCGAGCAACCCACTCCGTCCAAGATGCCCGGTTGGGGAGCTTGTACACGTAGAGCGTTCCGCCGGCCTTGAGTACGCGGCGAAGTTCATCGAGGCTGCCGCCAGGGTTCTCGACGTGCTCTAGCACGCCGCATGAAAGGGCTGCATCGAACGATTCGTCAGCGTATGGCAGACGAACGCCGTCATCGCCGTAGAGAGCCTCGATGTGAGGATATTTCTCCAGAGGATGCAACTCGCCGTCGGCCAAGTGAGGGTTGAAATCGTAGGCGGCCGTAGCGACACCGCGCCGCCGCAGCAGATCGCTCATTTGCCCGTAACCGCATCCCCAATCAAAAAGTAGAGCGGGAGCGTCCGAAGCAATCCCGTCGGCAATGCTGACGTACTCTTGCATCTGTAACGCCGCATGGACATTTAGGTCAGTCTGCCATGGAGGAGGCACGTTGGTAGTCGGCACGGCGTCAAGTGTATTGATCCGACTAGATGATTGATTCCACGGCTGAGGCTGCGGTTGCATCGCCTCCGCTTGTCATCCCCGCTTTTCGGGTCGACTTTCGCGAGCCTTGGCCTGCCCTGGTCGACAAGCTCGGAGGAGGCGGTTGGGGCCGGTTCCCCGTCCCGCGCCGACACGGGCCGTCCACGTCGAGTCGACATTCAGAAGGGTGCGCTCGCGTCCGCTTAGCGGGCCGCGTTGCCCCACCGCTGACGATGCATTGGCGTAATGCTCGTGCGAGGTCGAACCAGTCGCGGCCAGCGGTCATTGCGATTGTCCCTCGGTGGCGATGGCGAGCCGCGCCCGCACCTCGGCCGCGTAAGGCGCCAACGCTGGGTCGTGGACTTCGTTTCGGCGAAGTAGCGGGAGGCGATGCGCGCGCTGTTACCTCGTCCGGCAAGGATTCTGAGTCCCCCGATCGCGCGATCGGGGGACTCAGACGGCGCCCGCTTACGCGGTGATGTTGTCGTAGCGCACGGGTTTGTCGCTGACCTGTCGCAGCTGGTCTTTCTCAGCGAGCCGCTTCATGCAGTTCGCGACCGCGCCCGAGGACCGCTCGATCGCCTTCGCGACCTGCGCCGGGCCGTGCGGCGCGCTGTCGGCGTGCTGCTCGACATACGCGAGCACCAGCGGGTCGAGCCCGAACGCTTTGAGGCGCTCCGGCGGCTTCCGGGCAGGCTGCTCGCCCTCCCCGGCCGCGTCCGTTTCTTGGCCGCGCCCGAGCCGTCGCCAGCGGGCTTGCGCTTCCCTGCGCCCGCAGCCGCTTTGGCTCCCGCCGGGCTCGCCCTTTCCTGCGCTCCCGGCCACTTTCGCTCTGGCCGGTTTCCCGCTGGCCTTGCCAGCCGGTTTGCTCGCCGACGCACGCGCGCTGCTCTCTTTCTCGGCCGGGCTGTTGACGTGCGCCGCGTACCCGGCGGGCATCTCGACGCCCGCGACGGTCCACCGATCGGGAAGGCGCTTGCCCTTGTCGCGTCCCCCCTCGTGTCGCACCACCTTGCCGGCGTCGGCGAGCACCGCGAGCGCCTTCGACGCGGTCGAGCGCGCGACGCCCGCCGAGCTCGCTATGCCGTCGGTAGCGGCGCCGGGGTTTGCCTCGACGGCGGTCAGTACGGCGTCCGCGGGCGAGGGTTTCGTTGCGGCATTCTTGCCTTTGCTCATCGTTGAATCTCCTTTGTTGGAGCCCGTTTTGGGCTTTGACGGTGGACGTGGTAGCTCGACCCGCCCAACGAAGTCAAGTCCTCCGCGAAGTTCTCGCGGCCCTCGCGCGGAGGCCCCGCAGGGCCTGATCGCCGTGCCGCCCGCCGATGCCTCGGCGAGTCGGGTCGAGCGGACTTGACTTCGTTGGGCAGGTCGAGCTACACGTGTCCCCAGCCCGAAAATCGACAAGCCCGCCGCCCGCGCTAGAGCGGGTTGCGGCGAGCGAGAGGAGCCAGCGAAATGACCCCAACTGACACCGACACCGATCAGCCCGCCGACGTCGCCGAGGGTGAGCTCTACCGCGACGGGAGCGGCAACGAGGTGTGGCGCATCAAGGAAATCGGGACCGGCACGGTTCTCCACGAGGGCATCGCCTCAGACCACGAGTACAAATGGCTGCTCGACTGTTCCAACCGCGGCGAAGAGTACGCCGACGAACAGGAGGCGCTGCGGCGATGAGCTGCCCATTCTGCACCCCAGCCGACCCCGGCGAGCTTCGCGAAGAGCTCGCGGAGATCTACACCCGCGACTTGCTCATGCCGTCGATGTACGGCCGCTCGATCTGCGTCATCCTCAAACTCGTTCGCGCGACCGGCCTCAGCGAGCAGGAGATCATCGCCACCGCGAAACAGGACGCCGAGCACCTGCTGCTCGTGCCCGAGCCGGTCGCGTAAGGGGACTTGAGCTTTCCCGCGGGTCGAGCTAGACGTGTTCAGCCATGCCGACGACGACTACCGACAAAGCGCAGGGTGAGAGGCGATGAACGGGATACTGAGCCTCGCCGCCACCGCGATCCTCGCCACGCTCGCGACGTGGGTAATCGGCGGCTGGGTGCTGCGCACGGCCGGCGCGTTCCTCGCCGTCGGCGGCCTGCTCTGCACTGCCGCTACCGGATCGCTGACGATGGCCGTCGCGGCGCTTGTCGGCGCCGTCGCGTGGCTCGCCGGGCACTGGCTTTACGCGCTGCGCCACCACTACTTCCGCACGCCGCTCGCCCGACGCGTCTTTATGGACGCGCTGCCGTCCCGGCTTGACCCCACGCGCGGCTGGGGCGTCCCGAGCGTTCCCGGTGGAGCCCGGCGATGAGGACCGTGCCACCTACCGAGACTGCCGCGAAGGTGATGACTCCAATCCGCGTAAGGGCACGCGAGCTTCGGCTTGGCGACCTCTATGTCCCAGGCGCTCACCGGGTCACCGTCAAGCGAGCGATCATCGGTCGGCGCGAGACGATCGTCGCCGATGCCAGCGGAGACCCGCAGCCTGGGCTCGAACTCACCTGCTCGGACGGCACCTCGCCGCTGCTGCTCGCAGAGCAGCACGTCAGAGCCGAGCGCATGTTGCGCCCGCACGGCCGCGTCACGGCCGACGACCGCCGCGACTTCGCGGAGGCGCACGCCGAGGGCCTCCACGATGAGATACCGCGCGAGTTCTGCCCCGAGTGCGAGGCGCGACGATGAGCGAGCTTCCCGACCACGGGCCTGGCTGCCGACCGCTCAGCGTGCTTCGCTCGGCGCGGTTCCCCGACGAGCCTCGATACCTCTGCACTCCTAACTGCCCGCGACGCACCGCGCTCGCGCGCGAGCACGACGCAGCAGCCAGCTCGGCCAGGCAGCCGCTCGTGCTCGTCGCCTTCAAGGACGAGGGTCAGCGCGAAGGGCAGATCGTCCTGCTCCGCATCGAGCGCCCCTCGCGCGAGGTCGCGGATGCCGCGGCAGCGGGCGTGCCGTTCGCCTATCAGCAAAGCGACGCGAGCGACCTCGGCTGGCTGAGCCACGCCGAGGCTACTGCGGTCGCCGCCACCCACGGCGTGGCGCTGACCTGCTGGTGAGGAAGCCATGCCCTGTGCTGCGAGCGACACCGATCTTGTAGGGCGGCGCGCGAGCCTCCGCTCCCGTAACGCCACGCGGCTCGCCGCCGCCCTACAGGAAGGCGCTGGATATGGCGAGCGCCACTGACATCCGCAGGAGCTGCTGGGGCTCTGAGATACCCGTCGCGATCCCCGCCGGCTGCATCGAGATCGGCGCGTATGAAGCGACCGACGGCGAACTGCGATGCCGTAACGTCGCAGCGCTCGAAGCATGGCTCGGGCGGCGGGTATCCCGCAGCGACCTGGAGGCGCTCGACAACCGTACGACCCGCCGCCACGGAGCGCGGCGCCTATTCATGCAGGGCCGCTACGCCGAGGCCCAGCGGATCGAGCCCCGGATGGGCCTGTAGTCGCCATGAGCTACGACTACGATGCCGTGCTCGCCGCGGTCGTCGACCGCCCGGGCGCTCGCGTCTCAGAGCTCCCCGGCGCGAACGGCGCCGTCCTGCGCTACCTACACGCGGGCGGCAGGGTAACCGCCGAGGGCGCCAGCCCGAAACGCTGGTACGCTACCTCGTCCGGCAGGCGCCGCGTAAGCGAGTATCGCCACTGCGAGCGCCGCCTGGACGCTTGCCAGCGCCGCCTCGACGCGCTCGCCGCTTGTCGCCGCGCCGAAGACCTATTCGCGTTCGCCGACTCGCTCTGCGAGCCCGCACGCCCGGCGCTGTCCGCCCCGCCACCGCGGTCGCTCACCTTCGGAGAGCTCGCCTGGGCGCTGCTAGAGGCCGTCGGCCGACGGGTGCTCGTGACCACTGATGCAGCCGGCGACTTCGCGCCGATCACGACCATCGGCACCATCGACTCGTTCGGCGAGGAACGCGACTGCGAGGACTGGCTGCTGACCCTCGAAGTCGATGGCTCGGGATTCGTGCTGTTCTCGCGGCGGCACTTCGTCCACGCGCTAGAGGACACCTACTGCGGCGAGCTGCGAGTCCGGCAGGGCGCCGGCACCACCGTCGTTTGGCTCGACATTGACTAGCGCGCGCGTGACCGATGAGCAGGTCGTACACGCGCTGAACGGAACTACGGAGACGTCGTCGAGTGGAAGCGCGTCGCCAGATGCGGCTCGAAGTGGCTCGTCAAGCTCGCGCAGCAGGGCGTCACGATCGAGTACGCCCGGGCGCATCGACGCCGCGTCGCTACGGGAACTGTCGCCGTTCCTCGCGCCGCGAGCCCAGGACGTCGTACCGAGCGAGCGTGCTCACGAACCGCGAGGTCTTGCTTCTGCTGTACGGGATCGCCGCTGGCGCTGAGCGGCCGGTGCCCCGCGCCGACTACCGGGCGGCATGGGAGCGCGGGAGAAGTACGAGTCCGATACCACGGCGCTCGCGCCGCGATCGGCGCCCGAAGGGCCGGCGAGCTAGTCGTCGGTGACTAGCCCGCCACTGCTCCATACGAGCGGGTGAACTATCTGAAGCTCGGCGATCTTGCGCGCGCCGAGCACGTACGTCTCCGTCGATGGTCGGCATTTTCGATCCTCCTCGTTTCGCGTCGGGTTAGAACCTGCACGAGTGGCCGACGGCCAGCACGTCGGCGTCGCCGTCAAGCTCGGCGGGCACCGCGTCGTATTCGTCGGGCTCCGGGCCGTAGTACAGCCGCGCCTCTACGCCGCTCGGCCCACGCACCACGACGGCGGTCGTGATCCCGAGGTCGGCGCGGATGTAGGTCGTACGGCCGGCGGCGTCGGTGTAGGTCTGAAGGCCAGGCTCGGCATTCATCGTTGTCCTCGCTCGGTTGGGGTTCTTCGTCGGGACACACGTCTAGCTCGATCACGGCCGAAGTCAAGTCCCCCCGCATTTTTGACCGCGCCGGACTTGCCCTTTCGCGCGAGCGGAGCTACACATCCACGCCCGCTTCCCAGGAAAGGAACTCCGAAATGCCGCATGAACGCCCGATCGCCCACGACCGCCGAGCGCTGAAACATGACTGATGCGACCAAGATCGCGAAGCTCCGCGCGAAGGCCCTGAGCACGATGCTGCCCGCGAGCGACGCGGGATCACTTGCTTTGTGCGCCCCGACCTCCGCGGCTGCCTGACAGCCGAGGTCTCGCCAGTCGCCGACGGCCGCTGGGCCGCCCGCCTCTTCACCCGTCCCGACGCCTCCTACACGATCATGCGCAGCCACCGGCGCGCTGCCGAACGCCTCGCCGAAGAGCCCTCCGACCGGCTGGTGGCCGAGACGTTCTTCGCCAGCGAGCCGGCGCAACCCTGACACCCCGCACCACGGGGGCGCTGACGGGAGGCGAAGCTCGCGGACTTGCCCTTTGCCGCCGATCGAGCTACGGATGTGCCCCATGGATCAGCGCGAAAGGAGAAAGCCGTGCCTGAGTACCCGCCCGCCGAGTCGCGCACGTCGCTGCTCGGCGCCGTGTTTCACCCCGCCACCCTGCGAGACTTCGCGAGGGCCGGGCTTCGGCACTCGGCGGTAGCCCACGAGACGACGCGACTTCTCGACAGGCACGTCGCCAGCGGAGCGACCACACCGCGCGAGCTCAGCAGGGAGCTGCCCGCGCTGCTGGCCGACCCGCTCACCGCCCTCACGGCCGACGACTGGCTGCAGGTCGCCCGCGACCTGATCGCCAGCACCGAGGACGCCTTCGGGATTCGCCGCCTCATGCCGCTCATAGACGAGGCCGACGAGCGGATGGCAAGCATGCTCTTTCGGAGCATCGCTGCAGGCTCACAGACGGCGGAGCAGCTACTCGGCCGCGCGCGCGAACTACGCGAACAGGCCGACGATCGAAGCCTCCTCCTCGTCATACGGCACACCAGCCTCGTCATCGCTGACCGATACGAACTCGCGGCGAAGCGGAAGCTCGAGCAATGAGCGGCTGACGATCTGACCGGCGCCCGCGCGGCTTGCGACGGCCGCCGCGGGCTACCCAGGCGGCCAGCGCCGTCCCCGCTCAGGCGCGACGCGCCGTCGCCAGCCATTCGTCGTTCTTCGCGCGATCGGCTTCAAGCGCGCCTGCGGGGCGCCGAGCGCGGGCGTCTCGGGGGCGTTGACCGGAGCTGGCCGCCGCCCCGATCGCCACGCGTCAGGGCGGTCATCCGGGCTGCAGAGCCGGTAGGATCGTGGGTCGCGGCGAGATAGCTCAGTTGGTAGAGCATACGACTGAAAATCGTAGTGTCCTCGGTTCGATTCCGAGTCTCGCCATCGCCCCGCCGTGGCCGCGCATGGGTTTTGGACAACGATCCCTAGCCGTTGTCCAAAACCCGGCGGTATCCGTGGGTATCCGCCGGTATCTCGGCCGTGACCAGCGCGACGACCGGCGCCCGCGGCCTGGCGAAATCCCTGCAAATCGGCTTATTTTCGGCGGCATCCCGTCGCCTCTCAGTCGCAGGAGCGCACGCCTGAAAATCGTGGTGTCCCGGTTTCGAATCCCGGTCTCGCCATTTCCTGTTTTGCCTGCTAATCGCTAGGTTTTTGTTGTGCTTACGGTCAGCCTATCGGGCGCGTTTGGGGCCATTTTCGTGCCCGTGGTCCAATTCGTGGTCCAAAACCTCGCCTTGTGTGATGCTGCCGGCTAGTTCTAGGCGGCAGGCGACATGTCGCGAGGACTCGGGAATTGGCTTGGTTGTGCGGTTTCTTCCCTGTCTCCCCGTCTAGAGATGTGGGGACCATACCCGCGAATCGTGGTGTCCTCAGTTCGACTGACTACGTGTGTTTGACAGAGTTTTACAGGGTTTACGCGATCTCGATAAACCTCCCAAACCCCCGTCTCTGATCGACACGGATTAGACGTTGCTAAGCGCGGTATGAGCGTTCGCGACTTGCTCGGCGAGCGTGAGTCGCAGGCAGGGAGCACGCCAGCCCCAGGATTCGGGCGCTCGCCGAT
>Ga0302325_10009521_pt1 | contig 21179 bp, 18 predicted proteins | sample Palsa_T0_2_FD_201948 | JGI IMG/M metagenome (GOLD analysis project Ga0302325, IMG submission 201948) | Peat permafrost microbial communities from Stordalen Mire near Abisko, Sweden - Palsa_T0_2 | ecosystem: Environmental > Terrestrial > Soil > Palsa > Peat permafrost | place: Sweden: Abisko...
GTCGAGGTGCGAGAGAAACGCCGCAGAGCCGAGCTTCTCGTAGACGAAGCGGTATCTCCGCGCGCCCGCCTGGTCCATCTTGGGCGGAGCGCCCTTGGCCCGCGGGGAGGGCGGCGCTGCGGGGCGCGGCTGGTGGGCGTTCAGCGTTCGCAGGTAGACCAGGCGCTGCTCGCGCATGGCGCCCAGGTCGCAGGCGATGCCGCAGTCGTAGCAGACGAGCTTCCGGTCGTCGGCGTGCGCGTCCTCGAGGTTGGTGGCGTGGACGAACGCGCCGGCGACCTTGCCGCAGGGGAGCGAGAGCCGGTCCTTCAGCGCCTTGCGGTACTCGCGCAGGAGAAACCCCTCTTCCAGCCCGACGTCGATGTGATCCCAGGGCAAGCGCGCGCTCACCGGGAGGGTTCCCAGGTACTTCGCGGGGTCGATGCCCTCGGCCTGGAAGGCCTCCTCCCAGAGGGCCATCTTCTTCTGGTCCTCCCAGGAATCGAAGCGCGCTCCGCTGCGGTAAGCCCGCTCCAGCACCGGCGCGAGCGTGCGATCGCCGCGGGCGAAGACCGCCTCGAGCCAGGACGTGTCGCAGTCGTGGGTGCGGAGGTCGACGTTCGCGATGCGCGCCTCCTCCTTCAGCCATTGCTGCTTCTGGCGCACGGAATCGGCGGTATCCATGGCGCACCACTGGAAGGGGGTGTGCGGCTTGGGGACGTGCGTGGAGACGCTCACCGTCACCTTCGGCGAGCCGGGGTTTCCGAGCTCGCGCTTCACGCGCTTGCCGATGGCCCGCGCGCGGCCGCCCACCTGCGGGATGGCGCGCACGTCCTCCTCCTCTTCGGTCGGCAGGCCGATCATGAAGTAGAGCTTCATCGACGACCAGCCGCGCGAGAAGATGCGCTCGGCCGTCTCCAGGAGCTGCTCCTCGGTCACGTTCTTGTTGATGACGTCGCGCATCCGCTGCGTGCCGGCTTCGGGGGCAAAGGTGACCCCGGTGGCGCGGACGCGCGCGATGTCGTCGAGCACGTTCTCGTCCAGGCCGTAGGCGCGCAGCGACGACACCCCGACGCTGACCCTCTTCGGGGTGAGCGCCTCGGTGACCTTCTTCACCAGCGGGGCGATGCACGAGTAGTCGGCGGTCGACAGCGAGGTGAGGCTAGCCTCGTCGTAGCCGCTCTTTTTCACGGCGTTGACCACGGTGTCGACGATCTGCTGCGGGTCGCGCTCGCGCACCGGTCGGTAGATCATCCCGGCCTGGCAGAAGCGGCACCCCTCGGTGCAGCCGCGCGCGATCTCGATGGACATGCGATCGAAGATGGCCTCGGGCCCGCCGATGGGACCGTCGTCCGGGAAGGGGAAGCGATTGAGGTCGTCCACCAGCGTGCGGACGACCGGCACCTTGGCCTCGGGCAGCGCACCGCGGTCGACCACGGTGAAGCCGGTGCCGGCGTCGACGTGGGTGGTGTAGAGCGAGGGAACGTAGACGCCGCCGAGCCTCGCCAGCGCGCGCAGGCGCTCGGCACGCGGGAGGCCGCGCTTCTTTGCGTCGGTCCACAGCAGCGCGATCTCGGTGGCGCGCTCTTCCCCGTCGCCGATGACGATGGCATCGACGAACGGCGCCAGCGGCTCGGGGTGCGTCGCCGTCGGTCCGCCGGCGATGACCAGCGGGTCGTTCTCCCCGCGCGCGCTGGCTCGCAGAGGGATGCCCCCGAGGTCCAGCATGAGGAGGACGTTGGTGTAGGTGAGCTCGAACTGCAGCGAGAAGCCGACCACGTCGAAGTCCGAGAGCGGCCTCGCGCTCTCGCAGGTGACCAGCGGCAGCCCGCGCGCCCGAAGCTGCACCTCCATGTCGATCCACGGCGCGTAGGCGCGCTCGGCCAGCGTGCGCGGATGGTCGTTGAGCAGCTTGTAGAGGATCTTGAAGCCCAGGTGGCTCATCCCGATGTCGTAGACGTCGGGGAAGGCCAGACAGACGCGGGCGTCGACGCTGTCCCAGTCCTTCGGTCGCGCGCCGTGCTCGCCGCCCAGATAGCGGGCCGGCTTCTGGACCAGGTGGACGAAGGAGGCGTACGGGTGCTCGGAAGGCGCGGGCATGGCGGGGGCTATCTCTAGCCGGATTGGCTCATCCGCGCTCGACCAGCATGGCCATCCCCTGTCCCACCCCGATGCACAGGGCCGCCATGCCGCGACCGGCGCCGCCGGCTTTCAGCGCCCACAGCAGCGTTCCCAGAATGCGCGCGCCGCTCGAGCCGATGGGGTGTCCGAGGGCGATGGCGCCTCCGCGGACGTTGACGCGGGCCCCGTCGAGCTCGAGTCCCCGGATGCCGGCGATGGCCTGGGCGGCGAAGGCCTCGTTCAGCTCGACGAGATCCAGGTCGGCCGCCTTCCATCCGGCCCGGGCCAGCGCTTTCTTGCCGGCCGGGATGGGGCCCTCGCCCATGCGGTCGGGGTGCACCGCGGCGGTGGCGTGCGAGACGACGCGCGCGAGCGGCTCGAGGGCGTGCGCTTTCACCACCTCCTCGGTCACCACCAGCAACGCGGCGGCGCCGTCGTTCAGCGGCGAGCTGTTGCCGGCGGTCACCGTGCCGCCCTGGCGAAAGGCGGGCGCGAGGCGGCCGAGGGCCTCCAGGGTGACGCCCTCGCGCGGCGACTCGTCGCGCGCGAAGACGAGCGGCGGCCCTTTCTTCTGCGGCACCGGCACCGGCACGATCTCCGCGTCGAAGGCCCCGGCAGCGATGGCCTGCGCCGCCTTCTGCTGCGAGGCCAGCGCGAAGGCGTCTTGCTCCTCGCGGGAGATGTCCCGCGCGGCGGCCACCTCCTCCGCGGTCTCGCCCATCGAGAGCAGCGGGAAGCGCGCGGCCATGCGCGGGTTGGGGAAGCGCCAGCCCAGCGTGGTGTCGAACACCTCGGGCGGCGTCCGCGAGAAGGCCTCGTCCGGCTTGCCAAAGACGAAGGGCGCGCGGGTCATGCTCTCCACGCCGCCGGCAAGGACGACGTCCGCGTCTCCCGTCGCGATGCGCCGCACGCCGTCGCAGACCGCCTCGAGCCCGGAGCCGCACAGGCGATTCACGGTCAGCGCCGGCACCTCGAAGGGGAGGCCGGCCAGCAGGGCGGCCATGCGAGCCACGTTGCGGTTGTCCTCGCCGGCCTGGTTGGTGGCGCCGAAGACGACGTGGTCGATGCGCTCCCCGAGCGCCGGATTGCGCTGCATCAGGGCCGCGATGACGTGCGCGGCCAGGTCGTCGGCGCGGACCGAGGCGAGGGCTCCGCGGTAGCGCGCGATGGGCGTGCGGACCGCGTCGACCAGGAAGGCGGGGCGAAGAGGGGGCATGGTGGTGGGGGGGGGGAGTTTAGTGCAGCGGGCCCGCGCCCGCGCCTGCTCGAAGCGAGATCAGGCGGCGACGCGCACGAGGGTGCCGATTACACGATTCATCTGGGCGGCGAGGACCGCGGGCATCGCGGGGACGTAACCGAACCGTTCGGCCACGAGGAGGCAGGACAAAGTCTCGCGCGCCGAGCCGAGCGCCGTGCGGTACCGCTGCGTTCTCACGCCGCCGGAGGAGCCGCTGCCCTCGGGACGCATGAACCGCGTCTGTCTCCTCTTCGCGTCGTGCGTCTTCGTCGCCGCCTGTTCGTCCCCGCCGTCCGCTGTCGATCGCCGCCAGCCCGCGCTCGGGACGCCCGCGCCGTCGATCGATCGCGGATCCGTCCGCGCGAACCTGGCCGTTCATCGCGCAGAGCAGATCGCGCGCCTCCACGCCTACGCCGAAGCGGGCGCGTTCCCCCACAACACCTCCGTCGCCCCGAGCCTTCACATGTTCCGCGACGCGGCGGGCCGTTACTGCGCGGTCGCGAACCTCGTCCACCGCGACGGGCGCGACGACCTCGTCGAGGCCACGGTCCGCGATCAGAACGACCTCGCGATCGCCGACGTGCATGGCGGGCCGATGATGGACTGGGTCCTTGCGTCGGGATTGACTCAGGAGGAGCTCGTGCGCATCCAGGCACCGGCGCCGTTCATCGGGAGGAACCCGATCCGGCCCATTCCCTCGCCGGATCCGATCCATGTGGCCGTCGACGGCGTACCGCAAGCCACGAAGGAGCGGCCATGGACGCGGCGATTCGCGCGCACGTGACGCAGATGGAGGCCGAGCTCCGCGAGGAGAGCGAGCGGAGACTCGACGTCGCGACGGAGCGCTGGATCGCACACCGTACGCAAGGTGCCATGCCTCCCGCGTGACTCGTGCGCCGCAAAAGGCCGCTCGACTCGGACATCCCGGCGCGACGGGTAGCTCTTGACGGCGGAGGCTCTCCGTCCCGCCGACCGGTCTTGTCTCGAGCGCCGGGCAGTCTTGTCTGGAGAGCAAGGTGCCCATCGCTGTCGATGCATGCGGTCATCAGGGGAGAGCAAGGTGCCCATCACTGCCGATGCATGCGGTCATCCGAGCAGAGCAAGGCGCTCATCACTGCCGATGCATGCGGTCATCCGAGGAGAGCAAGGTGCTCATCACTGCCGATGCATGCGGTCATCCGAGGAGAGCAAGGTGCTCATCACTGCCGATGCATGCGGTCATCCGAGGAGAGCAAGGTGCTCATCACTGCCGATGCATGCGGTCATCCGAGGAGAGCAAGGCGCTCATCACTGTCGATGCATGCGGTCATCCGAGGAGAGCAAGGTGCCCATCACTGTCGATGCATGCGGTCATCCGAGGAGAGCAAGGTGCCCATCACTGTCGATGCATGCGGTCATCACTCCGTTCGCCCCACCGTCTGGCCGTCGTCGGGCCACGTTCCTCGAGAGCAGGCCCCTCGACACCCGCACCGATGTTGCGCCGGTCGAGCACCTGCTCACACGGGCAACCCACGGAAAGAGCGAGGCTTTTCGGCGAGCGGCAAACTATTTTAACTATTTTTTCCGAAAGTGACCTCGAGCCACCGCAATACAGAGTGTGGGCGACGGCGCGCGGCATAGGGCCTCGCGCCAGGTCCACGTGTTCAACATGTTCGAAAGAAGGAGATTCACCATGAGCCTCAATACACCGAAAAACAACCGAGTAGACCTGACGCTCGCCGATCAAAAGCTGATCGACGGGCTCACCAAGCACGCCTCGACGATCACCTCCGTGGTGGTCGGCGGGGTCGCGATGGCCACCAAGGACATCATCAGCACGCTGCAAACGCGCATCACCATGTACAACGCAACGCAACCCGCCAAGGCAACCTGGCAGGCTGCGGTGGCGGCGAACAAGGCGGAGCGCCAGAAGACCAAGGCCATCGTGGCCGTGGTCAAGCAGGCGGTGCTGTCGTCTTTCGCCGGCCAGATCGACGCGCTCGCGGACTTCGGGCTGACACCGCGCAAAGTCGCGGTGCTCACGCCCGCGGAGAAAACGGAGAGGACCGCCAAGGCCCTCGCCACCCGCGCCGCGCGTCACACCATGGGCAAGGTGCAGAAGTCGAAGATCACCGGCAGTTCGCCGGCGACTGCGACGACTGCGCCCGCGCCCCTTCCGGCGGGGCCCTCGCCCGCTCCGGTGGCCGCACCCGCGGCGCCGGTCTCCCCTGCGCCGGCGGTCACGCCCGCGACGCCTGCACCGGCGATCCCGGTGCCGGTGTCCGGGACCGTGGCCGTCGCGTCGCCGGTCAAGCCGTAAGCAGTCCGTAGTCACGCAGTAGTCAGGCAGTAGTCACGCAGTCGCTCCCTCCCGGCTCCCCGCATTCGGCGGGGGGCCGGGGGCGAGCCTTTCCTACGCGCTGAAACAAGGCCGATCACGCCTGTCGAGCGCGGCGCTCGGCTCGCTCTCGGAACGGTCCATGCGCCCGCGGCATCGCTACCGGTCATGGACCTCGGACTCGACGGAAAGCTTGCCCTGGTGACCGGCTCGACCGCCGGCATCGGCTTCTCCATCGCCAGGCAGCTCGCGCGGTGAACTCCGTGCTGGCGGGGCCGACGGATAGCGAAGCGATCGGCTCGTTCCTCGAGTCGATGGCCAGGCAGGCCGGGACTTCGAAGAAAGAAGTGGCCGAGGGATTCTTCGCCAAGGCGCGCCCATCCTCCCTGCTGAAGCGCTTCGCCACCACCGACGAGATCGCGTCGATGGTGACCTACCTGTGCAGCGAAGCCGCGTCGGCCACGACCGGATCGTCCATCCGCGTGGACGGCGGGGTCGTCCGCTCGATTGCGTAGCATCACGCCGCGCCAGCCCCGGGGAAGGCGCGTGGGGTTCGAGGCGTAGGGGATGCCCCATCGGGGTGCACCGGAGCCGTTCAAGCCTTGGGGACGCGCCGCGGTCCTCATCCGCGACTTCAAAGCGCAGATCGGCTTCACGCCTGCCGCCTACGCCAGGCAGTGCGCCGCGGCTGCCGCGCCGTGAGGAGCGTGAGGATCAGCGGCGCGAGCGCGCTCCTGCCAACGGCTGGCTCTCGATCCTGAAGGTCATCTGCGCCGCGATGACGAAGCACAGCTGACCGGTGAGCCAAAAACGACCCGACGCGCAACTGTGCGTGCGGGGCGACCGACCTCCACCCCCCACCCTACGCGCTCGAGACCCCGATGCACGCACATCCGAAGCACGCCCCTCCGGCCTTCGTAAGCATGGCCCTCGCAATCGCCGGGCTGGGCGCGAGCACTGTGGCGCTCGCCGATCAGACCATTGCCGTCGATGGCACGGCAACCGGGCGCACGTTCGCTGGAATGGGCGCCGTGAGCGGCGGCGGGGCCACGTCGGTCCTCTTGCGCGACTACGTCGAACCGCAGCGCAGCCAGATTCTGGACTACCTGTTCAAGCCATACTTTGGCGCGGCCATGTCCGAGCTCTACGTCGAGATCGGCGGGGATGGCAATGCGACTCAAGGCTCCGAGCTCAGTCACATGCACTCGAGCAGCGACGAGAACTACTTCCGCGGCTACGAGTGGTGGCTGATGGAGCAAGCCAAGGCGAGAAATCCAGCGATCTACCTGGATGCCACGCCGTGGTCCGGCCCCTCGTGGCTCGGCAACAACAACAACCTGTTTACGCAGAACACAGCCACTTATGTGGCCAACTGGCTGAACGGGGCCAAAACGTACCACAACCTCGACATCAACTACGTGGGGTGCCGGAACGAAAAGGGCACCGACGAGCAATATGCCGAGCTCCTTCGAACGACCCTCAACAGCAACGGATTGAGCTCGGTCGGCATTCACGCGTTCGACAATCCGGGCACGGCATCGAACTGGACCTGGGCGACGGACCTGAACACGAACGCCACACTCGACTCGGCGTTGGTTGCGATTGGACAGCACACCACGGAGGGCTCTCCTCCGCCAGCGGACGTGATCGCCATCGGAAAGCCCATATGGGATACGGAAGAGCACGTGTACGAGCAAGGCTTCCAGTGTGAGATCGACATCGTCAAGGCCTTCAACTTCAATTACATCAACAGCAAGATCACGAAAACGATATTCTGGTATCTGATCACGTCGTATTACCCCATCGAGAACTTCACCAACCAGACAGTGGGGACCGCGAGCGCCCCTTGGAGCGGCTCGTACACCATCAGTCCCGCCCTCTGGGGTTATGCCCACGTCGGTCAGTTCACCAAGACCGGGTGGACGTTCCTGGACGGCGCCTCCGGAAACTTCAACGGCGGCGGCTCGTACGTGACCTTGAAGGCGCCGACAGGCGGAGACTTCAGTGTCATCGCGCAAACGGAGGGAGCGAACGCGACACAGAACATCACCTTCAACGTGACCGGGGGTCTCGCCGCTGGACCCATATCGGTGTGGACCAGCAACGCGAGCGCTCAGTTTACGCAGCAGCCGTCAGTCACTCCGGTCAATGGGACGTTTGCGGTCGCGATGGCCCCCAATACCATCTACTCCCTCACGACGACGACGGGCCAGCAGAAGGGCTCGTACGCGTCGCCGGCGACGGCGCCATTTCCGCTACCCTACTACGAGAACTACGATCATTATAACAGCGATTTCACCATCAACGGGTATCGGCCCTACTATCACGCCGATATCTCGGGCGGCTTCGAGCTCTACAAGCGCGCCGACGGGACGGGACAGTGTTTGCGCCAGGTCGTCAATCCAGCGGCGAACGCCTGGGGCGTGGAATGGAATCCCTATACCATCGTGGGGGACCCGTCCTGGACGGATTACCAGGTCAGCGCGGACGTGATGCCCGAGGACGCGACCGGATGGGCGTCGGTGATGGGACGCGTCAACTCGACGGGAGACGGCTACTGGGCAACTCCGAGCGCCTACTACCTGTCCTTGACGCAGGCGGGGGCCTGGTCCTTCGACACGGTCACCCTTTCGGGGACCACCAGCAGTGTGAAGCAACTCGCGAACGGAAAGGCGACGCTGCTTGCGGGCAGCTGGCACAACCTCCAGATTGTCTTCTCGGGTACCTCGATCAAGGGGCTGGTCGACAAGACTCAGGTGTTCTCCATCAACGATTCGACCTTCAAGTCAGGTTCCGTGGGGCTTGGCACCCTGGCCAACCACAATGCGCAGTTCGACAACCTGATCGTGAACACGGTGGGTGGGGCGACGCCTCCGCCGACGGTCTTCGTGCAAGACGGCGAGAACGCATCCGATGGCGGCGCCCCATTCGATGCGGGCGGCAGCAGCAGCGGAGCCACAGGCAGCAGCGGAGCCACGAGCAGCAGCGGGGCCACGAGCAGCAGCAGCGGAGCCACGAGCAGCAGCGGGGCCACGAGCAGCAGCGGATCCACGAGCAGCAGCGGATCTACAAGCAGCAGTGGTGGGTCTGCAGGCAGTAGCAGCGGAGCGGGTGGCGGCAGCAGCGGATCTGCGAGCAGCACTGGCGGCACCACGGGGAGCGACAGCGGAGCAGGTCTGGCCGACGCAGGCACATCGAACGGTGGAAGCCCGAGCGGTGGTTGCTCCTGCCGGACGGTCGACGGCACGAGCGGCGGCAGTGGCCTCGGCGCGCTCCTCGTCGCCGGGGTCGCGACCCTCCGCAGCCGCCGCCGACACCGGGTCGCCCGTCCATGAAATCACCCCCGCGGGTGCGCCACCCCGTCCTTCCACACGTAGAACCCTTCGCCGCTCTTCTTCCCCAGCTTGCCCGCGCGGACCATCTGCCGGAGGAGCGGGGGAGCGCGGAACTGCTCGCCCAGCTCGCGGTGCAGGTGATCGAGGATGGCCAGGCGCACGTCGAGGCCCACCAGATCGGTCAGCTTGAGGGGGCCCATCGGGTGGCGGTAGCCGAGCTCCATGGCGCGGTCGATGTCCACCGCGCTCGCCACGCCGCTCTCCAGCATGCGGATGGCCTCCGCGCCCAGGATGACGCCCAGGCGGCTCGACGCGAAGCCTGGCACGTCACGCACCACGATGGGCGTCTTCCCGATGTGCTCCGCGAAGGCCCGCGCGCTTTCCACCGCCGCGTAGGTGGTGGCGAGTCCGCGCACGATCTCCAGCAGCTCCATCGCCGGCGCCGGGTTGAAGAAGTGCAAGCCTACCGTCCGCTCGGGCGCCCCGATACGCGCGCCGAGCTCGGTCAGCGACAGCGACGATGTGTTGGACCCGATGAGCGCGTGCGGGGGCGAGGCCAGGACCGCCTCGCCCAGCAGCTTCACCTTGAGCTCCATGCTCTCCGGGACCGCCTCGATCACCAGATCGACCCCCTCGCACGCGTCGCGCACGTCCCCGGTGACGCGCAGCGAGGCCAGCGCCCGATCGCGCTCTTCGCTGGTCATGGCCCCCCTGCCGACCCTCTTCTCGAGCTGCGCCTCCACGCTCGCCAGCGCTTCTGCAGCCCGCGCCGGTTCGGCGTCGGTCATGCGCGTCGACAGGCCCGCGGACGCAGTGACCTGCGCGATGCCGCGTCCCATCGTGCCGGCACCGAGCACGGCCAGCGCGCGAATGGAGGCCGTCACCCTCGCCTCTCCAGGCGTCAGGCCGTCTGGACGCGGGACTGAACCTCGACCAGCGAGGCGCCGCACTCGCAGGTCGCCGGCACGGTGGCCTTGTGAAAGACGCGCTCGCACCGCGGGCATATCCGCCCGTCCGGCTCGTAGGCGATGACCTTCCCGCTGGCCGCGCAGTGCTTGCCCACCACCTGCGGCGCCTCCAGCGGCAGCCACTCGCCCGCCAATGCGCGCGGCTCGGGCAACGTCGCGTCCTCCGGCACGTCGACCACCGTGGGCACGCGCTCGCGCGCCTCGCGCACCATCCACGCGCCGGCCTGCGGATGGCTCTTCAGGGTCGCGGCCAGCGACATGGCCACCCCCGCGTCGTCCTTGCCCGTCACGCGCACGGCCTCCTGGCGCCACTCCATGCGCTCGATGGCGTACCAGGGCATGCGACGCAAGCCGCCCTTCTCCACCGCCAGCCCCGCGTCGCCGACCCGGAGGGCGGGGTCGCCGCTGGTGCCGATCCAGATGGCGCCGCCGACCAGCAGCGCGCCCACCGCCAGGATGTACGGGGCAAACCGCAGCGGCTCGGGCCCACCGTCGTGAAGGAGCGCGCCGAACTGACCCCACGCCCCGGCGCCCATGGCGAGCGCGCCGACGGCGCCGATCAAGTACACGACGCGCGGGTCCGCGCTGGCCATCGGTTCGAACCGGCGCTCGCGTCGCTCCCGGATCTTTTCGCGCTTCTCGCGCCTCTCCGCCTTCGTCTTCTTGGCCATGTCCGGGGGGGAGAGCTACCGCGAATTTCCCCCGCGGGCAAAGCTCACGGATCGCCCATGCGCCCGAGCTCATCGTAGAGGTAGGCGGCGCTCTTGATGCCCAGGTGGTAGTTTTCGAGGTCGAGCCACTCGTTGGGCGCGTGCGCGTTCTCGTCCGGCTGGCCGAAGCCCATGAGGAGACACGGTTTGCCCGTGGCGTCGGCGATGGTGCGCACGAAGGGGATGCTCCCGCCCTCGCGCATGAACACGGTGGGCTTGCCGAAGGCCTTGGTGAAGGCCCTTTTGGCCACCTCGTAGACGGGATGGTCGGTGGGGGCCAGGTAGGGCCGGCCGCCGTGCAGATTCTCCACGCGCACGCGCACGCCGGGCGGCGCGACGCGAGCGAAGTGGGCGGTGAGCTTGCCGGCGATCTCGTCCGGCTCCTGATCGGGCACCAGTCGGCAGCTCACCTTGGCGCTGGCGCGCGCCGGGATGATGGTCTTCGCGCCGGCGCCCTGGAAGCCTCCGGAGATGCCGCAGACGTCGAGCGTCGGCCGCGCCCAGATGCGCTCCAGCGTCGAGTAGCCCTTCTCGCCGAAGAGGGCGGGGGCGCCGGTGGAGTGCAGCCACGCCGTCTCGTCGAAGGGTAAGCTCTGGATCTCCCGGCGCTCCTCCTCCTTCAGGGGCAGAACATGATCGTAGAAGCCCTCCACGAGGACGCGCCCCTCCGGGTCGTGCAGCGTCGCCAGCATGCGCGCCAGCGCGTTGACCGGGTTGGCCACGCCCCCGCCGAAGGAGCCGGAGTGAAGATCCAGCGCCGGCCCGTCGACGAACACCTCGATGTAGGCCAGGCCGCGCAGGCCCACGCACAAGGAGGGGATGCCGCGCCCGAACATGGCCGTGTCGCTCACGCACACGAAATCCGCGGCGAGATCCGCGGCGTGATCGCGCAAGAGGAGGTCGAGGTTCGCGCTGCCGACCTCCTCCTCGCCCTCCACGATCATGCGCAGGTTGATGGGCAAGTGGCCCACCGTCCGGACGAAGCTCTCGATGGCCTTGGCGTGGATGTAGACTTGGCCTTTGTCGTCCACCACGCCGCGACCCCACATTCGACCGTCGCGCAGGCTCGGCTCGAAAGGCGGGGTGACCCACTCGCCGAGGGGATCGACCGGCTGCACGTCGTGGTGGCCGTAGACGAGGAGCGTCGGCTTCCCGGGGGCGCCCAGCCACTCGGCGAACACGGCAGGGTGACCGGCGGTGGGCCACACTTCCACGCGTGCCGCGCCGAGGTCGCGCAGGGTGGCGGCCAGGTGCTCGGCGTTCTTCGCCATGTCCGGCGCGTGCGCGGGATCGCTCGAGATGGAGGGGATGCGAACCCACTCGACGAGGTCGTCCACGAACCGGGCGCGGTTCGCGTCGACGTAGGCGATGACGTCCTTCATGGGCCGGTAGAGTAGTCGCTCAGCGCGACAGGAGCGCCAGAGCTTCGCGCAGGAGCGACTCGACCGGCACGGTATCGGTGCGCGCCCCCAGGCTGGCGATGGCCCGGTCGGTCTCGCCGGGCTTGAAACCCAGGCCGGTCAGTGCGCTCCGCAAGCGCTCCTCCCCCTCGCTCCCACGGCGCGTCGGGGTCGCCACCGGACCGCCCCCCCCGCCGGCCATCATCTGCGGAAGCTTGTCGCGCAGCTCGAGCAGAAGGCGCTCGGCGATCTTCTTCCCGACCCCGGTGATGCCTTTCAGCGCGGTCAGGTCCTGCCTCGCCACGGCACGCGCCAGATCGGCCGCAGGCAGCGCGCCGAGAACGGCGGTGGCGAGCTTGGGTCCGACGTTGGATACCCCCAGGAGAACCCGGAAGGCCGCGCGCTCCATCTCGTCGGAGAAGCCGAAGAGCGACAGCGCGTCCTCGCGCACGTGCGTGTAGACCCAGAGCGTCACGCTCCCCGCGTCGTCGGACCGCACCCGTCCGAGGGTGCCCAGCGGAATCACCACCTCGTAGCCGACCCCTGCGACGTCGAGCACGACGGCGCCGTCCGCCTCCTGCGCCACGACCTTGCCGGTGAGGCGGCCAATCATGCGCGGACGCTATCACGCAACAGGCCCGACTCGAGAGAGCGCCCAGCACCATGGTCGGTTTGGGCGAAGCCCAAAGGAATCTAGTTGTTACTCGCCCCCTGCGCGATCCAGCGGCGAATGGTGTCACGCGTCGACACGTCGAGGGAGGCGGCGGTAAAGGGCATGTTCGCGCCGCAGGTGGTGTAGATGGTGCTGCCCTTGGCGCAGGCCGCGGCGAGCGTGCACTCGTCGCCGTCGAGCTTGTGCATCAGGTAGCTGTTGGCGGCGCTGCCGGCCGTGACTTCCTTCATCTGCGGGTCCTCGTTGGAGGGGACGCCCACGATGGCGCTGATGACCGTCGCCGGGTCGGTTCCGCCGTCGAACAGGCCGAGGAACGGGCGCTCCAAGCCGGCGTCCTCCTCCGCGATGTCGCCGTGGCAGGTCGCGCCGTTGACGCCGCAGCTCTGCTGGAAGATGGGGAGGATGTCCGTCTTGAAGGAGACCGTGGGCGTGGTCAGGTCGGCCTCGGACACGTAGGCGGTGCAGCCGGAGTCGGTGCCGCCGCTGTCGGGGGTCTCCCCGGCGCTCGACGTGGAAGAGTTCGAACAGGCGAGAGCGGAGAGGCCGCTCAGGGAAGCCATCAGGATAAAAATGCGAGGCATGCCGGCGACGTTAGCAGAGGGAAACGCAGGTGCCCGGCGGACCCGCGTCCCGTCGTCGTCTTTTTCGAGGCGCCTCGGACGGAGCAGGCGCCGCCGTGCGACGCTCAGGAGAAGCTCGGTTGGGGCTTCCTGAGCGCCGCCGCCGCCATCATCGCCAGCACCGGGGTGACCACCATGTGATAGCGGTCCTCGCCGAAGAAGACGGCATGGGTCACCAGCGTGGTAACGAGGAGCGCCAGGGGCAGGAGCAACGCCGGGGGGGCCGGCGGACGTCCGGGAAGAGGAAGCCAGGGCACCAACGCGACGAAGAGCGCCAGCGGCCAGAAGACGGGCGTGTCCGCGGTGAATGCCAGCGCCACCAGCGCGCCGGCCACGACCAGCAGGGCCCCCTGCGTGGTGGCTGCACGCGAAGGACGCGGACGCGGGTAGGCGATGCAACCGAGGGCCGCCGCGGCGAGGAGGAGCCGGTGAGCGAGGGTGGTGGTCGCGCGCCCGCGTTCTCGTCGGTTCTCGGGCCAGGCCTCCGGCCGCGCCTCGTGCAGGTACTCCACCGCGAAGGACTCGTGGTCGAAGGTGAAGCCCAGCTTCGTGGGCATGAGGGCGAGCCAGTGCCAGGGTCGCGCGCGGATCTGCGAGAGGCCGTAGTCGAACCAGCAGCGGTCCTGCTGCACCTGCCCGGTCACGTCGGCGCAACCGTCACTCGAGCGCAGCGTCTCGAAGCGCCCGGTGGCGCGCGGGAAGGCGCCGATGGCCAGGTTCCACCCGGCGTTGGTGCTGACGACCGCGCAGCCATCCATCACGCGGCAGTTTCGAGCGGTCCACGGGAGGACGGGGACCAGCGCGACGGCGCAGGCGACGCCCGCCGCGACGAGCCGCTCGCGCCAGCGCCAGGCTCGCAGCGGCATCCCGCCGGAAGGCGACGGCGCATCGTCCAGGACCAGCGCGAGAAAGGGCGCGCAGAGCAGCGCCTGCGGTCGCACCAGCGCCGCGACGCCCAGCAGCAGGGCCCCCAGCACCAGCCCGCGGCGCGGCGGTGACGCGACCGCCACCCAGAACGCGAGCAGGGTCAGGAGCGCGGCAAGCGGCTCGGACATGACCAGGGCCGCGTAGAGGATCAACCCCGGGTGCAGCGCGACGACGAGACCCGCGGCCCGCGCCCGTGTCGCCGAGAGCGCATGCCGCGCGAGGCCCCAGGTGGCCACGGCGAGGGCGGCCCCGGCCAGCGCGTTGGCCACCGCGGCGACGGCGTGACCGTTGCCGAAGAGCCGGTAGAACAGCGCCAGGAACGCGCTGTACCCGACCGGGTAGTGACACCACGGATGCCATACGAGACGGCCGGCGATGGTCAGATCGTCGGAGTACCCGGCGCCCTCGGCGAGACGCCGGGCCCCGAAGTCGTAGTAGTGCCCGTCCCACACCGGCTCGCCCGAGCCGAAGACCGCCACGAGGACACGCGGCACCAGGGCCGCCACGAAGAGGAGCGCCCCGAACAGCGCGTCGCCGGGGCGCGGGCGAGCTCCGGCCAGCCACCTCCCGCCGCCTGGGCCTGCGTCGCGATCCGGCGCCGCTTCCTTCACGCCCGCTCCTTGTCGCGCGCTACGAGCTCCTCTCGCATGCGACGCAGGTAGGTCTTCTGCACTTGCATGGGATCGACCCGAAGCTGCTTGGCCAGCTCGCCGAGAAAGCCGCGTGCGTAGACGAGGGCGGGGAGTTCGTCGTAGCGCTCCTCCTCGATGGCCTGCAGATGGCTGCGGCCAATCTTGGTCTTCGCGCTGATGTCCAGGAGCTCCAGTCCCAGCGACTCTCGCACCTTGCGCAGGAGCGCCCCCGTGAACTCCGTGTCCGGGCCGATCTCGCGCTGCAGCTCCTCTTGCAGCATGAGGTGCTCGGCCGCCACCGCGGGTCGGGTGGTCCGCGCCGACAGCACCTCCGCCGCCGGCTCGAGGAAGGTCGAGAGGTCGTAGGCGCGACGACGGACCGGGTCGAGCAGAGTCTCGTAGGCCTCGTCGAGCTTGCGCTGCGCCGCCGTGAGCTGCTCGCCGCCGAGCAGCGAGACCGTCGCCAGGCCGCCCGTCGCGTAGATCTCCCGCTGGCGCTTGTAGGCGCGGCGGATCTCCTCGTCGCTCGCCGTGCGCGTCACGCCCAGTACGGCGTAGAGCGTCGGCTCTTCGGTGGGGACCGGCGGGGGCGGCGTGCGCTCGGGCGTCCGGGCGGCGCCCAGGGCCACGACGCGGCGGGCGATGCGCTCCATGTTGCGAGCGCTCTTGCTGGTGGGGCTGTCGACGAGCAGCGGCTTGTTGCGCCGGACGGTCAGCCACACCGTGTCGTCTTGCTCCACGTGGCCGAGCTCGTCGAGGGCGACGCCATAGTGACGCGAGACCACGCCGCTCATCCAGGCCCCCAGCTCGGCGTCGGTCCTCACGCGGGTCTGGTTCACGACCAGCTGGATGTGCATGGCCTGCGCCTCGGCCCACGCCGTCTCGGCGAGGCCCTTGTCGATGCGCGCCAGCCTCTGCACGATCTCGATGGGTGCCGGAAGCGACCCCAGTTCGTTCATGGCCCGCTCGAGCATCGACGAGCGCAGCTTGTCCCTCACCAGAACCCGCCGCATGCGCCGGCGGAACGCGGCGCGGAGAAAACGGTAGGTGGCCTCGATGGCGGGCGGCTCGGGGACGGTGACGGCGATGGCGATGTCCGCGGCGAGCATCAGGTCGACGGCGAAGTCGCCGTGCCCCGGGCCGACGTCGACCACCAGGTACTCCGCGGAGAGCGCGCGCAAGCCCGCCAGCCAGCGCATCTTGCGTCCGGCGCGAGGCACCAGGCTGGGGCTCACCGCGTCGTGCGCGGCCGGGAGCAGCGACAGCCCCGGGACGCTGGTCGGCACCAGCGCGCGCCGGATGCCGTCGAGGCTCGCCGCATCCATGTCCGGCCCGACCTTGGCCGCGCCCAGCCCGAAGTGCGCGTGCAGGTTCGAGCCCGACGCGTCGGCGTCGACCAGGACGACGCTCTTGCCGAGCTGCGCGAAGTAGACGGCCAGGTTGACGGCGACGAGGCTCTTGCCGACCCCGCCGCGACCGCCGCCCACCGCGATGAAGCGGCCGACGGTCTTCACGCCGAGGTCCTGGGAGTCGTGCGAAAGGGACGACGGCGGCAGATCGCTGAAGCTCATGGGATGGGCGGGCGGTGGGAAGGCTAGAAAGCGCTTAGAAAGCGCTTGGCCCCATGCGCGCGCGGCGGAGAAGGCCGAAGATGCGGGCTCCGAGCTCGGGCGCGCGGAACGGCTTCACGACGTAGTCGTCCGCGCCGCTCGCGAAGGCATCCACCACGTCGCGCGACGAGGCGTGCGCGGTGAGAAAGAGGACAGGCAGCGTCGAGACGAGAGGGTCGCGCCGGATGAGTCGGCACAGCTCGATGCCGGTCATTCCTGGGAGGTTCCAGTCCAGCACCAGGAGATCGAACGAGGCGGCGCGCATCCGCTCCAGCGCCTCTTCGCCGCTGGTCGAGGCCTCCACGGTAAGGCCCACCGCGTCGAGCATGGCGCCGACCACCTCGCGGATGTCCTCGTCGTCGTCCACCAGCAGCACGCGCGCGTTCGGCGCGCGCACCAGGGGATCGCTCTTGCGGGGGGGGTGAAAGCCCGGCGCGCCGGGGCTGTCCCGCGGGAGGGTTGGCGGATCGGGCAAGGAGGGCTGGGTGGGCGTCTCCGCCGGAATGACGCGCGCCTCGCCGCCGGCCTCGGCGAACTCGACGAGACGCTCCCAGTCGCGCCACTCGAAGGCCAGCACGTGTCCCGCACCGGGGCCGCCGTTGAGTCCACGCGCCGCCGCCGCCGTCGCCCGCCCGGTCCCGATCTCGAAGACGGCGAGCACCCACTGGCCGTCGGCCACCGATTCCCCGGGAGGGAGAGGCAGCTCTTGATCGCCGTCGCGGAGGGCGTACGCGAAGGCCGCCGCGTCGGCGAAACGAAAGACGATGTTGCGCACGGTCGAGCGGGAACGTACTTCGACGTCGACGGCCGCGCAAAGCGCCCCGCCCACGCCATCGTCCATTCCCCCTTGGCCGACGCGCTCAGTGCTTTTTGCTGCCTCCGCTGTTGTGCGGCGCGACTCCGCCTCCGTGGGGAGCGCCCCCGCTCTTGGGGGGTCCCGAGCCTCCGCCCGCGGGATGCGCTGCCGGGGCGGCGTCGGGCTTCTTCTTGCCATTCTGCTGCGGCTGCCCGGCGCCGTGTCCGGCCCCGTTTCCCGCGCCCGATGCGGCCCCGTGCGCCTCAGCCTCCCCGCCCCGGGGGCCCACGCTGGCGTGCATGGAGGCGCTGACGTGCGTCGGCACCGTCTGGTGCGGCAGCGGGCGCAAGGTGCCGGTGGCCTTCACGTACATGCCGCCGGGGCGATGGCCCGGCGCGGGTCCCACGCGGCGCTCGACGACGATGTGCTCGCCGCGATGGTAGTTGGCCGGACGCACCGTGGCCGCGAAGCGGATTTGCTGGCCCCCGTAGCTGCGACGAACGTAGTCGTGCGGACCCCAGTAGCCGTGCACGTAGACGACGGTGCCGCCGACCCGTTCATAGTAAGGCTCGATGTAGATCTCCCCACCGGGCGGCGCGGGCGCCCATTGCCCCCAGTTCCAGCCCCAGTCCGTTCCCGTCCAGCCCCAGTATCCGCCGACCCAGACGTAACCTGCGCCGGGCGAGTCCGTCTCTTCTTCGTAGATCGGATCGGGAGGCTCGCTGGTCGCCACGACCTCTTCCGGATCGCCATCGGGAATGGGGTCGACGTCGACCTCGACGGCCGGCGCCTCGGCGGCCACGACCGGTGGCGGAGGAGGGGCGGGCGGCTCCGGTACCGGAGGCGGCGGTGCGACCGCGGCGCCCACCGTGACGGTGGGCTCCGGCACCGTCGCCCGGACCTGTGCGCTGCAGGCCGAAAGCAGCGCCGGAGCCATGAGCCATGCGAGACGTTTCATTTCGATCCTCCAATGAGCTGGGAAATTCCTGGGAACGTCCTCGACGGTAGGTACGAGACCCGAGCTTCCTCGTGTGGTCAAGAGGCGAGCGTTCCGCCATGTCCACCGCCCTCATGGGTGAACGAACACCACGCTGCCGCGGAGGGCCTTTCGCACGCCGTGCCACCCGGAGGGGAGCTGCGGCTCGGTCCATTCGAAGAGCCAGCGCGCGTCCTCCGGGGCGAGGTTGATGCAGCCGTGGCTGCGCGGCGTGCCGAAGTCGTCATGCCAGTACGCGGCGTGAAGGGCATACCCTTCTTCGAAGTACTGGACGTACGGAATGTCCTTCAGCTCGAACTCCTCGCCCACCACTTTGGAGCTCATGGTCGTCGTGAGGTGCTTGGTGTGGATGCGAAAGATCCCGCGCGCCGTCGACTTGCTCGTCTCCGGATCCTCCAGGCCCGCCTCGCCGCTGGAGATGAGGGTGGCGTAGGCCGGCCGCGTTCCGTCGTAGGCGAGGAGGACTTGCTTGGCGATGCTCACGTCGATCCAGCGCTCGCCGTCGTTGGCCCACTTGGGCATCTTCTTCACGCCGTCGACGCGCGAGACGTAGCGGTCGCTGAGCCAGAGTCCCTCGGCGGTCTGGAAGAAGAGGACCCCGTTCACGAAGCGCTGCTTGCCGGAGAGCGCGATGGCCGCGCGGCGGGCCACGTCCTTGGCCTTCACCGGCTTGTCCCCGCGAAGGGAGTACGCCGCGGCGCCGTCGCGACGCACCAGCGCGAACGGGAAGGCGACGTCCTCCGGCACCTTGTATCCGTGGAAAGCCGAGCCCTCGATGGGGCGCATGCGGTCGATGGGGAAGACCAGCAGATCGGAGGTGATGCCGTAGCGGCGCCCCTCGACCACCGCCGTGTCGATTAGGGCGAAGCCGTTGTGATGGCCGGCCATGGTGGCCACCAGATCGTCGCCGTGGCGCAGGGTGGAGAGGTTGCCGGGAGGGAACTTCCCCTGGGCGCTCCAGTCCGGCACCTCGCGCGTCGTCTGGCCCTCCCACAGCGCCAGCGGCGAGGGGGTGGGCTCGGACTTGCCGCGCAGCCAGTAATCGCTGCGAAACGCCGCGCCGCCCTCGCCTTCCTCCGCGAGCCAGGCGCGCATCCTCGCCTCCAACCCGGGCTCGTTCGCCTCGGCCTCGGCGCGCGTCGGCAGGCGCGTGTAGAGGGGCCCCGGGCGGCGAACGATACCGTACATGTACGGGAGGCGCGCCGTCGTGTCCGGTCGCTGCGCCAGGGCGCGCACCAGGGGGGCGTCGACGTCGAGCGTGGCGTTCCCCGGCTCGACGCAGATGTAGCCCAGCGGCGCCACCGCCCTCCACTCGCCGCGGCACGCCTCCCCGCGCGTCGGTTCGGCGGCCGCCTGCACCAGACCGCCCGCGCGGACGTACCCCAGCACCTTGGCTGCCGCGCTCGGCTGCTCCAGCACGCGCGTCTCCCACGCCAGCGCCGCCAACCGGGCAGGGAACCGCGATCCGTCGACCGGGAGCGCGGCCGCCTTCACCGAGAACGGCGAGGGGGCGCTGGCCGAGGGGGACGCCATCATCGCGGCGGGCGGGCCCGCGTCCGAGGGCGCGGGGACGGCGGTCTTCGAGCACGCGGCGAGCGCGAGGAGCAGCACGAGCCCGGTCCGCAGGTCCACGGCGCCCGGTTACCACGGCATGCGCGCGGCGGGACAGTTCGCGGGTATGCTTCCCTTTCCCTCCCATGACCGCCGCCTCCCCTCCGCTGGCCTTCTTCGACGCCCTCGCGCGCGAGCTCCCGGAAGGAACCGTGACGCGCGACCCGGCGGAGCTCGCCGAATACGGCCGCGACTGGACGCGCGTGGTCGAGCCGGCGCCGTGCGCGGTGGCCTTCCCGAGGAGCACCGAGGAGGTGGCGCGCGTGGTCCAGATCTGCGCGTCGTCGGGCGTCGCGGTGGTGCCGAGCGGGGGCCGCACCGGCCTGGCCGGCGGGGCGGTCGCAGCCCGCGGGGAGCTCGTGCTCTCGCTGGCGAAGATGCGGGCGATGCACCCGGTCGATGCGGTGGGCGGTACGGTGCGCGTGCAGGCGGGGGCGGTCACGCAAGCGGTGCACGAGCACTGCGCGCCGCTCGGGCTCACCTGGCCGGTGGACTTTGCTTCCAAGGGGTCGAGCACGGTGGGCGGGAACATCGCCACCAACGCCGGCGGGGTGAAGGTGATCCGCTGGGGGCTCACCCGCCAGTGGGTGCTCGGGCTGCAGGTGGTCCTGGCCAGCGGCGAGGTGCTGGACGCCTCGAGCGCCCTCGAGAAGAACAACACCGGTCTCGATCTCCGGCAGCTCTTCATCGGCACCGAGGGGACCCTCGGGGTCGTCACCGAGGCGACCCTCAAGCTCGCGCGCATTCCCCGCCGGCTCGAGGTGCTCCTTTTCGCCGTCGACGATCTCCCGAGCGTCGTGCGCCTCTTTCGCGAGACGCGCGCCGCCCCTTTCGTGCTGTCCGCCTACGAGATGTTCACCGCGACCTGCCTCGCCCGTGTCCTCGCGTACGGGAAGCTCCGCGATCCGCTGGAGGCGCCCTCCAGCCATTACGTCCTGGTCGAGCTGGAGGACGCCGGCCGCGAAGCTCTCGAGGCTTGGGTGCAATCGCTCTTCGAGCGCTCGCTGGTCACCGACGGCACGCTGGCCCAGAGCCGAGCGGAGGCGCGCAATCTCTGGGCGCTGCGCGAGTCCATCAGCGAGTCCCTCGCCGCCACGGGCTTCCCGCACAAGAACGACATCGCCCTCCCCATCGCCGCGCTGGAGGGCTTCTGCGCCGCGCTGGGGGAGCTCTTCGCCCGCCGCTACCCGGGGTGGGAGGTGTGCCTCTTCGGACACATCGGCGACGGCAATCTCCACGTGAACGT
>Ga0302325_10009522_pt1 | contig 21179 bp, 2 predicted proteins | sample Palsa_T0_2_FD_201948 | JGI IMG/M metagenome (GOLD analysis project Ga0302325, IMG submission 201948) | Peat permafrost microbial communities from Stordalen Mire near Abisko, Sweden - Palsa_T0_2 | ecosystem: Environmental > Terrestrial > Soil > Palsa > Peat permafrost | place: Sweden: Abisko...
CGCCCGAGATATCGCAGCTGCCCATCGGCATCCCACCGCACCAGATCCCCGGTGCGATACATGCGTGTTCCGGCCGGCCCGAACGGACACGCCACGAATCGCGACCCGGTCAGCACCGCCCGGCGCGGATAGCCCACGCCGAGCCCGGCGCCGGCCACATACAATTCCCCGGCCACACCTGCCGGTACCGGGCGCAACCACTCGTCTAACACGAACAACGCCGCCCCCGACACCGGCGAACCGATCGGCGGCGCCCCGGCCCCCGCCGTCAACGGCGCACTCATCGCCGCGCACACCGTGGTTTCGGTCGGGCCGTAAGCGTTGATCATTATCCTTCCCGGCGCCCACCGATCCACCACCTCGGCTGGACAGGGCTCGCCGCCGGTCAGCAATGCCGCCGATCCCAAGCCCTGCGGCGAAAGCACCCCCGCCGCTGACGGGGTCTGGGTCAACACGCTGACCCGTTCGGCGACCAGCAAGGCATGAAACGCCTCAGGTGAGCTCGCCACCGACTCGGGCACCACCACCAGCCGCCCACCGCCCAGCAGCGCACCCCAGATCTCCCAGACGGAGAAGTCGAAGGCATAGGAATGACACTGCGTCCAGACCTGTTCCGGCGGCAGGCCGACGTCCGACGACAGTGACCCAAGCAGTCGGGTCACGTTGTGGTGGGCGATGGCCACCCCTTTGGGGGCTCCGGTCGTGCCCGAGGTGTAGATCAGGTACGCGACGTCATCGGGCGAAGGTGCCGCCAGGTGAGTGTGGAGTTGGAAGTTTACGGCGGGGTCACCGATATCGGAGACATCGATGATCGCCATGTCATGGCCTTCTAGTCGCCCGGCCAAATCCGCGGTGGTGATCGCGGCGACCGGTGCGGCATCACCGACCACGAGCCGAATCCGTGCCGCCGGCAGCGCCGGGTCGATCGGCAGATAGGCTGCCCCGGTTTTCAGCACCGCCACGATCGCCACGATCGCGTCGGCCGAACGCGAAAGCAGCAGTGCCACAGTCTGTCCAGGGCCCGCGCCGTGGCCCGCTAAATGGGGGGCGAACCGGTTCGACGCCTCATCGAGTTCGCGGTACGTCATCGAGTGGCCATCGAAGGTCACCGCCACCGCATCCGGTGTACGGCTCACCTGCGCGGCAAACAAAACCGGAACCGAGACCGGCGCGGCCCATGGCGCGGCCAACACCGCGCGGTTACCCCACCGCTCCAGCTCGGCGTGTTCACCGGCATCCAGTACATCGATCGACGACAGCCGCTGCGTCGGGTTGGTGGTCATCGCCGCCAACACCCGCTCTAACCGCCCGGTGAGTATGTCGATGCTGTCAGCGGTAAAGACGTCGGTGTCGTATTCCACGCGGAAGCGCAGTTGGTGCCCCGGCATGGCCTGCACCGTCAGCGGGTAGTGGTTGAATTCGCGGTTCGTGGACTCGACGATGGCCAACTCCTGGTCGCCCGCCACGGCGCCGGTGTCGATCGGGTAGTTCTCGTAGGCGAAAAGGGTGTCGAAGAGTACGTCCTGACCGGCGATCCGGTGAATCTCGTTCAGGGCGAGATGCTGGTGCTCAAGCGTGTCGTTGTGGCTGTGTTGCAGTCGGTTGAGCAGGTCTTCGGTGGTGGTGCCCGCGGTGATTTCCGCCCGCACCGGCACCGTGTTGATCAATAGGCCCACCATCGATTCCGCACCGACCACCTCGGCGGGCCTACCGGAGACCGTGGTGCCGAAAGCGACGTCGTGGTGGCCGGTCAGTGCGGTCAGCAGTTGTGCGAAAGCGGCCTGCAGCACGGTACTGACGGTGGTGTGGTGGGTGCGGGCCAGCTCGCCCACGGCCCGCGTGGTTTCAGCGGAGACCTCGAGTGATTTAACGTCCCGCTGTCCCAGGCCTGACCGATGCCGTGGACCGACCAGCGTGGGAGTGTCAAAGCCGGCCAACACCGCGCCCCAGGCCGCACGGGCAGCACCGAGGTCACGATCGGCAAGCCAGGTCAGAAATGTCCGATATGACGCGGCCGGAGGCAGCCGCTGCCCGTAGTAGCCGGCAAATATCTCCCCGAGCAGGATCGGCATCGACCAGCCGTCGAGCACGATGTGGTGATAGGTCAGCACAAACCGGTGCCGATCAAATGCGACGCGGAGCAAAGCGACCCGGAATGCCGGCGGTTCGGACAGCTCGCAGACCGCGGCGCGCTCGGCGGCGCACACCTGCTGGATCTGCTCATCGACGCCCAGGTCGCTGTCGCCGTCCAGCTCGACGTACTGCCACGCCGTTACGGGATCACTCGGGATGACCTGGACTGGCTCGTCGAACTGTTGGCTGAATGCGGCGGCTAGGTGGGGGTGCCGGGTGACCACGGTGCGCACGGCGTCGTGCAGTCGGTGGGGGTCGATCGCGCCGGCCACGGTGATATCGAGTTGTCCGGCATATATGTCGACCGTGGGCTGCATGGTGTTGGTGTGAAAGAGCAACCCTCGTTGCAGCGGGGTCAGCGGCAGCACGTCGGAGATCCGGTGTTGGCGCTGCAGCTCGTCGATCTGGTGCTGATCCAACCGCGCCGGCAGGACGTCGGACGGGGTCAGCCCACCGCCACCGGCGCGCACGTGGGCGCTGATGCCGGCGAGGGCCTCGAACCACAACCCGCTCAAGCGGGTGATCTGCGCCTCGTCGAGTGCCGAACGGGCCCACGTCCAATTCGCATGCAGCTGTGGGCCATCCGCTGTGTCGACGATGCCGGCGTTGAGGTCGACGGTGTGCATCAGCGGCATGGGGATCACGGTGCTGGCCTCCGCGGCCGACGAGACGTCCTGGCTGAGTCGCCACAAGTCGTCGGACACATCGGTACCGGCGCCCAGACGGCCCAGGTAGTTGAACCCGATCGTCGGGTCGGCGCCGCTGAGATGGACATCGTTGTTCAGATAGCGCAACAGGCCGTAGGTCAGCGGGTCCGGCAGAGCCCGAAGCTGTTCCTTGGCGTCCTTGACCACCGCTCCGAGTGGCGCGTCGCCGGCCACCACCTGGGTCCAGGACACGTCACCGACCGCCACCGACACCGGGTATTTCGTGGTGAACCATCCGACGGTGCGAGACAGATCCACGTCGGCCACGTCCTCGTCGCGACCGTGCCCCTCGACGTCGATACCGATTGGTGCGCCGTGGTTGTCCAGCAACTGCGACCACGCCAGCGCAAACGCGATCAGCAGGATGTCGTTGATCCCGGCGTGGAATGCGGAGGGGACCTCGCCGAGCAGCGTGCGGGTGGTCTGCTCGTCCAACGACACCGAAAGATGCCCGGCCGTGGCGAAGGTGTCGACGGAGGGCTGTACCGCGGGCAGCGCGGCCGGAGCAGCCGCCACTCGCCGCCAGGCGTCCGCCTGCTCGACGATCTCGGGGCGATGCGCGTGTTCGGCCAGCAGCGACGCCCACCGCTGGAACGACGTGCCGGCCCTCGGCAGCTCGACGGTGGCGCCTGTGTGGTGTTGCGCCCAGCCGATGTTGAGGTCTTCCAACAGGATTCGCCACGACACGCCATCGACGGCCAGGTGATGGACGATCAACACCAACTGGCGGCTGTCGTGCACCCACACAGCGCTGAGCATCGTTCCGGCGGCCGGGTTCAGCCGCGTCCGCGCCTGCACGACGGCGTCCTCCGACATGGTGTCCGTCGTGTGCACACAGTCGGCCGCCTGCACCGATCCCGGCGCCGGCACCGTCAACGACCAGCCACCACCGGCGGCCTCAGCGTCGACGCGCAACCGCAGCATGGCGTGATGGTCCAGTAGCGCCTGCACCAGCACCAGCACGTCGGCGTCGGTAGCGCCCGCGGGTGCTTGCACCACGACCGTCTGATTGAACTGATTTACCTGCCCGCCGGCGGCCTGCACCTCACGCAACCAATGCGTGATGGGAATGGCGAGCACGTCGCCGATGCCTTCGTCGGCGGGGCCGCCCTCAGCGTCGGTCACCGTCGCGACCCGGGCCAGTCGGGCTACCGTCTGTTCGACGAAGAGGTCACGCGTCCGCACTGTCACGCCTGCGGCCCGAGCGTGGGCGACCACCTGCATCGACGAAATGCTGTCGCCGCCAAGGTCGAAGAAGGAGTCGTCGACGCCGACCTGCTGCAGTCCGAGTACCTGGCCGTAGATACCGGCCAGGATTTCCTCGACCGGGCCGTCAGGGGCGCGGTAACGGTCGGTCTCCTGATATCCAGGCGCCGGCAGCGCGCGGGTATCGAGCTTGCCGTTGGGTGTCAGTGGCAACTCTTGCAGGACGATGATCGCGGCCGGAACCATATAGGCCGGTAGTCGATCCAGCAGTCGGGTTCGTATCTCGGTCGGCGCGGCGCTGCCGGTGATATAGCCCACGAGTCTTTTGCTGCCTGGTTGGTCTTCGCGGGCGATCACCGCTGCTTGCTCGACGCCGTCGAGTTCGCTTATGGCCGTCTGGATTTCGCCGAGTTCGATGCGGTAGCCGCGGATCTTGACCTGCTCGTCGGCGCGACCCAGATACTGCAGTTGCCCGTCGGTACCCCACCGCACCAGGTCGCCGGTGCGATACATGCGTGTTGCGGGTGCCCCGGCCCCGACGAACGGGCACGCCATGAATCGCGACGCGGTCAGCGGCGCGCGGCGCCAATACCCGGATGCCAATCCGGCGCCGGCCACATACAACTCGCCGACCACCCCGAGCGGAACCGGCTGCATCCACTCATCGAGGACGAACAACGCCGCCCCCGGCACCGGCGAACCGATCGGCACCACACCAGTTCCCGGAACGAGTGGCGCGCTGACCGCCGCATACACCGTTGTCTCGGTCGGGCCGTAGGCATTAATCGTCACCCGCCCGGGCGCCCAACGGTCCACCAACTCGGCCGGACAGGCCTCACCTGCCACCACCAACGCCGCCGACTCCAGCCCACGCGGATCCAACATCCCTGCCGCCGAAGGGGTTTGGCTCACCAGGTCGACCTGCTCAGTGAGCAGCAAGGCGTGGAAATCCTCCGGTGAGCGCACCACCGACTCGGGAATCACGACCAGGCGGCCACCGTGCAACAGCGCGCCGAAGATCTCCCACACCGATACGTCGAAGCCGTAGGAATGCCACTGCGACCACACTCCCCCGCGTGGGAGGCCGACGTCCAGCGTCGACACTAGTTGCGTGACGTTGTAGTGGCTGATGGCAACACCTTTGGGGACGCCGGTGGTGCCCGATGTGTAGATGAGGTAAGCCAGGTCGTCGGGTGCGGGCGCCGATAGCCGTGTGCCGGGCGGCACGACGAGGGCGGGGTCGGCGTTGATGTCGATGATCGGCACGTCGAATTCGTCGAGCCGCTCGGACAGGTCAGCGGTGGTGACGGCGATGACCGGGGCGGCATCGTCGAGCATGAACTCGATCCGCGCCGATGGCAGCGCCGGATCGATCGCCAGGTACGCGGCTCCGCTCTTGAGTACCGCGATCATCGCGACGACTGCCTCGGCAGAGCGCGAAAACAGCAGCGCCACGATCTGCCCCGGCGCAGCGCCGCGCCCGGCCATTTGTCGTGCCAATTGGCTGGAAACATCGTCGAGCTGGCGGTACGTCCACGATCGTGCACCGCAGTTCAGCGCCACCGCGTCCGGTGTGCGCGTCACCTGGTCGGCGAACAACGCCGGAATAGTCACGGGCGTGGCCATCGCCGTCAAGGCCGCCCGGTTACCGAGTTCGGCGAGGCGGCCGCGCTCGGTTTCGTCGAGCAGATCGAGCGCTGACAATCGCCGGGCTGGATCACTCGTGAGCGCCAACAGGACTCGCTCCAGGCGTGCGATGAGTGTTTGCACACTGCCGGTGTCGAACACGTCGGTGCGGAACTCCACCTGCCCGCCGATGCCGCCGGGCGCGCCGCCCTCGGTCCAGCGTTCGGCGAGGGAGAACGTCATGTCCATTCGGGCGGTCTGGGTGTCCAATGGAATCGGCGTGGTCTCGAGGCCCGGTAACCCCAGCCCGATGCCGGGATCAGTGTGGCCGGCGAAGTTCTGCCAAGCCAGCATCACCTGGACCAAGGGGTGATGGGTCAGGCTGCGGGTGGGGTTGAGTCGCTCGACCAGCATCTCGAACGGCACGTCTTGATGCTCGAAGGCCTCCAGGCTGCGTGCCCGGACCCGGCCCAACAGTTCGGTGAAGGTCGGATCACCGGCTACGTCGACCCGCAGGACCAGGGTGTTGACGAAGAAGCCGACCAGGTCGTCGAGTGCGGAATCATTGCGGCCGGCGATCGGAAAGCCGACTGCGACATCGGAACTGGCGCTGACTTTGGACAGCAGCACCGCGAGGGCGGCCTGGACCACCATGAAGCTGGTCGCACCGTGCTCGCGCCCCACCCGGGCGACCTGCTGCTGCAACTCGGCCGGCCAGTCCACGTTCACGGTCGCGCCGCGGCCGTCGGCAAGCAGCGGGTAGGGCCGGTCGGTGGGTAGTTGCAACCGCTCCGGTAGCCCCGCCAACGCATCCTCCCAATAGGACAGCTGGGCGGCGACGCGGCTGTCGCTGTCGTCGAGACGGCCCAATTGCTCGCGCTGCCACAGCGTGTAGTCGACGTACTGCACCGCCAGAGGCGCCCAATCGGGTGCCTGCCCCGCGCACCGGCCGGCATACGCCGCAGCCAGGTCCACGGTCAATGGCCGCAACGACCAGCCGTCGGCGGCAATGTGGTGCACGACGGCGACCAGCACGTGCTCGTCGTTGCCGACGTGGAAAAGCGTTGCCCGCAAGAGCGTTTCGCTCGCCAGGTCAAACGTGTCACGAGCAGCGGCTGCGACGGCTTCGTCCAGTTGCTGCACCGACCAGCCGAACGCGTCGATGACCTGCCAGCCGACCGCAGCCCGCGCCGCGGGAATCACCACCTGCTGCGGTGTTCCCTCCGGTGCGGCATACACCGTCCGCAGAATTTCGTGGCGGCCCACCACATCGCTCAGCGCCGCACCCAGCGCCTCCAGATCGAGTGCACCGCTCAGCCGCAATGCCGCAGCCATGTTGTAGACCGGTGACGGCCCATTCAGCTGGTCCAGGAACCACAACCTGCTCTGGGCGAACGACAGCGGCAGTACCGCAGGTCGGCGGGTGGCGACCAACGGTTCGAACCCGCCCGCGCCGGCAGCGATACGCGGTGCCAGCTGGGCAACCGTTGGCGCCTCGAACACGGCGCGTACCGAAAGCTCGGCATCCAGGCTGCTGTTGACCACAGCGACCAGTCGCATTGCCAAGATGCTGTCGCCGCCGAGATCGAAGAACGAGTCGTTGATGCCCACCTGCTGCAATCCGAGAACCTGCCCATAGATCCCCGCCAGGATTTCCTCGATCGCGGTGGTCGGAGCTCGGTATTCGCCGGCTGCGTACTCGGGTGGGGGTAGGGCGCGGGTGTCGAGTTTGCCGTTGACGGTCGTGGGTAGTGCGGGTAGGGCGACCACGGCTGCGGGGATCATGTAGGTGGGCAGGCGTTGGGCTAGGGCGGTGCGTGCGTCGGTGGGGTTGGCTGTGCCGGTGATGTAGGCGACGAGTCGTTTGTCGCCGGGGTGGTCTTCGCGGGCGATGACTGCTGCTTGGTCGACGCCGTGGAGTTGGGTTAGGGCGGCTTGGATTTCGCCGCGTTCGATGCGGTAGCCGCGGATTTTGACTTGTTCGTCGGCTCGGCCCAGATACCGTAGTTGTCCGTCTGTGCCCCAGGCGACGAGGTCGCCGGTGCGATACATCCGTGATCCGGGGCCGCCGAACGGACAGGGCACAAACCGTGCTGCGGTCAATCCCGAGCGGCGCCAATATCCGCAGCCGACACCGCGTCCGGCCAGGTAGAGTTCGCCGGTCACGCCGGCCGGTACCGGGCGCAGCCAGTCGTCGAGGACGAAGAACGCCGCCCCGGGCACGGGCGAGCCGATGGGTGGTGGGCCGCAACCCGCGCTCAGGGGTGTGCTTTTGGACAGCCACATCGTGGTCTCGGTGGGGCCGTAGACGTTGACCATCACCCGGCCGGGCGCCCACCGGTCGACCAACTCTGGTGGGCAGGGCTCAGCGCCGATCACCAGCGCTGCGCCATCGAGACCGTCGGTTGCCAGTACCGCGACGGCGGAGGGGGTTTGGGTCAACACGGTGACCTGTTCGCGCACGAGCAGGGCGTGGAAATCATCGGCCGAGCGGGCCACCGCGTCAGGAACCACGACCAGCCGCCCACCGTGCAACAGTGCCCCCCAGATCTCCCAGACAGAGAAGTCGAAAGCATAGGAATGGAACTGTGTCCAGACCTGCCCGGCGCTCAGCGGGATGCCGATGTCCAGCGACGCGAACAGCTGGGTGACGTTGTGTTGGGTGACGGCAACGCCTTTGGGCACACCAGTGGTACCGGAGGTGTAAATGATGTGGGCGACATCATCGGGGTGCGGGAACGGCAACGCGGTGCTGGGCTCGGTGTCGATGACGGGGTCGTTGACGTCGATGACCGCCACGTCGAACCCGTCGAGCTGTCCAGCCAACTCAGCGACGGTGACCGCGGCGACCGGTGTGGTGTCGGCGAACATGAACGCGATCCGCCCCGCAGGCAGCGCAGGATCGATCGGCAGATACGCCGCCCCGGTCTTGAGCACCGCCAAGATCGCCACGATCGCCTCAGCCGACCGCGGAAACAGCAGCGCCACACACTGACCCGGCCCAGCACCACGCCCGGCCAACAGATGCGCCAACCGGTTCGCCGAGTCCTCAAGCTCGCGGTAAGTCAACGACTCACCACCACACACCAACGCCACCGCATCCGGCGTACGACCCACCTCAACGGCGAACAACCCCGGCACCGACACCTCACCCGCCGGCTCACCCAACACACCCCGATTACCCCACCGCTCCAGGCGCGCACGCTCCACCTCGTCCAACAAATCCACCGAGGACAGTCGGCATTGCGGATCAGAAGTGAGCGCCACCAACGTCCGCTCCAACCGCCCGACGAGCGATTCGACGGTGTCGGCGTCGAAGACATCGCTGCGGAACTCCACCATCACGTCGAACCCGGCTGGTCCCCCATCCTCATCCCAGCGCTCCCCCAACGAAAACGCCAGATCCATTCGCGCGGTACGGGTGTCCACCGGTATCGGCGTCACCTGCAGGTCGCCCAGGGCCAGACCCGCGGCGTCGCTTTCCTGCCAGGAAAAGTTCTGCCAGCCCAACAACACCTGCACCAGCGGGTGATGAGTCAGGCTGCGGGCCGGGTTGAGCCGGTCGACCAGCATCTCGAACGGCACGTCCTGATGTTCGTACGCGGCGAGGCTGCGCGCCCGCACCTGGCCCAGCAAATCGACGAAGGTCGGATCGTCGGCGACGTCGACGCGTAGTACCAAGGTGTTGACGAAAAAGCCGACCAACTCGTCCAGCGCGGCGTCGCGACGTCCGGCGATCGGGAATCCCACGGCGACATCGGAACTGGCGCTTAGCTTGGACAGCAGCGCCGCGAATGCCGCTTGGATCACCATGAAGCTGGTTGCCTTGTGCTCCCGAGCCACCCGACGGACCTGCTGCTGGAGTTCCGTCGGCCACGTCGTGGTCACCCGGGCGCCCTGGTGGTCCGCGACCGGCGGGTAGGGACGATCGGTCGGCAGCTGGAGCCGTTCGGGGAGCCCGGCGAGGGCGTGCTCCCAGTAGTCCAGCTGTTCGGCGATCGGGCCGCCGCGGTCGTCGAGATCCCCGAATTGCGCTCGCTGCCAGAGCGTGTAGTCGACGTACTGCACCGGCAGCGGCGCCCAGTCAGGGGCTTGGCCGACGCAGCGGCTGGCGTACGCCAGCCCCAGATCGCGGACCAGCGGGGTGATCGACCAGCCGTCGGCGGCGATGTGATGCACCACCGCAACCAGCACGTGTTCGGTGTCGCTGACGCGGAAAAGTGTTGCGTGAAAAGGGATGTGAGTGGCTAAGTCGAAGGTGTGCCGCGCCGCCGCGCCGACGGCATCATCCAGCCTGTGCGCCGGCCACCCGGTGGCATCGACGACGTCCCAACCGAACTCGGCCTGCTCGACCGGGACGACCACTTGCTGAGGTATGCCGTCGGGTGCGGCGAACAGCGTGCGCAGGCTTTCGTGGCGGTCGACCACGTCGGTCAGTGCGGCGCCCAGCGCGTCGGCCTCGATTCGCCCACGCAGCCGCAGCGCCACAGCCATGTTGTAGATCGGCGATGGTCCTTGCATCTGGTCGAAGAACCACAACCTGTTCTGCGCGAACGACAACGGAACCGTTTCAGGTCGCTCACCGGCGATCAGCGGTTCGAGTCGTCGTGCATCACCGCCGATGCGGGGCGCCAGCAGGGCGACCGTCGGGGCTTCGAACACGGTGCGGACCGACAGATCGGCATTGAGGCTGGCGTTGACGGCCCCGATCAGCCGCATCGCCGACAGCGAATCACCGCCCAGATCGAAGAACGAGTCGTCGACCCCGACCCGCTGCAGCCCCAGTACCTGGGCATAAATGTCGGCAAGGATCTCCTCGACGGCGCCGACCGGCGCACGGTAACGGTCGCCCTCCTGATATTCCGGTGCCGGAAGTGCCTTGCGGTCCAACTTGCCCGACGAGGTCAGCGGCATCTCGTCGAGCACGACGATGTGCGGCGGGACCATGTAGTCGGGCAGCCATGCGCCGAGTCGCTGACGCACTGCGCTGATCTTGGTGTTGCTCTGCGGATCGTTGGCATGGCTGGCGGACTGGTGCGTCTCGGCCGGAGGCAGGTAGAGATCAGTCAGCACCGAGTCAGTGGCAGCGCCGGCCCGGTCTATGAAAACCGCATCCACGGTGCCGGGCTGGCCGCCCCAGGTGACGGCGACCTGATAGCCGACCGATTCACCGATGCGATGCAGTTGTTCGGTTGCGGCTGTGGGGGTTTCGGTCTCGAGAGCCTCGGCCCGGCTGAGCGCCTCGGCTGTCGGAAGTCCGGCGGAGAGCGCGTGCTCGAGTCGAAGATCGACGATCACTCCGGCGCGAGGAATCCCGATGATGCGGACAGTGTCGGGGCGCTCGGATGTCAACCTGATGTGTAAGCCGGTCAGGCCCGGGCAGTCAGCCCACGTCCAGATGGGCGCGGCGGCCAGCGAGCGCACCGGTGCGGGTGTCTTGTGGATCGTCACGTCGTAGCGATAGCGGTTCAACTCGTTGTCGGCGAATCCACGCTTGACTTGAACGTCGAGTCCCGCGGCCGGCGCGCGCTCGGCGACCAACGTCGTGAAAAACTCTGGGGCCAAAAGCAATTCAGGTTCGCCCAGCACAGCGTGATGAACCCGTTGGCGGATTACCGCCGCGTCGGTGCTGACGCCACTTCGGGCCAGAGCGATCGCGGTTTGGAACGTGGCCTGGAGAGTGTGGTTACGGACGTCGCCGATGAACAACGCCCCGCCCGGAGCGAGTAGCTCCAAGGCATTGTCGATGACCTCGGCCAGGTATCCGGCGTTGGGAAAGTACTGGACCACCGAGTTGAGGATGATCGTGTCGAACTCGCCTGGCGGCAGTCCGTCGATTACGTGGGCCGGCCGGGCCAGCAACTCAACTCGATCGCGCCAGGGAATCTGCAACTGCTCCAGAGAACGGGCGAGCGCCTCGACCGCCGCCGGCGAAATGTCCGTCGCGACATAGCTTTCACAGTGCGGCGCGACTTGTGACAACATCAGCCCGGAACCCGCACCGATCTCCAGCACCCGTTGCGGCCGCAGCGCCATGATGCGATCCACCGTGGCAGCACGCCACTCCACCATTTCCCGCAGCGGAATCGGATCACCGGTGTAGCTGCTGTTCCAGCCGCGGAAATCCATCCCGAAACCGGATGCCTCCAGCTGCGCGCCGTACAGCTCGTCGTAGATGTGTTGCCACTCGCCGACGATCTCTGCATCCTGATCGGCGTCGCGATTCGCGTCCGTGGCGTGTTCGAGGGTGATGTAGGCGACCAGCTGGGCGCCGGCAGTGCCGTGATGCACGGCGGCGGCGGCCTGGCTGACCTGCGGGCAAGCCAGCAGTGCGCTCTCGATCTCGCCCAATTCGATCCGCTGGCCGCGCAGTTTTATCTGGGTGTCGGCGCGGCCCAGATAGTCCAGCGTCCCGGCCGTGGTCCAACGTGCCAGGTCTCCGGTGCGATACATCCGTGCGCCCGGTTCGGTTGGCGCGCAGTAAGGGTCGGCGACGAACCGCTCGGCGGTCAGCATCGTGCGGCCCACATAGCCGCACGCCAACGCGGGCCCGGCCAGGTACAACTCGCCGGCCACACCGACGGGCGCCGGGTTCAGTCGGGCATCGAGCACCAGCGCGCGCACGCCCGGGATGGGTGCGCCGATGCTGACCGGCTGCCCAGTAGACAGAGGCGTACCGGTGGCCCAGATGGTCGCCTCAGAAGGCCCGTAGGCGTTGAACATCTGCCGGCCCGGCGACCACGCCCGCACCAACGCCTCGGTGCAGACTTCCCCGCCGGTGACCAAGGTGCTCAGCCCGTCCAGGCGTGCCCGATCCAGCGACGCGACCACCGTCGGGGTCAGCAGCGCTGCGCCGACTTGCTGGCGCTGGAGCAGCGCCGTCAACGCTTCACCGGCGTAGACGTCCGGAGGCGCGATGACCAACGCTGCTCCCGGACCCGTCGCCATCAACATCTCGAACAGCGAGGCGTCGAAGGTGGGCGAGGCCACCATCAGCACCCGTGCATCCGCGTTCAACCCATACATCGCGTGTTGCGCCGCGGCCGCGCCCAGCAGACCGGCGTGACTGACCGCAACTCCTTTGGGCACACCGGTGGATCCCGACGTGAAAATGACGTAGGCGGTGTTGTTCACACTCAGCGCCGCGAGGCGGTCGGTGTCGGTGATCGGTTCGGCACTCTGGCCGGACACGTCAGGACCGTCGACGCGCAGCACCGGGCGAGTCCCAGCACCGGCCACCGAGTCGACATCGCACGTCAGAACGCATTGTGCCGCAACTGAATTCAATACTGCGGCGATTCGCTCGACAGGGTGGGTTCGATCCACCGGGACGTACACGCCACCGGCCTTGAGTACCGCCCACCAGGCAACCACCAACTCGGCACACCGGTCCACCGCGACACCGACCGCGCGCTCCGGACCCACACCCGCCTCGATCAGTGTCCGTGCCAACCGCGTGGACCACTCGTCCAGCTCGCGGTACGACAGGCGTTGGTCGCCGTCGAGCACAGCGGGCGCGTCCGGGTCGGCCTTCACCGCGGCGGCCAACAGTTGCGGCGCGACCCCGACCGGCGCCGTCACATCGGCGCCCGACCACCGCTGCAGCCGGGCATGCTCGTCGGGATCGAGCACGTCCACCGCTGACAGCGGTCGTGTCGGGTCGGTGGTCATCGCGACCAGCGCCCGCCGCAACCGTCCGATCAGCGCCTCGATACCGGGTGCGTCGAAGACGTCGGTGTCGTATTCGACGTGCAGGTTGAGTTCGCGGCCCGGCATTGCCTCCACGGTCAGCGGGTAGTGATTGAACTCGCGGTTGGTGAATTCCGCGATGGACAACGCGTCACCGTCTTCGCCGCCGATCGACGCGCCCTCGTCGAGTGGATAATTTTCGTATACGAACAGCGTGTCGAAGAGTTGCTCATGCCCACTGGCACGGTGAATCTCGTTGAGCGCCAAGTGCTGATGCTCGAGCGTGTCGTTGTGGGAGGTCTGCAGTTGGCCGAGCAGATCGGCGGTGGCGGTGGCCGCGGTGATGTTCGCGCGCACCGGCACCGTGTTGATCAACAAACCCACCATGGACTCGGCGTCGGCCACGTCAAGCTGACCGAGCCGGGATCGCGCCGTGCCGAACACGACGTCGTGCCTGCCGGTCAGTGTGGTCAGCACCAGCGCCCAGGCGCCCTGCAGCACGGTGCTGACGGTGGTGTGGCACGAGCGGGCCAACTCGCCGAGTGCGGCCGTAGTCTGTTCCGGAACCTGGAACGACGCGAAGCCTCGTGCGCCGAGTCCCAGTCGATCCTGCGGCCGGTCTTGGGGGCCGACCAGGGTGGGCGCGGCGAGACCGGACAATGCTTCACCCCACGCCGAGCGGGCGGCGTCGAGGTCCCGATCAGCCAGCCAGGTGATGAATTTCCGGTACGACGCGGCCGGGACCAACCGCTGCCCGAAATAACTGGCGAAGATTTCGCGCAGCAGGATCGGCATCGACCAGCCGTCGAGCACGATGTGGTGATTGGTCAGAACAAAGCGGTGGCGTCGCTCCGCGACGCGGATCAAGACAGCCCGGAATGCCGGCTGCCCGGCGAGGTCGCAGACCGCGGCCCGTTCGGCGGCACACAGCCGTTCGATCTCGTTGTCGAGGTCGCTGTCGGAGGCGAAATCGAGGTAGCGCCAGGACATCTCAGGATCAGCAGAAATGATTTGGACCGGCTCGTCGAAGTCCTGGCGGAATTGGGCGGCCAGATGGGGATGCCGGCGGATCACGGTGTGCACCGCATCGCGCAGGCGGCCGGGTTCCAGGGCGCCGGTCACGGTGAAATCCAGCTGCACCGCATACATGTCGACGCTGGTCTGCGCGGTGCTGGTGTGAAACAGCAGCCCCTGTTGCAGCGGGGTCAGCGGCAGAATGTCGGCGATCCGATGCTGCCGCTGCAGTTCATCGATCTGCTCCTGGCTCAGCCGTGCGGGCGCGATGTCGGAGGGGCTCAACCCCCCTCCGCCGGCTCGCACATGCGTGCAGATGCCTGTCAGGGCGTCGAACCACAACCGGCTCAACCGGGTGACTTGCGCGTGGTCGAGCACCGACGTCGCCCAGGTCCAGTCGGCTTGAAGCTGCGGGCCTGCCTCGGTGTCGACGGCGCCGGCATTGAGCTCGACGGTGTGGGTGAGTGGCATCGGCACCGCGGTGGGCGCGCCGGCCAGTGACAGCCCGTCCTTGCCGAGCCGCCACAAGTCGCGTCCGCCCTCACCGGCCCGCTGGGCACCCAGGCGCCCCAGATAGTTGAATCCGATCGGTGGGTCGGCGCCGTCCAGATCGACGTCGGCGTTCAGGTAGCGCAGCAGACCATAGGTGAGGCCGTCGGGCAGGGCCCGAAGCTGCTCTTTGATGTCCTTGACCGTCGTCCCCAGCGCGTCCTCGCCCGCGACTACCTGCGACCAAGACGGCCCACTCACCGTGAGCGACACCGGGTATTTCGTGGTGAACCATCCGACCGTGCGAGACAGGTCCACGTCTGCGGCCAGTTCCTCGTGCCGGCCGTGGCCCTCGACATCGATGCCGATCGGCGCGTCTCCGGAATCCAGGAATTGCGCCCAAGCCAGGGCGAATCCGATCAACAAGATGTCGTGGATCCCGGCATGGAATGCGGCGGGTACCGCGCCGAGCAGCATGCGGGTGTCTTCGGAACTCAGCTGTGCCGACAGGCGTCCAGCCGTGGCGTGGGTGTCCACCTCGGGGCGCACGGCCGGCAATGCCGCCGGGGCGGCGGCCGCGTGCTTCCAGGCGTCCGCGTGTTCCACCACCGCGCGGTGATGCGCGTGGTCGACGAGCAGCGACGCCCATCGCTGAAATGACGTCCCGGGCCTAGGCAGCGCCGGTGGCTGGCCGGCGTGGTGCTGTGCCCACGCGATGTTGAGGTCTTCCAACAGGATTCGCCAGGACACTCCGTCAACGGCCAGGTGGTGAACGATCAGCGTCAGCTCACCGGTGGAGGTCGCCCATACCGCGCTGAGCATCGACCCGGTGGTCGGGTTCAGCCGCGACCGGGCTTCCCGCAGTGCCTCGTCGGTCAGCACGCTGACCGACAGCAGGCATTCTTGGGCGTCGACGGCGCCTACTTCAGCTGCGTGCAGGGACCAGAGCCCGGCGTCGTCGTTCAGGCGCAGCCGCAGCATCGGGTGCCGATCCAGCAGAGCCTGCAGTACCACGACAACATCGCCTTCGGTGACCTCAGCCGGGGCCTGCACCGTCACCGTCTGGTTGAACTGCTCCACTGACCCGCCGGCGCGTTGCATACCGGCCAGCCAATGCATGATCGGCGTGGCCGTCACCTGCCCGACACCTTCATCGACCGCGCCGCCCTGATCGGCGGCGGTGCCGATCACTCGGGCCAACCGGGAAACCGTCTGCTCGACGAACACATCCCGCGGCCGGCAGGTGAGGCCGGCGGCACGGGCGCGGGCCGCCACCTGCATCGACAGAATGCTGTCTCCGCCCAGCTCGAAAAAGGAGTCGTCGACTCCGACACGCTCGACGCCAAGAACTTCGGCGTAGATGCCGGTCAAGATCTCCTCGACCGCACTGCCCGGCGCGCGGTACTCACCTGCGGTGTATTCCGGCGACGGAAGAGCACGGAGGTCCAGCTTGCCGGTATGGGTCAGCGGCAGTTCGGGCAGAATCACCACGGCAGCGGGGACCATGTAGGCCGGTAGCCGCCGGGTCAGCGACGCACGTGCATCGGCCGGGTCGACGCTGCCGGTGACGTAGCCAACGAGGCGTTTGTCTCCAGCGCGGTCCTCACGGGCGATCACGACAGACTGCTCGACCCCGTCGAGCGCAACCAACGCCGCATGCACCTCGCCGAGTTCGATGCGATACCCGCGGATCTTGACCTGCTCGTCGGCCCGACCCAGATAGTCCAGCTGCCCGTCGGAACGCCAGCGCACCAAGTCGCCGGTGCGGTACATCCGGGCGCCGACGCCGCCGAAGGGGCACGCCACGAACCGCGATGCGGTCAGCCCGGTTCGGCGCACGTATCCCACACCGACGCCGGGGCCGGCCACATACAGTTCGCCGACCGCACCGACCGGGACCGGCTGCAACCAATCGTCCAGCACGAACAACGCCGCGCCGGGCACCGGTGATCCGATCGGCGCCGCGCCACCACCGGCCGTCAACGGTGCGCTGACCGCGACATAGATCGTCGTCTCGGTCGGCCCGTAGGCGTTGATCATCACCCGCCCGGGCGCCCACCGGTCCACGACGTCGGCAGAACACGCCTCACCACCCATTACCAGCGCCGTCGATTCGAGCCCCTCGCCCGGCAAAGCCCCGATCGCGGATGGGGTTTGAGTAAGGACATTGACGCCTTCAGAGACGAGCAAGCCGTGAAAGTCGACAGGTGAGCCTGCCACCGATTCAGGCACTACGACCAGACGACCTCCGCGCAGCAGCGCCGCAAAGATCTCCCACACCGAGAAATCGAAGGCGTAGGAATGCCAGTGCGACCACACCTGCTCGGACGCGGGCGGTAGCCCGCCGTCGAACGACATGATCAGCTGGGTCAGGTTGTGGTGGGAGATGGCCACGCCCTTGGGCGTACCGGTGGTGCCCGACGTGTAGATCAGATAAGCCAGATCGTCAGCGGCCGGGAATGGCAGCGCGGTGACGGGCTGGGCGGCCACCCGGGAATCGTTGACATCGATGACCGGCACGTCGAACTCGTCGAGGCGCCTGGCCACATCCGTCGTGGTGACAGCCGCGATCGGTGTGACGTCGGCCAGCATGAATCCCATTCGCGCCGCGGGCAGGACCGGGTCGATCGGCAGGTAGGCCGCTCCGGTCTTGACTACCGCCATAATCGCGGCCACCGCGTCTGCCGAACGCGGAATCATCAGCGCCACAACCTGTCCCGGACCCGCTCCGTGGGCGACGAGCAGATGCGCAAGCCGGTTCGACACCTCATCCAGGTCCCGGTAGGTGACCGACCGGCCCTGCGACACCAGTGCGACCGCGTCCGGGTTGCGCACTACCTGTTCGGCGAACGATGCCGGGATGGAGACCGCGACGCCGGCGGGGCGCGTCAATGTCGCGCGATTACCGAACTCATCCAGCCGGACACGCTCGGGTGCATCAAGCAGCTCCAGCGACGTCAACCGCCGGCCCGGATCGGCGGTCATCGACGACAGTGCCTGCTCCAGCTCGCGGGCTATATCTGCGACGGCCGACTGCGAAAACGGTTGCCCGCTGCCCAACGTGCTGAGCAGCAGCTCGTCGCTGCCACCGGAGAAAATCAGTCCGAAACCGCGTCCAAGGCCGGAAATCAGCGAGGCCGACGCCGCCACACCACCGAAGGCGAAAGTGAACCCCGACGGTAGAAAATCGACGACCACCCTCTCGAACGTCTCCCCCGCACCCAGCCGGCCAGAGTTGCGCTCGAGGGTCTCCACCGGAAATCGCTGATGATCGAGGGCGTCTCGAATACGCCTATCGACGTGGGCGCAGAAGTCGGCGACTGTGGATTGCGGTGACAGCGTCAACGTCAGCGGCAGAACCCCGGCCACCATCCCGGGAAGAGTTTTCGATTCCGGACGCACCCGCCGGCTGACCGGGAAGTCGAGCACAACTTCGCGGCCCGCCGGGCTCCACCCACGCACCACAAGCGCGCAGGCCGCGGTCACAACCGACGACCGGGGCACTTTCCACTGGTCGCATAACTGCTGCACGCGGCGAAGGACTGCAGGATTCAGTCGAACCGGCCCGGAAGACCGATATGGATCAGAGTCGCCGATGTCGTCGGGCGATCGAAGACGATGTCCGATCGGAGCTGGAAGATTTGCCGCCCAGTAGGACTGGTCTCCGACATAGTCGGTGGACGCTTGATAGTCGGATTCGCAGTCGACTAAATCTTGCAGCGAGCCGAAGATATACGGAGGAATCGAGGCGCCGGAAACAATTGCTGAATAAACCGAAGCAATCCGTTGGCACACCAGCGCGAGACCGGATCCATCGACGACGATGTGGTGGCAGCAAACGAACAAATACATTTCGTCGGTCCGCGCCTGGAACAGCGCAAATTTGAACAGTCGGTCGTTCAACGGCATCGGCGTGCGCTGAATTGACGACGCGATCTCGTGGGCTTCCTGTTCGGGATCCGGCGCGCCGCTCACGTCGAACACAGTCGGCTCGACGTCGGGGTACTCGAGCACCCGTTGCAACACCTGGCCATCGACCTCGACGAAGGTGGCGCGGATTGGTTCGGCTTCGTGCACCACTCGGCGAATCGCCCAGTCGAGGGCGTCGCGATCTACGGCGCCCTGGACTTTGATGAAAAGCCCGAGATGCCACTGGCCCGCGGCGTGGCCCGTTTCTTGCGCAAGCCAGATATCCAGCTGACCAGGCGTCAGCGGCAGAGTCCGGTTATCGAACACCATCGGGCCCCCAAGTCGCGTCGGCCGAGCCGATCAAACCCCCCGGCCCTCTGCCAACCGGTCACGCAGGCTCTTCGGCCGAATATCAGTCCAGTGCTGTTCGATGTAATCCAGGCATCCAGCGCGGTCCGCTTCGCCGTGCACCACTCGCCAGCCTGCCGGAACGTCGGCAAAGGTAGGCCAGAGGCTGTGCTGCTCCTCGTCGTTGACCAAGACGTAAAAACTGCCGTTGTCGTCGTCGAACGGATTGGTACTCATCGGTCACCCCCAGACTGCTTGTGTGCCGTTCGGCTCAACGTGAACCGGCACAGATCGGACACCGCCCCCGCGGCATGCACCCAGTGATTTCCGCGTTGACTGTACCTCGCCAACCTAGGTCCCCCCTTCGGGCCTGTTGTGCGCGGCGGACGTGCTGGTCGGGGCTGGAATGAACCGACGCTGATCAGGGATTCGACGCCGGCAGGTGAGGCAAGATTCGAAGGCTTCCGAATCCGGACAAGAATGACGGCGGCGCCGGAATCGCCTGCCTGGCAACGAAAGTCGCGGATGGTCTCTGGCGTCGGACACGTCAGCTCGGTTCGCGAAGCGGCAGGCCGGCCGCACGGTAGATCGCGTCGATGACAGTCATGTTCTGCACGGCATCGGAGGGCGGCGTCTTCACCGGTGCCCCACGCAGGACCGCCGCGGCGAACGCATCCAGCTGATAAGAGTAGGAGGCGCGACGGGGAAAGCGCTCGACGCGTTTGCCGTCGGACGAGCGCACGGACATCCGGTGGACCAGGTGCGGTGTCACAGGGTTGAACAGCTTCAACTCGCCCCGGTCGCCGACGATGCGCGTACTGGTCTCCAGCAGACGCGCCGACCACATCGAGCAGCGGACCCGGCCGGTGTGTCCCGCGGCGAACCGCAATTCGGCCGTCATCGCTCTGTCGATCTTGGGATCACGCAGTTTGGCGTGCGCCGAAACGACTTCCGGGGTCGAACCGCCGAAGGTTCGGACCATGTGGACGGCGTAGCAGCCGGCGTCCATCAGGGCGCCCCCGGCAAGCGAGTAGTCGTAACGAATGTCGGAGAACATCGGCAACGGGAAACACAGCGCCGCCTCGACTCGCACCAGCTTGCCCAGTTCACCGGAAGCGATGATCTCCTCTGCGCGCAACGCCAACGGGTGGTAGCGGTAGTGGAATGCTTCCATCACGACCCGGTTCGACGTCGCGGCCAGACCGGCGATCTCGCGGGCTTCGGCCGCGTTGGCGGTGAACGGCTTCTCGCACAGCACGTGTTTTCCGGCGGCCAGTGCCGCCCGAGTCCATCTGCCGTGCAGGCCGTTCGGCAGCGGGTTGTAGATCGCATCGATGTCCGGATCGCCGATCAGCGCCTCATAAGTCCCGTGCGCCCGTGCGATGCCATGCTTGGTGGCAAACGCTTGAGCGCGTGAGCCGTCACGTGCCGCCACAGCGGCCACGACGACGTCATCGCTGTCACGGGCGGGTTTGATGAGCGCCGACGGAGCGATACGTGCCGCACCAAGTACACCGATCCGCAGCGGAGCTCCCACTTCAGACACGGACCGAAGCTAGCACCTGGGATGTGCGGCTCTGATTCGAGACTTGTGAATAGTCCGTTCGTTTCGTTACAAGGCAGCAAATATGACCATGAGTATCACTGAATTTCTCTCAGCGAGTCCACGCGATTTCTTAATGCCGCACGCAGGGATGGCGCTTACCGTTTCCGTATGTCTGCGGTTGGCGACTTGGTGCAGTTCCCATCTGGTCATCGGGCGGCATCGCCGCCGCACGTTACCCACGCGTGCGGGACGCTCACCGCTACGCAGGCGGGACCGCCGTAAACAGCATGTCAAGGTCCCGTAGAAACGTCCCCCGCACGCTCGCCGACCGGCGATTGGACTGCGTACATTTTCGTCATCGAACTGTCGGGCTCTCAGTCCGTCCAACCCTAGGGAGAAGATCATGATCCCTGTTGAGTCGCGGCTCCTCGAGGAGTTGCGTAATTGCGCTGTTGAATTACGGCAACTCGCCTACACGCTGCAGAACGGCATCGGTGAGCACGATTTGCTCC